>Ga0315291_10009216_pt1 | contig 12113 bp, 13 predicted proteins | sample YL17G12_20_MG_FD_203070 | JGI IMG/M metagenome (GOLD analysis project Ga0315291, IMG submission 203070) | Sediment microbial communities from Yellowstone Lake, YNP, Wyoming, USA - YL17G12_20 | ecosystem: Environmental > Aquatic > Freshwater > Lake > Sediment | place: USA: Wyoming | collected...
TATCCAGAAGATGAGCCCGCTGAACCAGCCGCCTGAGCCGGACAAGGAATATGTACTCGTGCGGCTGAAGATGAGGTTCCTGGGCGGAAAAGACCAACTCCTATCGGTCAATTGGTGGAGCTTTCGGATGACCGGCTCGGAGAATATCTTGTACCCCAACCCCTCGCTCATCCTCGCAGATGAATTGAAGGGCGACCTCTTTCCCAATGGCGAACTGGAAGGCTCACTGGCGTTTCAGGTGCGCAAGGGGGAAAAGAACCTGATTCTGGTGTACGACCCGACCGGCGTGGGGGCCAAACTGGGACGCGGCGTGCGCTGGCTGTGGGCCACAGAGTCGCCCGACGAATCCATGCTCAATTCGCCAGTCTACACCTCGTTGGCCCTGCCTGCGTCTGGGCAGTCTCCCCAGCAGCCTGCCCCCGTCGGCGTTCCCGTCCTAGCAGAGGGGCAGATAGAACTGGTGGTGGAAGACGCTGTCTCCATCCCTGATGGCACAGCCACATGGGCGAGGTGGACGCTGCCTCCGCCTGAACCCGGGCGGCGCTATCTGGTCATCACCGTGAAGGTAAGCAACTTCTCCAAAGAGGAGCGGCCTCAAGCGATTCACTGGCAGGGGTTCTCGCTGAGGGAGCCCTATGGGGCCTCGTTCTTCAAGCCCATCCTTCTCGGCGGGAGCGAACTAGAGGGCGAGACGTTTGCCGGGGCCAATATCACAGCGCACCTTGCGTTCGCCATCGCAGGCAACCACAAGTTCATCCTCTCATACGATCCGACCGGCCTCGGAAGCCCGACTTCGTTCCGTTGGTTCGTGATAGAGACAGAATAGCGCGGGAAACAAAAAGGCCCTTCTCTCAAGAGGGGCCTTTTCTCGACACGAAAGGGTCGGTTTAGTACTCCGGCATCGACGGAGCCATTGGTCTTTCTTTTTCGGGCAGGTCGGTGATCAGCGCCTCGGTGGTGAGGATCATCGCCGCGATGCTGGCGGCATTCTCCACAGCCGAGCGGGTGACCTTGGCGGGGTCAATGATGCCCTTGGCCACCATGTCGCCGTAGTCATTGGCCAGCACGTCGTATCCGATGTTCAGGTTCTTTTTGCTCTTCTGCAAGCGGCGCACGGTATCCAGCACCACTGCGCCATCCATGCCTGCGTTCTCCACGATGCCGCGCATGGGCTCTTCCAGGGCGCGGCGCAAGATGGCAACGCCAGTCCCGACGTCACCCGCCTCCGCGATCTTGTCCAGCGCCGAGATGGCATTGATGAGCGCAACGCCGCCGCCGGGCACGATGCCTTCTTCCACTGCGGCGCGGGTCGCGGACAGAGCATCCTCCACGCGGTGCTTCTTTTCCTTCAACTCCACCTCGGTCGCAGCGCCGACGCGGATGATCGCCACGCCGCCCGCCAACTTGGCGAGCCGCTCCTGCAACTTCTCCTTGTCGTAGTCAGAAGTGGAGATGTCCATCTCGGCCTTGATCTGCTCAATACGGCCTTTGATCTGGTCGGTGGAGCCTTTGCCGCCGATGATGGTGGTGTCTTCCTTGCTGGCGATAATCTTGTCCGCGCGGCCCAGGTCTCCAATCGTCACGGATTCCAGTTTGCGGCCCACTTCCTCGCTGATGACGGTGCCGCCGGTCAGGACAGAGATATCCTGCAGCATGGCCTTGCGGCGATCGCCGAAGCCGGGAGCTTTGATAGCGACGCAGTTGATCATGCCCCGCAGTTTGTTCAGAACCAGCGTCGCCAGCGCCTCGCCGTCCACGTCCTCGGCGATGACGAGCACTTCGCGCTTGCCGACCTGCACCAACTTCTCCAGGACGGGCACGATGTCGGTGGCGGCGGAGATTTTCTTGTCGGTAATCAGGATGTACGGGTCTTCCAGGACGACTTCCATCCGCTCCGGGTTGGTGATGAAGTACGCGGAGATGTAGCCGCGATCCAACTGCATGCCTTCCACGTACTCCTTCTCAAACTCCAGGCCCTTGGACTCTTCAACAGTGATGACGCCGTCCTTGCCGACCCTGTCCATGACTTCCGCGATGAGCGTGCCGATGGCCTTGTCGGCGGCGGAAATGGCGGCAACGTTGGCGATGTCTTCCTTGTTCTTGACTTCCTTGGCCTGGGACTTGATGGCTTCCACGATGGCAGAGGTCGCCATCTCAATGCCGCGCTTGATCAGCATGGGGTTGGCGCCCGCCGCCACGTTCTTCAGGCCCTCGGTCACGATAGTGTGGGCCAGAGCGGTTGCGGTGGTGGTGCCGTCACCCGCGACGTCATTGGTCTTGGTGGCGGCTTCTTTGAGCAGCTGCACGCCCATGTTTTGGAAGTGATCTTCCAGTTCAATTTCTTTTGCCACAGTCACGCCGTCATGCGTGATGGTCGGCGCCCCAAATTTTTTGTCCAGCGCGACATTGCGGCCCTTGGGGCCCAGGGTCGTGATTACGGCATTCGCCAGAACGTCCATGCCGATCTTGAGGCTGCGCCGCGCCTCTTCACCGAATACGAGTTGCTTAGCCATTACGAACTCCCTCCTTTTAATCTACATCCAGTTTCCGGATGGTTTCTACTCTTGCACGATGGCGAGAATATCGCTTTCCTTGAGAATCAGCAACTTCTTTTCGTCAATTTTGATCTCGGTGCCCGCGTACTTGGCGAAAAGGACCTTATCGCCTTTCTTGACGTCCATAGGAATGCGCTCGTCCTTTTCACCATACCGGCCAGGGCCGACAGCGATGATGACGCCCTTTTGGGGTTTTTCTTTGGCGGTTTCGGGCAGGATGATGCCGCTGGCGGTCCTTTCCTCCTGCTCCGTCGGTTCTACAACAACACGATCGCCCAAGGGTTTGAGTTTGACAGTCATTGCTTTACCTCCATAGAAGTTTAGATTGTTGAAGATGGGTGGGAGCGCGCAAGAGCGGCGACTCCCGGACAGCAGAACTGCGTTAGCACTCTCACTACTAGAGTGCTAACGCAATCTTATCATATCCAAAAGCCGCGCAAAGTGCAAATTCTCGTTCCCGCCGAAATGGCGCTGTTTGGCGATGAAATCTCTCTTGTCTCTCCTGGCCTCGTTCTTGCGCACGCTTACTTCTTCTCCGGGCACATTCGCAGCCCCTCCAGCGCGGGTTGCGAATAGGGATTCAGAGTCAGCGCCCGCTGCAGCCACTCGCGCGCCCTGTCGCATTGATCCAGGTAGGCGTACGAAAGCCCAATCTCGTAGAAAATCTCCTCGTTCTGCGCGCCGAGTTCCACCGCTTTCTGCAGGCTGTCTATGGCCCCCTCGTAGTTGCGCAGGACGTAGTACGTGACGCCGAGGTGCGCGTGTGCGCTGCCAAACTCTGGGTCCGCCTGCACCGCCGACATGAACTCGCTGACCGCCCGGTCATAGTCCTGCATGTAGAAATAGGTCCAGCCCAGCTGGTCGTAGGCCTCTGCGTTGCCCGAATCCAATCCCACCGCCTTTTCCAGTTGGACAATCGCCTCGTTGTAGTCTCCCAGCGCCCGCAGATTTCGCGCCGCGTCCAGATACAGGTAACTCAGCGTCGGTCGGAGTTCAATGGCCCGTCGATAACTGTCCAGCGCGGCGGTGTAGTCGCCCTGGGACTCTAAGACGTACCCATAGTTGCGCCAGGCGTCCGCGTTGGAATCGTCCAGGTCCAGCGCCTGGTTAGCCTCGTCCTCGGCCTGTTTCCAGAAGCCTCTATCGGCGTAGACTTCGGCCAGATAGGCGTGAGCCTCAGGCACGCTCGGCCCCAGGCGCGAAGCCTTCAGACAGGTTTCCATCGCCTGATCGTACTGCCCTTTCCAGTCGTAGACCCGCCCCAGCGTAGCAAGCGCGAGCGCGCTATCCGGGGCCAGGTTCACAGCCTGCTGCGCGGTTTTCAACGCCTGATCCAGTTTCCGCCGCAAAGTCAGCAGGCGCGCCGCCTGAATCAACGGGGCGGGATTCTTTGGGTCGCGCTCGGCGGCTTTGAGGTAAGCCGAAATGGCATCGTCAATAGCGCCGCTTTGATAGGAATCCTCCGCTTCCGCCAGGTATTCCACTGCGGTCTTCTCCGGCGTGGGAGTGGGGCCTGGCTTGGAGACAAAGGGCAGCGCGGGGCGCTTGATGATGAGAAACACAAACACCGCGATGAGAACCAGATAGACGAGAATCCGCGCAGGCGAAGAGCGCGGCCTGCGGCGCGGCCCCAAGTACATCTTCTTCCTCCATGGGTGGCTGCGGACACTATTATAATACGGAATGCGGTGCGTCTCAAAAAGCGGATTTTTCAGCGCGGGCAAACTGTGGTAGAATCTATACTCGTGGAAGGCAAAGAGAGAGGAATTGGGTCAATTGAGGCGCTGTCTTCAGGGTTCAATCTCGTCGCCCGCCAGCCCTGGCTCATCTTGCTCCCCATCGCGTTGAGCCTGTTTCTCTGGCTGGGGCCGCGATTGTCGCCGGAGCCGCTGGCAAGGCAGGTTGTAGACCTGATGCTGGTCAACCCAGTATCGCAGGCCAGCGAGTATGCAGAGAGTTTTCGGACGGCGGCGGATTCCCTGATCCAGTCAGCCCAGAACACGAACTTGTTCGCGCTGTTGGCGTTTGGCGTGCCCACCATTGCCCCGATTCCCAAGAGCCAAACCGTCTTAGAATTGAGCACTTGGCCTGCCGCTCTTGCGCTGACGGTTCTTTTGCTGGCGTGCGGAATCTACTTGATGGTGGCCTACCTGGGGCTCATCGCGCGGCAGGTGCGCGCAGACGGGATGCCGCTCAGCCACGTCCTGGGGCGCTCCGCGCGGCACCTGTGGCGGTTCGCTGTGGTGGGCGTCATGGTCATGGGAGCCACCATAGTGCTGTCCATCCCCGGTATGGCGGTCGCAGGATTTCTGGCCCTGGTGAGCGCTCGCAGCGCGCTGGCTGTGATGTCTCTGTTGACGTGGGGAATTCTGCTGGCCGGAATGTGGCTGTTCTTCTACCTGTTTTTCGTTCCAGATGCCATCGTGCTGGATAACGTCAACGTGCGGCAGGCCATTGGGCGCAGCCTGGCCGTGGTGCGCCGAAACCCTGGCGCATCACTGGCGCTGATCCTGCTGACCGTTATGCTCACCATCGGGCTTGGAATTGTGTGGGAATCCATCAGCAAGACCACGTTGGGAAGCGTCGCGGCGATAATTGGAAATGCGTACGTCGGCAGCGCGCTGGCAGCCGCCAGCCTGATCTTTTACGGGAGCCGGTGGTATGCTCTGGAGAAAGAGTTTGCCGCGACCCATGTTGCAGCTGCAGCGCCAGGGCAAAATACCTCTGATCCAGTGGACAAATGAGAGCCTATGAATGACGAAATGAACCAGACGAGCAGCACTTATGGGGTGCAAGACATCCAGGTCTTGGAAGGCTTGGAAGCTGTACGCCGCCGCCCAGGAATGTATGTCGGCAGCACCGACATCCGGGGCTTGCACCACCTGGTCTTTGAGGTGGTGGATAACTCCATTGACGAAGCCCTGGCGGGGTTCTGCAACCACATCCGCGTCAATATTCACGCTGACACGTCTGTCACGGTGGAGGATAACGGGCGCGGCATTCCTATAGGCCCCCACCCCAATCAGAAGGATGCCAACGGCAAGCCGATGGACGCTCTTCAGGTGGTGATGACCATTCTGCACGCGGGCGGCAAATTCGGTGGCGGTGGGTACAAGGTCGCCAGCGGCCTCCACGGCGTAGGCGTGTCGGCTGTGAACGCTCTTTCCGATTGGATGGAAGTGGATGTGCGCCGCGACGGCTCGCTCTACCGCCAGCGATACTCTCGCGGTCACCCGGCGACTCCCGTCCAGCGCATCGGCAAGGGCGAGGGAACCGGAACCAAGACGACCTTCCTTCCCGATGGAGAGGTCTTCAAGCAGGTCATAGACTACAAGTTTGAGACCCTATCGCAGCGGTTCCGCGAGATGGCCTTCCTCACGCGGGGGCTGAAGATTACATTCGTTGACGAGCGCGACGACCGCGAGGCCTCATTCTACTTTGAGGGCGGCCTGCGCTCCTTCGTGTGGTATCTCAACCGAGGCAGGGCGGTCCTGCACAGGCCCATCTACGTGGAAAAACAGGTAAACGGCACTCTGGTTGAGGTCGCCATCCAGTACAATTCCGGCTACAACGAGTCCGTCTACGCCTTCGCCAACAACATCAACACCGTGGACGGCGGCACGCACCTGACCGGCTTCCGCTCGGCCCTCACCCGAACGCTGAACGACTACGCCCGCAAGAACAACCTGCTCAAAGAAAATGAGGCCAACTTCACCGGCGAGGATGTGCGCGAAGGGTTGACCGCCATCGTCAGCGTGAAACTCACCGACCCCCAGTTTGAAAGCCAGACCAAGGCAAGACTGGGCAACGCCGAAATCAAGGGGCAGGTGGAGTCCGTCATGTCCGAGGCACTGGGCGCGTTCCTTGAAGAAAACCCTCGCGAATCCAAGGCTGTCGTGGAGAAATGTCTCACGGCGTCGCGAGCGCGGGAAGCGGCGCGCCAGGCCCGCGACCTGGTCATCCGCAAAAGCGCGTTGGAAAGCCTCTCGCTCCCCGGCAAACTGGCCGACTGCTCCGAACGCGACCCCACCAAGTCCGAACTCTACATCGTGGAGGGCGACTCTGCGGGCGGCTCGGCCAAGCAGGGCCGCGACCGCCGCTTCCAGGCCATCCTCCCGCTGCGCGGCAAGATTCTGAACGTGGAAAAGGCGCGCATGGACCGGATGCTCAACAACAACGAGGTCCGCGCCCTCATCACCGCCCTGGGCACCTCCATCGGCGACCAGTTTGACGTCGCTAACATCCGCTACGGGCGCATCATCATCATGACGGACGCCGACGTGGACGGCGCGCACATCCGCACGCTGCTGCTCACCTTCTTCTTCCGCTACATGCCGCAGTTGATAGAAAACGGCCACCTGTACATTGCTCAACCGCCGCTGTATCGCGTGGAGAAAGGCAAACAGCACTACTACGTCTATACCGACGCAGAAAAAGACCAGGCAGTCGCCAAACTCAAAGGCGACGGGGTGACCATCCAGCGTTACAAGGGTCTAGGAGAGATGAACCCGGAGCAGTTGTGGGACACCACCATGAACCCGGAGAACCGCACGCTCCTCCAGGTGACAATTGAGGACGGGGTGGAGGCGGACCGCACTTTTGAAATGCTCATGGGCAACGAAGTCCCGCCGCGCAAGCGCTTTATCCAGACCCACGCCAAGAGCGTGCGAAACCTGGATGTGTAGGTCCGCAAGAAGACGCTGGAAGTTATTCCAGCGTCTTCTTGTTTCACGGCGGTCTCCCCGTGGCGTGTTGTTGAGCAGTTTTTCACCGCAAAGGCGCGAAGGACGCAAAGAAAAACCATAGAAACCTTTGCGTTCTTTGCGCCTTCGCGGTGAGAGTAGTGCCCGTGACCGTTCAGCAACATTCATCGGGGAGACTATCTGTTTTACGAATCTTTTACATCTCCACAACGCGCCCATGATACATTCCCTTCATACTGTGGATGGCTTCCAAAAAGGAAGACCACACACAGATAGGAGGAAATGAACATGAACGCGCGAAAGAAGATTCTCATCGCCCTGGCCGTGATTGGGCTGTTGCTGGTATCAGCATGGCCCGTCATGGCGGAAGGCCCCGCGCCGGCGGATGCTCGCCCGCCGGTGCAGAAGTTTCTCGGAAAAGTGACTGTCCTGGATGGCACGACATTCACTCTGCACACCCTGGACGGGGACTTCACCTTCCAGACCAACGACCGCACCCGCTTCCGCATCCCAGATGTGGAGGACCCGACCCTGGCTGACGTGGAAATCGGCGACATGGCCCTTGTCGCGGCGGTCAAGAAGCCAGGCGGTGGCCTGCTGGCCCTGCTGGTCGCCGTCAAGCCGGATCGGGTCCGTCTGGACGGGGACGTGACCCAAATCGCCGGGAATAACCTGAAGATTCAAAACCCCGACGGCGAAGTCCTGGTCCACACCGACGAGCACACCCGCTTCCGCGTCCCCGGCGTGGCAAACCCGACGCTGGCCGACATCAAGGTCGGCGACCACATCCACGGGTTTGCCGTCAAGAAGGGCGAGGGAAGCCTGTGGGGCCGCCTGATCGCGGTCGTGCACGAGTACAAGTTCCGAGGGCAGGTGACGGCCATCCAGGATAGCGCCATCACGGTCAACCGGCCCGACGGCCCGATCACCGTCGCCACGGACGACCACACCCGCTTCCGCGTCCCCGGCGTGGAGAATCCCACGTTGGCCGACGTTCATGTGGGCGACTTGGTGGGGGTGCTGGCCTTCGGACAGGAAGACGGCACGATTCTGGCGAAGGCGGTGGCCGTCCTGAAGGGCGTCAAGTTCCAGGGTCAGGTGACCGCCAAGAACGGCGCCACACTGACCATCCAAACGGACAAAGGCCCTGTGGATGTGCTGACCGACGACCACACCCGCTATCGCGTCCCCGGCGTGGAGAACCCCACGCTGGCTGACGTTCACGTGGGAGACAAGGTGGCGGTCATCGCCGTCTCCCAGGGCGCGGGCGGCGGCCTGCTCGCCAAGGGAATCGGCGTCCTGCCGGCGGAGGAATCGCTGTAGCGGCATCGCGGCGCAAGAAGAAGCCCCGGCCATTCGGTCCGGGGCTTCGCCAGTATCCTCAGATTACATGAATCTTCGCGGAAAATTCGTAGGGAAACCCACCCAAGATGCCTCGCTGCCCCCTAGAAGGTCCAACCTTCTTGTTCCATGAGGCCCTCAAGATCCCTACAGACGATACTGAAATGCTCGCACGCGTCAGGTATCCGTATCGTGTTGGCTCCCTTGGTCTCCTCCGTTACCACACAGGCTTTTCTCACATAGGCCGAAGCTATTAGGAATGGATCTGCCGCAGGGGCACCTGTGAGGATTTGTTTCTTCTTGACCAGATGCTGGAATTGAGGATGCTCAAACAGCTTCCTCACGAACTCGGTTTCATCGGGGGCGGGTGGCAGGAAGATATGTTTGTTTTGGTTAATCCATGCTCGTAGGTGTGTTTTGCAGGCATCGTTGTCCAGTTCTCTAAGAACTTCCTTTACAGAGACAATTGCTCCGCGAGAAACGAAGTCATTGAATCTTCCCCAGAATGATGGAAATCGCGTTGGGAAATAGTGACTGAGGACTATGAAAGTACAGGTATCAAAAACGTACTTCATTCTGCGGACGCCCCCTTGAGCACAAACTGCTCGATGCCAGCCACATTCTGGGCTTTCACGCTCAAGTAGTCCGCAAGTTGCTGAAGGCTGAGGCTCCCTTCATAGTACTTAGCGAAGGTAATGTTTAGAAATCGCTCTCCAAGGTAGGCAGCTTGTGTCGCATAGTAATTGCCTCCAGTCTTCCTGCCCTCCCGCTTCTCCCTCCATTCTCGATGCCATTCTGAGGTCTTTGATTCATAATACTCTTGGCTAATCATGTGTCTGTCAAGGAGTTTCCTGAGGATGACCTCTCGACTAACCTTGTACAGAGTGGCCAGATTATCTACGAGTTGCTCGGTTGGCTTGTCAAGTGAAACCCTTTTGTCAAAATCGTCAGATGGGACAAGGTATTCGGCTGCAAACTGATTGCAGAACACCTCGATGTTTCTGGCTCTTCCAGTAAGGACATTGATGTATTGATCATCAGCCTTCGTAACACCACTGGTGCTGAGGAGTATGTGCGCCAACTCGTGGAATAGGCTAAATATCTGGCGAGTCTTCGTCGTACTGTTGTTCAGGTAAATCACTGGGAAGTCGTCATCCACAAGGCTGAACCCAGATATGTCAACTTGCTTAAATGAACGCTTGAACACAAAGATGCCATTATCTTGGATGATAGACCGCCAGTTCTTGAGAGCCTCGGTGAAACCACTCCAGCGGAACTGCTCATCGATATCAATTTTCAGATACTCTCTAACTCTTCGTGCGACAAACACAGCATTGTGCGATGGTTCAACATGAAGTTCCCGGAATATCAGCCTTTCGCCAGGATTCCTCCCATCTGTCAACTCGCGGAGTGCAATTTGCATAGCCAGTGCCTCCCGAATAGCGAGGCGTGTGTCCGGGAGGAGGTTGTCAATCTCGGAATCGGGCAGTGTCCGGAATGCCTGACCAGGATCCTGTTCCTCTGGGGGGCGTGGGAAGAAGAAGACTGCAATTGGGCGTTTGTAGACCGAGTATGCGAGCTTCTCCAGTTGGCTATACGTGGGTGTGGCCAAACCCGCTTCCCAGAGGAGTATGTCCTGGGAATCACGCTTGAGAGATCTCGCGACCTCGTCAATGGAATATCCAGCCTTTTCCCTAGCCCACTTGAGGATTGATGGGTTTACGCCGGAGACATAGTTAGCCACTTCGTATGGACTCCGTTTTCGGCATACCGGTCGCCAGTACTACTGCGTCCGTGCGAATGATCCGCATGCAACGCCTCTGCATGTCCACAGGGGTAGTATAACAGGAATTCCTAAACAAATCAAGGGAGAAAAACAATTGCCGAGATGAAGGCAGGACGATTTTGAAATTGCTGGATCAATCTTTTCATCGCCCGCAAGATGCCCAGGCGTCGCGCCCATGGGATCACGTCGCGGGAGAGATCCCCATGTCTGCCAGGAATCTCATGCTACTGCCGGCTCCAGTGTTTGGACAGATTCCTCAGCCAGCCACGCGGCATAATGCAGCGCCTGACGGATGTCGTCTGGTTCCAAGTAGGGGTAGGCTTCTATGATCTCGCCAAGACTCATGCCATTGGCGACCAGATTCACGACGAGAGACACCGTCACGCGCATGCCGCGGATGCAGGCGCGCCCGCCCATGACGTTGGGATCAAAGGTGATTCGGTCAAACCCTAGCACGGGGACCCTCCTTCCTGTTCCAGTTCAACAACCTCAAAGACTCTTTGAAGTCTTGTGGTAGTCGGATCGTAGCCATAGACAATCTGTCGCATGATCTCCAATGCTTCCAGGCGCTCATCGGGCGTCTTGGACAGCCAAAGCTCTTTCTCGTCCGATTCTTCCGATAGCGAGACTATTGAGAAGGCGGTTCTATCTGCCCGCAAAGAATCAAGCATATGCGTTTCCTGCACTTCACCTGTGCGCCGTCCGGCCTTGCAGCCACCGCTTCAACGACTGCTGGCTCTCCCCAGACCGGCGGCCAGCCAGAATGCCGGAGATGCTCAAATCCTCATCCAGGTCGGGCCAGTGGATCAGAGTGCCGTCGCCGATGATCTCAAAACGGCCCCGTTCCTCCGGCGTGCCGTGCCACAGGCGCGGATACCACATCAGCGGCACGATGATTGTGCGTCCGTCGGCCAGATCAACCGCCAGCGCGTCTTCGCTCACCGTGACGTCTTGAGCGCGAATTTCCTGAACCTCAATCACCAAAGAACTCATACCATGCCTCCAGCAAGGACTCGCGGTTCTCGGCCACCAACCTAGCGACGGTGTTGAGTTCGGCACGGCTGAAGCCGCCTACCCTTTCCAGAACAACCGGATCAAGCCAAAACTTGGCGACTTTGCTCTCCCTCTTCACATGAACGTGGGGAGGTTCGTTGTAATCTAGTGAGACGAAGAAGAATCTATATGGGCCTCTGGTCAGAACTGTCGGCATCTGAGTACACCTTCCATGTGTTTCGTCAGTGGCCGCAGATTTGTCATATCTCCCTCCTCCCCTCCAGCGCGCGCGACAGGGTCACCTCGTCGGCGTATTCCAGGTCGCTGCCCATGGGGAGGCCGCGCGCCAGACGGGTCGCGCGGACGCCAAACGGCGCGAGAAGCCGCGCCAGATACATCGCCGTGGCCTCGCCTTCCATGTTCGGGTTCGTGGCGACGATGACCTCACGGACGCCGCCGCGCTGGATTCGTTCCATGAGGGACTGTATCTTCAGTTCCTCCGGCCCGATCCCGTCCACCGGCGAGATGACGCCGTGCAGGACAGCGTAGACCCCACGGAACTCGCGGGTGCGCTCTATGGCGACCACGTCCAGCGGCTCCTCCACCACACAGATCAGCCCGTGGTCGCGCCCTTCGTCCGCGCAGATGGGGCAGGGCGAGTATTCGCTGATGTTGAAGCAGACCTCGCAGAAGGTGATGCGCTCGCGCAACTGGCGCAGAGCGTCGGCCAGTTGC
>Ga0315291_10009217_pt1 | contig 12113 bp, 21 predicted proteins | sample YL17G12_20_MG_FD_203070 | JGI IMG/M metagenome (GOLD analysis project Ga0315291, IMG submission 203070) | Sediment microbial communities from Yellowstone Lake, YNP, Wyoming, USA - YL17G12_20 | ecosystem: Environmental > Aquatic > Freshwater > Lake > Sediment | place: USA: Wyoming | collected...
AAAGGAAGCCATATCATTCTCGTTAAGGACGAGCGCGTCGTGCCTGTGCCGAGACACGCCGAGATCAAGCGAGGACTCTTGATGGAGATCATCATGGAGGCCGGCCTCACGAAAGAGGAATTCCTTCGACTCCTTTAGACGGGATTGCTGTGTCGCTCACATCAGGCTCTTGTCCACGGAAACAGGAAAGCCCTCCTCCATGATTCAGACCAGGACTCGCTAAGAGTCGTGGCGGGCCCGGCTAGGTGACATTTCACGTTTTGAAGCAACGAAATCCCTGTGGACAGGAGCTACGCTAGAAGTCCGCGAAACATCCGCAGATAGGCGGAAATGGATGGTGGGGCCGGTGGGATTTCACCCTACTATTTGATGGGGTTAATCTGCTTCCCCCACTATCTTGTCCGACCTGGAACGGGTCATTCGTTCGTCATTAGTTTGAACTTCGAGTCGAGCATCCTGCTGTAGGCTTCCATTTTTACCATCGCTTCCCACCGAGGAATGATGTCAAGTTCTTCGGAAAGGATGGCACCTCGGAGTTCATTGTCGAGGGGAAGCTGTTTTTCCGCCCAATCCTTGACTCCTGCAATGCTAGCGTTCTCTTCAGGCTTGATTATCTTCATGACTAGTCACTTCTTCTTCCGTTTCTTTCCACCGATGAGCTTGACCTTCAGATCCTTCTTGCGTAATGTCTTTCCGAGCGCGTTTCCGAAAGCCTCCACGGCTTTGCGGTGTAGAAGTTCAGTCATCCTTTCGGATCGAAGCATAGTCAAGTCGCCGAACCCTAGAATGTCCGCCTCCGTGTACCCCGCCGTCGTTAGAAACACCAGTCGGCCTGACCTCAACAGTCCCTTCGCCTTTTCCTCGCCAGTCTTGACGGCTTCATTCTCCGACATGCTGGACACTTCGAATGAATCTATCGTGTGGGGTTCGCTATAACGCTTTCAACATCTCAAGACGCTGCCAATGGGGTCAGAACTGAAGGTGATTGAATTCTGTCGTCTCTTGGGTTTTCTGATTCGTGTCGCGTGCAAGATAGCTGGTTGGAGGCTTGATTCTCAGACGGTGTCTCTTTGGAGGAAGTTTCTCAGGTATCGGACGCTCAACCCATCGCCGCGGACGCAAACGGCCAAGTTAGTCATAGCAGAAGCAGAATCACAGGTCATCTGCCTCTCGACAAGGCTTAAGGTTCAAGAACGCATCTAGCACCTTGCTGAGGCGGCACATGCGAATCGTCAGGCTCCTCGGGTGGAACTTGATTCTGCTATTGATTGCCACAGCGGCATATGCCGCCTTGGACATATCAAAGCCTACTATTGCAGGTTTCTGCAAGCCGACTAGCAAGCATACACTGCCTGATTTTCAAGTAATCTCTGGGGATCTTTGGAGTAACGTTGCTTCGCATGATTTTGACCTCAGGCTCATCCGTCCTCCGACTGATGAAATTGAGATCTCCTACGATTGGACGGCGGCCTTGTGCCCTTCCAACTTCATTCCACTTAGAATTCATCTTGTGAATAGAACGCCCGGTCAATGGGTTCAGTTTGGCGTGGGAATATTCGTCGAGTCACCGACTGGTAAAATAATCGGTTCGTTTAGCCTCGAAGGAGACACTCTCCGACTTGGCTACCACCAGAGCTTCGATGATACAGTAGGCTACAATGTGTCGGCGCGATGGGGGGGATACGACTTGCGCATTCATCCCATAGTCTGGGAGTTCTCTCGGGAGAACATTTACTACTATCAACCGTTCCTTGCGTGGACATTGCCCTCTCTCGCAAGTCTCTTTCAGTCAAGCCAGACCTCAATGCGGTTCGGTTTCTACCTCATCACTTCGGCGCTGCTTCTGCCAGTCATAACACCCGAGCGTCTGAAGCAGAAGCTGGATAGGCACTGGAGAAACACAAGTTGCGTATGGCGGCTCGTCGAGTTCGCTGGTATCTTCGTCTTGTATGTGGCCTTCTGGGTTCTGATTGCGGCCACCCAATATGCTCACCCATGACTGGCCTACGTCTGGTGATGGCGTGGAATTACGCTGGAACAATCATTATTGGCGGTGTGCTGGCCATCATTCTCGTCAGAGTTGACGGTCGGGTACCCGCGTGGTCTGTATGCACTTCATTGTCTCTCAGCCTGTTCTTGGCGGCTTCTTACCCAGCGGCGGCATGCATCCCAGCGACGGATCCGCGTCCCATTCGGCAGTAGCCAAGGCTGCGTCGATCTCCTCTGAGTTGAAATCTTCTTCTTCCAATCTTTCAGCCATTAATTCAAGCTCGTAGCCAGCTGCTTCCGCAAAGTCTGCTGGATCGCTGTCGCGACAAACTGTTGAGCCCAAGCTGTCGAACCACACGTTCACCCCGCCTTCACCTTTCTTAGACGTTTCCACGTCGACTCTCACCTGAATAGCGGGGTTTCCGTCCTCATCTTCGACAGATAACCCGTCGATGTCCTTGTCGCTTGCAACAACTACAACACGTAGAATGCGCCGACCGGGGGTCTTCCTTTCTCCTTACAGTACGAGTCGTCCAGTAACGATTTCCTGACGAGCGAGATCGGTATTTGAAGGTGACAGAGAACGGGCCGGCAGCAGAGCTTCGCATTTGGTTGATCCGTGGAGGGAAAGCCGAGCGTCTTCACTTCGGGTCACATTGGCCGCCGCGCACACTCTCTTACTCTTTTAACTTTCGCTTTTTTGTGGGAATAGATGCTTCTTCTCTACTCTGTTCTGCCCTGTTTCTTCTCTGTTCGTATTCTTTCAGAGCGTCTTGGTTTCCATCATAACACATGTTGTGAGAATCATTGCTCTTTTCTGTGGTGCTTTAGAGCAGTCTTCGTAGAGTATTTTGACCTCGATCCGGCCTTCAAGGCAACACTCGGACAGGTCATGATGATACTATGAGGAATTTATGGTAAGCGGAGCCTCTACAGTTATCTCCACACTGGGTTGTGACAACTCTACGTGCACTATCAGACTCTTTAGTGAAAATATTCTATCTGTGACAACACACTATCGCTCAGCTCTCTTCTCCACCCTATTCTTTCCTCTCTATCTCCCCGCTCACCATCTGTTCATGATCCTTGACTCCATCTTCGAGGGCGAGACCGGGTCTATGCGCGGCACGATTCCTGCTTCCCGACGCATGAACACAGTCCGTTCTTCGTTGGCGCAGAGTCATCGAGGATGACCACGCGAAATTCAGAACAAAGGAGGTGAGATTATGAAAACGAAGACTGGAGCGGACAGCGGAGCCCGATACCCGTACGAGGTGCCTTTCACCAGGTTCGTCCGGGATTTTCTACGTTTCGCGACGACCAAGTTGGCAGTTGATGTGGAGCCGCCGCATGCTGGTCTACTCATCATACCCGACGACGATTCCTGGAGGAGACTAATGTGCGTCATCGAACACCGCGGCTCGCACGACTTGAGAGACGCGAAAGCCGTCGCGATCTACGTACCATTGACGCTGGCGCAGCGTGTTAGGTTTGCATCTGAGCTTCAGCGCGTTTGTCCGGGCCAGTATGACAGGTTCCTCGATCCCTGATCTGCGTGCCTAGGCCGAAGCTTGCGGTCAGCATGTTGCAGGTCGTACTTGATTTCTACTACACGATAGCCGCATCCTGCATGCGTCGGGTAATCCTTGTGAAAATCCGCAGCGGGGGAGTCAGTGTCGTCACCCGCTACGACACGTTGGTGCTCCGCACGATGAACGATTTCTTCAGCACGATGACACCTGATGAGTTCGCGACCCGTTACGGCCCCGAACCGTCCTGAGCTTAGTCGGCGAGCGCCGAAACCGTCTGGCTGCTTCACGGTATCTTCGTAGTCAGCTGCCTGGATTGCTACAATTCCCGAGATGTCTACGCTGTCACTAGTGTCGAGCATGCCGGCCACGAAGTTTTAGAGGAATAGGAGGTGAGAATCAATTTGGGAATACAACTTGTAACTCTCGAACGAGTCAAGGAGCAAGCCTTCGCACAGGATATTCTAGCGTTTGCGGCAGACAGGTACAATGCAGCTACGACGAAGGGTTGGAAAGTGATGGTTCACCACGTCTCAGATCCGGTGCGATGGCTCGACCTCTATGATGCAGCTCGCTACAGCGGCCAAGACCCAGTAACGTGGCCAGACTGTGACGCTTGGAGCATGGCGTGGGATGAGCCCGTCGCAGGAGGCTGGGTTCACACTACTAGTCCAAGAAGGAGAAAGAACCTAGCGAGAAGGATGGAGCTGGAGAACTTTGATCCTGCAATGACCGCGAAGGCAATCAATTACGACCTGCTGGTCTTCGTGAATGATACGTACGCAAGCTACCTTGCCAGGCGTTTCCAGTTAGAAGGCTACTTACTGTACCTTCTCACGCACGAGTGCCTACACTTCGTAGAAGATTGGTCAGGCAAACACCTGGTAGTCGACGACGTGCCACCTTGGGAGGATCAACAAGTAGTGACCACGCTTTCAGCATACGTTCAAAATGTCGGCGGATGGAACACATTCAAGCAACGCTACATGGACTAGCCCAGCGGGCTGTCTTCGCTCCTTCGAGCCCCGCGTGAGCAACCCATCGGTATGTCGCATACGCCGAGATTTGCGTCAGTTCTAGCTGCTGCCTCGACCTGTGACCCTTGATGGGTTCGCGGGAAGTGATCCCGCGTTATCGCCTAGGTTCATCAAACCTCATCCCTCGGAACACCACCCCTCCCAACTCCGGCACCCCAACTCTGATTAGGGTACCACACAGACATTGCCTTGAGCAACGCTTGGTCAAGTTACAGAAACACTTTGCCTACAAGTACAAGGATAAGGAACACTACAAGTTCGTCGTCACAATCCCTTCGGTGACAGTCGAGCAACTGAAGTGGAAACCACAAACTGAGTTAGACCTGACAGTCTCACCTGACAAGAGCATTGTTCTCAAACCGTCACTGTTGCGCGCTGCAGTAGACTCCAACCCTCAATCCGCTAGGCGAAAGTACGCTGCTCCGAATCGAAGAGGGATCATCCGAAATGGCTAGGTGCCTCTTGTGCAACATGGACTTTGTAGACCTCTTGATGCATTTGGTGCTTTCACACGATATAGAAGACATCGAGCATTTCGAGAGTGAAGTTCAGAAAGCCAAGGGTGCGGAAGACAGAAAACGAGGGTTTCACGAGTATGTTGCGCAGTTGCATGATCAGAGACGAGAACGCGCTATCTCCGGCGAGCAGTATAGAGAGCTTGTCTCGAAATGGATGAAAGATCACGCGTAGAATAGGTCGCTTCACAGGAGTAGAATGGAATGGCGGAAGAAGTTGTTATACGTGATTTCAATCCGAAAGTTCCTCTCTCATTGATCGACCTCGCAGAGGGCAATGTGAGGCACTCTCAGCAAAGGGCCGGTCTCGAAGCTCTGAAATCGAGCATTGAGAAGTTTGGCTTGATACACCCGGTCATCGTGATCCCCAAAGGAGGACGTTACATGCTGCTGGTCGGACAGCGTCGCCTCTTGGCGTTCCAAAGCCTGAAGAGAACCACGATCCCTGCAATAATCATCGAACCGATGAACCTCAAGGGTCAAAGGATTGTCTCCTTCGGTGAGAACATTCACCGAAGAAAACTACCATATGATGATACGATCAGGGTGTGTGACGAACTCTACAAGGAGACCAAGGGGTCGAAGTTTCAAAGAATTCAGAAGATTGCGGAGCAGCTCGGGATTGCGCCTCAGACAGTGTCAAAGTACCTTGCATACAAGCTCGTCCCATCCCAGGTACAGAAGCTGGTTACTGGAGGAAAATTATCGGCAGAACGCGCATATTCCGTTACCTCCGCGTTCTGGCCGAATAAGGAGAAGATAATCAAGATCGCCAACTACATGACGAGATTGACAAAGCCAGAGCTCGAACGTGCTCTGGACATAGGGAGAAGGAATCCAGAGGCTGCGCCCGAGGATATCGTGGAGGAAGCAAAGAAGTCTCCACCCCCTCCTATCGTAATATCGGTAGAGCGTGAGTCTTACGACCTCTTGCAGAAGATAGCTGCACAGAGGAAAACGGACGTGCCTAGTCTCGTCAAGAACATGATCGACGACTTCCTCAAAGAGGAGATCATCCAGTGACGAGGTTCAACGAAGAACGTACCGTCGCGAATCTCTACTTGAACCTGAGAGGAGGGAAGCGAAAGAAAGATGACTGGGTTACCATTGCAAAGGACATGAAACGGCTGTCTGACTTTTACAAGTCGCCCAGCGAGACAGCGCGCAAGTTAGGTGTTTCGTACGAATTGGTTAGATCGATCATGAAGATACTTGAGCTTCCGGAGGAAGTTCAGGGGCTGATTAGAGAGGGCAAGATCCTGTACGACGCAGCTCAAAGGCTTTCGAGGCTGGACGATCCCAAGAAACAGATTGATGTTGCGAGAGCTGTTGCGGGCTTGACCTCCCATCAAGCCAGGGACATAATCCAGTACGCCAAGAAAAACCCCGACGCGAGTCTGTCCGGTTTTAGGAGGAGAGTTATCAAACCAAAGGCAACCAGAGAAGAGATTCACCTCACAGTCTTGCCGATTAGACAGGAGACCTTTCGACGGCTTCAGAGGTTCTCCGAGAGGCAGAAGATCCCTACACAAAGGCTAATCCTGAACATAATTGAAGAATGGCTGATGAAGCGGGTGAGAACCTGATGACTCTCGTCATTGCTGCTCACGGAACCGATTTCGTTGTTCTGGGAGCCGACAGCAGGGCTACTGTCGAGAGTGGAGGCACAAGAGTCGAAATAAACATCATGGAGAAGATCACGCCCATGACAAAACACGTGGCAATCCTTCTCTCAGGTGAGGCTGAAGTCGGAGACCGATTGGTTGAGAAGTTCAAGTTGTCCCTCAGAAGACAGGACGACGGGGCAACGCTAATTGCAGAACGACTGACGGAGTTTTGCAGAGAGGACGCAAGACAGCTAGCCGGGGTACCAACTCACCCGTCGTATTTTCCCAATTTTGGTTTCATCATAGCGGGTCTGGACAAAAGAGGAAGCAAGTACAGAGTTCCACGGTGCTATAGACTCGATTCATTGAGCGGATTCAGACTTGGGTTGTCCAGAGGATTTGCCGTTGATGGAAAGCCGATGATCGCCCGTTACCTGTTTGCCAAGAACTTTCAATGGGGTATGCAACTTGATGAGCTTTGCAGGCTTGTCGCCCAAGCCATGTTTGATACGATGAGCATCGATGGAGATGTAGGTGGAAAAATCAGGATGGGGCGAATTGACCCCACAGGCTACACTGAGATTCCAGAAACTGACATCAAGAATGAATACATAACATCGTGGGATGTGGAACGACTAAGAAGAATTGTCGAGCAATGATAGCTGACCACGCGAACCGCTAGGTCATGCATTCGCTTCCGCAGGGTGAATATACCTCGATCTGAGGGATTTTGCGGCATCTGAAGGATTTCCCGAGCCCTCTCAGTGTATGAGCAGCGAGACGTTGCTTCGGGAAGTGCTTGGAAGACTCTTCAAGTAGCATCGCCCTGCGATACAGCACTCGGTGATTCTCATAGACTTGGTGCCAACGTTCCATTGTATTGAAGGGGCAGAAGAAGCAGCCGCTCTTCACGGGAATAGGTAGCCCCTCTTCCACTATCATGTCTTCGCAATCCCCGCGGGTAATCTTCTCGTCGACCAAAGGGTAGAGATTGGTAACATAATCAGCTCTGCTATCCTTCATCCTCTCAAGCTCATCGTATGCGATCCCGAGATATTGATACACATGAGAGCCAAGAGAACGATAGTACCGATAGATCGGAGCTACCTTGTAGTCTCTCGTGCACCAACGCCACACCTGCGAGGGAACAACCTCCCTTCTAACACACGTATCAAAAAGCGAGGTGTTCGTGGAGCGCATAGTTTTGAACGGCACACCATGCCTCGTGAGGTATTCGTCCGCTACCGATAGATATCGGTAAGTTTCCGGCATTTCCCCGCCAGTGTCCGAAAACACAACGCAGTCCAGCCTCCTCTTCTTTTTCATCAGATAGATCATGAGTGCGGTAGAATTCACTCCAGCCCCATAGCTTAGCACGTAGCGGGCCCGCTGCCTCCGCCTCATTTCCAAAACACCCATCCATCCTATTGCATATGCTCAGCATATTATGCTTGTCCTGCGTCCTCCTGCATTTGTGGCACCATAAAGCCTCAAGCGACGCTGTGCCATAACGATTCATACGAAACAGCGTCAGGTTCGAGTGAACAGCCTCATCTTTTCTGCTTCTCTGATTGCCGCACGCGTTATCGATACGCTGAAAGTCCAAGTTGTTTGGCTAGCAAAGACCCACTTGCGCTTGACTCGACGTGCATATACAAAGCGAATGTGCTTCTCCTTGATGCGATTGAATTCTATAAGTTCAATTCTGCTTGCATACGGGATTTCCCAGCGATGAATTCTCGTCTTGGTGGCGGCTATGATGGTTCCTTCCAAGACGTGTCCATCTGGATAGCGAAAGGTCACTTTGCAAGGCGGCTCTCTGAAAGGGCGTTCAACTAGTTTCCTTTTCATAGACTAAGCTGCGCTTTCACCCAGTTAATAGATTGTCGGACTCAAAACGAGTCCTTCCGACGGTCTCCGTTTCCTTTCCTTTCTCCACAGCAGTCATCCTTGCCGTGTTTTTTCCCGCACTACATCTGTTTGTCTCCGACATCAACAAACAGATCCAGCCACTAGAGCGCGCCCTGAGAGATCAAAGCTCGACTGAAGATGGCATTGAACAGATCAAACGAGAAATAGCTAATTTCGAGAATGAGCTCCGAGGAGCCAGAATGGCACAGCTCCGGGCATTAAGCGGCTTGACCCTTAGCGCTGTTCTTCTCGGAATTGCGTTAGTCGTCGAGCTTCTTCATCTCAGATTACTTGCTGGACTCGACCTTTCCATCTCTACAATCGCGGACATCTGGTCTAGCGTGTCTTCCTCGGCTTCTTTGCTAAGACCCATTGCGTTTCTCCTCGAATTCTTTCTCGTTATTGCTGCAATACTCCTCGTCGTGCTCACATTGGTGAGAACTATACATCTCGCTTTTCGCTAGATCCAGGGTCTGGAACTGGACAAAGGCAACCTCTATACGCAGAACCACAGGGATGCTATCCACGACAGAGGAAGCATGTCGAAAGTCATAGACCCTATCGAACGAATTGGAACAAGAATAATTAGCTGTGACAGACAGTGCCATGGAATCGTATGTAGGCAGAGTGACGGGTACTATCCCAGAGCTTTCTTCCTCGACCCGAGGGACTCTCCTGAAGTGCAGGTTTTGATAGTCGGAAAGAACCCCGGATGCGCTACTCCCCTAGAGAAAGAGTTCTACAAGGTCTTGGGAGAAAAGAATGAGGACAAGAAAGCGACTTACAAAGACTGCGAGACAGTCTGGCGTGCTATCGCCCGTGTCCATCAGTACTTCCTGAGACCCAGGCACTTGGTCGAGGAACTGGGACTCGACGAGAAGGGTCTACTTTGGGCGGAAGCAGTGTTTTGCGAAAGGTCTCCGACAACGCGAGGGATCCCGGTACAGACCTTGGAGAATTGTCGGGAACGATTCCTCCGAGAGATAATTGAGACTCTTGTGCCTGCGGGAAAGCATATTGTGTGCCTCGGGGGCGAGGCGTTCAAGAGCGCGAAGGGGGTTGTGGGACAACACAATCGATGGAAGGTAATCGGAGTCCATCACCCGACAGGTCGTAGCAGCTTTGCTAACTACTTCGCGAAGGGAGGGGAGAAACTCGCCGACCGACCGCTCAAAGGCCGGGTGAGAGAAGACTTCCGAAAGCTGGAAGAACAGGCCGCTTACCTTCAGTGGTTCAAACCTCCACAATAGAGCACTCAACATAGCTCACCAGACCATACGACTTGAGCGTACCAAGCCGAACCTTGTCGCATGACCTATGTCAGAGACAAATGCACGATTCCAGTGGACAAAATCGATAGTGGATTGGATGCCATCGCGAGAAACATACGTCGACTCATAAAAGACCACTATGCTTTGATGAGAGATGGAAGCGACTGGCACGCTATGGCTCTCGCCATCTTCGCCTTGGAGGAATTCGCGAAGTACTACGTATTGAAACAAAAGAGGGACGAAGCCATTAAGAAACGAATGAACCCTCTCCACCAAAAAAGGTCTTGGCGCTCTACGTTCTACATATTGCAGGTTTCTTCTAGTAAGTAAGCGAGGGGTTTCGGACATCTTCGAGGTCTGTTAAGTCGAGGCGGGTTGTCTCCACACGAATCCAAGGACATATTTCCAAGGGACTTTCGACCGCCATTCTACTTGCCCCGAGGGTGGAGGACTTCATCCTCGGACTCTCTTGTGGCAACGCTCTTTTTCAAACTAGCTTTCATTATTATGGCTTCCCACTCGTTGCCGTTCATTTGGAGGTTGATATCGGCGGCTTCGGCCGGGGTTCTGCCGTTCAAACCTTGGTGCGACGATCACAGGCGGGGGCCGGATCTCCGGCCACGGAATTGGATCGCCCCTAGGGAGAACCGTAACTCATACAAGACCAAAGGCAGAATGTACCACTTGGGCGGTGAGTGATGAGTACCATTCCATCAAATATCGGGTGGGCTCTCTCAGGCAATGCTGATATTACACGTATCTTGCAGGCAAAATACCCCCCGAGTCACGGCTATTGGACATATCTAGAAGATTTGGTCTCGAACCTGAGGAATGCAAATGTCACTGGAATTCAGGAGAAGATATCTGACGTAAACAACAATCTCCGTAAGTTCAGGGCTGCAATCTCCGAGTTTGAGATCGCGAAGGTTCTGGTCGCAAATGGCAAGCAAGTTCAGCTGCTACCGGATTCATTCATGCCCGGCAAAAGCCCTGACATGCTCCTGAAAGACTCCAGCAAGGAGTACTATGTAGAAGTGACGCAGCTTTCCGATGACGAAGCAGTGACAATCATTCTCGACGGACTGAGAGCATTCCTCGATGACCCCTCAAAAGCCTACCGAGTGGATGTCACGCTCCCGGAAGACCTGACGCTCCCAGTAGTTAACTACAGAGAAAGGCAGATCAAAGAAGACAGGGCGAATAAGATAGTCGCAGAATTCAAGAGCGCCTTTCCACGATTGAATCTTGCCAATCTGCCTGTCACCTACAGGTCAGATGGGGTTGAATTCAAGATTGTACAATCAGGGATGACCAAAGGATATCCAGGGTTTATCGATACCAGCGTAATTGTCGTACCGTCGCACAAGTACGTGGAACGAATCCGTTACCTCGTCACCAAGAAGGCGGAAAAACGGTTGGACTGGACTGGTGACCATCTTAAGAAACCGTACTTGGTGGCAATTGACTGCGAACAAGTGTTTCTTTTCGAGGAGGACTGCTACCAGGCGCTGCTGGGCTCGCGAACGACATATCATGATGAGCCTCTGGTTCTGGTCAACCAGGCAGCGGGAAAGGGCTGGAAAGACTACCTTGTGAATGTCCATTTCATTCCGGCAGATCGAACAATGTTCACATCTTACGGCATTTATCTAACTCGCTCAATCTGCCAAAACGTCAGTGGAGTGTTAGTTAGAAGAGACCGACACCACTGGTTCATACCCAATCCGTTCGCCTATGACGAAATCAATGATCCTAGCCTGGCAGATTTCATAAGATGACGGAGAAAGGAGTCTAAGCTTGGCCGGCAATTGACATCCAGCGTTATCGCCTGGGTTCACCATAACACCATACCGTTCACTATTTTCACCATCACATGCAGAATTAGGGGTTCAAACTGCGACGCCCGAGCGCCACGTGGAAGAACCACCCGAGAATCACGTACGGGATCAGGCTTTTCATAGGTGGGTCAGCTGGTGCGGCAAAAATCACCGTCGTGATCTGCGTCGTCCTCTACCCCGACTTCACCGTCATTATCATCCCCTTCATCATTCTAGGGCTCATAGTCCTGGGGGAGGGGGCGGGGGACACTTCCCCCCAGAAACAGATCAAAGAGTTTGGTTTACTAATGCAATCCTTTTTCCATTTGATTGACGATAGAGTTCACTATTCTTGTTGAGAACAATCCCTTGGCTGCTTGTTTGGCGATCGAAAGCCTGTCATAGATCGTTCTGACGTTCTGGAATTTCTCACCTTT
>Ga0315291_10009218_pt1 | contig 12113 bp, 9 predicted proteins | sample YL17G12_20_MG_FD_203070 | JGI IMG/M metagenome (GOLD analysis project Ga0315291, IMG submission 203070) | Sediment microbial communities from Yellowstone Lake, YNP, Wyoming, USA - YL17G12_20 | ecosystem: Environmental > Aquatic > Freshwater > Lake > Sediment | place: USA: Wyoming | collected...
TGAAACTCCGCAAAATTATGATAGAGTGTTTGACTGGTTAAATATTGGTCAAAGACTTGACGGCCGTTTTTGGCCAACTTGGCATAATATTTTTGATTATCAGTTATTTTTTTTAGCATTTTAATCACTTCTTTGACCTCAAGGGTTGAACAAATCAAACCGGCTTGATTTTTTTCCAAGAATCTTCCTGGCGAAGAATTCTTCGGCCCATGAAAAAAAACTGGTCGGCCTGAAGCCAAATAGGTGGTCAATTTGGAAGGAAAGCTTAACTTCGCCTCCTTTTCGTAAGCTTTGTCAAACCGATAGGGACAATAAAGAATATCCGATTGGTTCATTATCTTAACAGTTTCCGCTTGCGTCCGCCAACCCAAATATTCAATATTAACCTGGCGGTAGATATCTTTAAGTTTGAGCCAATTGCCCAAAAGTCTAATTTTGACCTGACGTTTTCCAATTTGCCAATGAACTTTATCCAATGTCTCAAGAAGAGTGTTCCATTCCTCTTTTGAATATAGCTGACCAGCCACCGCGATAATTAATTCTTTTAGGGAATTCATCCCAGTTGCGGCAGCAAAAGCTAATTTTGGGCTTAGACTGGGTAAAAAGGGGATTGTTTTTGTCTGAAAATCTTTGGCATATTCGTCTGCCATGGAAAAAGACGTTGTTGCGCAAATCTTAGATTGGCGTAAAGTCATTTTAAATTGTTTTAAAATCAACCACCTCGATAATTGATCAATATTTTGATCCCGCAGCTGCCATTCCGGCGGATCCCAAATTTGAGTAATTAAGGGAACTCTTAGTTTTTTCGCCACAGGTATGGCCAGACGAATCAAGGTTTGGCCCTCCAAAACCACCCAGAGACAGTTGATTTGATGTTTTTTGGCAAACTCGGCAATATCTCTAATTATTTTTCTAATAATGAATATTTTAATATAAGTCTCCCCTATTAGACTGAGAATAAAACTAAGAACCGGTAAGTTTGACCAGCCTTCATAAGGCCTTTTTGAGTATTGAATCGGCAACCACTTTAAATCCGTCGGGATCTTCGGAGCTAGTTTTTGATTAAGAATAACAAAATTGACGACATTCCCTTTAGGTATAAAACGGCATAACTGCTGTAAAACCAACCCCCCAGAATAATTACTGCAGGGCGGCACCGAACTTAAAAGCAAAATTTTACGCGGAAAAATATTCTTTTTCATAAATTTGAACGGAAAAATTTAGAGATAATTCTTTTTAAGACTCTTACATAACCGGGAAAATAAGAAAGACGATAAATTAAAGATTGTAAATAATAAATATCTTTTTGAAACTGATAACCATCGCCGCACATTAACCAGGCGACAAGATAAGCATTACTGAAGGCCTCTTTTCGAATTGCTAAAATATTTTTGGGCAAATGGGGTAAATTATAAATTTTTCTGATTAACTCAATGTTTTCTTTAGCCATTCTAAGACCCCGATGACTCACGCTGGCTGAATCTTGATGGACGCGAAAAGTAGCCAAAGTTTTAGGAATCCTCCCAAAAGGCCCCAAAAAACCGGCTCTGAGCCAAAAATCATAATCGGCCACGTAGCGGAACTTCTCGTCTCGGCCCTTAAGTTTATCGACAACTTTCCTTCGAAAAAAGGTGCCTGGGCCGGGAACACAATAAAATGTTCTGACCATCTCCACAAAATCATATTTTTGGGTAATTACCTTACGGATAAGGCGCCCTTTATCATCGATCATGTTCCAATCGGGATAAGCGACAATAATCTGAGGATGGCCGAGGAAAAATTTAACAATTTCTTTAATCGCCCCAGGCAGTAATGGGTCGTCTGAATTGACGATGCCAATATATTCTCCTTTGGCGATCTTAAAACCCTTATTTACCGTCCTCGCCTCGCCCATATTGGGATGGCTTTTGATAATAACTTTTTTCTTAGAACGATTGTTTTTCTTGATTTTTTGAATAATTTCCCAACCTCCATCGGTTGAGCCATCGTCTAAAATAATATATTCGATGTTTTGGTAATCCTGCCGCAAAACACTTTTAATAGTTTTATCCACCAAGGGAGCGCGATTATAGACCGGCGTAATAATACTGACTAAAGGTAATTTTTTCGACATAATATTTAAATATTGATTTTAAAAAGATTCTTGATTCTTTTTCTCGTCCTTGGCCCTGGAAAAAGGACAACAAATAATTGATAACCATATAAAATAATCTGGGAAATAAGTTGCGTAATTGGCAAAGGCGGCCAATAAACCACGGCCCTAAGATAGAACGGAAAAGACATTCGTCGCCATTGTTGGCTATTTCTAACTGCCTGGTAATATTGACGATAAAGATTGGAGGCCGCTTTTTGCTTATAAAACCAGCTTAGCTGGCTATCTTCTCGAAAAACCTTGCTAACATAATTATCAAGAGCCCTAAGAAGTTTGGAGGGACGTTCCATAAGATTCCCCCGGTGGTGTCTAATTTGACACAAAGGTTCTCTGACGGCCAGAACCAAATATTTTTGAGTAATGCGCCTCCACATATCAGAATCTTCAAAACGATCCATTTTCACATCAAATTTTCCAACCTTATCGAAGACTTCACGCCTGACCATGGCCGCTGGTAAAATAACAGTTAGAGGAAAAACAAAGGCCACCTCCTTGTAGATAAAACCAGAGGAAGTAGCCCGATACTTCTTGTTGAGTTTTCGACCATTCTCATCCATGGTTAAGGCTGAGGCATAAACCATCCCTACCTCGGGGTGTTCATCTAAACATTTAACCTGTTTGGTGAGTTTACCGGGTAAAAAAACATCATCAGAATCTAAGAAAGCTAAGTATTGACCCTGAGCCAGTTCCATGGCCCGGTTACGCGCCCTTGATCTTCCTTTATTATTTTGGAAAAAGTATCTGATTTTCTTACTTTTAAAGGATTTGATGATTTCTTTGGTGTTATCATTTGAACCGTCATCGAGAACGATAATTTCGTAATCTTGGAAATCCTGAGTCAAGACACTTTGAATGGCTTCTTCTAAAAATCTAGCGCGGTTGTAGGTGGGCAAAATGACACTAACTTTGGGCATTTTTTCTTTTTCCAAATAAAAAATTCTTAAAGTAATTAAATAACCATTTAGATCTACTTGTCTCAGAAAAACCGTCCGGATAATAAATAACTGATTTCAGAAAATGATAAAGAGCCAGTTTTTTATTCGTACCGCTGACCTGGGCGGCATGAAAATGAGCCGAAGCATAGGCTTGTTTTTTTATTTTTTTAATTTTTTTAGGCAGATTGGGCAAAGAATATAATTTGTTTATTAATTGAATATCTTCAGCGGCCATTTTCATTCCCTGCTCGGAGTGTGAAGCGGAATGGCGGTGAACTCGAAATTTCGCCAGCGTCTTCGGAATTCTTAAGAATTTTACTTTGAGTCCCAACCTTAACCAAAAATCAAAATCGCTGACATAACAAAAATTGGGATCTCGACCGCCAACCAAAGCTAAAGCTTGCCGTCTAAAAAATGTCCCCGGACCAACAAAACATTTATGACATCCGACCATATATTGATAATCATATTCAGGCACTTTGACATGAGATATAAATTTGCCGTTTTCATCAATGTAATCCCAGTCAGGATAGATAACCGTGATATCTTGGTGTTTTTGGATGAATTCAACTGATTCCCAAATCGCCCCCGGATATAGAGGGTCGTCCGAATTAACTACCATGATAAATTCCCCTTTAGCCAACTGGAAACCTTTGTTGACGGTTTTGGATTCACCCATATTCTGATGAGAGTATACTTTTAACTTGTTTTTGTATTTATTAATAACTTTGAGGGATTGATCCTTGGAACCATCATCTAGAACAAGATATTCAAGATTAGGGTAGTTTTGACCCAGAACGCTTAAAATAGTTTCTTCAATTAGAGACTCTCGATTATAGACAGTCGTAATAATACTGACTAAAGGTAATTTTTTAGACATAATCGACATTTTTAGATAACTTTTTGAAAAAATTTCTCATTTTTTGTCTGGACTTTGGTTGAGGAATAAGAATTAAAAATAATTTGTAACTTAGGCTAAAAATTGTATAAATTATTGGTCCCAGCGGCCAGTAGGCAAATGAACGAGCAAGAAAGGGATAAGACAATTTACGCCGATTTTTATTGATTCGCACCGTATTATAATAACCAAAGTAAAGGTATGAGGCAGCTCGTCTTTTATAAAACCAGTCTAATTCTTTTTCTTGGCTAAAAATTTTCTTGACATAATAATCAATGGTTTTAAGCAGCTGTTGAGGGGGCTCACGGAGGATATCGACATGAGACCTAACGGTACATAAAGGTTTAGAAATGGCCATAACCGGGAATTTCTTGCTCAGTCTTCGCCATAGATCGACATCTTCAAAAGAATGCATCCTTTCATCAAACCCCCCCATCCTATCGATGATTCCTTTGCGAACCATCACTGTCGGCAAGATAATCAGTAGAGGAATGGTAAAAGCCACCTCCTTATAGATTAAACCTGAAGAAGTGGCTCGATACTTCTTTCTCAGTTTGCGGCCATTCTCATCCATGGTTAAGGCTGAAGCGTAAACCATGCCTATTTTGGGATGTTCATCCAGACATTTAACCTGCTTGGTCAGTTTTCCTGGTAAAAAAACATCATCAGAATCTAAAAAAGCTAGGTATTGGCCCCGAGCCAGCTTGATAGCCCGGTTACGCGCCTTTGATCTTCCTTGATTTTTTTGAAAAAAGTATCTGATTTTCTTATTTTTCAACGATTTGACAATTTCTTTGGTGTTATCAGTGGAACCATCATCAATGACAATGATTTCGTAATCTTGGAAATCTTGGATCAAGACACTATCAATTGCCTCCTTAATAAACCTATCGCGGTTGTAAGTTGGAATGATAACACTAATTTTGGGTGCTAAAATATTAATTTTTGGCATTTTTTCGCCTCATATCTAGTTCGTAGTCTTCGTCGAGGAGACTTCCCAGACATTACGATGGGTATTGAGGCATTGATAATTTGGTAATTGTTCGGGATTTTTCGATTTTAAAGAATAAACCTCGGCTAGAGAATCATCATAAATTTTATTGACCTCCAGCCAATCAGGTTTAACCCCTGGGTCTAAAAAGCTCGAAGCTGAAGGATAATATATTTTCTGAACAATGACGTATTTAAAGCCTTTTTGATAAATATCTTCCCAAGTAATCGTCGGTCGGTTTTTAGCAAGGACATCGATTTTATCCTGAGGATTATTGAGACATTGCAAAAGGTCAGATCTAAGATAAAAGGTCAAAGCACCAGCTATATAGACACGGTCACCCCTTGAAGCTTTTTGATTGATAAATTCGGCTGATTTGTAGGATATTGATCCATCTTCTAATTTGTTGGGACTGAAAATATCGTACTTTAGATGAATAAGCTCATAAGACATAACCACCAATAACGATAAACCGAGCGCTACAGGAATGACGAATCTCAAAAATCTAAACCCCCTTCCTTGAAGGAAATTATCAACTATATAGGCTATTACCGGGATAAAAAGGAGCACGGTCGCTAAAATATAGCGCGGGGCAATCACCGCCGGCCGTAAAATCATCCAGACGGCTACCCCAAGCAAAGCAACGATCAGAACTTGAAAAAGCTTGTTGGACAAAAAACCTTTGGGCCGCCTAAAGAGTAAAAGTGGCAGAAAACCGAAAGTTAAGGCCGATAAATTTCCTCCCTGCATGGGGAACCTCCCAAAAACTAAAGCAATCGGATAGATTGTTAGAAGATACTTTGCACTCGCCGGCGATATCCAGGCTTGATCAGCCCAGTTGACACCTTTGGCGTGAATAAAAATAAACGGCGCAAAGGGTTCATGGAAAAGAATTTGATTTTTTACTAAATGAGAAATAAGAAAGAGGTCCAAAAAAAGCAAAAATATTAAACCGGAAAAAGCGAGATCTTTGATGAATTTTTTTAAATGCCGATCGCCAGATTTGAAAACCAGATAGCGATTCCAAACGATAAGGACAATCATTCCGACAAGTAATCCTGGTAAACAGGAAATTTTAGCAATTCCGGCTAAACCAGTAAAAACTCCAGCTAAAATAAGTGGCCCTATTTTTTTTTCTTCATTAGTCTTTAAGGCCCAATAATAAGCGACTAAGCCAAAAGCGGCGCCGTAAAGATCGGCTTTGCCAATGCCGATATAAGCAAAAAAAGTCGTCGAAGTTAGAAGGAGAATCAGAGCGGTCAAGAGCCCTTTGATCCTTACTTTGCCTAAAGAAGTGATGACTAAAATCAAGATGGCCACCGCCATTGCCTGAAACCAAGAAAAGGCTTTGGCGGCTTCGAAGTTGCCAAATGACATAATGGCTGCCTGATGTATCTCGCCAGAGAGTCCGATTTGGGTCTGATAATAAAAGATGGGATGGGGCGAGAGTCTTTCCGAAACGGCCATGATTTTCGGAAGCGACATATAGATACCATCAGCATCAATATCAATCACATGGGTAACCGCCCCGACCGCCAACATCAAGATAAAAAAAATACTCAAGACTAAAAGTACTTTCCAAACCCCAAAAAGACGGTTAAGGCTCTGGCTTAATTTCCTTAGTTCGCCAAAAATTAATTGCGGAAGGCCTTTTGCAAAGAGTAATCCGATAAAAATTACGAAAATCAGAATGAATAAAATGACTGATTTTCTGAAATCCGAAGCCAGCCCTAAAGCCATCCAAATGATTCCCAGAATTCCCTGACCCAATAAAAAAGAACTGATTAAAACGGCCCAAACTGATGGTCCCTCTTTATCTTTAGCCAAACCCTTTAAAATAATCCAACCAAGAAAAAAGCAAGCCAGCGCATAAAAAATCGGATCAAATATTTTAAGGTACATATGGCCTCCAAAGATAAGGGAAAATAAAATTTTCTGATTTTTGTAAGATTATTTTTATGGCCCCAGAAACATAGGGAAATTTTATTTCCCCAAACAATAATATAAAGCTAATATAAATACACACTCCTATCCATAAAGTGACGAACACCACCAGAATAAAAATTAATCCCTGATTTAAAAAGGTTTTTTTTCTTTTTTTTTGCTTCACCATTTCAAACACCTTTCGTAAAATGAATTGTTTTCTCTTTTAGTTTAGCTTCCGATGATGCTAATATACCGGTTTTAGTCAACTCATTAGAACAAGAAGTATTGGCATTAATTTTCCTTCTTACCCAAAAGCTGTGGCTAATATACTTATGGACTGCGGGGTTATAGATCGGAAAAGCGGCTTTAAATTTTGACAGATGGTCAGTCATAATATAAGCCATCGGCAATAGAATTTCAAAATCGTGGTTAAAAATTAGAAAACTTTGCAGAAGATATTGTTCGGTCCAAAATTGCCGAAAAACCTCATTGGTAGCGTAAGCTTTCGGGTATTCATAAGGCAAACCGATATCGTGAATATGAACAATTACCCCCGGCTTAAGCCTTGGTAAAATATCCAAATAAAGAAAATTAACATCGCTGCCAATTTTGACCGAATGGCTTGAATCAATAAAAAGGATATCGTTTTTTCCGAGTTTATCAAAATAATTCGGGTTAACCAGTTCAACTCTTTTCTTAAAATATTTATCGATTTTAAGAAAGCTCACATGACCAATCGGATAAGGATCGATCACGACATACGTTGCCTTCTTGTTGTTTTCTTTTTTATTTGCCGCTAACGCCTGGCTAATAATTTTTGAAGAATCGCCGGAACCAATTTCAATAATTGTACGGGGTTTAAATTCTCGAACCATCGAGTGCAAAGCGGCCGCACAGCCATAAGAGAAATTTTGATTGTTAAGAAAAAAATCAACCGGATTAGCCGTCGGTTCGAACGGCCAGACACACTCTTGGCCAAATTTTTGACCAAGTTTTTTTAACAAAAGAAGCTGGTTTTTTTGGTTAAAATTAATACCAATAAGCTTACTTTTTTTATCCCAGACTTTTCTTTTTTCCAAATCCTTGATATCGGGAATTGGCGAATAATAATGGACGGGCACTGGCAGAAATCCTTCCTTAAGGCATTCGTTACTCCCCAGACCTTTATAAGCCACTTTTTTAAATATTTTGATTAATAATTTATATATTCTAGAATTAAAAAATAATTCATTAATCAACCGATTACTGACTTCTTCAAATATTTTCATAAAGCTTTCTATCGGTGTTACACACCGTTATAAAATTTTTTGATTTTTTCTCGATTATTTTTTCGATTGGCTATTCCTTGGACTTTAATAAAATTATTTTCAACCGTTTTTTCAACTAATTTATCGTCGCTCATCGCCCGAACAAGCGCCCGGGCAATTTCGTGAGGATACAAATTTCTCGCAAAGATAGTATCTTCTTTACCGATGACGGTTTTAATCGTGGGCAAAGGCGAAATAATCGGAAAAGTTTTGGTCGCCATCGCCTCGTACATCGTATTGGGTACGCCGTCAACCAAAGAGGGGGCAAGCACCACTCTTGACTTGGCCATTATTTTTAGTAATTCCTGCCGATTAATTCTAGGGTGAATTTGGATATTTTTTCTTATTTTGACAGGCATTGTGTCTAACCATTGGATAATTTCCGACCGAAGGGCCGGCCCTTCCTCACCGATCGATGTCATAATCACTTTACATGGAGAAATCTTGTCCCAGGCAATCTTCAGTGCTTCTAAAATGGGTAACCCCTTTGAATACATTCCCTCATAAGCTTTAGGCCATAAAATAATTCGACTATCCCATGCCGATTTTTTTCTAAGTTGCGATAATTCTTGGACATCAACGCCGCCCATACCCGACATAAATCCGAAAGGGGCTTTTTTAGCCTGATTAAGGCCAAGTAAACAAGCATATTGATAAGTCATAATATTGTCGGCGATCGCGTAATCGCAATTTGTAAAAATATCTTTAAACAAAGGTATTTTTGCCTTGTCAAATCGATTTAGCTCTAAATCCGAACCTCCCCTGATTGTTACTACTAAGCGATGTTTGGGAAAAATTTTGAATTTCTCTTTGGCTTGCCAATAATACAGGGTTGACGGGTCTATTCCTAAAGTGTGAACAATATCCGGTTGCCAACGATTAATAATCCAACTTAGCCATAATTTTTCTAAATCATCAATTGGATCTTGGTTATAAACCTTGCTTTTTAAAAATCCTTGATATTTTAAATGCCACCAGCCAAGTTTTCCTGGTTTGATAAAAGGAAAAGTTTCATCAAAATTGTAAGCGTTAAAATTTATTTTATTGGGGGCCGGAATATTATTGATTCCAAAAACTCGAATATCAAAATCGCTATCCGATAACAAATCAACCCAGGCCTGGGTATGGGAACTTTGAGCATAACCGATAAATAAAATTTTTTTACGCTGTTTACTATTTTTCTTCATATTAATGTATCCAATACCTCTCTGGCCCACAATTCGGCAATCATTAAAATCCAAACAATCGGCCAATCAATTTTACCATCTAAATATCTTTGATAATAACTTTGGACTTCTTTGGGTTCGAAAAAACCTCGTTTTTTGACGGTCGCTAAAGATAAGGCTTCACCCAAAACATCTTTTAATTCTCCCTTAAGCCAATAATTGAAAGGTAAGGTAAACCCCTGTTTTTTTTGTAAATCAATATTTTCAGGCAACAAGCCCCGACCTGCGTCAATCAAAATTTTTTTGGCGCCAAGTTCTCGATAAGAAAGCTCTTCGGCTATCTCGCGGACATTCCCCATCTTACCCAGTTTGGCTTTGGCCGGAAGCGATAAGGCCAGATCAACAATGTTTTTATCTAATAACGGCACCCTGACTTCCAAAGAATTAAACATCGAAGTTGCGTCAATGTCTCTCAAAAGTTGATTTTGCGTATAGCTTCTCAAGCTTATGGCTGTCATTCGCGAAAGCTCATCATCATATCTTAATTCGTCTGTATGAGCGAAATCCAAGGCTGGTTCTCGACCCATAGAAGACTTTTTATGCTTTGTTTCGGCCAACAAAGATGCCACGGAAAAGGAATCTGAGATTCGATAGAGACTCAGGAATGTTCCTAAAAAATGGCAATATTTCATGAATAATTTGGTAATATAATTTCTTTGGTCATTTTGAAGGCTTCTGAGCATATTGGCAAACCAAGGATACCCGGCGAAAAATTCGTCACCCCCAGTCCCCGAGATCGCCACTTTGACCCCTCGACTGGCCGCCCAAGAGACAAAATAGGAGTTAATGCCATCAACCGACGGTTGATCAAGCGCCCGGACGAATCGAATAAGATGATTACTGATATCTTTAGATTCAATAATCACTTCGGTATGTTTCGTTCCTAAAAATTTGGCCCGTTTTCTCGCCAGCGGGGTTTCATCAATTCCCTGAGATTGTTTTTCAAAACCGACTGAAAAAGTTCTCACCGGCCCGGTTGAAAATTTTTGCATTAAAGCCACCAACAAAGTCGAGTCCACGCCGCTACTCAAGAAGGCTCCAATAGGCGCATCGGAAACCATCTGACTCTTAACCGTCTGCTCCAGTTCATGACGGAGAATATCAGTTTGCGCCCGATAAGATTTTTCTCGAAGATTTTTGAAACGATCGGTTTTTAATTGCCAGTAGCGTTTGATACTTGTCCGACCGTTTTGATAAATTAGTTGATAGCCAGGAAGCAACATTTTCACATCTTTAATTATCATTTTCGGTTGAACAATTGAACCATAAGTCAACAACATTCTTAAGGCGTCGGAATCAACATTCTTTTTTACCAGATCGCTGGCTAAAATACATTTTAATTCTGAAGCAAAAATAAAATTCTTGCCCCTTAAAGTATAGATTAAGGGCTTTATCCCTAATTGGTCTCGGGCCAAAAGTATTTTTTCTCGACCGCGGCCAGGGCGTAAATCCACGATCGCCAAAGCGAAAATTCCGCTCATCCGAGATAAAAAATTATCTCCGTATTCTTGATAAAGATTGAGGACAACTTCAGTATCCGAATGGGAACGAAATTTATAACCCTTATTTTCCAAAATTGCCTTTTCTTCCTGAAAATTGTACATTTCACCGTTATAAACTATCCAGATATTTTTTTCAGGGTTCGACATTGGCTGATGCCCCAACGGAGATAAATCTAAAATTGACAATCTCACCATCCCAACGGTTAGATTTTTTTCGTCTAAAACTCCAAAATCATCGGGTCCACGATGCTGCATGGCTTTAAGCATCGATTTCACCCGTTTTTCACGCCCGGTCGTTTTCCCAATTATGCCGCAAATTCCACACATAGATTACTTTTTTGGCTTTCTAGCGCGCATAGCACGTACCTCAACGCCGTTGCCAGCGAGAGCTATTTCGATATTTTTCAAACCAATATTTATTAAGTATTTTTTAATTTCTTGGACGCTACGCAAATGTTTATAATAATCGGTAATCGTATCATGAGTATCTAAAATCGCAAATTGTTTAAGCAGTCTTTCTCCCAATTGAGGGTAGGCGTCGTGATAATCAACCACCGGCGAAAAACTCAAAAATTTATATCTTAAATAATTCAGATACCGATATTTTTTTGTTCCGACAAAAAAGCGATGCAAAGGCCAATAAAATGAGACTAATTTTTTTGTAAATTTTAGAGCATAATCTGATGATTTTTTCAGTAAAAACGCTCTTAAGATTCTTCTCGAAAATGTTGTCGGATAACCATAAGTATAATGGTCCATAATGAATACCCCACCGGGTTTTAGATAAGAACACAGGGTTTTTATGGTTTCTTCCGGAGACGGCGTGTGCTGAATAAAGCCGATGCCTAAAACAAAATCAAAAGAATTCGGCTTAAAAGGTAATTTTAGAACATCGGCTTGGCAAATAAAATAATCTTTTTCTCTTTTTAGATTAAGATAATTGGCCTCAACCGCGCTGGATAAATCGAAGGCGTAAACTTTAGCGCCGTTTTTAAGTAAAATTTCCGTAAATCTGCCGGCGCCACAGCCACCCTCCAAAACCGTCTTATTTTTTAAGACACCCAAACTGCCTCCGATTAATCTTTTCAGCCGATCTTGGGAAATGGTGGTGCCGTTGTAAGAATCCAGCTGGGTTTTACGGAATTTTTGCCATTGTAAACCAAAAGATGAGGTGTA
>Ga0315291_10009220_pt1 | contig 12112 bp, 4 predicted proteins | sample YL17G12_20_MG_FD_203070 | JGI IMG/M metagenome (GOLD analysis project Ga0315291, IMG submission 203070) | Sediment microbial communities from Yellowstone Lake, YNP, Wyoming, USA - YL17G12_20 | ecosystem: Environmental > Aquatic > Freshwater > Lake > Sediment | place: USA: Wyoming | collected...
GTCCGGCGAGCTGCACCTCGTTCCATCTCGTATACAACCCGACGTACCAGTACCCCTACGGCACGATTCGCGACAAGGACAAATACAGGTTCATGAGCGACGGCGTGGTCGATACGGCGACAGCCGTCACGCAGGACTGGTCGATGGTCATGAGCGCGGGGCCGTTCAACGTGGCGGCGGGGGACTCGGTCCGCGTGTCCTTCGCCATCGTGGGGGGAGCTACCCTGCAGGCGCTCCTCGACAACGCGGCCGAGGCGCGCGATCTCATGGCGACCCCCGCGGAGCCCATGCCCGTCGCCGCGCGCATTGCGCTCGCGCAGTGCTATCCGAACCCGTTCAATCCCACGACGCGGATCGAGTTCGAGACGCCGCGGCCCGGCCCGGTCCAGCTCACGATCTTCAACGTCAAGGGTGAGGTCGTGGCGCGTGTGGTCGACAAACGTCTCCCGGCAGGGAGGCACACCGCGACGTGGGACGGACGAACCGCGCTCGGAGTGCCCGCCGCCTCGGGAGTCTATTTCTACCGTCTGTCGGCGGAGGGCGCCCCGAGCCTCACGAGGAAAATGGTGCTTTTGCGGTAAGAAGCGACAGCAGCCTCGATCCCATTTCAATAAACGCGCGGATCTGCTCCGGCTTGAGCAGCTTCCTGTGCCGGTAGAGAATGAGCGTGCTCCCGTCCCCCTCCATCGTGATGCCGGGCTCTTTCTCGATGAACGAGATCAGCCTGTCGCTGAAGAAGTTTCGAATCTGATATTCGTCGTCCCCGCGCAGAGAGTACCTCTTCGAGAAATCCGGGTGCGTCTCGAATTCGATGTCCTTGTGCCCGAAGAAGGCCTCCACCTTGTCCCACACGCGCTCGGGGCGAAGGCAGAAGCGGGGCAGCGGCCGCCCTCCGACGTTCAGGCACAGCACCGTCTGCCGGTACGTGTGCCTTTCCTTGCCCCCGCCGACCGTGTAGTCATAGTCGAAGAGCGCCGTGCCCGCGTTCTCGCCGGAACCCCGCATGAGATTGGTGAAACGCTTCGAGTGCCCGTGGGCGCAGAGCCGGAAGTTGCCCATGCTCGTTCGCAGCGTGTCGTCCCCGTCGGGCGAGAAACTCCACCGCAGTTCGCTCGCGACCGGCTCGAGCGCTTCGCACCGCTTCTGCCGGACCCGGCGCTTCCAATAGAATATGCCGCCCCAGATCGCGGCCGCCGCGAGAATGACCAATGCCAGTTGAAAAGTGTTCATGCCGTGTTCAAACCTCCGTGCCGCTTGCCGTTGCCGTTTCCATTGGGCAGGGCCTCTCCGAGTGAGGAAAGACCGATGAACCGCACCTTCACGTCGCCGTAGTTGCGGGTAAACGACCGCGCGACGTCCTGGGCGATCACGAAATTCGCCCCCTGGGGATGCTGCCTGCGAAAGGCGAGCAGATTGCCGCTGTCGAACTCGCCGGCCGACCACTTGCACTCGATCGCCACGGGGTGCGCGCCGCCACCCGCCGATTGCGCGCTCCTCCCCGCGATGATGAAATCGACCTCATGGCCGCGCTTATCCCTCCAGTAATTGATTCTCCGGCTCTGCATCCTCGCCATCATCTCGTTCAGAACGTAATGCTCCCACAGCGCCCCGAGATTCTCCGCGCGGAGATCCTTCCACTCGCGGTGATAGCATATGAACCCGGTGTCGAACGCGTACACCTTTGGGGCCGAGATGATCTCGTTCGGCCGCCGCGCGTTGAACGGCCTGATCACATGCACCGTGAGCGTGGTCTCGAGAACCTTCAGATAGTTCGCAATGGTCGGGCGGCTGACCTCGCAGGGAGCCGCGAAGCTCTTGGCCTCGAAGATGCCCCCGCTCTGAGCCATGACGAGCTCGGCGAACCTCTGAAAGGAGCTGCGCTTCTCCAGCCGAAAGAGCTCCATAATATCCCTCGCCCAGTACGCGTCGAGCCACTCCTGGAAATCCCGCTCGGGAAGCTCTTCCGCGAGGAAGAACGGCGGGAGGCCGCCCCGCAGGAGTCGATGAGCGAGATCGCGGTTCCTGAAATCCGCGAGATCGGCTTCGCACAATGGAGTGAGCCAGATATCGCGCTTGCGCCCTGCGAGGGTATCCTTGAATTTTCTCGAGGCGCCGAGCGTGGACGAGCCGGTCGCGAGGACCCGGAGCTTGGGATAATGGTCGGCGGCGATCTTCAGAAGCTCGGAGGGATTCTTGAGACGGTGAATCTCATCGAGGACGATTCTCCGGCCATCGAGACCGTCGAGGAAGCCCTCGACGTCCTCCATCATGCGCCGCACGCGCGGGAGCTCGCAGTCGAAATACTCGATATCGGGAAGGGTCCGCGAGAGGTACGTCTTGCCCACCCGGCGGACGCCCGCGAGCCAGACGACGGAGCGCTCCCGCCACTCATGCTCGATGAGATCGATCCAGAAACGTCTTCTTACCACCTGCACCATATGCAAGCACCTTAGCACATAGTGTCACTATATGCAAGGCTCTTTGCGTTTGGTGCGGGGGCCTTCGACCCCGTCCTTGGTTCAACGCAAGAGGATCATCTTGCGCGAGAGGATGTCCTTCCCGCTCTGGAGCCGGTAGAAGTACACCCCCGAGCTCACCGACCGCCCCTGCGCATCGATTCCCCGCCATTCGATCGAATGCGTCCCGCGAGGCTCTCTATCCCGATCGACAAGTCTCGCGACGAGCTTGCCCGACGAATCGTAGATGTCGAGCGTAACGAGCGAAGCGGCCGGCAGGTAGTAGCCGATCGTCGTCGAAGGGTTGAACGGATTCGGATGGTTCTGATGCAGCGTGAGCGGCATCGCGGGCGTCGAGATCGCATCCGTCTCGAAGAGCGTGCGGCGCCCGGCCTCCTCAACGACGTCCACGCGGTAGCGGTACGTCGTGCCGGGATCGAGCGTTTCATCCTTGAAGGTGTACGAAACGCCGTCCCGCACGATTCCCGCGGAGGAGAGCTCCGCGAATTCGCCGCCGGCGACCGCACGAAGCACGCGGAACGCCGCCCTCTCGTCGACCTCCGAGAGCGTCCACGAGATCTCCGCGACAGACCCTGCAAGGGACGCCGCGAAGTTCTGGAGCCTCGTGCCGACATTGATGTCCTCGGGTCTCACGAGAGCCGTGGGAGACTTGTTCCCGTGCCGGTCCACCGCCACGAGCTTGTAGAAATACTGGTACGCCTTCACCCATCCCGCGTCGAACAGGTACGTCCCGTCCGTCGTCCCGATGCGGTTCGATTCGTCGGGAACGAATAGGGCGTCGCCGCCGCGATAGACGTCATATTTCCAGAGATCCGACGCGCTGTTCCGCGTCCAGGTGAGCGCGAGCCCATGCGGCGACGCCGTCTCGGCCCCCGCGAATCCCGTCGTCACACCCGGCGCGAGGTTGTCCACCGAGTAGCCCGTATCGGGCTCGGACGCGACGAACATGCCGGCCAACGACGCGTGCGCCGTCACGATGAAGATCTCGAGCGGAACGCCCGCCTCGGTCGAATCGTCCTTCGTGGGAACGGCGATGTTGTACAGGGTATCCCGCGTCGCGAACCAGAAGCCGACCGATTCCCAATCCCCTTCGGGCAGGCCGAGGAGTGCCGCATCGGCGGCAGTTACCCGCACGCCCTTCGCGGTCGCGGGGTCACTGAGAAGTGTGAGAATCTTCGAGCGATCAGCCGCGGGCGCCCTCGCCGCGCCCGCCGGCGCCGCGAGCGGTCCACCGCCGCCTATTTTTCTCCAGACGTTGTAGCCCGTGATCGGGCTCTCGTACTCTCCCGCCACGTCGTGCGAGGAGGCTCTCGTCTTGATTCGCAGCCAGCCTCCCTGATCCCCCGGCACGTCGAGGCACGAGACGATCTCGGGCTCGGGATTGCCCCAGAGCCCCGAAGCGCCGATACGCTGGCAGTAGAGATCCGAGTAGCTCGGATCCGTGCGATAATCCTCCCAGGCGACGATCGCCCCGCCACGCATGTCGGGCGCCAAAACGGGACAGTACTGGTTGCTCGCGGCGACGCATACGGCCGTACCCTTCGGACCCCAGAGCAGGTTCCCGTCATGGTCGAGCCTCTGGACATAGATATCATTCGGCAACACCTCATCCCAGTAGATGTCCAGCGCCACAATCGCTCCACCTGCCCCGTCGGCCATGATACGGGAGCCGCAGTCGCCGTAACTGGAAAAAACCACCACTCCATATTGGTTCCATGCGAGGGCTCCGTCCGATTCGATACGCTGTGCGCGAGTCGAATAATCATAGTCTTGCTCCTCATCCCAAGAGACTATGAAGCCGTCGGAACCATCATCCACGAGATTCGGGGAGCGCTTGTCCCCATACGACGGACTGAGGACAATCCCGTCGCTCTGCCAGAGCACGTTACCGTCCTGATCGATCTTTTGGGCATAGATATCGCCATGTCCATTGCGATAATCGATCCATGCGGCGATTGCACCCCCACCGGAAACCGCGGCGAGGCGCAGATTCCCTGGCCAGCCGCTCGTAAGGCAAACGGGGATGGCATCGGCGCCCCAGAGAAGATTACCGTCTCCGTCGATCCGCTGCGCATAGATGTCCCCATCGCCGTTGCGACCATCGATCCAGATGATGATCGCTCCGCCCGATCCGTCCGACACCACTTCCGGCTGGTTCTGATCGCTCCAGGACGTGTCAACGGGGATGCCGTCGGCCGCCCATAGCGTGTCCCCGTCCCCATTCACCCTTTGGGCATAGATATCCCACGCGCCGCCGACGCCGCGCATGTCCCCCCACGCGACGATCGCGCCTCCGGCTCCATCCGATACGATGCGAACCCCGTCCTGATGATTGAACTGCGTGCAAATGGGGATGCCGTTCGTCTCCCACCGGGCGATTCCGGTTCCATCAACCCTCTGAGCATAGATGTCATTAGCCGCGCCGCTGCGATCGTCGGTCCATACGACGATCCCGCCCCCCGTGCCGTCGGGGATGAGCTCCTGATTCTGCTGATAGCCGGGCATCACGCACACCGGCACACCCCCGCCTCCAAGGACGTTTCCGTACTCGTCGACCCTGTTGCCATAGAGATCCGCATCGACTCCGTTTCGATAGTCCTGCCAGACAATGACCGCTCCGAATGCTCCGTCCGAGAGGATTTTAGGATTGAACTGATAGCCGCTCTCGCCGCATAAGAGCTTGCCGTCCTTCACCCATTGCGTCCACGCCGAAGAAGCGCAGAGAATGATACAGAGAAAGAGAAGCATCGACGACAGACCGTAACGCTTTGCCATGCGAGCACCTCCTGATTAAACCGACGGGAGTATATCAGGTAAGGAGGATTTTCAAACTCATTTCAGATAGTACGTCACGACGGCGGGCGTGGTTTATACTTGATCGCATCTTCGAACTACCTTATAATCATAGAGATGGAAGATCGGACCGCCCCATGACCGGGCGCCGTCGTTCTGCCCGGAAATCGCGGATCACCCATATCGCGCTCGATTCTTGTTCCGGCACCCTTTTCCTTTGCAGGAGATGATGATGCGGCTCGCGATTGTTGTGACCCTGAGTATATGCTGCTTTCTCACTTTGCTATCCAACCAGGCGCTCGCCGTGAAGGCCGCCCCTCAGCCGGTGCTCGTGCGGCAGCCCGATGGTTCCGAGGTGACGATATACCTTAAGGGGGACGAGTATCTGCACTGGAACGAGGATGAAGCGGGATTCGCGGTAGTCAAGTCCGAGGACGGGCTGTGGTGGGTGTATGCCCGCCAGGAGCTGGGCCGGCTCGTGCCGACGAGCTACAGAGTGGGCCGCGTCGATCCTCTTTCCGTCGGCCTCTCGAAGCCGAATATCGCCAGACTCCGTGAGGCGGCTCGGCAGAGCCCCATCTTGCAGAAGAGCACGAGCGTGCAGGATAGCACGGGCCCGCAGAATGCCCCGCCGACAGGCACGATGCGCAATCTCGTCGTTCTCGTGAACTTTTCGGATCTTGCGATCTCGTACTCAACTCCGGCGTACGATGACCTGTTCAATCAGACCGGATACACGACCGACGGGGCCTCGGGATCCGTCAAGGATTATTACACCGAAGTCTCCTACGGGGCGTTAACCGTGCAGTCAACCGTGCCGGAACCCGTAACGCTCAGCAGCGGATATGCCTACTATGGGGCCAACGACATATATGGGAACGACATCAGACCTCGCCAGATGGTTCAGCAGGCCCTGGCGGCGCTCGAAGCCCGCGGCTTCAATTTCGCCACGATGGACGGGGACGGGGACGGCTGGGTCGACGGGCTCACGATCATCCATGCCGGCGGAGGAGAGGAATACTCGGGAAACGATCCGAGCTACATCTGGTCGCATAAGTGGCAGATGCCCAGTACGGTGACCTATGACGGCGTGAAGATGCTCCAGTACCACACGGAGCCCGCCCGGAGGGGCTGGGATGGCTACCCGACGTCATGGGGAATCACCAGGATCGGCGTTATCTGCCATGAGAACGGGCATTTCATCGGGCTGCCCGATCTGTACGATTACGGTTACGACAGCGAGGGAGCGGGGAACTTCTGTCTGATGGCGGGGGGCTCCTGGAACGGGAGCTCCGGAACCACACCGGCGCATCCGAGCGCCTATTGCAAAGCCGCCCTCGGCTGGGTGACGCCGACCGTGATCACCGGCAACGGCTACTTCCCGCTTTCTCGAGCGGAGACGGCCGCGCAGAGCTATAAGCTGCAGGGCGCCTTCCCGAGCACCCAGTATTTCCTCGTCGAGAACCGCCAGGGGGTCGGATTCGATTCCGGGCTCCCGGGCACCGAAAGGGGGATGCTGATCTGGCATGTGGACAGGACCGTCCCAAACAACGACGACCAGACGCATTACATGGTCGATCTGGAGGAGGCGAGCGGCACGCAGCATCTCGCCCTCAACCAGAACCGCGGCGAGGACTCGGACTATTTCCGATCCGGAAACGCCACCGCTTTCGACGCGTCGACGACGCCCAACAACCTCGGCTATTCCGGCCAGGCGCTCGGTCTCGACGTCGCCGAAGCGAGCATGACCGGCGCGACGATGTTCTTTGTCGTCAATCCGATGATGGTCACGATTCAATCGCCCGCCGGCGGCGAGAGACTGGCCGTCGGGAGCTCTTACGCGATCAACTGGACGGTCAACGGCGACCCTGATTCGATCGGGATATTCTTGAGCCTCGACAGCGGCGCGACCTTCGGCGACACCGTCGCCACGGGCCTCGTGGGGGTCACGACATACGACTGGACCGTGCCCTATTATCCGGTAGCGACGGCCCGCCTGAAGGTCGCGGCCTACAAGAACGGGGTCGTCTACGGCACCGACGTCATGGACGGCGACTTCACGATCCAGGGAGACCCATACCGTTTCGTATCTCCCACGGGGGGGAACGTCTATCCCTATTCGACCCCCGCGTGGGCCGCGCGGCATATCGCGGACGCGATCGATGCCGCGAGCTTCGGCGATTCGATCATGGTCGCGGCAGGCACCTACAGGTCGGCCATTATCGTCGAGAAGCCCGTATATCTTCTGGGCGGTTGGAACGCCGGATTCACGGCAAGGGATACGCAGGCAAACGTCACCACGATTGTCTCCAGCGGAAGCGCGGTCACGTTCATAAACATCACCTCCGGATCGCCCGGCATAGAGGGATTCACGATCACGGGGGGCTCGGGGACGCAGGTCTACATGCCCGATTTGGGGGGCTACGGAGGCGGAGTATTCGTGTACGACTCTCCGGCGCTGATCAAGAATAACGTGATAGCCGGATGCGGATACACGAGCGCCATGGGATTCAGCGGCGGAGGCGGGATCGCGTGCTGGAACGGCTCCGTCACGATCGCCGGAAACGCGATCTCGAGCTGCGTCGCCCAGTGCGGAGGCGGCATATATCTCTTTCAGGCGACGGCCGCGATAACGGGGAACACCATCTCCGGAGCTCGGCCGAACGAGGCATACACGGGCGCAAAGAACGGCGGCGGAGTCTTCGCGCGGCAGACCAACGTCACGATGGCCGCGAACGTCATCTCCGCCAACACGGGCTACAGGACGGGAGGAGGAATCTACGCCACCCTGTCCCCCGTCTCGACCTCCGGAGATTCCATATATGCGAACGAAGTGACGTCCAGCGGAGGAGGGATCTACAGCTTACGTTCACCCCTGTCGATTCATAACACGTATATCGCGAACAACGTCGCCGTCTCGAGAGGCGGCGCCATATACCACAGGGCCGGACTGTTCGACATGGCGAACTCCGTCGTCGCCGCGAACACGGCCATGACGAGCGCCGGGGGCGTATACGCCGACAGCTGCTGGGGAAGCTGGACAAACAACACGATCGACCGCAACACCTCGGTGGATGAGGGAGGAAACGTCTACGTGAAGGCGGCGGCCGCGCCTATGGACATCAGGAACAACATCGTCTCGTACGGCAGCCCCAACGGATTCGAGGCGCTCCACGCGGGCAATATTACGTTTCAATACAACAACTGCTACGGCAACGCGCCCGCGGACGTCGTGACGATCCTTCCCGACACGACCAACTCGAGCAGGAATCCGTCATATACGGACACGCTGACCATGGACTACTACCTCGGCGTCCATTCGGGGAGCATAGACGCCGGCGATCCCTCCGTAGGCGATCCCGACGGCTCGATCGTGGATCAGGGCGCCTTCGGCGGTCCCGGCGCGGTCTTCGCCGCTCCCGCCTACGTCGACAATCTCGCCGCCTCCGCCGCAAACGACACGACGATGAAGCTCACCTGGGACGGCAGGTCCCCGGCGGGATTGGATTACTACGCCGTCTATGCGGATACGGCCGCGGGCTTTGCGCCCGACGTTTCGAACTTCATCGGAGCGGCGGCGGCCTCGGTCGATTCGTTCCTCCACCACCCGGTCGCCGGATGCAGGTACTACCGCGTCTCCCTCGTGGACGCCTCCGGCCACGCCAGCGGATATTCGAACGTGTCCGGCGCCTGCGCCGCGGGTCCGGACCTTATTCCTCCGACAGTCGCCGTGGTGCAGCCGGCCGGCGGGGAATCCTTCGCGCCCGCGGATGCGATCGACATTCGATGGGTGGCCGCGGACAACAGGCAGGTGGATTCCGTCAGCATCTATTATTCTCAAAACGCCGGGCGCGAGTATCTCCTCATCGCGCACGGCGAGCCGAACGACTCCCTCTACCAGTGGATCGTTCCCGGGATCTCGTCAGATTCATGCGTGGTCAGAGTCGTCGCGTTCGATCATGCGAAGCTCGCGGGGGAGGATGCGAGCGACGGCTACTTCTCCGTGCGCGCGAGTACCGGGACCGACGGTCCTCCGGCGATCGCCTTCTCGCTCGCGCAGAACTATCCCAACCCGTTCAATCCCCTGACGACGATCGATTATTCCGTCGCGAGGACGAGCCCCGTGGAGCTCGCGATATTCGACGTCAACGGGCGGAAGATCAGGACCCTGGTCGGCGAGATCAAGGCGCGGGGAATCTACAAGACCGTCTGGAACGGGAGGAACGATAGAGGCTCGTCCGTCGCCTCGGGCGTGTATTTTTACCGTCTGACCGCCGGCGACTTCATAGAGATCAAGAAAATGATCTTGCTGCGATAGTCACTTCGGATAGTACGTCACGACGAGGGACGGGGTGTAGGCACCCTCCTCGACGCGGGCGCTGTTCTCCGACTTCCAGACGGCCTCTCTCGCTATCTCAAGAGAACCATTTTTTTCGTCTGCGTGAACGATCCCGCATCGAGACGGTAGAAATAGATCCCGCTCGCGACCGCGGCGCCTCGAGAGTCGCGGCCGTCCCAGAGCTCCGAGTAACGGCCCGCGGGCCGCGCGCCCTCGACGAGCGTCCGCACGAGTCGGCCTGCCGCGTCGTAGATCCGCAGCGTCATGACAGCATTCGCATCGAGCCCGAACTCGATTTTCGTCACCGGATTGAACGGATTCGGGAAGTTCTGCCCGAGATACGTGGTGAGGAGCGCCTTCGGGGGCTCCACGTCGGTGATGCCGTCGGGCGCGAGAATCGCGTAACCGCTCTCGTTCCCATGGATGTCGATCGCGGAAACCTTGTAATAATATCCTTTGTCCCATTCCCATCCGTTATCGAGCAGCAGCGTGTCCATCGGAGTCGCGATGAGGTTCGTTGGCCCCGGAACAAAATCCGCGCTCAATCCGCGGTAGACCGCGTAGTTCGCGAGGTCCCGTTCCGAGTTCGGGTCCCACGCGAGAACGAGCCCCTCCGGCACGTAGCTCTGCTCCCCGGCGAGCCCCACCGGAGGATCGGGGGCGAGGTTGTCGACGGAGCTCCCGGTGTCGGGCTTCGAAACCCAGTAGGTCGTCGGGCTCGCCGTGTGGGCGATTACCTGGAAATAGTGCGGCTGGGGGCTCGTCGCCGTCGAATCAAAGAGGGTCGTCACTGCCCTCGCGTACGACTCGAGATAGTACGCCGTCACCGTCGCGGCGAGCTGCCAGTAGAAGGTCAGGGCTCCGAGCTGCTCCATCCTCACGACGTCGCCGCCCGGCTTCGAGGTGAATTCCTCGATGTTTGCGAGAAGCGCCGCGCCGTGCGCGACGGCGGCGGCGGCCCGCGTCGGATCGATCGCCCTCCAGACGGAATAATTCGAGATGATCTCTCCCGGCCAAGGATCGAGACGGCTCGCCTTCCAGGAAACGTTCACGACGCCCCCCTGGTCGCCCGGGACGTCGCGAACGTAGTAGATGACGGGCGCCGGGTCCCCCCAGTACCCGTGGCGATCGATCTTCTGGATTCGAATGTCCGAGGTAATCATCTGATTCCTGGTGTCCTCCCAGGCGACAATCGCTCCCCCTGCTCCATCGGTGGCGACGGCGGGAGAGCTTTCGCTTCCGAAGAGGCCCGTCATCGGCGCGCCATTCGCTTTCCAGAGCGAGGCGCCGTTCGATACGATGAGCTTCTGGGCGAAGACCTGGGGATTTCCGGAACGCCAATCCGTCCAGGCGACGATCGGGGTGCCGGCCTCATCGAGCGTCATGACCGGCTGATTCTGTTGTCCTTCGGCGTTACAAACAACTGCCCCCCCCGAGGTCCATAGACTGGTTCCGTAGGCGCTCACCCTCTGGGCGTAGAGGTCATCGTAGGTCACCCGGCCGTCCGACCATGTCATGATGGCCCCACCGCTGCCATCAGAAACAATTTGCGGGGTCCATTGATTGCCGGTTGACGTGCAGATGGCCAGGCCATTCAGGGTCCAGGCATACGAACCGTACGAGCTAAATCTCTGGGCGTAGATGTCGTAGGTGCTGCCGCTCCGGTAGTCCTGCCACACGACGATTGTCCCGCCCACCCCGTCCGACATGAGCTCGGGGCTATTCTGATTTCCCGTAGCTGAAGTAACGACGACTCCCATATGATCCCATACCTCTGCGCTATTGTCGTAGAGACGCTGAGCCATGATATCGTCGGTACCGGAACGGGCGTCCGTCCAGACAACGACGATGCCGCCGCTATAGAATCTCGCGAGCTGGGGAGTCTTCTGGTCTCCCGTCCAGACCATCACAGCCAACCCGTTTGCCGTCCAGAGAGCGGTCCCGCTCGAATTGACTCTCTGCGCGTAGATGTCTCTGTCCCCGCTACGGCTGTCTTCCCAGACGACATAGGCGCCGCCCGCCCCATCCGAAACGATCTCCGGATAATTCTGATTGCCCGTCGCCGTGCAGATGTTGATGCCGTTCGCCCCCCACTGGAGGCCCCCGTTCTTGTTCAGCCTCTGCACGGTGATGTCGTAGTTGCTCGTGCGATAGTTCTCGTAGGCGATGATAACCCCTCCGCCCGCGTCAGCACAGATTGAGAGACGCTGCTGTGAGCCCGCTTGCGCCGAACAGACGTTGACTCCGTCGAGCGTCCAGAGGGCATATCCGTCGGCGTTGATTCGCTGGGCATAGATATCATTGTTCCCGTTTCGGTAATCCTCCCACACGACGATCGCCCCGCCATAGCCGTCGGGGATTATCTGAGTATCGAACTGACCGGACGCGGCGGTGCAAACAGCGGCCCCGTCCTCCTCCCAGTCCGCCTGCGCCGGCGGAGATACGAAGAAAAGAGTCAATAGAGCGATGGCAAGCGCGACCTTATTCATGAGCGGGCCCCCTT
>Ga0315291_10009221_pt1 | contig 12112 bp, 21 predicted proteins | sample YL17G12_20_MG_FD_203070 | JGI IMG/M metagenome (GOLD analysis project Ga0315291, IMG submission 203070) | Sediment microbial communities from Yellowstone Lake, YNP, Wyoming, USA - YL17G12_20 | ecosystem: Environmental > Aquatic > Freshwater > Lake > Sediment | place: USA: Wyoming | collected...
GACTACGACTTGCGCGTGTTGAGAACGGTCGCTTTCCCACCCGCAGCCTCGATTTTGGCAATGGCCGACTTGCTGAACGCGTGGGCTGTCACTTCCAGCTTGCTCTTCAGCTCTCCGTTGCCCAGGACCTTGACGGGATCATTTTTCTTCGAGATCAATCCCGTTCGATACATCACTTCCGGCGTAACGACACCGCTGTGCTTCTTTTCCGTGACGAGACGCTCCAAGCTTTCGACATTCACGCCCTGCACGTTGATGCGGTTCCTGCTCTTGAATCCAAACTTCGGCACGCGGCGCGACAAAGGCATCTGTCCGCCTTCGAACCACAGCTTGAATTTGTGACCCGAGCGGGACTTCGCGCCCTTGTGCCCCTTGGTGGCGGTTCCACCGTGGCCCGAACCCTGACCACGCCCGATGCGCTTGACGTTCCTTCGAGAGCCTTTTGCCGGTGTGAGATTGCTGAGTATGTCTTTTGCCATTGTTGCTTCCTTCACCCTTCCGAAAGTTTCAAACCCTCGGAAGGTTTCTGATAGATTACTTCACTTCTTCGACACGCACGAGATGGCGTACAGCGGTGATCATGCCGCGAATCTGCGGCGTATCGTTCTTGACCACGCTGTAGTTGGGCCTGCCGAGTCCCAGGGCTTTGATCGTCCGCTTCGCGTTCTCTTTTTGCTCAATGATGCTTCGAGTCTGCGTAATCTTGATTTTCTTCGAGGCTGACATTCCCAAACCTGTTAGTTCTGATGAAAGAGTTCCTGCAACGACATCCCACGACGCTCGGCAACCGCACCCGGATCGGATAGACTCAAGAGCGCCTTCATCGTTGCTTTGACGACGTTATGCGGGTTTGACGAACCCATCTGCTTCGTCAAAACATCCTTGACGCCAGCCGATTCCAAAACGGCGCGCACACCGCCGCCAGCAATGAGGCCCGTTCCCGGAGACGCAGGCTTCAGCAGCACGCGCCCTGCGCCGAACTTGCCAATCACCTCGTGGGGGATCGTCCCTTTGACGATGGGGACCTTGACGACGCTTTTCTTCGCATCATCAATCCCCTTCGCAATGGCGTCGGCAACTTCATTTGCCTTCCCCAAACCAATCCCCACGTGCCCGTTGCCGTCACCCACAACGACGATCGCGTTGAAGCTGAATCGGCGCCCGCCCTTCACAACCTTCGCAACCCGGTTGATGTGAACGAGCTTTTCCTTGAGTTCGAGCTCACCTGCTTTGAATTTCGACATTGCGTGTTCTGTTTGTGAGAGTGAGAAATTAGAATTTGAGACCGGCTTCGCGCGCACCATCAGCAACTGCCTTGACGCGGCCGTGGTAGAGGTATCCGCTTCGGTCATACACAACTTGCTGGATATTCTTCTCCAGGGCGCGCTTCGCAGCATACATTCCAACCTTCTTGCAGACATCCATCTTCGATGTCGCCTTCCTCAGCTCTTCGCGCAAGTCCTTCGAATTCGTCGAGGCCGACACTAACGTTTTCCCCGTCGTATCATCGATGATCTGCGCGTAGATATGCTTTGCGCTGCGGTAGACAGTGAACCGCGGTCGCTCCGGCGTTCCAAGCACCTTCTTTCGAATGCTGACTTTTTTCTTGTACCAACGGTCGAGCTTTTTGTTCTGTATCATGCTTCTGGTCCTTGAACGGAATGAGATTCACACTCTCAGGCGATGAGCCCTTTACTTCGTCGCAATTGCTGCTGCAGCTTTACCGGCCTTGCGACGGATATACTCGCCTTCGTACTTGATGCCTTTTCCCTTGTACGGCTCGGGCGGCCGGAAGGATCGGATCTTTGCGGCGACCAGACCGACGAGCTGCTTGTCAATGCCGGAGATAACGATGTTCGTCTGTGTCGGTGTCTCCAGCATGATGCCCTCGGGCGGACCGAACACGATCGGGTGGGAGTACCCCACCATCAGCTGCAGCTTCTTTCCCTTGATCTCCGCACGATACCCGACGCCGACGATCTCGAGCTTCTTGGTGTAACCCTGGGTAACACCAAAAACCATATTCTGGATCAGCGCCCGCCATAGCCCATGCAATGCGCGCTGAGGTTTTTCATCCGAATGCCGCGTGACGACAACCTCCGACTGGTTCAGGTCAATGCTAATGTCCGGATGGACAATTGCCGAGAGTTCTCCTTTGGGACCCTTGACAACAATCATCCCATCCTTCTTGGAGACGCTTACCCCTTTGACGATGGGTATCGGTTTACGACCAACTCGTGACACGTTTCGAATCTCCTCAATTTACCAAATGAAGGCGAGGACCTCGCCGCCGACCTGGAGTTTGCGCGCTTGATGGTCCGTCATGACGCCCTTTGACGTCGAGATGATGGCTACGCCCAAGCCCCCCAGAACGCGCGGGAGCTCGTCAGCGCGCCGGTATTGCCGGATTCCAGGCTTGCTCACGCGCCGCAACCCCGCGATCACCGGCTTCCCGCCGTGATACTTGAGTTGAATGCGCAGGATCCCTTGCCTCCCGTCCTCCAGCACCATGTAGTTTGAGAGGTACTTCTCTTCCACCATGATCTGCGCAATCGCTTTCTTCATGTTCGAGGCAGGCACATCCAGACGCTTGTGTTTTGCCTTTGCCGCGTTTCGAACGCGGGTGAGGAAATCCGCTATAGGGTCTGTCATCGACATCGAATCAATTCTCCTTGCTAAGAAACATCGAGAGCGAATTCACCAGCTTGCCTTGCGAAGACCGGGGATCTTTCCATCCAACGCGAGGTTCCGCAAGCAGATGCGGCACACGCCAAATTTCCTGAAGTATCCGCGGGGCCGACCGCAAATTGCACACCGATTGTGCTGACGGACTTTGTACTTCGGCGTTCTCTTCGCCTTTACCCTCATTGCTAAACGTGCCAACGGTGATCCTCTCGATTAAGATTATGCTGCTGTTTGAAGAACCTCTTGCCTCTTCACGAACGGCATTCCGAGCGCCTTGAGCAGCTCGTACGCTTCAGCGTCCGTTTTCGCGGTGGTCACAAACGTGATGTCCATACCGCTGATACGCGTGACTTTGTCGACATCGATTTCGGTGAAAATAATCTGCTCTTTGATACCGAGCGTATAGTTGCCGTGTCCGTCGAAGGACTTGTCGGAGACGCCGCGGAAGTCTCGGACGCGAGGGAGCGCAATGCTGATGAGACGATCAACAAACTCATACATCACCGCTCGTCGGAGCGTGACCCGGCAGCCGATGGGGAGCCCCTCACGGAGCTTGAAGTTCGAAATCGCCTTTTTGGACTTGGTGATGGCCACCTTCTGTCCCGTAATCGACTCAAGCTCTTTGACCGTCGTATCCAGAATCTTCGGATCCTGCGTCGCCATGCCGACACCGCTGTTGATTGAAATCTTCACCAGCGTTGGCACCTGCATCACGCTTTTGTACTGAAACCGCTTCATCAGAAGCGGAATGACTTCTTTCCTGTAATGCAAGAACAGGCGCGGCGGCACACCAGCTTCTCGGGTTCCAGCCTGCTTTTTCCCTCCACGCTCCCCGGTCCCCTTCTCACCCTTTCCGCCTTTCCCCTTGCGTGGTGCGTCGTCGACCTTCTTTTGCTCTTTGTCTTTCTCTTTTGCCATGAATCAAATCTCCCAGCGGGACACTAGAACATCTCTTTGCAGTTCTTGCAGACGCGCACCGTTTTCCTTCGACCGCTTGTCGCATCGGTCACATGTGCGTGGCCAATCCTTGTCGCTTCGCTGCATTTTGGACAGATCACCATCACATTCGATGCGTGGATTGCACCCTCCTTCTGTACGATGCCACCCTGAGGGTTTTTCTGCGACGCCTTCGTGTGACGCTTGACCATGTTGACATTCTCAATAATCACGCGGTTGCGGTCGGGGAACACCTTCAACACTTTTCCCTGCTTCCCGACAGCATTGCCTGCAACCACGAGAACCGTATCATTCTTATGAACGTGCATGCTATTTTCCTTCAACCTTTAAAGGACTTCCGGGGCCAGCGAGACGATCTTCATGAACTGCCGCTCACGCAGCTCGCGGGCGACGGGACCAAAAATGCGCGTCCCTCGCGGCTCGCCCTGCGGATTCAGCAACACCACGGCATTCTCATCAAAACGAATAAATGTCCCGTCCTTCCGCCCGACCTCCTTCTTGGTGCGCACCACCACTGCCCGGGAAACCTCTCCCTTCTTTACCGGCGCACCGGGAATGGCGCTCTTCACTGCAACGACCACCAGATCACCAATCGTCGCGTACCGCTTGTCGTGCCCGCCCAACACGCGGATGCACCGGACCTTCTTTGCTCCGGAGTTGTCTGCTACGACTAAGTTTGTTTCTTCCTGAATCATGGTTCGCTCCTCAGCGAGACAGCAGGTCTCGTATTCAGATCGTTACTTTGCCTTCTCAATGATCTCCACCAGGCGCCAGCGTTTGTTCTTGCTCATCGGCCGCGTCTCCATCACCTTCACGAGATCGCCGATGCCAGCTTCCTGCTTTTCATCATGCGCCATCAGCGTTGAGGTGCGCTTGTAGTACTTCTTGTAGAGCGCGTGAGGGACCTTACGCTCCAGCGACACTAAGATGCTCTTCTGCATCTTACTGCTGATGACCTTACCGACTCGGACCTTTCGCTGATTGCGCTGAACGGAAGACGTTGTCGCTTCTGTGCTCATCCCTTATGCCTTTACCTGTTTGTCAGACGGAATAGATTTCTCTTGCGGCTTCTTCAGCTGGCGCTCCCGGAGGATGGACTTCATTCTGGCGATGTCCTTCCTGGTGAGCGGCAGCTTCATCGGATTCTCCAGCTGGCTCAACACCTTCTGAAAGCGGAGGTTTGACAGGCTTTCCTCTTCCTCTTGAATTCTCTTCAGCAGTTCAGCGTCCGAGAGTTCGCGTAATTCATGTGCTTTCATCGAAACTCATTCTCCTGATTCGATCAATGGTCCTGGTACTCGACCCGAGTAACCACTCTCGTCCGTATCGGCAGCTTATGAGCCGCAAGGTGGAACGCTTCGTCGGCAAGCTGCCTGGAGACACCGCCAAGTTCAAACATGATGCGACCGGGCTTTACGACCGCTACCCAGAACTCCGGAACGCCCTTGCCGCTTCCCATTCGGGTTTCAGCCGGTTTCTTGGTCACCGGCTTGTCGGGGAAAATCCGAATCCACACTTTGCCTTCGCGCTTCATCATGCGGGTCAATGCAACGCGCGTCGCCTCGATCTGCCGCTGCGTGATCCAGCCGGGCTGCAGCGCCTTCAGACCGAAATCGCCGAACGCGACCTTGTTGCCACGCGTCGCCTTTCCCCTCATCCGTCCTCGTTGTGCTTTTCTGTATTTTACTCGTTTCGGCATCAACATGGTCGATACACTCCTTCTCTTACCGGGTCACCGGGCCTAGGATTTCCCCCTTGCAGATCCACACCTTGACGCCAATGGCACCGTAGATCGTCCGGGAAGTGGCGGTTGCGTAGTCGATATCAGCACGGATGGTGTGCAAGGGAATGCGCCCCTCCTTGTACTGCTCGCTGCGAGCGATTTCAGCGCCCCCCAGCCGTCCACCGCACATCACGCGAATCCCCTCCGCTCCCATCCTCATCGCGGCCGTGATCGCCTGCTTCATCGCTCGACGGAACGAAATCCTTCCTTCAATCTGCGAAGCGATCGCTTCGGCGACGAGCGAGGCATCGAGCTCGGGTCGTTTGATTTCGTGGATCAGAATTTTGACGTCTTTTGCCGTAACCTTCTTAAGCTCTTCCTCCAATTGAGCGATCTCTTTGCCGCTTTTTCCAATCACAATTCCGGGTCGGGAAGTGTGAATGGTGATGACGGCACGCTTCGGCGTCCTGTCGATTTGAATGCGCGAAATGCCCGCTTTCTTCAGACGGTTGCGGACATAGTTGCGCACCATCAGGTCTTCCTGGAGCTTCCCTGAGAATCCTTTCTCGTCATACCAGTTCGAATCCCAGGTTTTGGTGATGCCGAGACGAAACCCGATCGGATGAGTTTTCTGTCCCAAGAGATCCTCCTGCTTAACTTTTCTTTGATGCTGACTTCTTCTCTGATTTAGTGGACTTGGTTGTCGCTTTCTTTTTCGGCTTCTCCACTGCTGTCGGTTTCGCCACTGGCGCTGCTGCTGCCTTCGCGACAGCCGGCTTCGGCTTCGCTATTGCTTCGCGCTGTGCAACGACGATCGTGAGATGATGGGAGCGCTTGCGGATCCGGAACGCACGGCCCATCGGCGCTGGAGAAATCCGCTTCACGGTCGGCCCGCCATTCACGAAGGCCTCCTTTACAAAGAGGGTCGAAGGATCGACTCGGCCGCCTTCATCTTTGCTCTGGATGTTGGAAATCGCAGATCGAAGCACCATTTCGGCCGTCTTCGCAGCGTGCTTCGGTGTGAAATGCAGAACGTTGAGCGCCTCCTCGACGCCCCGACCGCGAATAAGGTCGACGACCAACCTCATTTTTCGCGGTGATGTCCCGACAAATCGATTGATTGCCCGTGCTTCCATAGATCCTCTATACTCTCGAAACCTTCCGAAGGTTCTCCGCGCGCCGGCCTCCGACCCTTCGGAATGTCTCGTCGTTATTCAGGTGTTGTCGTCTTCTCGCTCCTCAAACCAGGGTGACCGCGGAAGATACGCGTCGGCGCAAATTCTCCGAGCTTGTGACCGACCATCGCTTCCTGGATGTACACCGGGATAAACTTGTTCCCGTTGTGCACAGCGAACGTGTGTCCGACGAAATCCGGGATGACCGTGCACGCCCGCGCCCAGGTCTTGACGACCTTCTTCTGATTCGCCTTGTTGAGGGCTTCAACTTTCTTCTGCAGCTTTTGGTCGATGTACGGACCTTTTTTGAGTGAACGACTCATTGCATCCTATCGTGAAATGATGGAAAACTCCTGATCGTTACTTGCGACGCTTCACTATGTACTTGTTCGATGGACTCTTGCGCTTGCGCGTCTTGAGTCCCTTTGCATACTTGCCCCACGGAGACTCGGGATGCTGCCAGCCGCCGCCGCTCTTGGATCGTCCCTCGCCACCGCCCATCGGATGATCGACGGGGTTCATCGCCATACCGCGCGTCTGCGGACGAATGCCTAACCAGCGCGAGCGACCTGCCTTACCAAGGCTGAGGTTTTCGTGGTCGAGATTGCCAACAACGCCGACCGTCGCGTAGCAGATCACGGGCACCTTGCGCACCTCGCCCGAGGGCAACTTGACCGTCGCGAAATCTCCCTCCTTCGCCATCAGTTGAAGCGAATTGCCTGCACTGCGACCGAGCTGACCGCCTTTGCCGGGCTTGATCTCGACATTGTGCACAAATGTGCCCACGGGAATCTCCGACAGCGGCAGCGAATTGCCCACCTGAACCTCCACCCCCGAGCCCGAGTTGACCTTCTGCCCGACCTTCAAACCGTCCGGCGCGATGATATAGCGCTTTTCGCCGTCCACATACTGCACCAAGGCGATGCGGGCGGAGCGATTAGGATCGTACTCGATTGCCGCCACTTTCGCCTCAACCCCATGCCGATCCCTCTTGAAGTCGATCACCCGATACATCCGCTTGTGCCCGCCGCCGCGATGCCGTGACGTGATGCGGCCGAGGTTGTTCCTTCCGCCGGATTTCTTCACGGGTCGGAGTAAGGACTTCTCAGGATCAGTCTTCGTGACCTCTTCAAACGTCGGCACCGAATAGAACCGCGTTGAAGGTGTGTATGGTCTCAGTTTTCGGATTGCCATAACGTACCTGCCGTTCCTTCAATCAAACGCTTTCAAAGTAGTCGATCTTGTCACCTTCTTTGAGGGTGACGATTGCCTTCTTCCAGGTGTTTGTGCGCCCCGCGAACCTCCCGCGACGAGTGAGCTGGCTCTTGCGCTTCCCCTTCACGAGCAATGTCCGAACGCCAAGGACCGTCACCTTGAACTTCTTTTCGATGGCTTTTGTTATCGCGATCTTGTTCGCGTGGGTGTCCACTTCAAACGCATACTGCCGTTGGTCCTGGAGACCCGTGATCTTTTCTGTGACAATCGGTCGCTTGAGAATTCCAGTCATGACGTGTAACCTAGTTCATCAACGATTTCTGAAGGACAGTAATGGCGCTCTTCTGAATCAGCAGCACCTGGTTGCGAAGAATATCAAATGTCGAGACTTTGTCCGCTTCCCTGACATCCAGCGTTGGGATATTACGTCCCGACTTGAACAGGACGCCGTCGGTCTTGCTGGTCAGGAACAGAGTCTTTTTCCCTTGGAGCGACAACGCTTTCAGCACGGAGCATATCTCTTTGGTCTTCGGAGATTCCAGGCTGAAATCCTCCACAACGACAATCGATCCATCCTTCGCCTTATAGCTGAGGGCCGATTTGCGAGCGAGCATTCTCATCTTCGCAGGGATTTTCAGCACGTAGTCATGCGGATGGGGACCAAAGATTGAGCCACCGCCTACCCACAACGGTGAACGCGTCGTTCCCGCCCGGGCGCGCCCCGTCTTTTTCTGCTTGAACGGCTTCCTGCCACCACCTCTCACCTCGTTCCGCGGCTTCACCTTGTGCGTCCCTTGCCGCTGGTTCGCCTGAATCGACCGAACCGCCTGATAGATGGCATGGTCGTTCGGCGTGATCTCGAAGACCTCCGGCGCGAGCGTCACTTTCTCGCCGCTCTTCGTTCCATCCTTTTTGTAGACTTCCAACTCCATAAACTTTTTTCCCGAGCTCTCAGTCTCAGCTCTGTTTGACGATTTCAAGATAACTATTGATGGCGCCCGGCACAGAGCCTTTGACAATCAAGATGTTCGAGTCCGCGATAACCTTGACGACCTTGAGGTTTTTCACCGTGACTCGCTCACCGCCCATCCTGCCGGCCATGCGCATGCCCTTGAGAACCCGTGAGGGGTATGAGCTCGCGCCAATGGATCCGGGCGCGCGGACCCGATCCGACTGACCGTGCGTGGCCATGCCGACGCCGGCGAAGTGATGCCGCTTGACGACGCCCTGGAATCCCCGTCCTTTTGACCGGCCGGTTACGTCTACGACGTCGCCCTGGTGGAAGAGGTCAACCTTCACTTCCTGTCCAAGCTCCAGCTGCAAACCGTTGAAGTTGCGGAACTCGGAGAGAAGGCGAACGGGCTTCACACCGCCCCGCTTGAAGTGACCCTTCATCGGCTTATTGACAAGACGCTCTTTGATCTCGTCGTAGCCGAGCTGAATCGCGTCGTAGCCGTCTTTGTCTTTGGTTTTGATTTGCGTGACGTAGCACGGTCCGGCCTCGATGATGGTGCACGGGATCATCTGCCCGCGATCATCGAAAACGCTCGTCATGCCTATTTTCTTACCTAGAATGCCACTCACTGTTATACTCCTGAGTCATCTCCTTGCCGACTCACTCGTTTGTGTTCGAACAAGGCACGCAACTCCATGAAAAAGTTGAAATCTCCTTCACGCAACCTGCAGGCACTAGACCTTAATCTCGACGTCGACACCGGCCGGCAATTCGAGCTTCATCAACGAATCAACGGTCTTGCTTGTCGAGTTGAGAATATCGATCAGCCTCTTGTGCGAGCGCGTTTCGAACTGCTCGCGCGACTTCTTATCGACGTGAGGAGATCGGTTGACGACGTAGAGCGACCGTTTCGTCGGCAGAGGAATTGGACCACACACAACGGCACCGGTCGACTTCACCGTCTTGATGATCTTCTCAGCGGACTTGTCGATCAGGTTGTGATCGTATGACTTGAGTTTGATGCGAATCTTCTGACCAGCCAATGGAGACTCCCCCCTTCGAACGCAAAGTGAAAAGAACGGGCTCCGACCGACGGGTTGGAGCCCTCAAGATTACTCGACAATCTTTGTCACAACGCCGGCACCCACGGTACGACCGCCCTCACGGACAGCGAACCGGAGCCCCTCTTCCATCGCGATTTCGGATATGAGCTCGACTGTCATGTTATCGACGTTGTCACCCGGCATCACCATCTCGACGCCGGCGGGAAGCTGCACAACGCCGGTCACGTCCGTCGTTCGGAAATAGAACTGCGGCCGATAGCCATTCAGGAACGGCGTATGTCGTCCACCCTCGTCCTTTTTCAACACGTAGACCTGAGCATTGAACTTCTTGTGCGGTGTAATCGAACCGGGCTTCGCAACGACCATTCCGCGCTCAAGCTCGTCCTTCTCGACCCCACGCAGCAGCAATCCTGCGTTGTCACCGGCCTGGACCTCATCGAGCTCCTTGCGGAACATCTCTGTACCGGTGATGACCGTCTTCTTATGGGAGCCAAGGCCGATCACTTCAACCTCATCACCGACCTTCGCGCGACCGCGGTCAACGCGACCGGTTCCGACGGTGCCGCGACCGGTGATCGAGAACACGTCCTCAACCGGCATCAAGAAGGGCTTATCGACGTTGCGCAGCGGCATTGGTATGTACGAGTCAACCGCGTTCATGAGATCTGTGATGCACTTGAAAGCGGGATCATCAACTTTCGCCTCAGGATGCAGCGCCTTCTCCATTGCCTTGAGGGCAGAGCCGCGGATGACCGGGATCTCGTCACCGGGGAACTCGTACTTCTTGAGAAGATCGCGGACCTCGAGCTCAACCAGATCCAACAGCTCTGGATCATCCACCGCATCGACCTTATTCAGGAACACCACGATCTTCGGCACGTTCACCTGACGGGCCAGCAGAATGTGCTCGCGAGTCTGGGGCATCGGACCATCGGTCGCAGCCACCACCAGAATCGCGCCGTCCATCTGCGCTGCACCGGTGATCATGTTCTTGATGTAGTCTGCGTGACCGGGGCAGTCCACGTGCGCATAGTGACGCTTGGCCGTCGAATACTCGACGTGCGCCGTATTGATGGTGATGCCTCGGGCCTTTTCCTCGGGCGCGTTATCAATCGAATCAAACGTTCGGATTTCAGAAAGACCCATCTTGGCCAGCACCATCGTGATGGCTGCGGTCAGGGTCGTCTTCCCGTGGTCAACGTGACCGATTGTGCCGACGTTGATGTGCGGCTTGCTGCGATCGAATTTTCCCTTTGCCATGAGGATGATCTCCTTTCGTTATGTCTGAAGTCTGGATGTATTCCACACCTTTAAGCGGGAACGCTTTCTCTCCCGCGCACCTTCTCAATGATTTGGTCTGAAATCGATTTCGGGACTTGCTCGTAATGCGAGAACTGCATCGTGTACAGCGCTCGACCCTGCGTCATCGAACGGACAGCAGTGGCATAACCAAACATCTCTGAGAGTGGGACCATCGCCCTGAGAACCTGAGCGTCTTTGCGCGGATTCAATCCTTCGATCTTTCCTCGCCGCGCATTCAGATCGCCCATCACATCACCCAGGTACTCTTCAGGCGTTACAACCTCGACGGCCATCATAGGTTCAAGAAGAACGGGTCCAGCTCTATGCGCACCTTCCTTGAAGGCCATCGAGCCGGCGATCTTGAACGCGATCTCCGATGAGTCCACGGCATGGAACGAGCCGTCGAACAGCTTGACCTTTACATCTTCCACCGGGTAACCGGCCAGGACGCCGTTCCTCATGGCTTCCATAATGCCTTCTTCCGTCGGCTTGATATATTCTCTCGGAACAACCCCACCGACGATAGCATTTTCAAACTCAAAGCCCTTTCCCTTTTCGTTCGGCTCGATCTCAATGACGACGTGGCCGTACTGACCGCGACCGCCGCTCTGCCGGACAAATTTGCCCTCCGAGGTAACCTTCTTGGTGATCGACTCCTTGTATGCCACCTGAGGCTTGCCGACGTTCGCTTCAACCTTGAATTCCCGCTTCATACGCTCAACGATGATCTCAAGGTGAAGCTCGCCCATCCCGCTGATGATCGTCTGCCCCGTTTCTTCATTTGATGTAATGCGGAAGGTCGGGTCCTCCTCGGCCAGCTTCTGCATCGCTTCACCGAGTTTATCCTGATCAGCTTTTGTCTTCGGCTCGATAGCGACATCAATGACGGGTTCAGGGAATTCCATCCGCTCGAGTAAGATGGGATCATCCTCGTTGGTGAGCGTGTCGCCCGTTCTGGTGTGCTTCAATCCGATGGCGGCTACGATATCCCCGGCAAACGTTTCGGTGACCTCTTCACGATGATTTGCGTGCATCC
>Ga0315291_10009222_pt1 | contig 12112 bp, 3 predicted proteins | sample YL17G12_20_MG_FD_203070 | JGI IMG/M metagenome (GOLD analysis project Ga0315291, IMG submission 203070) | Sediment microbial communities from Yellowstone Lake, YNP, Wyoming, USA - YL17G12_20 | ecosystem: Environmental > Aquatic > Freshwater > Lake > Sediment | place: USA: Wyoming | collected...
GAGGGCACCGCGGGCACCTTTGGCGTCGGCAACATCGCCATCGGAGTGGGCGAAGGCCTGGGAAACCAAGCTGCCGTCTCCGGCGTCTTCGGTATTGCGTTGCAGCTGGGGCGCGGCACGTCGAATACCATCGGGTCGCTCAGCCTCACCGCAGGCATCTCGCCCTTCAGCGCCGGCAGCCCGGTCACATCCACAACCGGATTTGGCACTCTGGCTCTCAATCTGTTCGGCGGTGCAAGCGAAGGCGGCACCGCCCGAGTCGAATCGAACGGCTTTTTCAACCTCGCCGCGAACATTCTTGGCAGAGACAATGTCGTGACTGCGAACGGGCCCGTCGGGCCGGGTCTGCCCAACTGGGCCTTCAACGCCTTCGGCGATCGCAATACGGTGGCCGCCGGCCCCGGTCCGCTGACACTCGCGGGGTCGATCTTCCAGAGAGATGCGACCATCAGGCAACCGAACACCGGTTTCAACATCAACGGCCTCGCCATTCCCGGGGTGGCTTCGGTGGCTTCGGTGGCTTCGGTGCCACGTCGCAGCGTTGCGCCGGCAGCGGCAAAGGCTTCAGCGGTCGCGCCGGCAGCGGCCGCGGCGACGGCCCAGCGCCCAGCTGCCAAAGCCGTCTCCTCACGTACTGCCAGGAAGAACACGAGATGATTTCCTGGGCGTGGGCCACCTATGCTGGTGGCGGACCACGCCCAATCGTCGATAGACTGCTCACACCTTGGCGCGTAGGCGAACAGGGCTTTTCGGGGTAGACTTGCTGAAATCTGAGAAGCAGGTAATAGGAACTTAGGAAAAAACTGTGTCGGGGAAACATCGGGCGGTCAATCGAGCGAAGGCCCGCAAAAGGGCACGGCTCGGGGTTCGGCGCATCGCCGCCCGCCACCGGGCCCCTCAACGTCACAGCGAGGCTCCGGCGTGGCTCGCAGCGGGCGCATTAACCCTGGGCGCTTTCGCCACCATGGTCGGCGCGGCCGGGGTGGCGAATGCCGAACCCGCGACCGGTGACTCGACGTCGAACCACAGCACCGGCGAGGGCTCTGGACCCTCGACCCACCGCACCGGCGAGGGCTCTGGACCCTCGACCCACAGCACCGGCGAGGGCTCTGGACCCTCGACCCACAGCACAGCACGCAACCCCGACTCGACGAGATCGGCTGCCAAGGCTCACCCGCCTCGGCTGACCGGCACGGTAAGTGACGCCGGATCAACAGCCAAGGCGCGTACTGCTGCCAGGGTCGCCAATGTCGCCCCGGTTACCCGGCCCGCCCCCGCAGTGGCATCCCGGTCGGCAGCGGCTACTCCGTCTCCCCTGCGCACGGCCGGGTCGCCCGTCGCCGCCGCAAGCACACGGTCGTTGAGTGCAGCGGCAACGGGCGCCGGCCCGGTCGACCCGTTGACGACGTACCTGTTCGGCAACGGCGCTGACGGGACCGCGGCCAGCCCGAACGGCCAGCCCGGCGGGGTCTTGTTCGGCAACGGGGGCCAAGGATTCAGTTACGACGGCACGACGTGTCCGAGCGGTTCCTGCACCGGTGGCAACGGCGGTGCCGCCGGGATCTTCGGCAGCGGTGGCTACGGCGGTGCCGGCTGGAACGGTGGCGCGGGCGGCAACGGCGGGATCGCGGGCTGGTTCGGTCTCGGCGGCAACGGCGCGGCCGGCGGATCCTCAAGCAGCGGCAACGGCGGCAACGGCGGCAACGGCGGGGTCGGCGGGTTCGTCGTCGGCAATGGCGGATCGGGCGGCATCGGCGGATCCGCCACCACGGGTAACGGCGGCAACGGCGGAGCCGGGGGCGGAACCGGGTATCTCGGCCTGGCAGGAAACGGCGGCAACGGCGGAGACAGCACGGCCGGCGGCAACGGCGGAACCGGCGGAACCGGCGGCGGCAGTGACATTTACGGCGGCACCGGCGGCACCGGCGGCAGCGGCGTTGTCGGCGGCAACGGCGGAGACGGCGGCGTCGCGCTCAGCATCGGATTCGGCAACGCCGTAGGCGGCAGTGGCGGGGCCGGCGGAACCGGTACGGCAACCGGCGGCAACGGCGGCCGGGGCGGTGACGCGATCATCGGGTACTACCCTCTGGGGACTGCAGGTAATGCGATCGGTGGTACCGGCGGCGTCGGCGGAACGGGTGCCACCGGCGGCACCGGCGGCCAGGGCGGCACGGCCAACAACTTCCGGACCGGACTTGCTTTCGGCGGCTACGGCGGCGCCGGCGGTGAGTCGACTGGTGCCGGGATCGTCGGCGGAGGCGGAGGCAACGGTGGCGACGCTCACGCGCTTCTCGCCAGCGATGCCACACCCGGATTGGGCGGCAATGGCGGTACCGGCCCGGGCGGCGCCGGCACCAACGGCTCGGCCGGCACCGGGGGCACCGGCACGACCTTTCCCCCGGTGCTGGCGACGATGGGAACCACGCCCTGGCCAACGGGGCTGCCCACGTTCCCCTGGACGGGAACGCTCGCGGACTTCTTGACGCTGTTGATCAGTGACGGCACCGCAGCGCATCCCGACGCGGGACTGCTGATCGGAAATGGCTACAGCTACGGCACAGGAGATTGCACAGCGGTCTCGGGTGTCTGCAACGGCGGCAATGGGGCCATCTTCATCGGCAACGGCGGCAACGGGTCAAGTTCCCTCGTGTCCGGCGTCCAAGGCGGCAACGGTGGTGTCGGCGGTTTATTCGGCAACGGCGGCAACGGCGGATTCGGTGGCGGTGGCGCGGCGGGCGGCAACGGCGGCGCAGCAGTCTGGTTCGGCAATGGCGGCACCGGAGGGGCCGGCGGGGCCAGCGTTATCAACCTCGGCAACGGCGGCGACGGAGGCACTGGCGGGCTGGGCGGTTTCTTCGCCGGTAATAGCGGGTCGGGTGGCCGCGGCGGTGACGCGACCTTGTTCAGCGCTAACAACACGACGGTGCGCGGCGGCCACGGCGGGGCCGGCGGTGGTGCCGGCTATCTCGGCAATGCCGGCTCAGGCGGAAACGGCGGAAACGCCGCTGATGCCACCTCCGGATTCGGCGGCACCGGCGGCACCGGCGGAGCCGGCGGCGGCGGCGACCTCCTCGGCGGTACCGGCGGGAACGGCGGCAGCGGCGTTGTCGGTGGCAGCGGCGGCAGTGGCGGTCCCGCGATCAGCATCGGATTCGGCAGCTTAGTCGGGAACGCGATCGGCGGTGGCACCGGCGGAACGGGCGGGACCGGCACAGTTACCGGCGGTAAGGGCGGACAGGGCGGTGCCGCGATCATGGGGTACTACCCGTTCGGCCTTCTTCCGGCTGATGCCTTCGGCGGCACCGGTGGCGCGGGCGGTAACGGCGGCACCACCGGCGGTATCGGCGGCGCGGGCGGTACCGCGTACAACTACGGGTCCGGAGCGGCCACCAACGGAGTCAACGGAGCCAACGGAACTCCCTAGACGGCGAAACTTCTTAAACGTCTAGGCGAGCGAACGCGTTTCGCTCGTAGATCTCAACGCACGACGAACGTCTGATCTTGCCGCTGGTGGTGATCGGAATCGAACCCGGAGCCACCAGAACGAGGTCCGAGACCGCGATGCCGTGGGAGTTGGAAATCGCCGCGGTGACCGCGCCCTTCAATTCGGCGAACGTGGCCCTCGCCTCCTCGTCGGACGCGCCCCGCTTTTTGGCTTCGATGATCATCGCCAATTGTTCGATGCCGTCGACCGGTACGCCGATCGCCGCGACCCGGCCTCCGCTGATCTCCTGGACCGTCACCTCGATGTCGTCGGGAGAGTGGTTGCGGCCGTAAATGATCAGAAGATCCTTGATCCGGCCGACCACGAACAGGTCGCCGTCGGAGATAAAGCCCCGGTCGCCTGACTTGAGCCACGGGCCGTCCGGTGTTCCGGCCGACGGAGCGAGGAGCGTCGCACCGAACGTGCGCGCGGTTGCCTCGGGGTTGTGCCAGTAACCGGAAGCGACGTTATCGCCGTGCACCCAAATCTCGCCGACCGTCCCGGATGGGCACTCGGTGCAGGAGTCGGGATCAACGATCCGCACCAGCGGCGAAATCGCCGATCGAGGCCCGCCGTAGCTGATCAGCGGGGTACCGCCGTCGCCCTCGCAGCGTTGGGCACGGCCGGCGGTCAGGCTGTCGGTATTGAAATTAACGACCTCGGGCGCCCCGCTCGGCTCGGGCGTCGCCACGTACAGCGTCGCCTCCGCGAGTCCATACGAGGGCTGAATCACGTTGGGGCCGAGATTGAATCGGCCAAACCGTTCGATGAACCGCTTGGCGGTCGGCGGATGCACCCGCTCGGCGCCACTCTGGATCAGGAACACGTCGCTCAGATCAAACCCGGCCATATCGTCGTCCGAGGTCTTTCGCGCCGCGACGTCGAAGGCGAAGTTCGGCGCCGAGGTGAACACGTGCGGATAGCTCGCCGCCAGGTGCATCCAGCGGGCCGGCCGCTGTAGGAAAGAAATCGGACTGGTCAGGACGGTGGGGAATCCGGCGATCACCGGTGTGCAGATCCCCATCAGCAAACCCAGGTCGTGATAGAAGGGCAGCCACGACAAGATGGTGGGCGGGGTCAGGCCTCCGTCGGCGAGAAAGTCGGTAGTGATCTGTCGCAGATTTGTCAGAACATTCTTGGAGGAGATCATCACCCCGGCCGGGGAGCGGGTCGACCCGGACGTGTACTGAAGGTACGCGGTGGCCTCGGGATCGCTCGGGTAGTTGTCGGCCACGGACCCGGACCGAACCGGAGCATCCAGATCAAGCAGGTCGACCTCGATCATCGCGGGGACGGAGTGGCCGGGCCGCGCCGACACATTGCGGGCGACCTCGCCGGCCACCGCGGACGTGGTGAGAACGACGGTGGGCTCGGCGTCACGCAGCACCGAATCAACGCGCTCATCAGCAACACCGCCCATCGGGACCGCCAACGGTGCCGGAATGAGCCCGGCCTGTAAGGCACCCAGAAACGCGACGATGTACTCAAGGCCCTGCGGCGCCGATATCAGTGCGCGATCACCGGGTGCAGCGCAGAGGCTGAGTTCTCGCGCCACATTCAGCGCTCGCCGGTACAGCTGCGGCCAGGTCAGGCTTTCCGGCACGCCGGCCCAGTCCAGGTCGTAATTCACAAATGTGAGCGCGGTGTCATCCGGCTGCAGCAGAGCACGTTCACGCAGCAAAGCCGGAAGGGAGGTCTCAACCGCGTCTGCCACGCGCAGTAAGTTACCGTAGGCCCGGCAGGGGGAGCCAGAAGCCGCGCGAATCCGTGGTCGTTGCGTGAGAGACGGGATAGTTTCGTTCGGTGCGTTCAGATGATCGGGCAAACCTCGCGGTGACCACTCCGGTGGCTGTCATCGGCATGGCCTGTCGTCTTCCCGGCGGCATCGAGTCGCCTGAGAAACTGTGGCACGCGTTGCTGGCGGGCGATGATCTGGTGACCGAGGTTCCTCGCGATCGCTGGGACAACGACCTCTACTACGACCCCGAACCGGGTGTGGTGGGCCGGACGGCGTCGAAGTGGGGCGCGTTCCTCGACGACGTCGCCGGCTTCGATTCGGACTTCTTCGGTATCAATGAGCGCGAGGCCGCCGCACTCGATCCGCAGCACCGCCTGCTGCTGGAAACCTCGTGGGAAGCCATGGAACATGCGGGTCTGACCCCGGCGGCGATGAGCGAATCGCGCACGGGTGTGTTCATGGGTCTGACACATCTCGACTATCAATTGGTCAACGCGGATTCCGAGGCGATGGAAGGCCCGTACGGGTTCGAGGGCAACACCTTCGCGATGGCCTCGGGCCGGATCGCCTATTCGATGGGTTTGCACGGTCCCGCGCTGACGCTCGACACCGCCTGTTCGTCCGGCCTTATGGCGGTGCACATGGGCTGCCGCAGCCTCAACGACGGCGAAAGCGACCTGGCACTTGCCGGCGGTGCCTACGTGATGCTGGAACCGCGCAAGTTCGTTGCCGGGTCGGCACAGAGCCACCTGTCTCCCACTGGACGCTGTCATGCCTTCGACGTGGCGGCGGACGGGTACGTATGTGGCGAAGCCGCTGCGGTGGTCTTGCTCAAGCGCCTGCCTGACGCACTGCGCGACGGCGACCGAGTCCTTGCGGTGATCCGTGGCACGGCTGCCAACCAGGACGGCCACACCGTGAACATCTCGACACCGTCGGCGTCCTCGCAGTCCGCGTTGTACCGGGCTGCGTTGAACACTGCGGGTGTGGACGCCGGGAGCATCACCATGGTCGAGGCGCACGGCCCGGGCACACCGGTAGGTGATCCCATTGAATACGCAAGCCTCAGTGAGGTGTACGGCACGGCCGGCCCCTGCGCGCTCACCTCGGTAAAGACGAACTTCGGCCACGCCCAGTCGGCTTCCGGAGTTCTCGGCCTGATGAAGACGGTTCTCGCACTGCAGGGCGCGGCGATTCCGAAAAATCTGCATTTCACCCGACTGCCGGATCAGTTAGCGGCTATCGAGACGAATCTCTTTGTGCCACTTGAGGTCACGGCGTGGCCGACGAGTGGCGCGAATCCGCGCCGGGCAGCGGTGTCCTCTTACGGTGTGTCGGGCACCAACGTCCACGCCATCCTGGAACAGGCCCCGGATCAGGTACCCGAGGTCGCCGGCGACACCCCACCGAAGACCGGATCATGGCTGTTCCCCCTGTCGTCCACCTCGGCCGAGGAACTGCGCCGCACCGCCTCCCGCCTGACCGACTGGGTGGACGCGCATCCGGATGTCACCCTGGCGGACCTGTCCTACACCCTGGCCCGTCGGCGCGCGCACCGGCCGGTCCGCACCGCCGTCATCGCCGGCAGCCCAGCAGAACTCACCGAGGCGCTACGCGCTGTCGCCGAGGGCGACACCCCGTATCAGGCCGCGGTCGGACACGACGACCGGGGACCGGTGTGGGTGTTCTCCGGGCAGGGTTCGCAGTGGGCACAAATGGGTACCGACCTGCTCGCGAGCGAACCGGTGTTCGCCGAGACAATCGCACTGCTGGAGCCGTTGATCGCCGCTGAGTCAGGGTTCTCGGTGACCGAGGCGATGACGGCACCCGAGGTAGTGACCGGCATCGACCGGGTACAGCCGACAGTGTTCGCCATCCAGGTTGCGTTGGCGGCGACCATGGCCGCACACGGGGCGCGCCCGGGTGCGGTGATCGGGCACTCGATGGGCGAGACCGCCGCGGCGGTGGTCGCCGGCGCACTGTCAATCGCCGACGGTGTGCGCGTCATCTGCCGTCGCTCCCGGCTGATGGCCACCATCGCCGGCTCCGGAGCCATGGCATCGGTAGAACTTCCCGCAAAGCAGGTGCTCTCGGAGTTGACCATGCGCGGCATCAAGGATGCGGTGGTCGCTGTGGTGGCCTCGCCCACGTCGACGGTGATCGGCGGCGCAGGAGACACAGTTCGGGAATTGGTGGCAGCCTGGGAGCAGCGTGACGTGATGGCCCGCCAGGTCGCCGTCGACGTCGCCTCGCATTCGCCCCAGGTCGATCCGATCCTCGACGAACTGGCCGGCGTTCTGGCAGACATCACACCCAGGACACCGGAGATTCCGTATTACTCCGCAACCGGATTCGACCCGCGAGAGGAACCGGTGTGCGATGCCAAGTACTGGGTGCACAACCTGCGCCGCACGGTGCGGTTCGCCGCAGCGGTGCGGGCCGCACTGGAGGACGGGTATCGGGTCTTCGCCGAACTCGCACCGCATCCACTGCTGACCCACGCCGTTGAGCAGACCGCGGACAGCCTGGACGTGCCACTGGCGGCGCTGGCGGGCATGCGCCGCGACCAGGCACTCCCCCACGGACTACTTCCCCTGGTGGCGGAGGTGCACAGCGCGGGCGCCACGGTCGACTTCTCCGTTCCGGCTCCGCGCGGCCAACTCGTGGACGCACCGCTGCCGACGTGGACGCACCGCCGGTTGTGGTTGAGCCAAGGCTCGGAATCCTCGCCGCGCGGTGGCCACACCGTGTCGGCGCATCCACTGCTGGGACCGCCGGTGCGTTTGCAGGAGGAACCGGAGCGCCGCGTGTGGCAGGCCGAGGTCGGTCTGGCCGCACAACCCTGGCTTACCGATCACCGGATCCGCACGGTGGCGGTGCTGCCGGGCGCGGTCTACTGCGAGATGGCATTGGCGGCCGCCCGCACCGCGCTGGGCGAAGCCGCTGAGGTCCGCGACATCGTCTTCGAACAGGCGCTGCTCCTGGACGAGCAGACCACCCTCGGCGCCTCGACATCGTTGGCATCACCGGGTGTTGCCGACTTCCTGGTGGAGTCGCGACAGGGTGGCGGTTCAGCGGGGCTGGCCACCGCAATCCTGCGTGTCACCGCCGATGAGCAGCCGCCCGCCTACGACATCGCCGTTCTGCTCGCCGCGCATCCGAATGTCGTGGACGGCAGCGACGTGCGAGCGGCACTGGATCTGCGCGGTATCCAGTACGGCCCTGCGTTCGTCGGCCTTGGCGCCGTGCACACCGGCGGGGATGCCGACGGGTCGGTGCTGGCGGAGATCGCACTGCCCAGCCAGATCCGTTCGCAGGCGGGCGCGTACGACATCCACCCGGCACTGCTGGATGCCTGCTTCCAGTCGGTGGGCGCCAGCGACCAGGTCCGTGATCTCGGCGCAGATGCGCTGGGACTGCCGGTAGGGGTCGCGCGGTTGCGGTCCTATGCCTCCGCCCGGAACGCGCACTATTGCTATACCCGGGTGACGCAGGTCGACGCCGGCGGGATCGAGGCCGATATCGAGGTACTCGATCAGCAGGGGCAGATCCTGCTGAGCGCGCACGGATTGCGATGCGGCACAGCCACATCCAACGTCGACCGGGACGCGGTGCTGGCCGATCGCCTGCTCACCATCGAATGGCGGCAGCGCGAACTGCCCGAGGCCAACCAATCCGACCCCGGGACCTGGCTTCTGATCAGCACCGCAGCCGACGACGATGCGATGGCCACCGGATTGTCCGTCGCCCTGAGGAGCCACGGGGCGCACTGCACCACCATGGGATGGCCGCTGCAATCCGACCACATCGCGAAGGCGGAAGAGTTCGGCGAGCATCTGCGTACCGGGGGATTCAGTGGCGTGGTGATCATCACGGAGCCGAATGCCAGCCACCCGGACGGCGTTGCGGCGCAACCATCCCCACTGCTGGGCCGCGACTATGCCCAACATCTGGTCCGCATCACCCGCGAGCTTGCCCATAATTCAGGCCCGCTTCAGCGCCTGACTGTGGTGACTCGCGCCGCCCAGACCGTGCTGGCCGACGACGTGGCCAATCTCGACCAGGGTGGCCTGCGGGGCCTGGTGCGGGTAATCGGCGCCGAACATCCGCAGTTGCACACCGGCCAGATCGATGCGGACGACACCACCGATCCGGAGCAGGTGGAGCGGCAACTGCTCAGCGGTTCCGACGAGGACGAGACCGCATGGCGGGACGGTGCGTGGTTTGTCGCACGAATGTGCCCCACTCCGCTTCGCCCGGAGGAACGGCATACCACCGCAGTCGACCACGACCAGCACGGTATGCGTCTGCAGATCCGTACTCCGGGTGACCTGGAGACGCTGGAACTGGTTGCCTGCGAGCGAGTTTCTCCCGGGCCGGGGCAGATCGAGATTGCCATCAACGTCTCCAGCATCAACTTCGCCGACGTCCTGGTCGCGATGGGCCTGTTCCCAGCCATCGACGGAGGTCTGCCGGAACTGGGGATGGATTTCGCCGGCGTCGTCACCGCGGTCGGTGCGGGCGTCACCGATCATCACGTCGGTGACCGGGTCGGCGGTTTCTCCCAGAACGGCTGTTGGGGAACATTTGTCACCTGCGATGCGCGCCTGGCTGCCACCCTTCCGCCTGACCTGACCGATCATCAGGCGGTCGCCGTCGCCACGGCCACCGCCACCGCCTGGTTCGGCCTGCATGATCAGGCCGGGATCGAAGCCGGCGACCGGGTTCTGATCCACTCCGCAACCGGCGGTGTGGGCCAGGCCGCAATCGGGGTCGCCCGCGCGGCGGGCGCCGAGATCTTCGCCACCGCGGGTAGCGAGGACCGTCGACAGATGTTGCGCGACATGGGAATCAAGCATGTTTACGATTCCCGCAGCACCGAGTTCGCCGAACAGATCCGCGCGGACACCGACGGCTACGGCGTCGACGTCGTGCTGAACTCCCTGACCGGTGCCGCGCAACGCACTGGGTTCGAACTGTTGGCCACCGGTGGCCGGTTCGTCGAGATCGGCAAGCGCGACGTCTACGGCAACACCAGGCTGGGTCTGTTCCCGTTCCGCCGCAACCTGACGTTCTATTACGTCGACCTCGCGCTGATGTCGCTCAGCCACCCCGAACGGGTCGGGACACTGCTGCGCACCGTGTATCAAATGGTGGCAGACGGCGAGTTGCCGCCGGCACGGCACACGGACTATCCACTGGCCGAGGCCGCGACCGCGATCCGGGTGATGAGCGCGGCCCAGCACACCGGCAAACTCCTGCTGGATGTCGACCGCACCGGGCGTAGCAGCGTGGTGGTGCCGCCGGAGCAGGCTCCGGCCTTCCGCCGCGACGGGGCATACCTGATCACCGGCGGCCTTAGCGGTCTGGGGTTGTTCCTGGCCGAGAAGATGGCCGAGGCGGGCTGCGGACGCATCGTGCTGACGTCGCGTTCGCAGCCGACGGCGCAGGTACTGGAGAAAATAGAGTTCATTCGCTCGCTGGGCGCCGATGTCGTCGTGCAGTGCGGTGACATCGCCGATCCCGACACCGCGAGGCAGTTGGTGGCCACCGCAACCGCCACCGGCCTGCCATTGCGCGGTGTGCTACATGCCGCGGCGGTCGTCGAAGACGCCACCCTGGCCAATATCACCGATGAACTCATCGAACGCGATTGGGCTCCAAAGGTTTACGGTGCGTGGAACCTGCATATGGCTCTGGAGGAGCTCGGCGCCGACGAATCGTTGGATTGGTTCTGCTCGTTCTCCTCCGCGGCCGCGCTGGTGGGTTCACCCGGCCAAGGCGCCTACGCCGCGGCCAACAGCTGGCTGGACGCATTCACCCGGTGGCGCCGGGCGCAGGGCCGCCCGGCGATTTCGATCGCCTGGGGCGCCTGGGGTCAGATCGGCCGCGCCACGGAGTTCGCAGCTGATGCCGGGGCAGCGATCAGCCCGGACGAGGGTGCGTACGCATTCGAAACGCTGCTGCGCCACAACCGCGCCTACACCGGGTATGCGCCGATCATCGGCACGACATGGCTCACCGCCTTCGCCCAACGCAGTCCCTTCGCCGAAGCCTTCCGCTCCATCGGGGAGAGCCGAGCCGGCACCGACAGACTGCGTGTAGAGCTCAGCGATCTACCCCGCGACGAGTGGCCCACCCGGCTGCGGCGGCTGATCTCCGATCAGATCGGCCTGATTCTGCGACGCAGCGTCGACCCCGACCGACCGCTGTCCGAGTACGGTGTCGACTCCCTCGGCGCACTCGAACTGCGCACCCGCATCGAAGCCGAGACGGCAATCCGGTTGTCGTCGAGCGACCTCGCAGTCGGCACCGTTCGCGGTTTGGCAGACCTGCTGTGCGAGAAGCTCGGCGGAACAACCGGCAGCGACGTGTCGGCGTAGTCGGGGTAGCTGTGAACGCCATTGCGAAGGTGTGTCTGTCCGGACTCGTTCAGCTCGTCGCGCTCGCCGTGCTGCTGTTCGGGCCGGCCGGGGATGTCCATTACTGGCAGGCGTGGGTTTTTCTCGGGGTGTTCGCCGCGTCGGCGTGGATTCCCAGCATCTACCTCCAGGTCACCAATCCCGCTGCGCTGCAGCGGCGGATGCGCGGCGGCCCGGTGGCAGAGGGCCGGACGGTGCAGAAGGTCGCCATGGCCGGCCTGTACCTGTCCCTGGCGGCGATGTGTGTGATCGGCGCACTCGACCATCGCTTCGGCTGGTCATTGATGCCCGCGGGGCTCTGCGTCGTCGGCAATCTTCTGGTGGCGATCGGATTGGGTTTGACTGTCCTGGTTGTCATTCAGAACAGCTACGCGTCCACGACCGTCCAGGTGGAGGCGGGTCAGAAAGTCGTCTCAACCGGTCTGTACGGAGTGGTCCGGCACCCCATGTACACCGCAAACGTAATCA
>Ga0315291_10009223_pt1 | contig 12110 bp, 12 predicted proteins | sample YL17G12_20_MG_FD_203070 | JGI IMG/M metagenome (GOLD analysis project Ga0315291, IMG submission 203070) | Sediment microbial communities from Yellowstone Lake, YNP, Wyoming, USA - YL17G12_20 | ecosystem: Environmental > Aquatic > Freshwater > Lake > Sediment | place: USA: Wyoming | collected...
TTTCGCAATACTGGGAATGAGGCGATATCTTTGAAAAAAATGACCTACGCAGACACTGGAGTTGATATTGACCAAAAAGAACAGGCCATAAAAGAATTAGTCTCCAGTATTACAACCAAACGAAAGGGATTTGGAAAACCGCTTGGTGGACACTATGCAGGTCTCATAGATTTTGGCGAATATGCTCTCGTTCTCTGTACAGATGGCGTCGGAACCAAGGTAAAAATTGCATCTGCGTTAAAGAAATGGGATACGGTTGGTATTGATTGTATTGCCATGAACGTCAATGATGCACTTTGTGTCGGAGCAGAACCTTTAGCATTTGTTGATTATCTTGCAATGGATGATCCAAATCCTAAGATTGCAAAGGAAATTGGAAAAGGATTCGAGACTGGCGCAAAACTTTCTAATATTTCAATTGTAGGTGGAGAGACCGCAGATCTTCCTGAACTCATTAACGGATTTGATCTTGCTGGAACCTGCCTTGCATATGTGAAGAAAGACCGAATTATTCTCGGAGATAAGATTCAACCTGGTGACGTCATTATAGGATTGAGCAGCAGCGGCATTCATTCAAATGGATATACGCTGGCACGAAAGGTTGTCGAAAAAGCAGGTTTTTCCTATAAAGATAAGTTTCCCGACGGATTGTATCCAGGAAAAAGCATCGGTGAAGTGATGCTTGTTCCAACAAAAATCTATGTTAAAGAAATCATTGAACTTTTTAAAAAAGTAGATGTGCGTGGACTGGCACATATTACTGGTAGTGGACTGTGGAATCTTCCGCGTTTAAAAGAGAGTGTAAAGTTTGTAATTGATGACCCCATTAAACCTCAACCGATCTTTACGTTCCTTCAGAAGTATGGAAATATCGATGACAGGGAAATGTATCAAACATTCAACATGGGCATGGGGTTTGCCGTCGTTGTCGCAGAAAAAGATGCTAATGAAACTATCAAGATTCTCAAAAAATATTCGGATGCAACAGTCAAAGTTGTAGGAGAAATTAAGAAGGGACGCGGTGTTGAAGTACCAAAATTAGGATTAACATATTGCTAAATTTTTATAGATGAAATAGATAGAACAGCCCTATAATAATCGGCTGATGCAAGAGATAAATTATTAGTGAATGTCTGCCTAAAAAACAAGTAAATCTGACAACAACGAATTGAGAATGATCTTTCAATTTAAATTTTCTTACATTGTTTTGATACAAACTGTTTCCCACAAACATTCCAATCAAAACTACACCGAACCATGGCAAAAGTGGATAATAATCTACAGTGTAAAAAGTAGATGGCGTAAACCCGAGCCATAGCAGCCAGTTAAAATCAAATGTAAAATTTTTTAGTATTATTCCTGCAGAAATCAAGACAATTCCCAATACGAGGTTTTGATAACGGAAACGTAAAAATGGATATGAAAAAATAATCGATAGGCCAATGCAATGAAGCACACCAAACACAACAAAACCTTTGCCTCCAAGATAAATCCATGTTGCAAGTGTTACTAGAAGTCCCAATCCAAAGATGCCTGCTCCTCTCTTTAGATACTTTAATTGTAAATTCTTTTTTGTCAAATTATTCTTTGTTCTTGAATAACTGAGTGTTAAAGAAATTCCTACAAGAAGGAAAAACATCGTACCAACTAAATATACAAATATAAGAGAGGAGCCTAAATATAACTCTACTTTGTAGACGTTAAAATAATTTAAATCGTAGAACAAGTGGAAAACAATCATCATTAAAATAGCGATGCCGCGTAGGAGATCCATCTCCCAAAATCTGTTATATGTACTGTTCGTCACTAAAACCTATAACACTCTTCTTTTTATTAAAATTCATCTTTGATTTGTTTTTAAAAAAATAGTAGCGGGGAATGGATTTGAACCATTGGTCTACGGGTTATGGGCCCGTCGGGATCTCCTGACTACCCCACCCCGCTATAAATAAACTTCAGGTGTACGGGATTTTTTGTAATAATAATATTTTACTTATAAAGTTTGTTAATTTGCCATCACATGAATGAAAAGAGGTGAAGAAAACCATTATAAAGAGCTTGATAAATAGATATATGGAGGCGGTTGAATGACTGGAATGGGAATTCAAACGCATTTAATCAAAAAGATAGCAAAAAACCAAAAGGTTTGCACAAACTGCAACAAGAAAATACCCATTGATGGAATATACCACCATGAAGAGGGTGTAAACCAGCACCTTCATTCCCTTATCGCCAGAAGCTTTTGTTCTGAATGTTACGGGAAATACGGTGAACAAATTCTTCTCAGAGGCAAAGAATAGCCAGAAAATTAGAAAACAGACTTTTTCAAAAAGATTTTTGAGTGGTAACTGTATTAGCATTATCTAATTGCAGGGGTACCCAAGCCTGGTCAAAGGGGCAGGGCTTAGGAGTGCTTGGAGGCATAAACGTGAGTAGGATATCAGCCATAGCAAAGAAAAATAAAGATATCGCAGTGGCAATAATTAATCAAGCAATTATAGATGAAGGTGCCATTGGAGCTGATGGTTCTATCACAATTACATATACAAGTAAGGAAAACGCTGTTTATCTGTGGGATATAGCAAATGCTTGGAATTTTGTTCATCCACTTCGTATTAAAAAGTATCCGAATCATACGAAGTGGTGTATCAGCTTCCGAGCGGAAAAACGAAAAGAATTGTACAGCATGGTCGGTCCATTACCTGATCCTCGCCATGATAAGATGTTTCAGCATATACTGAGAGATCATACTGGTGGTCCTCATAAAGCAGAGCGAGGTATAACTGAGAAAAGAGTATTAGAACTGCTGAAAAAACGAACACAAACCGTTCGTCAAATAGCATATGCTCTTGATCTTTCGGCCTCGTCTGTGAGAAAACATCTTAGAAATCTTCAAAAGAAAAAACTGGTTCAGGTACATGGGTATGATAAACAATCAATATATAAAAACCAGAGAACAGCAGAAATCTGGATTTATTCTATCATGTCTTAACCACTGAGAGACCCTGTTGTGTAGACATTCGAGCGTTCAAATCGCTCCCCCTGCATTACAATTACTTCAGGTTGTAAATCATGAAAATAATAGCTTTTGCTGGAATGCCTTTTTCTGGTAAATCAGAAGCAGTACAGCTTGCAAAAGATTTGAATATTTCTGTAGTCAGAATGGGCGATGCTGTATGGGATGAAGTTAAAAATCGAGGGCTTGAATTGAATGATAAAAATGTAGGAATGATAGCCGACAAAATGCGTAAAGATCATGGCATGGATATCTGGGCACGAAGGACTTTGGATAAAATTAAATCATTAGATGAAGCAAATATTGTCGTGATAGATGGCATACGCAACGTCGAAGAAATTGATAGGTTTAAAGAAGAGCTTGGCAAAGATTTCGTTGTTATTGCAATTGATGCATCTGATGAGAAGAGATACAAGAGAGCTCAAAGCCGTGGGAGACAGGACGATAGTAAAGACTTAGAAAAAATAAAAGAAAGGGACAAAAGAGAATTACGATGGGGTCTTGACGTTGTCATAGCATCTGCCGACATTGTTATTTCCAATGAAGGAAATATCGATGATTTTAGAAATAAAATTAGAAAAACATTGAATGAAATTTAGGATTGCAATTTTTTGTTTCGAATTGCGATATAAACTATAGCCAAGGTTGTTGCAATTGCTGCTAAAATAATAATATCTGAAGCTGAAATTTTGATTTGATCGCCTATTGTAATTGAGAATAAGTCATGATTCTGATTATTGCTAATTTCTACTTTTTTTGGAGTGTCTACGTACGTTCTAATCGCATATTCTTGGTTAAACAAACCGCCTCCAGATTCCCGTGTGCCTTGTTTAAAAGTAATCCAGGTTTCCCAGTGTTGATTTAGATACTCGCTACCTTCAGGTATGGACAAATAGATGTAAAAGTTAGCGGAGTTGTGCGGAGTAATAATATTATATCTAGGTTTTAAATCAATCCATGATAAATTTGGCATACATGTTCTATTAGGTCTCATCCAAGAGATGGGATTAGGATTTTCTACATACCATGTCATGTTAATACTATAATTGTTGTTGTTTGTTACTGTTATTTTTTTCGAAGTGTCTCCATGAATGAACTCATTGTCCATCTTGATTGATATCTCTGGTGGCTGAACAATTACATGTCCTTTACATGTAGAAGCGAAAATTAGGGATAGCAGGATTATTGAAATTAAGATGGATAATCTTTTCATATGTTGTTTTTTCCCCACAATCTCGTTATTTTTTAGATATCTCTGATAATAGTTTATCCACTTCAGATTCTATATCTTCCATGTCCTTTATTTCACTTTTTTTGGTTTCCTGATATGTTTCTTCTTTTTCTATTTCTGGGTATGTTCCTCCGATTTGTTCTTCTATTTCTTGAAGTTTGTCCAGATATACTGTGACATCTTGTTGTATGAGTTTAAGAAGAGTTTTTGCTTCATCAATCATTTCTGGTGTATATCTTCTGTCAGTAGTAACTCCTGGCATTAGTCTTTTAATCGTTGGTACTTCGACGGGTCTCTCAGGTTTTTTATATTCCTCATATCTTGGGTATTTTAATTTGCTTCTAATGTTTCTGATATAATACAAGGCAATGGCTGATATAATTGCTAGTGCAATCAGAATTAAAATTATCCATATATAAATTGGTGTTTCTTCTTTGTAGAGAGATATCGAACCGTCCATTGTATTATAAACGTAGTCCCAAGTTCCATCTCCATTCTGATCAATAAGATAGTTTACACCTTTTGTTTCTAGAACAGTTTTAGTTTTGGTGACCTGGTTGTATAGGACATCAAACGACCCATCTTGATTTATATCGACAAGGTAGTATAGTTTTCCACCAGGATAAATTTTCATAACGTCTGATTCATCATTTGGATTAGATCCTAGTTTTGTTTCCTCGACATCCGTAAGACCATCGTTGTCAGAATCTGCTAAAGAAGTGTCAATTGAAAAGGCAATGATGGCGTATTTACTTGATGCGTCGTCTGCACCTACCGCTCTAACATAGAAGACGTGAGTGCCATTTGAGAATTCATCTGGAGAAGTCCAGCTAGTTGTATCACCAATGAATGTTTCAAGGCTATCATCGATTTTAACATAATAGCCCTTTGTGCCTTTGCTATATAGTACAGGATTCCAAGCAAATGTGGGAGTTTGATCTGATGCACTAGTTGTACGCCTTATATTATTTGGTGCAACTACTACGTCAGGAAGTAAAGGTGTCATAAGCGGGAAGTTGTCCTGACTTTGTCCTGAGATTAAATAAGGCGTGTCTCCTATGTTATCATTATTTTCATCTGAACCTTGATAGGTGCCCCAATAATTTCCTTGTTTGCCGTTATCCCAGTCGTTAGTTTTTTCATCGCTTGCGTCGTTATCATTTTTGAAAATGTTATTGAGATAGATGGAATTGTCATTTGAATTCTGCCAGATTTTAATTCCTTGGAGATTTGAATAGATATTACAGTTTGCGATCAAATTGCTGTTGGAATTAAGTCGTATGTCTACGGCATTTTCGTTATCAAAAATATTGCAATTTAAAACTTTATTATTATTTGCTCCTAGTAAAATTAAAATTCCATTGGTTAGGTGTTGCAACATGCAATCGTCGACTATATTGTAGGATCCTTGTATTTTAATCCCCTGTGCGCTTTGTTCGGTTCCGTAGAAATTACAGTGTGAGATAGTATTATATGAAGACATTATGTCGATACCATTTCCTTTAGTGATTTTAGATATATCACAGAAAGATATAGTGCATCCATTACTTGTCTGTGGCACATATATTGCATAATCCAGTGTATTTATTATCTGGATGTTCGCTATATCTACATACGAACTGCTTATTATAATACCTGGATTTCCGGAGCAGTTAATTATCGTAGAATTGACGTCTTCTCCGATTAGTTGTATTTTTTTGTTTACGGAGATAGTATGTTCTTGGTATAATCCTGGTTTTATCTTTATTATGTTGGTTGGTGTCGCATGGCTAATGGCATCTTGTATGCTGACGTAATCGCCGTTTCCATTTATGTCAACAGTAATAATTTGTTGAGGTATTGAGGGAGCAGATTGTACTGTATATGAAAGAGTGGGAGAGAGGAATATGAATGTAGCGATGAACGCAAGTAATTTAATGCTGAATTTCTTGTTCACTGTTGTCCACCCCCTTTTTTTGTTCTCTGTTTTAGTAGCCCTCTTTCAGTTAGATAAATGAGAACCATGTTTTTGACGACTTCAGATTCTGAGTTTCCTAGTACCCCTACATGCTGCTTTATTACATCCCGAACAATAGGAGGAAAACCAACGGGGATTCTCTGGACGCTACCCAAGGTTTCTACCTCCTTTTTTACTGCCTTGGGTTTTTAGCATCCCTCGTTCAGTTAGATAAATGAGAACCATGTTTTTGACGACTTCGGATTCTGAGTTTCCTAGTACTCCTACGTGTTCTTTTATTACATCCCGAACAATTGGAGGAAAACCAACAGGAAATCTCTGAGCATTACCCATCTGTGAATCATATATGAATCATTTATTTAAATACTTTTGTAACATATATGAATCGTTTTTATATACATATTTGTAATATATAAGAATCTATTATGATTCATATTTGAATCATATGTGATTCGCTCATCTTAAATAAATGTAACTAAAAAAAGTCATTTAAATAACCCATATATTATTGACAAGGTTAATAAGGTGCGCAAACAAGTGCAAATAGTATTTATTTATTGTTTCAAATCTCATGTTAAGAAAACAGCAGTTATGTTTTTCTTTTTGGATAACAAAGATATATATTGATTCTTTATCAACTTACACTACCTTGAAGGAATATGGTCGTTCTCTGACTTGAAAAGTTCGAAGAAAGGGAGCTGCCAATGTTGAGATGCAAGTCAAATCCCTTACTGCCACTCGCAGCCAATGCACTATCGAGATCACCAGCATAAGCATTAGTTATATATCCATCAGCATCAAGATTATCAGTATAAATAGAGTATTCATTATTTCCTGGGTTGCCAGCATTCTCAAGACTCATTTCCGCACTGTCTGTTGTAGCATTTGATTTTATCTGGGTGTCCATTGTGGTAGTGCCGTTATTAAAGAGGGTAAATTCACTTCCGCTGGTGTTTTCCCAAGTTCCTGCAAGGACTGCACCAAAATCATAACTCTTTGGAGTCACATCGATATCAACACTCTCATCAGGGTCAAAAGTGACACTAATGCTAGTTTCATCTGCTAACACCACAGGTACAAGCGGGGCGATCCACATTGCAGAAATCAAACAAATCAACACTATTTTTTTAACTTTAGTACTATAAAAGTTGAGCTCCTTTTTCATTTTACATCCCATCCACGTATACAATTATTAGACCAACTGAACATACTAACAAATGAGCTAATGATTTATTACATTTATCTGCAGGTGATTATATATGTGCATATGCAGGTGAATTATCTTTTTTATAAAGAAAGACAGATGGGTGCTGTAAATTATACAAGGAATAAAGTACTAAAAGTGCAATTCAATGTATCTTGTCTGAAGTTTCTGCAGAAGAAATACTATCAATCATAGTTTTCTAGATCTGGCATCATGCCTTTTTTTACTATAAAAAATTGCAATGCATGTAACTACAATGGGTATGATAAAAGCAAGAATAAAATAGAAGGATTGTACTGCAATGGATTTATTATCTGGGGGAGTACTAATGAATAGTTTTACAGCGATTTCTACTTTGATGGCTGCTCCTCCAACAATACCTTCGGGTTCGCTGGAAGAGATTATTATCCATGTTTCCCAACTTTTGTTGTACTGCAATGATTTTTCGTTTTCAGGTATATCAATAGATATTTTAAATTTGCCAGTTGAATTTGGGGGAAGATACAAACTTTCTGGCGTTATTGTAATCCACGATAGGTTAGGTATGTAGGTATAATTTTTCGATAGCTGCTGAATAGCGGGATTTTCGATTCTCGTAGATGCATTGACACCATAATCATAATGATTAGTTGCCTCTATGGAGTATGTAATTGTTTCCTTTGTATAACCTTCGGGCATCGTAATCGTTAATTTTCCGGGCCATATCTTCAGACTAGCCTCTGCAAAAGTAGAAAAATGAATTAACAAAAGAAGTATAAATACAACGAAAGTTATCTTTTTCACAACCCCTCGCTCCGCGCTATCCCATAGCATATATGAAAAACACCGTAATTAATCTTTTCTTTCTAATATATGAAATGATGACAAAAAATATATTGCATTTTTTAATTTTATTGTGAAAAATTTGTTCAATTTTTAGCTTATGTTTAGAATTAGATAAGTAAAATATCGAATATCTTAAATAGAAATAAAATAAAGAATCTGATGAAAGTTCTGATCGTTTAACTTAGCTTACGCTACCTTGGAGGAATATGGTCGTTCTCTGACTTGAAAAGTTCGAAGAAAGGGAGCTGCCAATGTTGAGATGCAAGTCAAATCCCTTACTGCCACTTACGGCAGGCAATGCACTATCGAAATCACCACCATAAGCATTAGTTATATATCCATCGGCACCAAGATTATCAGTATAAATGGAGTATGCATTATTTCCCGGGCCACCATTATTATCAAGACTCATTTCAGTGCTGTCCGTTGTAGCATTTGATTTTATCTGGGTGTCCATTGCGATAGTGCCGTTATTAAAGAGGGTAAATTCACTTCCGCTGGTGTTTTTCCAAGTTCCTGCAAGGACTGCACCAAAATCATAACTCTTTGGAGTCACATCGATATCAACACTTCCATCAGGATCAAAAGTGATGCTAATGCTAGTCTCATCTGCTAACACCACAGGTACAAGCGGGGCGATCCACATTGCAGAAATCAAACAAATCAACACTATTTTTTTAACTTTAGTACTATAAAAGTTGAGCTCCTTTTTCATTTTACATCCCATCTCTATATCCCACTCCTCGTTTACAATAAACAATAGCCTAGAGTGCAATTTAGATAATATGGAAGATATTTTTATATGTTTCGCTTGTTTTGGTTCTAGTTTTATAAAAAAAGTTTTATTTCTGCAGTGTCCTAAAAGCTTTTCCATTTCAAACTTGGTGTTAATGTTCCTTATTGCTATTTCCTTTGTTTTCATATGATTCTGATAGAAGCTCATCTACCTTTGATTCTACATTTTCGTCCTCGTTTTTATTTGAATCATCTTTTTCTATTAGCACTGTAATTTGATAACCTTTTGGCAGGAAGAGTAATGCGATAGCAATTGCTATAATTATTGCAATAATCAAAAATAGTAGAAACGTCAATGGTAACTCTCTTTCTTCTGGCTTCTTGATCTCCCTATCAAGTATAATGGCCTTTGTTGTAGTTAGATTACTTAGATTATCGTTGTCTGTGACTTTTAGTATTATAGTATAATTTCCTGAATTTGCATAGGAATGTATCGGGTTTTCAGCGTAAGAAATGTTTCCATCGCCAAAGTCCCAGGTATAGTTGACTATTGCTCCATCTGGATCGTAGGTACCCGTGCTGTTAAAGGTAATATTTTCATTGGTGTATCCGTAATAGGGGCCATTGATTTGCGGTATCGGAAGCTCTAGAGGGAATATGAGTTGCATAATATTTATTGTATGAGAAGCCATGCCAATAGCATCTTCATCGTCCTTTACCTGTAATATTAAGGTATGGTTACCAGGACATGAATAGCTATAAGTTATAAGTTTATCTTCCATCCAATCGGTGTCAAATATTCCATCATTTTCAAAATCCCATCTGTATCCAACAATATTTCCATCTGGGTCGTAGCTGCTAGTAGCATAGAAAACCATGGTTTCGTTAGCATATGCATTATTTGGCCCAGTTATTTTTGCAATTGGTGGTTGATTTGATATTGGGGGAGGGGAAGGTGATGGCGGATGATACGGCTGCGGTTTGGTAGTAAAACAATATGTAGCTTCCACAGGTAAATTATTACCGTCATCTACTACAACCCACCAATAATAAATCGTAGAATAGTCCGTTGCCTGCGAATAAGTCCAATGATAAGTTCCACCAGGTACTAAAGAATCTGTATGTCCAAGAAGCCAACTTCCGGTTGAGCTTTCATACCAGTAGATATTAAGGGAATCATTGTCTTCATCACTAACTGTTATATGACAGTTTACCTGTAAATTGACATTTACTGAATTATTTGTTGGGTGTTCATCGTCGTGTATTACTGGAGGATGATTTGGTCTAAGAGGCAGAAAAGAGAGACTTACTTGATCGTCAGCTAACACATTTTGGATGGAGATTAAAAAGAGTGTTAAAATGATAACTATAAGTATAAATGAAGAAATCTTCCTTCTTTCGCCATTCCTTCCTTTCATCTCGTTTCCATCCGTTTTGTTGTTTGACATCTCAATATATAATGTTAATTGTTAGCACGATACATTCTAGCATTAATTATATTTAAAGGTGCTCCGCTAAAATAGCAAGCTGACAAAATGACAAACTGCAAAAATTACAACTTAAAAACTTGGTTAAAAGGCAAATGAATTAAGCACTATTTTTATGCTATAACAGATTTGAAATTAATTGTAAAAGACATTGGATCGCCTGTAGCCAATACAGATTACACCCACATATTACTATTCTAAAACATATCCATGTTTATTGTGTTTGTCCGCTGCCGAAGGTAACGAATACAAAATGTATTCACTTGTATAAAAATTTTATTCATTTTTAGATTTAACGACTAATTTTTTATGGTACTGTACTATTGTGTTTGTTCGCTGCCGAAGGTGACAAATGTGATGTATTTGTATTGTATTATAACAATTAGTAAATAAGATCATATTTCTTTGTTATTGATGAATAAAAATTCATAGATTGTCCTTATGCAAGTTTTTGTTGGATACAAGAATTTCTGTAACGCTTTAACAGAAAACAGCTGTAATCTGTGTTTTTTGTTATATATTTCATATTCTGTAACATATAAACCGAAATGGTTATATACTGGCTTTTCTATTATATATTACAGAAGTGCTTTCATGAATATAAAAAAACATTTAGAAAAAACAGAAAGATTAGAAGAAACATTGAAAAAATTAGACACAGAGACTGACTGGGAGTCTATCGTAGAAATAGCATATGGAATCGCATTAAATTACATTGCGATTATTTGTGAAATTAAACTCAAAAAGCATGTTGATACTCATAAGGGATTACCGAAGTTTCTTGACGATAACAGTATGAAAGAATTAGCCACTTCCTTCAGAGAACTGGATGTACTTCGACAGGGACGTTGGTACGGTAGCAAACATAATGGTGAAACAGCTGAAATGGCTATTTCAGTAGTAGAAAAATTAAAATCAGAAGTAAAAAGATTGTTATGAAACAAAAAGATAAGAAATTAATAGAAAGATTTGTTGAAAAAACAAAGAATATACCAAATTTGGATTGTATCATACTTTTCGGCTCAATGATGAGAGGCGAGGCAGACAAGAGATCAGATATCGATATCTTACTCGTGTTTAACGAGAAAAATCCAAAATCACATATTCCTGAAATAATGAATATTGTTACAACCCTGAAACCTCATCGTGAAATAAGGCCAACTGTTACCAATCTTGCTGATTACGATGAAGAATTTCTGCAAACGGTATTGCGCGAAGGGGAAGTTCTATGGGGGAAGTTACTTATTACCACTAATAATCTTCTCCTGAAACCGTTCAGGTTAGTTTCCTATAATATCAGTACATTAAAGCCAAGTAAAAAAGTAAAGGCATCTAGGATAATTCACGGATATCAATCAAAGAAAGCAGTAAACGGTGAGATAAAGCAATATAGATATGAGGGTCTGAAAGATAAATACAACGTACATCTGATATCTAAAAATACGGTGTTGATACCGGAAGAATATGCAAAAAGTTTTTTAAGAAATCTTGACAAACATCATGTTAAGTATCAGGAAAAAATGGTTTGTGCTTGATACCTGCCTGTTTCTATGGATCTTCTGTGTCTCTAACCTATTATTTCTATGGTTTTTTGTTATGATTATGTTATGGTTATTGTGGTTGTTCACTGCCAGATGGTGATAATGTATTTGCAT
>Ga0315291_10009224_pt1 | contig 12109 bp, 9 predicted proteins | sample YL17G12_20_MG_FD_203070 | JGI IMG/M metagenome (GOLD analysis project Ga0315291, IMG submission 203070) | Sediment microbial communities from Yellowstone Lake, YNP, Wyoming, USA - YL17G12_20 | ecosystem: Environmental > Aquatic > Freshwater > Lake > Sediment | place: USA: Wyoming | collected...
GCTCCACGTACTGTTCAACAACGTACCGCACATGCTTTTCGCCGAAGAAGACGATCTTGTCAAAGCACTCTCTTTTCGCTCCGCGGATCCAGGACTCGCAAAAAGAATTCAAATTCGGACTTCTCTTGGGAAGTTTCAGGGCGCGCACGCCGGCGGTTTTGAGTATGGCTGCGAACTTCTTGGTGAACAGCGGGTCTCGATCGTGGATCATTATTCGCTTGCCCTTGAGGAATCCATCCTCTGCATCTGTGAGATTGCGGGCCCACTGGAGCATCTGCTTCTCGCAGGGGTCGGCGTGGATGCCGACAATCTGCACGCGCCGTGTGGACACGTCGATGACGAAGAGGACCAAGTAGCGGGTCAGGCCCTTCAGGCCCCAGGCCTCGACGCTGAAGAAGTCCGCGGCCGCGATGGACTCCCAGTGACTCTGGATGAAGGTCTTCCACGTCGTCTTGTAGGGCTTGTCCGGGTCGGGCAGCAAGCCGGCGTCGAGCATGACGCGGCGGACGGTCTGCCAGTGGACGTCGTAGCTGAGCTTCTTGAGCTCGCCGTAGATTCGCCCGTAGCCCCACCCCGGATTCTCCGCTGCCATCTGGAGCACCAGTTTGCGGATCGAGTTGGCCTTCTTGGGCTTGGGGCCGCGCTTGCCGCCACTGCCGTCGTACTTGCTGGCGATCAGCATGCGGTGCCATCGCAGGATTGTGTCTGGCGAGAACAGCGTCCCGAACTGGCGCAGCACGTCCTTGCCCAGCTTCATGGCCGCTGCCGCGAGGCGTCGCTTCTGGTTGTCGTTGAGGATGATGCGTTTCGGGCCCAGCTTTTCCCGAAGGACTTGGTTTTCAACCCTGAGATAGCTGATGGCGTCTTGCTGCTGACGGTTCATCCAGCCGGCAACGGCCACGAGAAAGAATGTCCATGGTTTCCAAGTCATGGGGGAAGATGGTAGTGGCAGGGGAGTGACCATTCAAGGGGTGGAAGGTACGGGGAATTCTGGCAAGGGCAAGCCAGGACTTCGTTAGTGTCAGAAAGGTCATGCCTTACCGCGCCATTCCGTGCGGTCAAGACCTCCAATCATGTTCGGGAAGTGGACGGGCCGAAAAACGCTGGACCAGGACAGCAGGCGGCGGAAACATGCGGGCCTATCGGGCGCTCTCTTTGAGCTTCACTCGCATCTGCTTGGCGTTTGTGCCGAAGTGCATCATTACCGTCGCGGGGTACTGCCTCTTGCTGCGAGCGCCAATATCGAAAACCGTGTCCGTCGTGCGGTAATCGAACAGCGTCGTGGCCACCTCACTGTCGTAGTCCACGTCGCCGTCCCACTGGCGGCGAAGCTCGAACTTGATCGGCTTCGTGCGGTAGTTGCGGATCGTGTCCACCCACTGCGTCTTCTCCACCCAACCGTCCACGACCTCGTGAGGTGGGCCGGAAACCGCGTGGAAGTGGAAGTTCAGCCGCTCGGTGCCCATCCGCTGCGTCTCGTAGACGACCAGATCATCCAGGCCGAGGTTGATCTCGATCTCCGCCTTGATCGGCACGTAGCGGATCTGCTGGCGGGCCAGGAAGGACAGGCCTTCGTCGCCATTGCCGTTGCGACGAAAGAGATTTACCTGCCCGTCGGGCAGCGGGCTGTCGCCGAGCTTGTGCTCGGCGTCGTTGCGCCAGATGAAGAACCGCACCGGGCGCGGGCCGTACTGGTAAGCCCGCATGCGATAGACAATGTCGAACGGCACATCTCGCGCCTCGACGGCCTGCATCCGCTTGCTCCAGCCGCTGGGAATCGACTCCTCGCCGGATACCGAGAACAGGAAGTACTCACTGAGACCCTCTTTGACGATCTCCGCGGGCGTCTTGCTATCCCGTTCGTTGGATTCCTCCGCCACCTTCAATTTGTCGGCAAACGCGTCCCTGCGCAGTGCTCTCATTTTTCCCCCCACGAGGCCAGACTCGGACACGGGAATGCCCCTTCGCCTGGCGAGTTCGGAGATCTTCTCGACAAGGTTGATCGTGCCGACGATCAGCCGCACGTTGGCGTTCTCGTACTCCTCGCCGCTGTTGTTGAACACGCGGACGTAGCCGCGAAAGTGCAACTTCGTCTCATCCGGGTCCGTGATGGCCACGTAGTCCATGCTCCACGTCAGCCCGCTGGTGAAATACGTGACCTCCACCTTCACCTGACCCTCGAACTTGCTCTCGACGTTCCAGATAAGGTGCTGCGGCTTCTGGCCGGGGAATACCGTGTCCAACAGCTCGACGTCGTTCTTGTGCTCCAGCGGGCGGAACGTGACGCTGGTCGGGTCGATCAGCGTGTTGGCCCAGGAGAACTGGAGCTTGTTGATGCCCTTCTTGAACGTCACATACCGCGTCTCCTTGACCAGCGTGAGGTCCTCGGAGTTGTAGATGGTGAGTTGTACGCTGTCGCGGGCCGGCAAGGTCACCAGGTCCACGTTCTTGGCCCAACCGGGCGCCGCTGCCAACAGCATCGCGCCTGCAATCAGTAATCGTCTCAGTCTCATGGCTCGTGCCTCGCCTTCCATCCGTCATTGCCCGTCGGCCGGTGGCTGCTTGAGCTTCACCCGCATCTGCTTGGCGTTTGTGCCGAAGTGCATCATTACCGTCGCGGGGTACTGCCTCTTGCTCCGCGCGCCGATATCGAACGTCGTCTCCGTCGTGCGGTAATCGAACAGCGTCGTGGCCACCTCACTGTCGTAGTCCACATCGCCATCCCACTGGCGGCGAAGCTCGAACTTGATCGGCTTGGTGCGGTAGTTGCGGATCGTGTCCACCCAGTTCGTCCGCTCATCCCAGCCGTCCACGACCTCGTGCGGCGGGCCGGAGATCGCGTGGAAGTGGAAGTTCAGCCGCTCGGTGCCCATACGCTGCGTCTCGTAGACCACCAGGTCGTCCGGGCCGAGGTTAATCTCTATCTCCGCCTTGATCGGCACGTACCGGATCTGCTGGCGCGCCAGGAAAGCCAGGCCGTCGTCACCGTCGCTGCTTTTTTGGCGAAAAAGATTCACCTGCCCGTCGGGCAGCGGGCTGTCGCCAAGCTTGTGCTCGGCGTCGTTGCGCCAGATGAAGAACCGCACCGGCCGCGGGCCGTACTGGAACTCCCGCATGCGGTAGACAATGTCGAACGGTACATCGCGGGCCTCGACGGCCTGCATCCGCTTGCTCCAGCCGTTGGGGATAGTCTCCTGCCCGGAGACCGAGAACAGGAAGTACTCGCTGAGCCCCTCTTTGATGATCTCCGCAGGCTTAGCGGGAGGCGGGGCAGTAGCGGGACTGGGCATGTCCGCTTTCGTGATCATCTCGGCCGCCGCGAGCCTTTTCAGTTGTCCGTGGCCCGACAGACCAGGATCCGGCACGGGAATGCCACTTCGTTTCGCCAGCTCGGCGATCTTTTCGACCAGGTTGATCGTGCCGACAATCAGCCGCACGTTGGCGTTCTCGTACTCCTCGCCGCTGTTGTTGAACACCCGCACGTAGCCGCGGAAGTGCATCTTCGTCTCGTCCGGGTCCGTGATGGCCACGTAATCCATCTTCCACGTCAGCCCGCTGGTGAAATACGTCACCTCCACCTTCACCTGACCCTCGAACTTGCTCTCGACGTTCCAGATCAGGTGTTGCGGCTTCTGGCCGGGAAAGACCGTATCCAGCAGTTCCACATCGTCCTTGTGCTCCAGCGGGCGGAAGGTGACGCTGGTCGGGTCGATCAGCGTGTTGGCCCAGGAGAACTGGAGCTTGTTGATGCCCTTCTTGAAGGTTACGTACCGCGTCTCCTTGACCAGCGTGAGGTCTTCGGAGTTGTAGATGGTGAGCTGCACGGAGTCGCGGGCCGGCAGGGTCACCAGGTCCACGTTCTTTGCCAGGCCGGCCAAGGGGCACGCCAGCAGCCCGGCCAGGATTGTAAGTTTTATCGCTGTCGTTATATGTTTCATGGCTGTTGTCCTTTCCAGGGGCGGCATCACGGCCAGAGGTTCTTGAGCATCACGTGGAAGCGGATGGTGACCTTCTCGACCTTCTTGTCCTTGTCCTCCGGCCTGGCGGGCAGGTCCACCAGCAGGATCGGCGCAGCCTTGCCGAACTCGTAATCGAACCAGATTTCCTTGCTGGTCTTGCCGCCCTTCTCCCACTCCACGTCGCCGTGCGTGTTGCCGAAATACTCCTGCCCCAACCGGTTGAGCTGCTCGAGTATCCGCAGCTTGGCGGGGGCGTCCTTGAAGTTCTCGATCTCGTACTTGATGACGACTTCCTGGTTGTACAGGTTGCCGCGAACGCTGTGCCGCTGGTTGCTCTCGATGATCCGCGTGCAGACGATGTCTCGCGACTCGCCGAGGTAGAGCTTCATCGTGTCGTCAAGCGGCGTCAGGGCTGCCCAGTCCTCGCCGAGGAACGCCTCGCCGCCATGGCCATCCTCGATGAAGATGCGGACCTTGCCCGGCTGGAGCGGGAATTCCCCCATCTTGTGCTTCTCGTCGTTGGTCAGCCGGTAGTGCATCAGGATCCTGCTGGCCAGGGGCTTGGCGGGGTTCAGCGCCCCGTGGGTATACCAGTCGAAGGTGAACGTCTTGTCGATGGGCACTTCGGTGAACTTCGCCATCAGCAGCTTGAGGTCGTCGAGTTGGTTGACTTCCTTGAGGAACTTGGGCCCGAAGCCCGCCCAGACGCCGGCGCCGATAAAGTCCTCCCCGCTGTAGTTGTGCAGGACCATGTACTTGCGCAGCGTAAGGACCTTTTCCTTCTTGTCCGCCAGCGCACGGTACTCGAAGGTTCGCGTGAGGTTGCTGATGAGATAGCTCACGCGGACCTTGCACGCGCACGCCTCGGCCGAGTAGACCTCCCAGACCAGCGCGTTCTCGTTGGGCGGATACGCCACGTTGATGACGTTCACTTCCGGCACTTCCGTGCCGTCAGCCTGCTTGATCAGCTTGACGGGGCGGAACTTGTCGCCCTCCCTCACGGCCACGGGGCGGAACAGGATGGAGTCCTTGTCGATGGCGGTGTTGGACCAACTGAAGTCGATCATGTTGTTGGCCTTGCCGGACTTCAGCAGCGGGACGATGCGCTCCTCCTCGACCAGCGTGTAGTTGCCGTTGTCGAGTTGGATCTCGACCCGTTCCCGCTCGGGCAGTGCGGCCAGCTTGATCCGCCCGAATGCGGCCGGCGCCCCGGCCGTCAGCGCCGCGGCCAGGATGATAAGAAAGGCTCGGTATCTCATGTCGTTCTCCTTGAAAACAATGTCATTCGTGTTGCTGTTCTGTCGTGTCTGACGCTCGAGTGTGCACAAGGTTCCCGACAGACTGGGAAAGGGCGTTTTTATGCATGGCCCCACCAAGCTGATCTCCACGCCGATTCTCGGCGGACTGCACCATCGGTACCAGCGGGTGGCGGCGTAGTAGCAGCGGGGGCTGGGCCATTCTGCGCTGGGCCGACTCGACCAGTCTGCGCTTCCGATGGCCCGTCCTTTACTGCAAGGTCACATCTGGCCGAAAACGATCAAGCTTCAGCCTCCGAACTTGCAAGCTTCACCTGCCAAAGCTCGCCCGGAATGGACTGTTCGTATCATCCGAAGAGCCAGATGGGGTTTTTCGGGGGGACAGGTGTCTTTGGGTATCAACTCACCCCGGACGCGACGGGCGACAAGGACGCCGCGCATCCCGCGATCTTGAGAAAGTCCCTGCGATTCCACCTGTTTCCATTACTCACGAGCATCCTCGCCATCTCGGTTTGTGTCCCGGAACCGTGTGCAGTCACGCACTATCCGGCGTCTACGCGGAACAAGGCCACGAAGACTACGGCGCAGATCAGGAGCGCCACGCATGGGACGAGGAAGATCGCCCGCCATCGGAACGTGTCCGCGTCCTTGAGGCGGTCCATCACGATGCCCGTTACTTGTGTGCCGAGGAACATCCCCAGGCCGAACGTTACGACGGACAACAGTCCCTGGGCCGATGCGGAGCCCGGGGCTACCTTATCCACATACACCCACCCCACGTTGATGAAGAGAGCATAAGCCAGCCCGTGCAACGCCATGGATCCCACCACGAGCCAACACGGCCGACTGGCGACGTAGCAAGAGTACATCCCCATCCACAGGACGATACCAAGAGTCAACGCCCATCGAAACCCCAAGCCAGGCAGAAGAGTGGGAATCGCAGCCAGCACGGCCATGGCCCCCATCTGGGCAATCTGCGCGATGGACATAGCCGCCGGAACGTTCTTCTGTTGGACACCGACGGCCTCAAGAAACGGGGCCGTGCCGAGATAGTAGAACTGCAGTTGCATCGTCACCAAAAGGGAAACGATCAGGAAGATCAGGAACTGTGGATTCTTCAGGAGCGACAGCGCATCGATGAAGGACACGATCTTGGGTGGCGTGTCCGGCAGAAACAGACAGCAGACGACCATCGCGAAAGACAGCACGGACGCGAGGATCAGGCAATCCCGGCCGTCACTCTCCTGCTTCGCCCGTCGCCGCCAGGCCGTCAGACCGAGGCCCGCCAGGGCCCAGCCGATCGGAATCCAGATGAAGATCCGAAATGGCGGGATTCCCAGCTTTCCCAGATGAGCGAACATCAAGGAGGTCGTCAGGGGAATCGTCGGCGCAAACACCAGCGAATAGGCGCCCATCACGATCAGCATGGGCACGAAGCGGGTCTGTCGGGAAGCGAGGAAGGTCAACACGGCGCCGACCAGGTGCGCGCCGACCAGGAACCACTGTGTCGCCAGCCATTGATCGACGAGTTGCCCGGCGAGTAGCGGCGTGACGATGCTGGCCAGGAAGAGCGTGCCGTAGATCCACCCGGTCTGCTTGCCGCTCATCTTCATCGGACCCATCAGCCGGGCCGCCAACACGGGCGCCCATGCGCCCCACACCGCGTACTGGAGGAACATCATTGCGCTGAGCTTGATATAGAGCGACCACCATTCCATGAGGTTGTTCCTTTTTGGCTGGAGTCAGGCGACTCGGACGACAGCGCCCGGCCGTTACAGCAGCGGCAACTGCACTGGCTGTCTGGTTTTGTAGCATTCCTGTGCGGCAAAGATGATTTCGTGCGTGCGAATCGCATCTTCGAAGTTGCAGTGCGACTCGACGTCGGTGCGGATGCAGTCGACGAAGTGGTCCATCTGCGCCTGGAACGGATGGTGCGTCACGTCGGAGCTGTCCGGGCAGATGCCGGGGATCTCGCGCCAGTCCTCGCCCACGGGATTCCCGGGCACGCAGAGGCGATTGTCACGGACCGTGCCCGTGCTGCCGAATACGCGGATGGGGAACGCGTACGGCTGGACGCACTCGAAGTTGACCGAGACCTTGCCCAGCACGCCGTTGTCGAAACGGACCATCGCCATCTCCAGCCCGTCATATTCCAGAGGTGCTCCTTCGTGCCACTTGTGCGTGGTCGGATTGTACTGATTCGTCGTACCCTTGCGGCGTCCGCCGGACCAGGCGAATACCTCAACCGGCATGGCCGCCTCGAACTCGCCGGGAGCGGCGAGCCACCGTAGCGCGTCGGCCGCGTGACAGCCCGCCACCAGCATCGCGCTGAGGCCTGTCTCCAGCCGCCGCCCGACATCATAGCCCCCCCACCAATCGCCTGAGTAGCTTTGGTAGTCCGTCTCGACGGAGTACACGTCGCCGATCGTGCCGGCCGCGATGAGCTTCTTGATGTTCTGGAGCAGCGGGTTCCATCGAAGCACGAAGCTGACGACCGTCTTGACGTTGGCCGCGCCGATGGCATCCCGCATGGAGCGGATCTCGTCGAGGCTCATCGCGACGGGTTTCTCGATCACGATATGCTTGCCCGCCTTCGCGGCGGCGATCGTGTTGGCGGCATGCACGTGCTGTGGCGTGCAGATACTGACGATATCCACACCCTCATGCTGCAGGGCGTCGCCGTAGTCGTCGTAGCAGGCCGCGTCAAGCCCCGCCTCGGCCGCTCGCTCCTGCGCGCGGGCCAGCTTAAGGTCGGAGATGGCGACGACCTTCGTGTGCGCGTTCCGGGTGAACGCCGCGATATGCTGCGTTGAAACCCATCCCGCCCCGTGGACGAGAACACCGAGCTTTCGTTGAGACATCGTCTATCCTCTCTCTTGCTTCGCGACGATCACAGCCGTCACAACAGCCGTCACGAGTAGTACGTCGCGTAGGTTTCCATCGCGTCCATGAGGGCCTTGACGTTCGCCAGCGGCACGCCCGGATACAGGCCGTAGATCATCATCAGCCCGCCCTCGCGGCTGCCGAGCGAGGCCACTTCCGTGCGGATCAGCGAGTCGACCTGCTCAGCCGGGGCGAACGGCGTGATGTGCTGGCGGTCCACGTCCAGTTCGATACAGACGCGGCCGCGGAGATTCGCGGCTATCCAATCGATCCCGTTGACGAGGTCCTGCAAGTTGAGCACGTCGACCCCGCCGTCGATGAGATCCTCGACCAACAGGCGAATGTCGCCGTCGGAGTGCATGTGTACGATGCAGCCGGCCTGTCGGGCGGGGGTCATCATCCGTTGGTAGACGGGCTTGATGTATGTGCCGAAGTGCGCCGGCGAGAGCATGGGCCCCACCTGCATGCCCAGGTCCTCGGCGTAGTATATGTACTCGGCACCGGCCTCGATGTAGCGGCGAACAATCTCCAGATTAAACCGCTCGACAAGGCCGACCAACTCGGTCAGGCGCGATTCCCCGTCGGCCATGTCAAACAGGAGGCCTTCGTATCCGCGAATGTCGCATAGCCTGAGGAACGTGTGCCCGTGGGGCAGTCCTCCCGTCGCCAGGCGTCCCTCGGCCCGAGCCCGGGCCAGGCGCTGACCCGTCGCGTCCCAGTCGATGCCGCACAAGCCGTCGCACTTGGATGGGTCTGGGGCGGCGGCGCGGAACTCGTCGAATGCCCCCCAATCCACCAGAGGATGCCCCGTCACCGTCCCGACGATGCCGTCCTCCGTCGTCTGCCACACGCAGCCCCAACTGTCGGTGTAGGGGCTCTCCGCGCGGGCGTTGCAGGCGAAGTCGGGGACGATCGGCCTGGCCGATGGCGTAAAGCCCGGAAACAGCATCGGATGTGAGGCCATCAACTCCTGTAAGGCATCCTGGGGATAGCGCTGCCAGCACGCCGCGTTGATGTGGAAGTGCATCGGGATGGTTTCCGGGCTCTCGAACCGCACGGCCCGCAGTATGTCTTCCCTGGCGCTCACGCGTCAACTCCACACGGCGGGGACGGCAACTCTGATGGTGACCGCGCCGAGCCGCGAATCGGTGAACATTATCCAAGACATGCGTCTTAGGTTCAATTAACTGCTTTCAGAGTAGAAGGCCCCGATATGGCTCGGGGAACTGTAAGCTCTTGTGTTTTCATGCTCTCCGGGTGGACCGAGGGGCCTTGATATCACTGATAGGAAATCTGATTTTGCGGCTACCCCTCGGGCTTGCGGGCGGTCGTACAGCCTGACACCGTGGCGCGCTGGCATCGCCAGGGCTTCAAGCTCTACTGGCGATGGAAGTCCCGGAAGAAGCCCGGTCGACCAAGAGTGGATCGTGATATCCGCGACCTGATCCGCCGCATGTGCCGGGAGAACGACACTTGGGGCGCCCCACGGATCCAATCAGAACTGACGCTTCTGGGCCACAACGTTGCCGAGTCCACGGTGGGCAAGTACATGATCCGCCAGCCCAAGCCGCGTATGGTCCCAATACTCAGCCTTGGCGCAAGTTCCTTGGCAGCAGGCAGTTTGTCGTGGTCCCGGCGGGGTCGATTTGGCCTGCCGTGGCGACAGATGAGACGGTAGAATGCCGCCCATGGTCTTCCAAACATGGCAGTTCATCTTGGTGGCGCTGGCCGGTTGGCTGAATCAACAACAGCAGGACATCGTCGCGTACTTGCGCGAAGAGAACCGCGTTCTCCGCGAGCAGTTCAAGGGCAAGCGGATCCGGTTCACCGACGACCAGCGCCGGCGCCTGGCCGCCAAGGGCAAGGCCTTGGGCCGCAAGGTGCTTGGGGAAATCTGCACGCTTGTGACGCCAGAGACACTGCTTTGCTGGTAGTGCGTCAGGGATGCGGCTGGGATAGCCGCCGTAAGCTGACGGATTCTTTGCGGGGTGGAAGACCCCGCACCCGACGCGGCACAGCGCGGCGGGATAAGCAACCGATGCGGCGACGTCGCGTGCCTGCGGCGAGGCCAAGAATGAGCAGACTCGGTGAAGCCGGGGAAGAGGCAACTTCCGGGGCCTCGATTCGTCCGGCAAGCGAGCCTGTCATGGACAACGAAAGTGAACGGATGGTTGACGCCCCGGTAGAGAGCAGAACACCTCGGCAATTCGGAAGTGAGAGGTGCGGCCACATGGCCGGCGGAGCGCTGGTTCCCTTTTTCCAGTTGGGAACCGGGGAGTTACGGCTCAGCGTTTGGGTGGAACTGTGATGTCCAAGCGCCAGAATCCGCACGGGGTAGAGTCCGGTCCTAAAGCAGGCAAGAGGAATCCGTCGGAACCTGAGAACCTCACTGCGGCTCCCCTTCGCGGGGTGGCCAAGGCGACTGGCGACCGTCGCAATGAGGGGCGGAGCCTCCGTAGTAGTCCGAGGGCGGGAAAGCCGTCCACAAGGCGAAGGGAGGCAGTGGGTACGGCATGCAGGCAGGAGGAAGGTTCGTCCGGCCCGGTGAATATCGGGTTTATCCTCAACATGCAACGCAAGCTGTATCGTTGGAGCCGTTGGGCAACCAACCGTGACCTCATCCACCACGCACGGAGAGCCGGATGCTTGGAAACTTGCACGTCCGGTTCGGAGAGAGGCGTGCAGAGACCTGCCCCCGCAAGGGGGTAAGGCGCTGCACGCCTACTCTACTCGGACTCTGATCGCGAAGAAGTACGACGGCAGCGCCAAGCGCGGGCCAGGCAGACCGCGAGTGCAGGAGTCGATCCAGGAACTGGTGGTTCGCTTTGCCAAACAGAACGCCGCCTGGGGCTATTGCCGCCTCCAGGGGGCGCTGCAGAATCTCGGCCGCACGGTCAGCCGATCCACGATTGCCCGGATCCTGAAGGCCCATGGCATCGAGCCGGCGCCCCAGCGCCACAAAGGCATGTCATGGGCGACCTTCCTGGAGTTGCACTGGGACGTTCTGGCGGCGACGGACTTCTTCACCATCGAGGTGATGACGTTACGAGGACTGGTGCGCCACCACGTTCTCTTTGTGATCGAGCAATGCACCAGACGTGTCGAGATCGCCGGGATCGTACCGGAGCCGGATGGGCGATGGATGGCGCAGGTGGCGCGGAACCTGACGGACGCGTTCGACGGGTTCCTACGGGACAAGAGATACCTGACCCACGACCGCAGCCCGCTGTTCACGAAGGAGTTCATCGCGATCCTCAAGGCGGCCGGCGTGAAGACGATCAAGCTGCCGCCCAGAAGTCCGAATCTGAGTCCCCACGCGGAGCGCTTCGTGAGATCCATCAAGGCCGAGTGCTTGGCCAAGATGATCTTCTTCGGCGAGAGCCAGTTGCGGCGTGCCGTGGAGCAGTTCATTGCTCATTACCACGGAGAGCGGAATCATCAGGGCTTGGGCAATCAACTGATTCAGCCAGGGGAGTCTGTCGGGAAGGCCGATGGGGAGATCCGGTGCCGTGAGCGCCTGGGTGGGCTGCTTCGTTACTACTATCGTGCGGCGTAGGCAGGGCTGGTGGGGGGGCGAGATCGCGGGGCTCTATGCGCAGCAGGCGCCAATCAGGCGGCCTCGGTGTGGAGGCACACACCTGTTCATCATTGCAGACTGTCCATCGCGCCCTGGCTCGGCCTCACAAGCATGGCCCGCACGTCCGTTCGAGTTTTGGGATCATTCGCGATCGTGGGCAAGAGCTACCAAACGGCCTACGTGGGCCTCAAGGGCGTCAAAGGCGACGACGCTGAGGTCGCCGCCATGCTGCGGTACATCGACGCCCAGTGGGAAAAGGAGATCGGCGCCCTCAAGGAGTCTGAGGCCGGCGGCGACATCCTTGCCATCAACGACGAAGTCACCCAACTGGTCAAGGTCTACGGGGGCGTCAAGACCTTCGACGAGAAGATCCAGCCCTACCAGAAGCGGCTCGGCGAGAACCCCTGGCGGAAGGAAATCCTCACCGGCAAGGC
>Ga0315291_10009225_pt1 | contig 12108 bp, 12 predicted proteins | sample YL17G12_20_MG_FD_203070 | JGI IMG/M metagenome (GOLD analysis project Ga0315291, IMG submission 203070) | Sediment microbial communities from Yellowstone Lake, YNP, Wyoming, USA - YL17G12_20 | ecosystem: Environmental > Aquatic > Freshwater > Lake > Sediment | place: USA: Wyoming | collected...
ATGGGGTGTAGATAACGGCTCGCAGGTTTCAACTGTCTGCGGGTGGTATTGAAAACAAAAAAGATGATCTTGAGGTAGGTATGGAAAAGATAACAGCTAAAAATTTCCGCAATGTTTTCCTGCGTCCAACCTCTGTATTGACTATAACTGTACTGACTGCGGTGATACTACTTCTGAGCATATTCACAGGCAGCGGCTATTCAAAATCCGCAGGTCCAATACTGCTCAGCACCACATTCACGCAGTCAGACATCAGCGGTTCGGAGCAATCAGGCGAATGGCAGAGCGTGCAAATGAAGGTAACGGCCTATTGTCCATGCTCAAAATGTTGCGGCAGCTCCTCAGACGGCATAACAGCTTCCAATCACAGAATACAGGCCGGCGATACCTTTGCGGCAGCCGACAGAAAATACCCGTTCGGCACAAAAATGATTATACCGGGCTATGACAACGGCCGACTGGTAGAAGTGCTCGACAGGGGAGGCGCAATCACCGGCAACCATATCGACGTATTCTTCCCCACTCACGAGCAAGCACGCCAATGGGGCGTAAAGTACATCAACGTCAGTATAAAACTGAAAACCCAACTTTAAATTTTAAATTTGTTACTACTTCAGGTGAACAACAATATCAACCCTGCGATTCTTTGCCTTGCCGGCTGCCGTGGAATTGGATGCGATGGGCTTGCTGTCCCCACGCCCAACCGCTCTGATTTTATCCTTGTCGATACCGTGGCTAACCATATACCTGACAACAGTCAGGGCACGTTCCGATGAAAGCTGCCAGTTATCTTTCCATTGGGACTTTTTAATCGGGTCCGAATCGGTATGACCGACAACATCTACCGCCCTGCCGGCATACTGACCTTTCGCTACAGACAGAACGTGGTCAAGCTCCTTGTTGGTCGCACTCTTAAGTTCCGCCTTGCCTGAGTCAAACAATATTGCGTTTGGCAGGGTCACGGTAACTGTGCCGGCTGCGGCGTCAAAGGCAACATCATAGCCCTCGCCAAACCCCGATGCCTTGGCCGGACTTTGTTTCTGGGTGGAAATCTTTTGCTGTAATTCTTCTATCGTCTGCTGTTTCTGGGCAACTTCCTGGGCAAGCTCGCCTTTTTCCGTTCTTTCGCGGTCAAGCAAACCTTTGGTATTCTGGTGCTCGACATTCAGCGCCTGATATTTTTTCTCCCAGTTCATACAGCCTGGCAAAAGCATAAAAGACACAAGACAAGCCAGCAGAGCAACCGTTTTTTTATTTTTAAGCAACATTTGTTACCTCCTTGAACATCAAAATCCTATAATATCCGTCTTTACTACATAACTACACATGAATCATCGACCAAAACACCCAAATCTCATTAGATTTTGAATAAAAAATATTGAATAAACAAAAAATAATCGTTACAGAGAGCAAACCGACGATTATTCTTCTACTTCCTTCTTCTTTGCATAGACTGCGACGACCTGCTGCTGAACATTCGGCGGCACTACCTCATAGTGGCTTAATGTCATTGAATAGCTGCCGCGTCCGCCTGTAACGCTTTTGAGCTGGCTGTTATACTGGGTAACTTCCGACAGCGGCACCTGCGCCTTGACTACGATGAAATTGCCTGCGAGCATATCCTGACCTATGACTCTTCCACGCTTCGAGGCCAGATCGCCGGCAATATCGCCCATATTCTCTGCAGGAATGGTAATTTCTATATTCACTATCGGCTCAAGGAGAACCGGCTTTGCCTTCTGGACTGCGTCGATAAATGCACCCTTGCCTGCCGAGCGAAATGCCACTTCCTTAGAATCGACCGGATGGTACTTGCCGTCATAAACGGAAACCTTTATGTCCTGCATCGGAAAGCCCGCAACAATGCCGTTGCTCATCACGTCATTGATACCCTTTACAACCGGCGCCTCAAACTGGCCCGGAATTGAACCGCCGAAAATATCCCAGCCGAACTGCATCGGCGGGTCGGAATTACGCTCGGCCGGCTCCACACGCAGATAAACTTCGCCGAACTGCCCCGCCCCGCCGGTCTGTTTTTTATGGCGGTAATGGCCTTCGGCTTTTAGTGTTATTGTCTCTCGATACGGAATCTTGGGCTGTTTTGTGGTCACCGCCAGCTTAAAACGCTTTTCCATTTTTTCAAGCATCACCCGCAAGTGCAAATCGCCAAGTCCGCTCATAACCAGTTCCTTGGTCTGCATGTCGCGGACTGCCTTAAAGCACGGGTCCTCCTCGCACAATTTATCGATGGCTGAGCCGATTTTCTGCTCGTCGCCTCTTGTCGCCGGCTCAATTGCAAGCGAGAACATCGGCTCCGGCGCCGCCGGCATTTCAAACTTGCCTGCAACTTTGCCGTCGTGAATGAGGTCTCCGACCTTGAGGTCTTCAATTTTGGCCAGGTTTATAATGTCGCCGGCTATACCCTCGCCCATTTCCTTGTTTTCCTGACCCTGCGGTTTTAGGATGTGTCCGGGTCTGATGCCTCTTTTCTCATCGTTGCGCAGCATGTTGGTGTCCGACTTGATTGTACCGCTGAAGATGCGAATCGACGAATACTTCATATTTGAGCGGGGGTCAAAAGTAACTCGAAACACAAGTCCCGCCAGCGGTCCCGCCGGGTTGGCCTTTAGCTCGGTTACCTTGTCGCCATCCTTTAGTACCGCAGGCGCCACCTCAGCAGGCGAAGGCGTATATTTTACAATAATATCAAGAAGCTCGGTTATGCCGATTTCCTTGCGTGCGTTCGTGAATACTATCGGAATAACTGTCCCTGCCTCAAGCGCCTTCACAAACACCGAAGCTACCTTTGCCGCCGGTATCTCTTCTCCGCCGAGATAACTTTCCATAAGCTGGTCATCGGCCTCGATGACGCTTTCAATCAGTTCGGTATGCGCCTGTCCAATATCCATCACAGGCGAGCTGCCGGCCTTGTTCTCTATGCAGTCGATAACTGAGTTTTTATCCGCGGCAGGCAGATTGGCACAGCGGCAGTTCTGACCAAAGATATCGTGAATGTTCTTGAGCAATTCAGGCAAATCTGTATTCTCGCCGTCGATTTTATTTATGACGATTATCCGGGGCATATTGGCCTTTGTAGTCATCTCGAACATCTTGCGGGTGTTGGTTTCTATCCCCGCCAGGGCGCTGATTACTATTACTGCTGTTTCACAGGCTGGTATCGACTTGATGGATGGGCCTACAAAATCCGGAAAGCCCGGCGTATCTATGATATTGACTAATTTGCCGCCATAATTGGTGTTTACTATAGCCGACAGTATTGAATGTCCATGCTCTTTTTCTTCATCGTAGTAGTCACAGATGGAAGACTTTTCATCGACGCTTCCAAGCCGGTTTGTCGCACCGGTCTTGTGCAGTATCGCCTCGGTTAAAGAAGTCTTGCCGCTGCCGCCATGCCCCATGAGAATAATATTGCGAATGTCGTTAGTACTGGCCACTTTTGCACCTCCAAAAAGCTATATTCCACGTAACACGTTATGATAATCTCAAAACGGGTAATGATACAATAATCAGCCCATAAAGGACAAGGGATTTTTTTTGCAGGATAAGCATTTTATCTCGTACTTCGCAGCGCTGCTCTCTTCTTCGCCCTGCGTAGCGAGCTTCGCAGAGCAGGGTCGCAGAGTAGTATCGGGCATGGCTGCACGGCATTGCGAGGCCTGCCGTTTAGGCCGTGGCAATCTCTCCCCAATAATCAATCATCATTTATCAGTTATCAATTATCCTGCCTTCCTCAACGTCAATTATCAATAATCAATAATCCATAATCAATCAAAACGCCCCCCGCCATTTTTATTTTTCATTTTTTTCGCCGCCCCACAGCCCTAATCGGTTTTCTTTCGCCTGTTTCTCTAAATAATCGAACTGCTTCATAAACTGGAACGGCTCGTATATATAGTTAAAAGCGAAACCTTCTTTGATGAGTTTGGCGTTGATTAAAGTGCCATCTTCCAAAAAGACATATCTTAGAAGTCTATCGTATTTATCTCTATTTGATTCCATTGGGTCTGGGATTAAATAGACCAATTGCCTTTCCATGAGCTGCTTAGCGTACTGGGCAGCTTCCGGCCCAAAGTAATCTTCACGAGGATTATAAGGATTTGCTATCTCCGGGGTATCTATTCCAATCAGTCTTACAGTTTCAATTTCTCCTCCAATATCGACTTTGATAGTGTCACCATCAATTACTTTTACAACCCGGTAAAGAGCCGGCACTTCTTTAATATACGATGACTTGTGAGGTAAAAAATACCCGATAAGAACTGCGATTGAAACAATCAGCAATAAGAGGAAGATTTTATTTAATTTTGATTTGACCTGGGTCATTGAGAACAATCTCCGGCCGGCCCTGATAACTCTTTATCAGGCCGGTGATTTCCACAGTTTTTCCTTCGTATTGTTTTGGGTTGGAAAATTTATATGCGTCTGAACTAAAAATTGCAATACCAAATGGACAGGTTTTATAATCGGAACAGAAATTTATAAATATATTACCTTTTTTGGAAGTATAAACATAGTTTACTCTGCCTGCCACGCAGGCATATTCTCCCACATGTTCTGGCGCCTCAGTGTAACTAATGCGTATGGTGGGCTGTTGCAGCGGTTCTGCTGTTCTCGGCAGTTCTTGTGGTGTTAGTTTCCTGTCGCTTCTGCTCTGCGGCCTGGTTGATGCCGACCTGTTTGACAGCCATATCGAGCCTGCAATTATAAATGCTGCAACAATAATAGTTATAGGTATCTTATTTTTCTCAAAAATATCCTTCATAATTGCTCCTAACGAACTAGCTAACCGGCGAGCCGCCTTCTGGCGACGCGTCCGAGTTGAGTGACTGGTTAGAAGTTGGTGGCTCTAACTTGGACAGTGTGTCAGCGAGCCGACCCATAGACGCCAGAAGATCGGTTAACTCAGTGAACGACACGCTTGCGCGAACACTTTCCAGCCCTTGGTTCGTGATCCAAAGAGCCGCTGTTGCCTTGGTCGGAATCTTTCCCCCATCAATCATCCGGTCCATATGCTTCGAAGCTACATACAGCGCCCGGAGTCTCTCCATCTCGCTCTTGTCGTTCGGTTCATAGAGTTTCTCTCCCGTGGCAGTCTTTAGTAGTTCGTAACCCTGGTAGCACTGCGATATGCAGACTTCGAAGTTAAGAAGAGCGCGAAAGTAAGGAGAAATCACATTTCGAGGAGATTGAACGTACTCCAGTAGTGCAAGGCGGGCCTGCTGATACGCAAAGAACGCACCCTCAGAACGCCTAAGGAAGTTGAAAATGTACGTCCTCTTTTTTTGCGGAGGGGCTGCCTTGAAAACTGTGGTGAGAATAAAAAGATTTAGCCACCCATTTTGTGAGGATATCTCTGGCGCTCCGCATTCCGTTAGGAGCGAAAGCTTATGAGCCACGAAGTTATCGAGGAAATAGTTCGATGGTTGCATCGATCCTGCTGATAGAAAAACCGTGTTCGGCATATTTTAACTCCCGCCCAACATTGTTTATATTGGTCCGCATAACATCCCAAATACACCATTGCGCCACCCCTATTTATCCACCTATGCGGACTCGCACAGTCTTTCTGCCTTCATAATAGCCTCCTGTTCCATAGGTGCTTCGGGATAACCGATATTAATGCATTCATGCAAGTATTGCCATAAGAAACCTTGGAATCCTCCAAGCCTTTCATACTGAGAAGTGTGAACAAGTTCATGTACGATTATATAGTGGTCGCTCCAATAATCCGAACGGATAAAAATACCGTACCTCAATGTCATACCTAATGTGAATGGCGTAATGAGCTGAGTATCTTTGGCTGCCGCACGAAGAGCAGGATGTTCTGGTATCGGAATATTTGAAACGCTCAATAGTCTAACCTGTTCTGGATGAGAAACACCGACTCTCTTAGCGTCTATAACCTGCACGGCAGTTAGCGGAACACCGTCACGAAGAATTGTGCGTTCTTGTTCCTCGGCCCAAGCACAAGCAAGCGGCAATAGCATCTCGAACTGTTCCGGGCTAATTATGCTCATATGGTATCCTGACCGCTTTATAGCCAATTGCCGCATCGCTGTCAAGACCAAAAAACTACCTCCAAAATCGTCCCGTTTTCAACAAAAAAGGCCTCAACTTTTATCTGAAAATTTTCCCGCGTTTTCTCGGCCACTCTTTCCCGTTTTGCCGTCCAACCACGACATACGCAATACGAGATACGAGATACCAGCCACGAGATACGAAATAATTCCGCATCTAAAAATTCTTTTTGAAAAATCCGTGTCCATCCGCGTTAATCCGTGGTTATTTTGTCTTTGACCGCAGTGAAATCTGCCCGCCGTGCCAACGACCCGCTGCGACGCGACATCGTCATCGCGGCGAGCACACGTCGCGGCAGGTGGCCAAAATTTCTTCGTCTTAAAAAATTGGCAGTTGGAAATCGGAAATTGAAAATCTCTTTACCGTTAAACCGTCTTGCCGTCCAACCACCACATACGAAATTAATCCTGTACTTTTGCCTCTTCTGTCTTGCGTCTTTCTATGAACTATGAACTACAAATTTCTTTAACTAAATACCAGCGACTATCGACTAAGGACTCTTTTGGGCCAAACGCGCAGGTATCCAAAAGGCAAAATCCGAAAAAAATAAAAAAATTTTCAAATTCTCTAACTCCTTATTCTACAACAAGTTATATCTTCTCTGTGTCCTCTGTGACCTCTGTGGCTAACGTTTTTTTTGTACCAAACGCGCAGCTTCGCCCCATTGTAGAGACGCTGTTTTTCTGCGCCTCGCCTGCCACGCCGTAGCTCAAAGAGCGAAGGCGGGTCGAACCAGTCGAGGGGTGCTCTTTGGACAATTGAATGTGTCTATGCGGTATTCGTCTGCGCCTCGCCTGCTCCGAGCTTGTCGAGGGGCGCTCTTTGAAAATTTTATTACGCGCTGCGCATTAGAACAGTCTTCAAGTTCCGCAATTTTGCATTTTGATTTTTAATTTTTGATTTTTTTACGGCTAAAATCTGCACCCTGATTTTCCATAAGTAATTATTATGTCAATAGTTACGTAAAATAACTGGTGTCTTCTGACATACTTTGGAGTACTTTGGACATACTTTGGACATACGTTGGAGTGCTTTGGACATACGTTGGACATACTTTGGATGACTTCTGATGACTTTGGATGACATCTGGCGACAGTTGAGTGCAATTACTTTTTGGCTGGCTCGAAGATTTTGACAGTGTTTTTGCCCGCCCTTTTGGCGGTATATAGTGCCTGGTCGGATCGGCTGGTAATATCTTCAGGTGTGGTATCGGCATCATATTGACCAACGCCGACACTGATAGAAAGAGCTATCTGGTCCTTTTTCCATGTTGTCGGCGTATGTGAAACCGCCGCAACCATACGCTCGGCTGCAATGGTTGCCTCAGCCAGCGAGGTATTTGGTAAAATAACAGCAAACTCGTCACCGCCGTATCGTGCTGCGGTATCTATCTGCCGGACACACTCCTTTATTTTTGTGCTGATTTCCCTGATGACCTTGTCGCCGGCTCGGTGACCGTAGGTATCGTTTATTTTTTTGAAATTGTCGATATCGACCATAATAAGGGAAATTTGTCCGCCGTACCTGCGTGAACGCCACAGTTCCTTTTCGAGAATTTCATAAAATGTTTTGTGATTAATAAGGCCTGTCAGGCCGTCGCTGGTGGCCTGTCTCTGTATTTTTTCAAACAGTTTTATGTTGCCGATGGATGCACCGACTAATTGGCTGAACAATTCAATCAGCACGATGTCTTCCTGTGTAAAGTTGCCGCCATCGGTCTTGTCTGTCATGTTAAGTACGCCGATTACCCTGTCCTGGCAGATAAGAGGGGCGATGACACAGCTATCGGTCTTATAGTTTTTGGAAAAAGCCCGCTGGGATTTTCTAATTATCGGTTTTTTATGGGTTTCAATGTCGCCTATCAGGATAAACTCCTTGCTTCTGACAGCCATAACCATCGGAGAAGGCGGAGTCTGGTTTAGCGAAACAATCTTATTTATTGGAAAGGGGTGGTTGTGCCTCTGGAGGTGAAGCATATGATTTGTCTCGTCGAGTATATAGAGCGACGTAAACCTTACGCCGACCAGCTTCGGAATGTTTTTGATACACACCTCGGCAATTCGCTCTATGTCCAGACAATTAATCTGGCGAGCCAGCGGCGTAACCTGCTCGAGCAGGGAAATGCTGCCGGACTGTGAGCCAACAGTATTCTCACTATTCTCTAAATTTTTCATCTTTTCCTGCATAATGCGTATGGGCACGAAGGCCCGATAATCACTGTAAACTTCTTCTGTCCAGCTATATCAACGGATATTTAGCCGTGTGAATTTAACAAAAACGCTTCTTCTACACAAAATTTACTAAATATTTTTAGAAAAATTGCAAAAAAAACAAAAAAAAGTTGACATTCAACAAAAAGTACTTTACATTTTACAAAATGTAAAATACATTTTTTGAAAATAACATTAAGATAATCGCTATTGATTGAAAAATATGACCGGTGAGAAATTGAAACAAAGCGGTTATTTTTGAAAAGGCAGATATACAACTTTGATTGTTTTGCGAGATGAGTATTTAAAAGTTTTTCTATGCAGCTGAGTTTTGAGTTCTTTAGAAGGAAGCTTTTAGTGATGCAGCAGGAAACTACAAACAGGACGTTTCAGATACCTGCCAAGCTCTATCGGATAGGTGACTTAATCCGCTATACCCCCCTGTCGCGTCAGACCATTCACAACTACACCATAATGGGATTAATCCGCGAAACGCAATGGACGCAGGGAGGGCATCGGCTGTACGACGAATCGGTATTCAACAGACTTTCGAGAATCATCGAGCTAAAGAGGACAAAGACTCTTTGGGAAATAAAACAGATTCTAAGCAAAGAAGGGGCCAGCGGCGACTCGGCTTCTCTCGCTAATCAAACCGACGGCACAAACAGACAAACGGATGTCAACTGTTCGCAGTCGGAAAGTAACTGAGAAACGGATTTAGTGTAAAGTCTGATTGGTTAAGGTCAGACAGTTTAATAAGCTTTGATAAATCAAGGAAGAAACGAAAGGATCAAGGATGAGAGACGCAGCTTCTGTTGTTACCAATTACCCCTTTGCTCATCTCCAAATCCTCTTTAATAGTATACAAAGGAAACCAAAAAGAAAACTGAAATTCGCATTTAATAATGAGGATTTTGTATGAATCTGCCATCACTTGCAACGGACAATATCACTGAACTTCTGACCAAGATAATCGAGTTTACACAGACCCGCCAAAAAATCCTCACGCAGAATATGAACAACATCCAAAGCCAGGGCTTTATCCCTAAAGATTTGAATGTGGATGAGTTTTCGGAACTCTTGAAAGATGCCGTAAACGAGCATATCCGCAATCAGCGTCTTTTGCTGCGTGACACAGAAAACATCAAATTCGGCGAAGAGGGCAGAGTCGAAATCAGGGCAATACCTGATAAATATGCCAAAGAGATGCTCGAAAACAACCCCGATGAATACATCGAACTTCAAATAAACAAGCTTCTCGAAAATTCGCTGAATCAAAGGGTTGCCGCAGAATTGCTAAGGCAAAAACAAGGTACGGCGTCAGTATTTGATTGATGGGATTCAGGAAAATTAAAACCATAAGAATGCGACATGGACGGCATCTGGATGAAACGTGATTCTATGCAACTGCGAGAAATGATGGAAAACCACAAAAGGCCAGGGAAAGTTCTGGCGATAACCAGCGGCAAGGGCGGCGTCGGCAAAACTAATATATCAGCAAATCTGGCAATATGCCTGGCTGCGTCACAGAAAAAGGTCCTGCTCATCGATGCGGATTTTTCCCTCGGTAACCTCGATATATTGATGAATCTTAACACCAGGTACCGAATCTCACATTTTATTAAAGGTCGCAAGACCCTCGAGGAAATTATACACGTCGGGCCCGAAGGGCTTGAGATAATCTGCGGTGCATGCGGACTTGAGGAACTTGCTGATCTAAGTGAATTCCAGCGCCAACGTCTGCTGAAGGAATTATCCATACTTCAGCAGGATAACGACGCCATAGTAATCGACACCGCAGCCGGAATTTCAAAATCAGTGGTTTCTTTTTGCCTCGCCGCTGACCACGTTCTGGTGGTTACAACGCCTGAGGCCACGGCTATGGCCGACGCTTATGCAATGATTAAGGTGCTGGTCGGAAATAAGTTTTCCGGCATAATCAGTTTGATAGTAAATATGGCCTCGACACACACCGAAGGCAAAAAAACCTACCAGCAAATAGCAAATGTTGCGAAACAATTTTTGAGTACTCATATATATGATGCAGGCGTGTTGCTCAGGGATGAGCATCTTTTGTCGGCTGTGGCATTGCGAAAGCCGGTCGTTTTAGCGTATCCGAAGGCACGGATTACCTCTTCACTGGCCGCTCTTGCAGCGAAACTCAGTGACGGCTCTGCTGCAAGGTCCAATAATATTGATGATGGATTTTTTAAAAAAGTTGTTGACTGGTTCTTCTAAAGTTTCAAGGCAAAAGACCGATAAAGGATTTATAAAGACGTTTGTGGAAAAGGTACACCCATAGCGTCACAACAGTGAAGGAAATGAAAGTGGTTTTACCCAGGCAGAACAAAACAGGGTCAAAGCTGTGTAATTTCACGGAGGAAACGTGTGAAAACTAAGCAACAGTCAAACATCGCCCAGGTATGGATAGAGTTTCACAAGACGCATGACGATTCATCCCGCAATTTGCTTATGGAACACTACCGCTACTTAGTCAAGTACATCGCAGAGCGATTACACAGCAAATTACCGGACAAGATTGAAGTTGATGACCTTATAAGTGCAGGCATTTTCGGCTTGATGGACGCCATAGATGCCTTCGACCCGTTGCGGGGAGTGAAATTCGAGACATACTGCTCGCCGCGAATAAAAGGGTCGATTCTCGACGAACTCCGCAGCATGGACTGGGTCCCGCGGCTTGTCCGCTCACGTGCAAGCCAATTGACAAAAACCACGCGTTCACTTGAGGCGCATCTTGGACGCAAGCCCACCGAAAAAGAGACCGCAGAAAAACTCGATATGGCTATGGACGAGTTCAGTCGGCTTCAGCGCGATGCAAATGCAATTAGTCTGGTCTCGCTCAACACTCAGTACGGTGATGCTGACGGCGAAAAGGATGTCCGCGAGATAGATGTAATCAAAGACAGAAAAAGTCTCGACCCTCTCACCGAGGCACAGAAGCGCGACCTCAAAAATCTGCTCACAAAAGGCCTTACCCGTGCGGAACGGCTGATTATCGTCCTGTATTATTATGAAGAGATGACGATGAAGGAAATCGGCGTAACGCTGGACTTGTCCGAATCGCGCGTATCACAGATGCACTCATCCATCATTGCCCGCCTCAAGGCCCTGATGAACAACCGAAAAAAAGAATTTGCGGTTTAGCCCAAACCCCTCATCTTTGTCAATTCTTTTACCCCATATAAAATCGGTTCCGCCGAAGCCTGCCCGCAAATACGGTGTATTTCATTTATTTGTCAGAGGCGTTACAAACCATACAACCGGTTTTTAACGGTAATTAGTCCTGATAATTTGGCTTGAGCGTTTTTTTTCTTATACTTTATATGGGGGCGAATCTGAAAATAACGCCTGAAAAGCCAATAAAAAACTTGCGGCTGAAAAACAAATTAAATACCTCTAAAGTGGGGGCTGGAATTGTACGAATACACATTGCGTTACCAGTTGATTCGGCGCTGATGGTCTGAATCGCCCATATTTTCGCAAACATTTATATATAGGAAACCTTAAAAAATGGCTACAAAAACAATATCCGGAAAACAATGGGAGAGGAAAAATCTGTTTTGTATCTTAGTATGCAGCTTATTTTTATCCAGTGTCGCCATAGCCGCCGGCAACTTGAACGTAAGCGAAAATTTCAATTCCTGCAGATCCCTCCGTTCGATGGCAAGGATATATATGGCCTGCGGCGATTACGCCAAGGCACAACCGCTTGCTGAACAGGCGCTGATTATGGCAAAGGACACAAACGCATCCGATGCCGAACTATGTTCAAGCCTGA
>Ga0315291_10009226_pt1 | contig 12107 bp, 11 predicted proteins | sample YL17G12_20_MG_FD_203070 | JGI IMG/M metagenome (GOLD analysis project Ga0315291, IMG submission 203070) | Sediment microbial communities from Yellowstone Lake, YNP, Wyoming, USA - YL17G12_20 | ecosystem: Environmental > Aquatic > Freshwater > Lake > Sediment | place: USA: Wyoming | collected...
CTCCGGAGAAAGGGGGAGGCGCGGGTGCTCGGCCTCGAGCTCGATCCCGAGTTGTCGCAGCGGCTCGGAATAGTAGCGGACGGCCGGGCCGGAGCCGGCCGGGGGCGGAAACGGGCCGGGGTGGAAGACCGTTCTTAGCCCGAGCTTTGGGAGGCGGGTGGGGAAGAGGTCGCCGGCGCCGCGCATCCAGGAGACGGCGAGGTCAAAGCTTTGGAGGAAGGCGACCAGGCTTTCCGGCGGTTCGAGCTCGGGGTGGAAGAGGGTATGCAGGCCGGGATAGTCCAGGGAGAGGGGGGTGTCAATCACGTTGGTCTCGGCCAGGAGCTCCATCAGCTCGAATTGCCCGAGGCAGGTGAGGCGGGCCTGGGGTATCCGCCGGCGGAGCGCGTCGAGTGCGGGCAGGGTGTTGACAATATCGCCGATCGCGCCGGGGTGGAAGCAAATGATCTTCATGAAGGATGAAGGGTGAAGTGTCAAGTCTGAACAGGGTCTGAAGCCTCCGGCCTCAAGCCTCACGCCTCATGCCTCCTGCCTTCTGACTTAACGCTTGGGCAGAGGGATTTCGGCGTGGTCGGCAAACTCGACCGGCACCGGCCGCACGCCCTCGGCCCAGGCCACCCAGACCCGGCCCTGGTGCGCGCCCGGCAGGGTCAGGACCAGGCGGCCGCCTTCCCGGTCGCTGATCCGGGCCACGCCCTCGCTCCCCATGCCGAAGTGGAAGTCGAGGCCTACCACCTGGGGCGGCTCCTCCACCGGGGTCAGAGCCAGGAAGCGGCAGCCGTGCGCCGGGACCACGCCCAGGTTGCGGGTGTGGGCGATTTGGCCCAAGTATTGCTTGGACCAATACTCGAAGACGTGGCAGGGTTTTTCGATGCCCGCCTTCTGGAGATTGAGCTCGCGCGAGCGCGGCTCGCGGCTCCAGTTGAACACGGCGAGGAGCGAGGTCGGCTGGCCGGGCCGGAAAAATAGCTCGGGAAAGTCGCGCTGAAAAAGATCCAGGGCCTGGGCCGGCCGCTCGGGCAGCGGCAGCATCTGCTCGAAGAGGGCCAGGCGCTCGGGGGCAAGCTGGGAGAGGTCTTCGCTGATCAAGAGGTAGCCGGCGAGCAGGTAAAAGACGGTGGCCAGGCTCCGGATCTCGTGCAGGTTCATGCCGCCGGCCGCGTGGCGGAGCACCAGGCAGTCCGGGTCATTGACCCAGAGCTTCTGGTGCATGAGGGCCCGGGCGAGGTTGTTGCGCAGGCAGTTACGCGCGCCCGGCGAGATGGGGAACCCCATCACCGCGTCCATGGGCCAGCGCCAGCGGATGTCCACGTCCTGGCTCACCCGGTTCGCGTCCACCAGCCCGACGGCCGGGCCGAGCGGCGCGCCGCAGCCGAGGAGCGTGGTCCTTTCGCCCGCGGCCTGGCGGATGAGTTCCAACCCTTTGCGCAGGGCGGCCCCGCCGCTGGCGTAGGGGTCGTGTCGTTGGCCGGGGAGCGCCGCGGCGTAGATGAAGTCGAGCTTGAGGAAGTCGAAGCCGAATTCGTGGACCAGGGTCTTGATGGTGTCCGCCAGCCAGGCCTGCACGCCGGGGTGAGTGCAGTCCAGGGCATACATGAGGTGGCCTTTCCACTGCGGGTGGGCGTTGGCGAAAACCGGCCGGCCGCGCTCGTGGCGGAGCACCCAGTCCGGATGCAGGCGATAAAGAGGAGCTGCCCGCGAGACCAGGAAAGGCGCGAGCCACAAGCCGGCCTTGAACCCGGCGGCGTGGATCTTGTCTACCAACGCCTTGGGCGGGCTGGGGAACTTTTCGTTCCAGCGGGTCCATTCGCCGATGTAAGGCTGAAAGCCGTCGTCAATCTGGAACAGCTCGATCTTGCCTTTGAGCTTGGCCTCGCACTCGGCCAGGTTGGCCAGGATCTTTTGCTCATCAATGTTCCAGAAATAGTAATACCACGAACACCAGCCCGTGAGCGGCTTGGCGCTCCGGGCGGACATGGCCTTGGCCCACAGGCGAAAGTAATTTTCCTGGGCCTGGTGCGGATTATCGGAGAGGGAGAAAAGGAGCCATTCCGAGGCCAGTTCCGAGCCGGGGTCCACCCGGGCGCCGTCGGCATCCGCAATCGCCTCGAAGCGGCGGAAGCGGTCGTAGCGGACTTGCAACTCCACGCGGCCGGTCTGCCGGGCAGTGGTGATGAAGCCGAGCAGGATGGACAGACCCAGACCCGGCTCGACCAGTTGGGCCATCCAGTCCGAGGCCTTTTCCCCCGGCTTCCGGGAATACCGGGTGCGGGGGTTGGCGCCGACCACCCGGGGAAAGAAGAAGCGGGGCGCGTAATCATGGTCGAGCACGCGCTTGGTCCCGGCCGGGCTCCAGGACTGGTAGCCGGTGCGATAGAACGACCAACTGCCGTAGCCGGTGCCCATCTCCAGGCCGGGGTCCGCGCCCCGGTAAGCGAGCGGGGACACCTCAAAGACCCGGGCCGGCCCCTGGTCGTGGTTCTCCACCACCACCCGGCAAAGCCCCGAGTCTTGCCCGGGAAGCAAAGCGAGTTCCATGCGGAGCGCGAAGGGCAGGTTGCCTTCCACCCGAGCGCGCAGACCGGGGAATGAGCCGAGCGGAGTTTCCAGGGCCTTGACCGCCTCCGCCTTGCGAGCGCCGAGAACGGTGGAGACCAGGTGCTGGCCGCGGCCATCGTCGCGCCGCACCCGCGCGTGCATCAGCAAAGGGGCAAAGCGGATGCGGCCGTCGCGCCGGGCCAATCCGAAACTTCCTCCAGCCGGGTCCAGCGTAAGCTCCAGCGCCTCTCCAGTTAAAGCCACTACCTCTGAGCGATTCACGGGGGTCAACCTCACCGGGTATGATACCATCCCTTGAAAAAAAGTTGAAAATATTTACAAATCGGGTAAACTAGTATGGAAACTGGTGTGGAGTAAAGATTGGTCCCCCCTGATCCCGGCCGCCGCAAAGATGTCCGCGTCAAGGCGCGCTTGAAAGTCCGTTTCAAGAACGCGCGGGCCTTTATTGCGGAATATACCCATAACATCAGCAAGGGCGGCCTGTTCATCAAGACGAGTAAGCCTTGTAGCCTGCGGGAAATGGTGGAAGTGGTGCTGCTGCTGCCCGAGGGAGGAGAAGAGGTTTCCTGCCTGGGCGAGGTGATCCACGTGGTGAGCGGAAAGGAAGCCTCCGAAGAGAACCCGGCCGGCATGGGGCTTCAACTCAAGGAGCTCTTGGAAGCAGACCGGCAGACGATCGAGAAGTTCATTGAGGCGGAGATCAAGAAAAGCGGCGACCAGAGCCTGGAAGGCCGGCGCCAGCACATCCGGTATCAGACCCGGATCCGGGTGCGCTTCGGGAGCAAAGAGGCCCTCTTGGAGGAATTCAGCCACAACATCAGCCACGGCGGGATCTTTATCCAGACGGAAAAGCCCAAGCCCTTGCACGAGCGGCTGGTGGTGGTGCTCACTCATCCCGACACCCAGGAGGAGATGATCCTGCACGGCGAGGTGGTCCGCATTGTCGGCCCGGAGGAGGCCGAGGCCACCGGCCAAAAGCTGGGCATGGGCATCCGCTTCCTGGAAATGGACGAATACACCCGCAAGCAATTGGAGAGCTTCATCAACTCCAAGCACGTGTCGTTGCCGAGGAGCGTGGAAGTGGAAGAAGAATGACTCCATTGGGGTCAGGTCCTGACAATTCACAATTTATTTGACAGCGGACTGCCCGCTTGCTAAACTGAGGCAATGTCCCGACCCTGGAGAATTCAATTCCCGGGCGCGATCTACCACGTCACCGCCCGCGGCAACGACCGGCAGGCCATCTTCCGAAATGATGCGGACCGCCGGACTTTCCTCGAACTCCTCGGCCGCAGCCGCGACCGCTTCCAACTCCGCCTCTTCGCCTTCTGCCTGATGACCAACCATTACCATCTTTTCCTGCAAACGCCGCAACCCAACCTCGCCGCCGCTCTCCACTGGCTCAACGCCACCTACTCCGCCCGCTTCAACCGCCTCCATCGCCGCTCCGGCCACCTTTTCCAGGGCCGCTATCAGGCGGCGCTGGTCACCCAGGAAACGCATTGGCTCCACCTCTCCATCTACCTCCATCTCAACCCCGTCCGGGCCGGCCTGGTGGACGACCCCGCGGATTACGAATGGTCCAGCTTCCGCGATTATACCCGCGCCCGCTCCCGCTTCCCCTGGCTCTCGCCGGCCGCGGTCCTGGACGCTTATGGCTTAAACCCAATCGCCGCCCGCCGGGGCTACCGGCGCGAATGCCTGAGCCTGTCCGGCCGGCCCGCGAACTTCTGGGAGCAATGGAGAACCGCCCTGACCCTGGCCGCGCAGGAGCGGATGAAGGATTGGGCGAAAAAATACCCGCCCGCCGGTCAGGCGGAAACCGTGCCCGCCTTCCGCCGCGCCGCGCGGGGCGAGCGAAGCCTGCCCGCGGAGTTGAAACGGGTTTCCGCGGCTTTGGGCCGGGCCGTGGAAGAGCCTGGTCGAGGCCGCCACGGCTCCCTGGCCCGCCTCGCCGCCTATTACCATTTGGTGGAACATTGCGGGGTCAGCGTCAGGGAGACGGCCCGTTCCCTGGGCGTGGGCGCTTCCGCGGTCTCCCAGGGCCTGATCCGCTTCCGCCGTAAACTGGCCAGCGACCCGCGCTTGCGGGATCGGGTTCTGGCCTTGGCCTGAAAAGGGCTTAATTGTGAATTGTCAGGACCTGACCCCAATGTCGTTTATCTGAAGATAATGAAGGACCTGGCCAGGCTTGAATTTAGTATGTTTGGCAGCAGAGTGAGTAGGGATCTGTCAGTGGACGAAATTGCGGACCTCATCGGCAAGGGATTGTCAACTGTGGATGAGATCATGACTTCGCTGCATCACAAGTTCTTGACGGCGGAGTTCAGGAAAATGGAGAAGTCGGCAAAAGGAGAAAAATAAAGCGCGATCGGTTACATTGCGCCGGCGGACAAGCTGGCGGGGCGGGAGGATGAGATTTGGGCGGCTCGGGACCGGAAACTGGAGGCGGCGCGGGAGGAGCGGAAGCGGCGTCGGATGGCGGAAGGCCGCGGGCTTAACATGGCTGCGGCGGTTGAAGTAGCCTGAGCTTGCCGGGTGAAACGGAAGCGGGCTCTGCTGGGGAGCAACCCGCCGAGGGATAACCTGGCGGGGCTCATCGCGTTGATGAGAGGGCGTTGGGAAAACACCCCCAGCGCCCAGCCTTAACTCATCAAACGATAGACCCCCAATGCCTTAAAAAACCCTCTTCATAAAGGGTTCAAGGAGTGTTGAGGCCGATGATGGCAGTCACTTAACAAAAGCGGGGGTACTCCATTTCCCGCTGAACCAGGACAGTGGATACCGCCTGGAATTGAGCGAGTCGAAGCAACGGTATAAATTCGAAGAGGAGGAAAAGAAAATGAAAAAAATGTTAACAATTTTGTTAATCATTTCGGCCCTGGCGTTGGCATCAGCGACTAAGCCCCCCACTTACGTGGAACTTCCAGGTGATGATCCCAATTGCGCCCAAAAATATTTCCCCGCCAGGGAGGGAGGGACGTGCGCGTCCGCTGATTGGAACAATTTCACCATCCGCCAGTTAACGGATTTCGGCGAGCGGCCGGTATGGTCACCCGACGGTAAAAGGATCGCCTTCGCTGAAAAGGAATTCGGCGACATTTATGAGATCGACCTCGCAACGGAAAAAATTACATGTCTCACCTGCGATTTCGAGTATCACGAGTTTCTGCGAGTGCATTACCTCAAAAACGGTGACTATCTCTTGCTCGGACCCAAACGCCGAACAAAGAGCCTGCTCGATCCTATCGTCACAACGAACCTGTACGACCGTATCGTCAAGACCGGTTTCTGGTACATGCCGGCGGATCGCTCTTCAGCGCCGCGCTGGATCGGCGAAGAACATTTTGAGGGCGTTGCCGTGTCACGCGAGTCGGGCAAGATCGCTTACACCAAAACCTATGTCGATACCCCCTTCCATTTCCTCAGCGTTCTGTATGTGGCCGAGGTTTCGGATGAGGGGAACATAATTAATAAAAATCCGATGTATTGCTCGCCCGCGCTCCTTGAAGCCCAGGACTTTTTACCGGGAGACAAGGGTATGACCATGGCCCGCTACTTTCCGAGTATGGAAGCCTTCGGCTATATTTTCGACACAGGTGAATTAATCAACTACACGAAAAACCCAGCCCAGGAGGAGCCGGAGTCCCTCTTCCCCGACGGCGAATTTATGCTGCTTGAGTGCAACCGCCATGACCCTGATGGTTTAATTGACATCTACATGCTCAGCCTCGACGGGACCGGCAAGGACGCGCGAAGAATCACCCATTTCAGCGACGTCCCCGGCCAGAAGGCGAACCAACCCACGGTTTCGCCGGAGGGATGCCGCATCGCCGTGACTAAAACCAGGGGTGCGATCGACGCCAACACTATTACCGGGTTAGGCTTGGGGATTTTCTTGATCGAGTTTTACGAATGCAGGAAATGAATGTCCTGCCTCAGTTGGAAATGGAGAGTGCCTCCGGTAAAAAAAGCGGGGGTACTCCAATTCCCGCTGAATTCACTATTATTGAATTCATACAAACCGTAAGGAGCTGGCAATGACAACAATCCGGAGCCTGGCGCCGAGCATTATTTTAGCTGCGATTATGGGTATGGCTTCCACTTCCTGGGCCGCCTATCCGCAGACCTTAACCTCGCCCTATCCTTGGGTTAATATGCCGCGACCAACGGATGACCCGCGCTGGTCCAAGGCATTTGAACACTGGGACCAGCGAGGGGAAACCGAACAGGCGCGGGCCGCGATCGCCATTATCGAGGAAATCGCACGAGACAAGCCCGGAGATTATGTCGCTCAGCTCTGGCTCTGCAGGATGAATTTCCTGATGGCCATGCGTGACCTCAATAACCGGGCCAATTACTGCAAGAAATCCATTGCCGCCGGTGATCAAGCGCTTAAAATCAAACCGCGCGATATGCTGGCAAGTTACTGGCGTTTTAATTCAATACAACTGCTTCGGGACATGGCCGAACAGGAATATCAACAGTTCCACGAGATCTTCCTCAAGTACCGCCACCTCAGGCCTTTGCCGGTCCCGGAAAGCGACCCGGAATTATGGGCCGAAGCTTTAAAAAAGTGGGACGCGCGCACGGACCCGGAACAGGCTCGCGCCGCAATCGAGGATTTCAAGAAACTGGCAGCCAAACGTCCCGGCCAGATCGAGCCCAAGATTTACATCGCCACTGCTTTCTATTATGTGAGCGATTTCGAAACGACCGAGGAGGCCACAGCCGAGGTGGTTTTTAACGGCGTGGACTATGCGCGGCAGGCGGTCCAGATCGAGCCGCGCAACCCCGCGGCCAATTTAGCGGTTGCCCTGACCCTGGGCCATTATGGGGATAATAAAGGGATGGTTACCATCGTCCGTCATTCGATCGAGATCGCCAAGTCACTCCAGGTGGTGATCGAGGAGGACCCGACCCACATGTACGGCGGGTTCTCCCGCTACATCGCCGAGGCGCTCGCCAAGGTGGGCGAGGTTGCCTTATATGTCTGCTCCATTCTGGGATTCCCCAAGGACCAGGTCAACCGGGTCACCATATACTCCACCAAACTCGAGCCTGCCTGCCTCGACAACCATCTCGAGCTGGCCAAGATGTACATCTCCTTTGGAAAGATGGACGAGGCAAAGAAGACGCTCGAGAAGGTGATCAATGCCGACCCCGCGGTCCTTAAATATTATGAGCCCGAAAACATCATGGACCAGAAAGAGGCGCAGGAAATTTATGACAAGCACTTTAAATAGTTCTTGGCCTGACGATATCATACTGATATATTGGAGTAAAATGCGATGCTCGGGAGACGATGTGATGCATGAAGCTGGTGAAGCTGGAAAAGGGGCGCTCTGGCAGGAATTCAACCGCTCGGTGATGGTTGATTTCCAAGGCGCGAAGATGCCCGGCAGTGGCACGTTCACGTCACCTCCGCCTTCCCGCTGGCATTTCACTACCGAGCGGTGTTTGGGGATGATTAGCCCGGTCGTGCTTTTCCGGGACAAATTTGGAGCTTGACATGGGAGTTTAGGGAGTGGTTTGTTCAAACAGCGTTTTGGGGAAATCAAGGCCGCTGTTTTTGCCTTCAGGTCGGTCTCGAAAGCTCAATGATGTCCGCCTTGGCTGGAGGATGGCGCTTGACCAAGTGTTTCAAGTTTGATTTTCGACCATGAAAGGTTTAGGAGGGCGGCCTAGCCGCATAATCTCAGTTTTATCTGATCCGCTGAAGAGGAGGGATTGATGGGTAAGTATTCGCCGAACATCATCTCCAACGGTCTTATCTCGCTTCAAAAGTATAATCCCGGCGGCGAAGCCGTGGTGTACGGCGACCGGAGAGTGACGTGGGGCCTGCTCACGCCCCGGGCGCTCCGGCTGGCCCGGGCCATGCAGAAGCTGGGAGTGAAAAAGAACGACAAGGTGACGTTCATGTTCCACAACTGCCCCGAGTTCGTGGAAGTGAATTACGCGATCCAGGCCGCGGGCGCGGTGCCGGTCCCGATGAATTACCGCTTCATCCCGCGCGAGATCGAGTTCCAGGCCCAGCACTCGGACTCGACCCTGTTCATCTACGAGAGCATCTGGGCCGAATCGGTGGAGAAGGCGACGCCGAACCTCAAGGGCATCAAGAACTTCGTGTGCCGGGGCGAGAGCGCAATTTCCGGGGCCATCGGGTACGAGGAGTTCGTGAATTCGGGGGAGGAGAGCGACCCCGCGGTCCCCACGGACTGGGACGACGCCGCAGTCATGGTCTATACCGGGGGCACCACCGGCTTCCCCAAGGGCGTGCTCCTTTCCTACGGAGCGCACCTGGACATGTTCGCCATCCTGCTCGCCAACTTGATCGTGCGGGGCGTGCAGATCGAGCTTACCCCGGAGCAGCTTGAGAACATCAAGGACGCGATCTGAAGGTTTCGGGGTCAGGTCCTGACAATTCACAATTTCTTCAGTTGAAGGGTTAAACGGAAACTTCCATGATCCTTTTTCCGCTTGATCCGGCCCCAAAAGAAATCCTTCGGGCTGATTGCCCCTGCTTCCCTGAAATTCCCTTCCTCCCTCCTCAGATTCAAAACCTCCCTTCACCTGCCCTTCCATCTCCTCCCTGCCTTCTTCGCCAAACTCCCCTCCGGAAAGACGAAGAGAGCCGATTCTTTAAATTGTGAATTGTCAGGACCTGACCCCGTTATCATTCCGGCTTGAGCCGCGCGCCCGAAAGTGGTAAGATGAAGTTTGAAAACCAGCCGCTCCCACGAAAGGAACCGATCATGTCCGATGAAGTCTATCGCCGGCTCCGCGAATTCATGGACCGCCTGCCCGGGGGTTATCCGGCCACGAAGAGCGGGGTGGAGCTCAAGCTCCTGAAGAAGCTCTTTGCGCCCGACGAGGCCGAGGTGGTGATGAAGATGGGCCCGTTCCCGATGCCGCTCGCCCAGGCGGCCAAGGCCATCGGCCTGGAGGAGAAGGCCGCGGCCGAAAAGCTGGAGAGCATGGCCAAGAAGGGCCAGCTGTTCCGGATGCGGGCCGGTAATACCGTATTGTATATGGCCATGCAGTTTGCCGTCGGGGTTTACGAGTTCAGCATGAACCGGATGGACAAGGAGACCGCCGAGCTTTTGGAAGAATACATGAAGGAAGGCGCGCTCCAGAAGATCTTCACCCAGGCCAAGACCCAGCAGCTCCGGGTGGTGCCCATCCAGGAGTCCTTGCCGGTTTCGCCGCAAGTGGCCTCTTACGACCAGGTGCGCGCCCTGGTGGAGAAGCACCAGAAGTTTGCCGTTTCCCCTTGCATCTGCCGAAAAGAGCAGGCTCTGCTCGGGCACCCTTGCTCGCGTCCCTTGGAGAGCTGCCTCCAGTTCGGCCCGGCCGCGGACTATTACGTGGAAAACGGCCTGGGCCGCTCCATCAGCAAGGAGGAAGTTTTCCAGATCCTGAGGAAGGCGGAGGAAGCGGCGCTGGTGCTGTCGCCCACCAACGCCCAGGAGATCGGCTCGATCTGCTGCTGCTGCTCGTGCTGTTGCGGGGTGATCCGGAACTTGAGCAAGTTGGAGCGGCCGGCCGAGATCGTCGCTTCAGGCTATCGGGCGGTGCTGAGCGCCGAGGATTGCAGCAATTGCGGGGCTTGCCTGGACCGCTGCCAGATGGCCGCCATCGAGGAGGGGGATGAGCGCGTGAGCATCCTGGCGCACCGGTGCATCGGCTGCGGACTGTGCGTGCCGGCCTGTCCGGAAGAGGCGATCAAGCTTTTGCCCCGGCCGGAGGCCGCGGTGCCGCCGGCCAACATTGCGGCCACCATGATGCAGATCATGAAAGAGAGAGGCTTGCTCTGAACCTGAGGCTGGTGCCTGATCCGGGATTAGAAAAAGAGCCTATTTTCAAGGGGTCAATCCTGCCGATTGGTTTTACTCAAGGTGTTGCAAAAAGGCATCAATTTCCAATCTATTGGAATTTCAAGCTAAAATTAGCCTATTAAATTTCAGGTCATGCTCCTTTACTTGGTTGACAAATACAAAATTTATTATTCTTTTCAATGGGTTGCATTGAATTCCGACCACGATGATTTCGCTAATAAATTCAAATGGTTAGAAAAGATCAACCAATCAAAGGGGCACTACTGAAATTGTCAATTGGCAAAAAAACGAAAAAAAGTTCTTGACAATAATTCCAGACATGATGTATAATTTTTAGAGATTAAAAAGGGACATAATTTTAACCATTATTAAATTAACTCATTGTAATTTAAGTTATATTTGGAGACATTAATGCGGACATATGAAAAGACGCATGAGTTCATCAAATTCTCTCTTGATCTCCGCAATGCTCCAGCAGCTTTATGGATCACTCTCGGCGAATGTCAATCAAAATGTGGAGATATTTCGAGCATAAATTTGCCTCCTGATATTGCAAAAAACATCCAGAACCTGTATCAAGCTAAGGGTCTCCTGGCTACCCTTGCGATAGAGGGCAATACCTTGACCGAGCAGGAAGTCCTCCAACATCTTGATAATAAACTGGAAATCACTCCGTCCCGCGCTTACCTGGTCCAGGAACTGGACAACATCTGCGCCGGCCACCGCTACATTTTGGAGAATATGGGCGAAATCCGGGCCGGCAAGCTGGCTTTGAACCCTGATCTGGTCAAGAAACTAAACGAACTGATCCTGGCCGGCTTAAGCCTGGAAGAGGGCGTGGTCCCGGGCCGGGTGCGCCAGCACGAGAAACAGGTGATCCATTACCGGCCGGCCCCGGCCTCGGACTGCGAGTTCCTGCTCGAGCGGCTGTGCGACTGGATCAACCGCAAGACCTTTACCGCTCCTCCAGGCATGGCCGTCGTTTACGGGCTGATCAAGGCCGTGGTCACCCACCTCTACCTGGCCTGGATCCACCCCTTTGCCGACGGCAACGGCCGCACCGCCCGGCTTCTGGAGCTGCTCGTCCTGCTCAGCGCCGGCGTCCCGCTCCCGGCCGCGCAACTCCTCACCGTCCATTACCATCTGACCCGCAGCGAGTATTTCCGCCAGTTGGACCAGTCCAGCCGCTCCGGCGGAGAGGTGGAACCTTTCCTGCTCTACGCCGCCCAGGGCTTCCGCGACGGCCTGGCTACCCTGCTGGAACGAATCCATCAAGATCAAGCCCAGGCCCTCTGGCAAGCGCACGTCCTCCAAACCTTCCAGACCCAAACCGGCCCGGCCGCGGAACGCCAGCGCCGCTTGATCCTGGCCCTTTCGGAGGCGGACCGGCCGGTCCCCCTGGCCGAACTGCCGGACCTCAGCCCCTTCCTGGCCAAGGCGTATGCGGCCCGTTCGATGAAGACCCTGGCGCGGGATGTCCAGGCCCTGATCCAGATGGGTCTGGCGGAAAAAGGGGAAGCCGGCATCCGGGCGCGCCGGGAGATCCTCGCGGCTTTTCGGCCGATCGAGCCGGCGGACATTTTGGGCTGATTCGATCTGCTCCTTGCATTTGGAAAGAAGATGATCAATTCCTGCGGGATGATAGCGCAATGGCAAATTGAAGCCCTTAGACCCGGCCTCCTGGCGCAAGGGCCGGGCGGCTGGATGGCT
>Ga0315291_10009227_pt1 | contig 12107 bp, 10 predicted proteins | sample YL17G12_20_MG_FD_203070 | JGI IMG/M metagenome (GOLD analysis project Ga0315291, IMG submission 203070) | Sediment microbial communities from Yellowstone Lake, YNP, Wyoming, USA - YL17G12_20 | ecosystem: Environmental > Aquatic > Freshwater > Lake > Sediment | place: USA: Wyoming | collected...
ACGCCGACCCCGTTTCGTCTGATCCCCGGATCGTCACGCGGCAATTCCGGGGGCAAGGCTATTGGGCCATCGTTGCCGCGCGTCCGGCATGCTCGGACTCCTCGTGGCCGGCCTACGGCAAGTTGTCTGACCAACGCGGGGAGTACACGCTGACGCTATCGGGACTCGGTTCGGGGAAGGACGACGCAGGGACGGCCCCGGCGGCGTTGTGCGACATCGAAACGTTGACATGGAAACCGGTACAACTCGAACGCAAAGGCACGAACCTGTTGGCGCCGTTGAGCGCCAATTGGGCCCTGATCATTGTGCCGGATCCCAATGGCCCGGCCCTTGTGGATTTCGCGCCCCTTCCGGTGTTGCATGCGGGCGACTCGACCGTCATTCATGTGACGGCTCTGACGGTCAAGGCAAGAGCAGCCGCGCTGACGGTCTCGATTGTGGCGCCAGGCCTGAAAGCGCCATCCGCTCCGGTGGCCGTGCCCGGCGAAGTGGCGGTGGCGGTTCCGTCCGACGCAGCGCCGGGACTCTACGCCATTAAAGTGGTTGGCGAAAACACGCTGGCTTCAAAGCGGTTCCTAAAGGTCGAGTGATGGAAGACAGGACTGCCTGCCCTCTTTCCGTTGGTGTTCCGGGTGTTCGGCGCCAAACGCATTGCAGACCGCGGCTGCAACATCACACTCGAACCTGCAGTCCAAGCTGCGTAAATGAATTCCCGAGGCAGCACAAGCACGACGGGAGAGATGGGAATGCCAACGAAGTACGCAAGGGCCGCAAGAACCGGGATTCAGATGCGTTTGCCCTGCGGGTTCCGGGTGTAGAAGGGCGGGGTAGGTGTGCAGTTGCCACACGAGTGTGTTCAAGGGAAGAGATGGCGCATTCCGGCAGCGGAATCCTCCGGACAGTGGAAATGCCCTACTGCCGCTGCTTCGCGGGTTCCCATCGGCAGGCGAGGTCGAGGTAGCGGGTCAGTTCGAACTCGATGGAGGCCCACGAGGAGACCAGTGGTGTGTTGCGAGCGGCCTGGAACGATGGATCGAGGCCCGCAGGGACCGTGAGGATCTTCGCGACACTCTCTCGTGTGGGCGCCGAGCCTTCACCTTGCACGTCTGAGCTCGTGAGAAAGTCAAGGACGTTCGCAATGGCCGGCTTCTTGGCCTCCGCGTAACGCGCGAATACGACAATGGCGCTGTCCGAGAGCATGGAAATGGGCTTCGTCTTTCCGGGAACGGGGCCGGCGCCGGCGGGGAATGCGATCTTCTTCGTCTGCCCCAGCAACTCACTTGATGCGACTGTCATAGCCACTCTTCCGCGGAGGAACAGGTCCATTCCAGCACTGGGGTCGAGCATTCCGGTGGGGTGCGCGAGCCCATCCCGCTGGAGGGACACAATGAAGTCGATGGCCTCGCCGGCCTCGGGACTTGTGAGACTGCTTGCGGAATCCGTGCATACCTCACCACCAGCGGACCACAAGGCTTCGAGGAACGGCGTGTATCCAATAGGATATATGCCCTCTTGCGCTCCCTTTGCCTGATTCAGGACCTCCTTCGCCCGGCTTCGAAACTCGTCCCATGTGCGGGGCGCGGGTTCCTGAACGATGTTCTTGTTGTAATAGAGGATATTGCAGAACCCATCCGCTGGAAGGGCGTACAGATGTCCATTCCTTGAAAGCGTGTCCCGCACCGGCGCTCGGAAATCCTTGATGAATTCCGGCGGGAGGATCTCGTCCAGAGGAGCGATCCGGCCCGACGGGATCAGCCGCGCCAGCCACGGGCGTTTCACCATGCCTATGTCCGGCAAGTCACCCGCGGCGAGCGACACGGTGTACTTCTGGATCGCGATACTCCAGTCGCCGATGAACTGCGGGTTCAGCGTGACTTCCGGATGCGCGTTCGCGAAGGCGGCGCGTTTTTGTGGCTCGCCGAGCAACAATGGCGAGATGAGCGGGTGGGCGTAGAACCAAAACGTGACCTCGCTGGGGTTGTTTGGTGTTTGTGCGGGTTCCGGTGGCCCGGGAGTACTTCCGTAGGCCCGATCTTCTTGAAGGATCTTGTCGATGCGTTCCGCGGCCTTTGCAAGGGCTTCATGCGGGGCCAGCGGAGGTTCGGAGCCAAAACAGCCTGAGAGGGCCGCGAGCACAATACAAAGGCAAACACTTGGGAGCGCGTGATGCGAAACGGGCGTTGTCATTGAGGAACTCCGCCGTCTGTCGATTATTGCACCGCCAGTATGGCCATTCAGGCGGGTTGCATTTCATCCTAGATTCGGCAGTCAAGATTGAAGGCGCTTTTCGAAATGATGGACGGTGTGGACTTTGTGGACGGCATGGACGCCGAAAAGACTCACCTGCTGGGTGATGTCCATTCTGTCCATAACGTCCACTCCGTCTACTACTTGGGCAAGTCCAATTGGCTCAAATTGCCGAATCTGGGTCCATGCAACCGCCTTCGGAGAAGGCGGATCTACTTGAAGGGGTCGATGCGCTCGATGGTCTGCTCGCGGCCGGGTCCCACGCTGACCGTCGCCACCGGCACACCGACAAGCTCTTCGATCCGCTTGAAATACGCGCGCGCGTTCGCAGGGAGGTCATCCCAACTCGTGCACGCGGAGATGTCTTCGCTCCAACCTGGGACCGCTTCATAGATCGGCTTGGCGCGGTTGAGCACGAACGTGTCGGACGGGAACTCCTGCGTGCGTTTGCCGTCGATCTCATAGCTTGTGCAGATCTGCACCGGGTCGATGCCGCCCAGGACATCCGGCTTTGTGAGGACGATGTGCGTGGCGCCGTTGATCCTGGCGGCGCGGCGAAGCAGTACGCAATCGAGCCAGCCGCAGCGCCGCGGACGCCCCGTCGTCGCGCCGTATTCCTGGCCCTTCTCGCGAAGCCGTTCGCCGATGGGGTCGCGCAGCTCCGTCGGGAACGGTCCTTCGCCGACGCGCGTTGTGTACGCCTTGACGATGCCGATGACGCCTTTGACCTTCGTGACGCCCAGCCCGATGCCCGAACATGCGCCCGCGGCCACGGTCGTCGAGCTGGTGACGTATGGGAACGTCCCGTGATCGATGTCCAGCATCGTGCCTTGTGCGCCTTCGCATACCACGCATTTGTCCGCCGCAACGGCCTCATGCACCATCGCGACGGTGTCGGCGGCAAACGGGCGCAGGACCTCCGCGTACTCGTGGTATTCCTTGTAGATATAGTCGAAATCGAGCGGCGGTTCCTCGAACAGCTTGGTCAGGATCATGTTCTTGTATTCGAGAATGGCGGCGAGCTTGTCGCGAAAGACCTCGCCGTTCAACAGGTCGCAAAGGCGAATGCCGAATCGGTCCGCCTTGTCGGCGTACGCCGGGCCAATCCCGCGGCCCGTGGTCCCGATGCGATTCTTGCCGCGGAACCGCTCCTGGACCTTATCCAGGACCTTGTGATAGGGCATGATGACGTGCGCCGTGTGCGAGATGAAAAACCGGCCCGGCAACGTGTGCCCGGCGCTTTTCAGCGCCTCCAGTTCCTGGATCAGCACGGCCGGGTCCAGCACGGTGCCGTTGCCGATAATGCACACCTTGCCGCCGTGAAGGATGCCGCTCGGGATCAGATGCAGCACCGTCTGCTTGCCGTCGACAACGACGGTATGGCCGGCGTTGTTGCCGCCCTGATGGCGGACCACAACGTCGGCATACTGCGTGAGGTAGTCGACGACCTTGCCTTTACCTTCGTCTCCCCATTGCATTCCGACGATCACATACGCGGGCATGGCAAACCCATCCTATTTTGGATTTTGGATTTTCGATTTTGGATTCGTATCGCTCTAGGCAACGCCGCGAGGAGTGGCAATGCCGACTCTCGGCGTTACAATGCCGACGCGACTTCGGCGCCGTGATTGAGACTCTAGATCCGAATCACAATCCAAAATCCAAAATCCAAAATCCAAAATGCCCCTGCTTAGGCCTCCGGGAGCGTCACGTCAGGAGGCATCACGCCGGCATTGCGCAACGCCGCTTCTTGGACCTGTTGTGAACGCACCACATATCCCTGCTGAAGCTCAGCGAGCGTTTCGGAGAGGAACCCCTGCTCCTTGGGCGTGAGGTTCCCTTTCGTTTTGTCGCGGAGCATCATCAGCATGTCGATGAGGTACTTGGCCTCAGTCAGGTCAACCAAGACCTCCTTGGCATCCTTGGGCGCCATGACGCCAAGCGCCACCATGGCCTGCATCGTCAAGCTTGAGATGAGCGCCTCGAAGGATGCGCCTTCGGGCGGCTTCGCCTCCTCGACAGGCTGTTCAGGCTGCTCTTCGGCAGCCTTCTTCGCTTCTTCCTTTTCGCGTTGGACCTTTGCTTTCCAATCCTCGTCCACAAAGATCCTGGACTCTTCATCTGACATCGACTTTTCTCCGTGGGCCGTCGTCTTGTGCGCCACCGCAAAGAGTCGGCCCCAGTCGTTGGGGCCAGCCCTGAAGGAACCGGTTGACGGAACTATAAGCGTTGTTGCGTCAAAAGGAAAAGACACCCTCACCTTCGTCGGACAGGTGGCCCGAGACCAGCGGCTGCTACTTGTTCTTATGACGATTGGCGCGACGTTTCTTCTTCCGTTTATGTTTGGCGATTTTTGCGCGCCGGACCTTGCGTCCACCCGCCATGTGCTCTCCTCCTTTGCCTTCTTCTCAGGGCCGACGCCGCCTCAGGCATCGACCAACCAATGCCCGTCGGGCATCGGGTAATCCCATAGTTCGTCCTCGCGGAAGTATAGCGCAATCTCGCGCCGCGCGGTCTTGATCGAGTCCGACGCATGCACGAGATTATTCCGCGTGTTCAACCCTAAATCGCCTCGGATCGTCCCGATGCCGGCCTTGCGGCAATCCGTGGCGCCGTTCATCTTGCGCACGGCGCTAACCGCTTCCAGTCCTTCCCACACCATCTGGACCGTCGGCCCAGACGTGATGAACTCCACGAGCCCCGGGAAAAACGGCTTGCCTACGTGTTCCGCGTAGTGCCGTTTCGCGAGTTCCGTCGAGATGATCTGCATTTTCATGCCGGCCAGCCGCAGTCCTTTGGCCTCGTAACGACGGATGATCTCGCCGCAGAGGCGGCGACCCACCGCGTCGGGCTTGATCATCACGAACGTGCGCTCGACCACATCTTTTCCTCTCGAGGGTCTGCCCCGGCGCACATTACTCCTGCGTATCTCGCCGGGGACGCGCCTCGTGCAGAACGTGCCGCGATGGAGGTCGCTCATATGAGCACTCGGCACAACCCAAGGTCACGAGACCGCCGCATACTATACCAAATGCCGCGTTTTCCGTGCAACGTTCGCTGCCGCACCGTGGAACCTACCGTTTCCAGCCTTCAGGCTATGGGTGTGGGTGCGTCTCGCCGTCGGACTTGCCGGACTCGTCGGACGGGTCAGACAGGGCCTCAAGCCTCTCTTCCTCCGGCAGCCCGCGCGAGGAGTGTGGAACAGTGGCCCTCGGCTGTTGATAGCCGCTGGAGATCCATTGCAGGATCATAGCCTTGACCGCCTTGCGGAAAGGGTGTAAGATGGTTTTTTTGGAGATCATGCGAGCGGACAAGTTCTCCAAAAAGCTCGTATGGTAGTGCAGGGGTCAGTAATGTGGAAGGAGGTCTGAAGCCATGAGGCAAATCAAACGTGTTGCTGTCTTGGGGTCGGGGGTCATGGGAGGCGCGATCGCCGCACATCTTGCCAATTGCGGGATTCCAACTCTCATGCTGGATATCGTGCCTCCGAATCTGTCAGACAAGGACAAGGGAAACAGGGAAAAGCGAAACAGTTTTGCGGCGAGCAGCAAGGCCGCGCTCCTAAAGACCAAGCCGTTGCCGGTATACCTGAAGTCGAACGTGGACCTCATCGAGATCGGGAACTTCGACGACGATTTTGCGAAGATCGCGGACTGCGATTGGATCTGCGAGGTCGTCAAGGAAGACCTCAAGATTAAGAAGGCCGTGTTTGAGAAGGTGTCGCAGTTCCGGTCGAAGGGGTCGATCGTCAGCACGAACACGAGCGGGATTCCGATTGCCTCGATGGTGGACGCGATGGACGCGGACATGCGCAGGCATTTCGTCGGCACGCATTTCTTCAATCCCCCGCGCTACTTGAAACTCCTCGAGATCATCCGAGGCCCGGACACGCTGCCGGAGGTCGTCGAGGCCATGGCGGACTTCGGCGAGAACGTGATTGGGAAGGGCATCGTATACGCGAAGGATACGCCGAACTTCGTCGCAAACCGCATCCTAACGTTCATGATGTCGTACATCATGCACGAGATGACCAAGCCCGAGTTTGACCTGAAGTTCGAGGAGATTGACGCACTTACCGGGCCGGTGATCGGCCACGCCTCTTCGGCAACCTTCCGCACGGGCGACCTCGTGGGCATGGACACGTTCGTGCACGTCGTTGCGAACGTCTACGACGGCTGCCCGAACGACGAGCGGCGGGACCTGCTGTTTTCGCCGGACTGGCTGACGAAGATGCTCGAAAAGGGATACTACGGCGCGAAGTCCGGCTCGGGGTTCTTCAAGAAGACCGAGCAAAGAGACGAGAAGGGCAAACCGGTCATCCTCTCGCTCGACACAAAGACGATCGAGTACGTCCCGCAGGTGAAGCCGCTCTTCGACTGCATCGGCGCGGCCAAGAAAGCGAAGGGTCTCGCCGAGAAGATGAAGATCATGCACACGAGCGAGGACAAAGGCTCCAAGTTCTTGTGGAAGGTCTTCGCGAACGCGGCCATCTACGCCGCGAACCGCATCCCGGAGATAGCTGACGACATCGCAAACATCGACAGCGCGTTGAAGTGGGGCTTTGCATGGGAGCAGGGCATATTCGAGGCATGGGACACCCTAGGCTTCAACTACGTGTGCGACCGCATGGTGGCCGACGGCCTCAAGCTGCCGCCCATCGCCGTTGCGATGAAAGAAAAGGGCGCGGATGCCTTCTACAAGACGGTGAACGGAAAGAAATGCTACTTCGATCTCGCCTCGAAGTCATACAAGCCGGTTCAGGCGATGCGGAACGTGATCATACTTGACGACCTCCGCGCGGCCGCGGAAATCAAGCGCAATGACGACGCCAGCCTGATCGATCTCGGCGACGGCATCGTCTGCTGCGAGTTCCACTGCAAGATGAACGTCGTGGGGCCGGGCCTCGTGGAGATGCTGGCCGAAGGCGTGCGGCTGGTCAATGAGGGCCAGTTCGACGGCATGGTCGTGGCCAACCAAGGTCCGCACTTCTCGGCGGGTGCGAACCTGATGCTGGTGCTGATGTACATCAACGGCAATGACTGGGATAGCCTCCGTAAGATGATCACGGACTTTCAGGGCGCCAACATGTCAATGCGGTTCTGCCGGGGCCCGGTGGTTACCGCACCGCATCACTACACGTTCGGCGGCGGCCTCGAGATAGCGATGCACGGCGCCAAGGCCGTCATCGCCGGCGAGACGTACGGCGGCCTGGTCGAAGCGGGCGTAGGCGTGATCCCCGCCGGGGGCGGCACCAAGGAGATGCTGAGGCGCGCCCTGAGCTACGTGCCGTCGGGCGTGCAGGACGCGAATCCGTATCCTTACGTGCGCCGCGCCTTCGAAAGCATTGCCATGGCGAAGGTCAGCACGAGCGGGGCCGAGCTAGTCGAGTTGGGCCATCTCGCCGAGAGCGATATCGTGCACGCGAACTGGGATCAGCAGGTGCAGCGCGCGAAACAGGTGTGCCGCGGGCTTGTTGCAGGCGGCTACAAGCCGCCGCTGCCCGCGCGCCTGGTCGCGCTCGGCGAACCGGTTCGCGCGGCCTTCCGCGCCGGCCTCTACAACATGACCGAGTCCGGATGGGCATCGGAGCACGACGCCGTAATCGCCATGAAGATCGCCCACATTCTCACGGGCGGAGATCGGATGCCGGGGACCCCGATCACTGAACAGGACGTACTCGATCTCGAATGCGAGGCGTTCCTGAGCCTGTGCGGCATGCAGAAGAGCCAAGAACGCATCCAGTACATGCTGATGAACAACAAGCCGTTGCGTAACTAAGGACTTTCCGCTCGTTCCCAAGTTGAACTTGGGAACGGGCGGGGCATCCGTGATGAAGGAGGATATGAATCATGCGTGACGTTTACATCGTATCCGCGGTGCGTACCGCGATTGGCAAAGCCAGGCGCACATTGGCGCTCGAGAACCCGATCCGGATGGGAGCTGCTGTAGTGAAAGAGGCCGTGGCTCGCGCTGGGATCTCCGCCGACAAGATTGATGATATGGTCATAGGCTGTGCCTTTCCTGAAGGCGAACAGGGCATGAACTTCGCCCGCATCATAGGCGTCGCCGCGGACCTGCCTGAAAGCGTGCCGGCGTTGACGGTCAACCGGTTCTGCTCGTCCGGCCTTGAGGCCATGCACATCGCCGCCGCGAAGATTCGCTGCGGCTATTTCGACGTGGCCATCACGGGCGGCGTCGAATCGATGAGCCTGATCCCCATGACGGGCGTCAAGTTCGCACCGGATTCTGTCATGACCTCCGAACACCCAGAGGTGTATATCAGCATGGGCAATTGCGGGGACAACGTGGCGCGCGACTTCAAAATCACCCGCCAGCAGTGCGACGAGTGGGCGCTACGGAGCAACATGCGCGCCATCGAGGCCATCGACAAGGGCAAGTTCAAATCACAGATCGTTCCGCTCGAGGTCGAAACCGCCAATGGCAAAATCATCTTCGACACCGATGAAGGCCCGCGGCGCGACACCACCCTCGAAGGCCTGGCGGCGCTCAAGCCGGCCTTCGCCGGGCCGGGCAAGAAGTACGGCGTCTGCACCGCCGGCAACTCCAGTCAGATGAGCGATGGCGCGTCCGCGGTCTGTCTCATGAGTGAAGACGCCGTGAAGAAGTACGGCGTGAAACCACTCGCGAAGGTGCTCGGCTACAACGTGGCCGCCGGTTCCCCGAAGTATCTAGGTCCGGCGCAGCTCGAAGCCATTCCGAAAGCCTGCGCGCTCTCCGGCATCAAGGTGGAAGACGTCGGCCTCTTTGAGCACAACGAGGCGTTCGCGCCTCAGTGTCTGCTTGTCATGCGCGAGCTCAAGCTCGACCCGGAGAAGGTCAACGTCAACGGCGGCGCCATCGCACTGGGCCACCCGCTCGGCTGCACCGGCTCCAAGCTGTCGACGCAACTCATCCGTGAGATGCAGGTGCGCGGCGTGAAGTACGGCGTGGTCACCATGTGCATCGGCGGCGGCATGGGTGGGGCCGGCGTTTTCGAGCTCTGCAACTAGGGCCTGATGGGGGGTGTTTTTCCGCTCGTTCCCGAGTTCGGTTTGGGAACGAGCGGCATGTTTTCTTGTCTGCTGACTCAGGTAGGATGCGGCTCATGAACCCAGGTTCGGCAGCTAAGATTGAAGGTGCTTTTCGACATGGTGGACGGCATGGGCCTCGTGGACGATGTGGACACTAAAAGGATTCGCTTTAGAGGTTCTGTCCACTCTGTCCATAGCGTCCACTCCGTCCATTGCTTGGACAAGCCCCCTTGGCTCCAATTGCCGAATTCAGGGTGAAAGACGGAAGGACTGGCCTGACATGAGCGGAAACAGGGGCGAGTGCGGGCGGATACCGACGTTGCACGTCGTGGGGGAATCGGTTCCTCAGGCCTATTTCCGGGCCATGAAGGCCGTGTGGGAGCATGGTCTTGCGATCCGGACTGAATATGACCGGAAGGATGACTCCGGGAACTACATCGATCCTCCAAGCCGCGACGCACGCGTATTGATCGAGGTGAAAGACCCCTTCGCACAGCCCCGGTTCCCGCCGATTTCCTTTTGCGAAATCGGGGTGTATATCGCGGAGATCATGGGCATCAAGGATTACCGCGTCGTGCCGTTCGACAAGCTGAAGGCGGCCATTGACGGCGAGCTGTCGACGCAAGAGTGGCCCTACACCTATCACCAGCGGCTGTTCGCGCATCCCGACGCCAATGGCTCTTCGGTGGATCAAATCGCGATTGCGATCGACCGCGTCAGCCGCACGCCGTACACGCGGCGCGCCGTAGCGACCACGTCGGTCCCAAACCTCGATCCCTTTTTGAAAGAGGACATTCCATGTTTGCGCGAAATGCAATTGCGTTGTCCGGAGGACGCCGAGGGGAACCTCGTACTGAACATGAACACGATGTGGCGTTCGCGCGACCTGTACAAGGCGTGGGGAGATAACGTTATCGCGATAACGTTCCTGCAGGCGGTGTTGGCGCGGCAGATCGCGGAAAAATCCGGGCGTGAGACGCGTGTCGGGAGCTACGCCGACTATAGCAGTTCGCTGCACATCTACGGGCAGGACTTCGGGGCCGTCGGCGGCGCGGCGGAACGGGGCCTGCAGAGCTTCTTCGAGACCTTCGACGAGGACACGTTCATCGCGCGTTCGTTGCCGAGCGAGATGGCGTGCGACATGCTCGTTCTTCCGCAGTTGTACGACCTGCTCAGCGAACGGCAAGCCACCCAATGGGGATTTCCCATCGAGTCAATCGAGCTGATCAAGTCACTCATCCGCGATATCGAGAACGGCGTGCTGGCCGTGTGAACTTTTGCGACTCTCGCAACCCGCGCCTGAAAGAGATAGACTGAAGACACGGGAACCTGTCCGCTCGTTCCCAAGTTGAACTTGGGAACGAGCTTGGGAAAAGGATAGTTGTCTCTATGCTTCGGGGTCTCGATGACACGATCGCGGCCATTTCGACGCCGCCCGGCGAGGGCGGCATTGGCATCATGCGGCTCAGCGGAAAGGACGCTGTTGCGATTGTTCGCCGAGTGTTCCGCTCAACGAGCGGCCGCGATGTTGCCGCGTCGAAGAGGCGCGTCTTTCACGGACACGTTGTGGATGAACACGGAGACGTGATCGACGAAGTCCTGTTGCACGTCATGCGGGCGCCGCACAGTTACACGCGCGAGGACGTCGTCGAGATCAACTGCCACGGCGGCGCGGGACCGTTGGGCGCCGTGCTCGAACAGGCGCTCATTCATGGGGCGCGTTTGGCCGAGCCCGGCGAGTTCACGCAGCGCGCTTTCCTGAATGGGCGCATCGATCTCGTTCAGGCGGAAGCCGTCATCGATCGGATCCAGGCGCGAACCAAGGCGGGTCTGCGCGCTGCTGCTGCGGCCGCGTCAGGGGCGCTTTCAAAGGCGATCAACGAGATGAAAACCGCGCTCGTCGACACGCTGGCTCGCATCGAGGCGGCAGTGGATTTCCCTGACGAGGACCTGCCGGACCTCGTGGATGAAGGGCTGCGTCAAAGCCTGATCGGCGTGCGCGAACGCATGCTCGAATTGCTTGCCACGGCCGAGACGGGGCGTCTGTATCGCGAGGGCGCGGCGGTGGCCATCGCGGGCCGGCCAAACGTGGGCAAGTCGAGCTTGTTTAACGCGCTGCTGAGAGACGCGCGCGCGATCGTGTCGCCGCAACCGGGCACGACGCGTGATCGCATCGAGGAATTGATAACGCTCTCCGGGGTTGCCGTGCGACTGACGGATACAGCGGGCCTGCAAACAACGCACGACGAGGTTGAACGCATCGGCGTCGAGATCGCGCGCAAAGCGCTGACGAACGCGGACATTATCCTGTTCGTGGTGGACGCCTCGGAGCGGCTTAGGGAAGAAGATCTGCGGCTTGCCGAGGAGCTTCGCGCGCTCGACCGTCCGGTTTGGCTCGCTTTCAACAAGATTGACCTCGCGCCCACGGTTGAGGCGCCCGATCTCTGGCGGGAATGGATGAAAGGATCGAGTCGCGTTTCCGCTTTGACTGGCGAGGGTTTGCCGGAATTGGAGAAGCGCCTTGGGGCGTTACTCCTTGGCGGCGCGGCAATCTCCCCGGACCAGGGTCTCATAACGAGGGCTCATCAGAGAGACAGTCTTCGCCGCGCGGCCGCTTCGCTTGGGCAACTGCTCGACAACTTTGGCGCGTCTCCCGAATTTGTGAGCATCGACCTGCGCGAAGCGGTCAACGCCCTCGGTGAGATCACCGGCGAGACAACGCCCGAGGACGTACTGGAGCGAATCTTCTCATCATTCTGTATTGGGAAGTAGGCCATAGGGTGAGCGCTCAGGGCTTGTGAAGAAATCCGATCATGGCCGTGGCGCAGG
>Ga0315291_10009229_pt1 | contig 12106 bp, 9 predicted proteins | sample YL17G12_20_MG_FD_203070 | JGI IMG/M metagenome (GOLD analysis project Ga0315291, IMG submission 203070) | Sediment microbial communities from Yellowstone Lake, YNP, Wyoming, USA - YL17G12_20 | ecosystem: Environmental > Aquatic > Freshwater > Lake > Sediment | place: USA: Wyoming | collected...
CCAAGGAGAACGAGCCGGAGTAATATCAATCAGACCCGCACACCAAGGGTGGGTGAATTACTTGGCCGTGGGGTGGGTGAATATCTTGGCCGTTGACAGAGGAACCTGGACTGTTTGATAATGTGCCCCTGCCCCAGGGCAACAAAAAGACGGCAGGATCATCCTTGCCGTCACGGGTTGCGGGGATCACCATGTTGTCCCCGCGCCAGGGTCAGATATTCAGTTGCCTATATCCTACCACATTTCGGAGCAGATGTCAAAAAAGCCGCGAGGGTTGTTATGTCAATCTAACCTGCGCGGCCATTGCTCTTACCTTGTCCACAGGTCCAGCACCAACGGCTGAAGTTCGCCCAGTACCTGCCCTACATCCGGGCAGTCCGCCACAAACGGGCGTAACTGCCGATCCCATTCCGCCTGCGCCACCGCCACCAACGCCGGCGCAAAGAAATCCTGGGGCGACTCAAATCCGACCCCGCGATGCGCACACTTCTGGGCCACCACCGGCGGGATCTCTTCTTTCTCCAATGAGGCCCCACGCAGGATGTACCAGAGGTCATAGTAGTCGCGGCAGACTCGGCTCGCTCCCCAGCCGCGCGCCCGCAACCGGGCCCGACTCTGGAGCAACGCACGTAGCTTCTCTGCCACAATCTCTTCCAGCGCATAACACCACAGCGATGCAGTCAGTTCCTCAGGGAAGCCGTGCAGCAGGTTCTGAAGTTTGGGAGGCAATAGAACGGGCTCATCGCGGGTGATCTCCACCTTCAGCCGGCACTGCGCCTCGCGGTGAGTCGGAAACCGAACCCGCACCGTGAAAGCGTCCTGGCCGGTTGGGTGAGGTTCCCGCAACAGCAGGCGCTCCACCTGGACCCCAAACGGCCCTCGCTCCTGCAGAAGGCGCTCCATCTCCCCGATGGCCTGCCCCATCGCCGAATCGACATCACCGATCTCGACATCCTGGCGGACCGAGAAGTCCAGGTCCTCCGAAAACCGGTAGTTCGGAAAGCTGAACTTGCGCAGAGCTGTGCCACCTTTCAGCACCAGCCATTGTCCCAGGCCTTCGGTGCTGGCTATACCTGCCAACAAGTAGCTCAGGGCGTAGTCTTTCTCCAGTACCCAATAGGGCACGCCCGCGTAGTCCCTGGACATCGCGCGGAGCATCTGGTCAACCGTTGGCATGGGGTTCCTCCCTCCTCAGGTTGTCGCGAATCTTCCATCCAGCCACGGGAGTACCCTCCGAAGACCCTGTCGGGTCGAGCGGATAGTAGTTCCGGACCGGATAGGAGCGCAAGGGCGCAAGCACCGAATCCGGCGCGCCGAGCGTCGCCAGAATCCACCCCAGGCGCTTGATCACGGCTCCCACATCGTGGCGGAGGGCATACTCCACCAGCCGTTCCAGATTCAGGCCGGCCAGGTGGGCTTCCAGGGTCTCAACGGCAAACGGCAGACCTCCAAAAGCCTGGGGATGCGCGATCATGTCCAGGATCGTCCGCTCCGGGTCGGTGATCGCCACGCGATGCCACTGACTCACCCATTCCTGCTGGAATCCGAAGAAGTGGTGAGGGCGCACCGTGATGAACTCAAACTCCAGTCCCAACGCGCGCCAGACCGCGCGACCGCGAGGCCGGTAGGCCGCGCCGGTCCGCATCTCCGGCGTTACGACCGCGCGCGGCGTGGAGGCCTGTATCATCGGGGGTATCTGCGTGGTGAGTCCGTGGTGCGCCAGGGCCGACCAGTGGCTGATCGCCATCGGCTCCGCCAGTGCCGCGGCGATGGCAAACGGGTGAATCTCGGCCCCGAACAAGGCGGACTGCGCAACGTAGACGCCTCTCTTGAGCCGGTTGACCCATCCGCCTTGTTCCAACCGGCTCAGCAGCCAGGGAACGCGGCGCAACTCCACCCCGCTGCCCTCGGCGTGCGCCTGGGCCTCGGCCATGGTGAAGATCGGCCCTGACGCCTCCACAACCTGATGGATCAGGGCCAGGCCCTCAGTTTGGCCGTACTTCGCTTCGGACATCGGAAACCCTCTTGCCTCAAGATGCGTAGATTATACTACGATAATGTGCCCAAAGCAAATTTACGTAGTCCGAAATACACATAGCCTGCGACGTGACGCTGTGGGTCCCATGTGCGAGGCTCGCCGCTACCGCTTGTCGGCGAAATAACGGCGGAGTGAGCGCTCTTCACCCCAGCAGGCGCAACAGGTTCTCTAACGTGAGCAGGCTCGGGTCCGTGCCAGGCTCCAGGAAGGGCCGCACATCCGCGACCACACGATCCCATGCCAGACCTTGCAACCTTTCGCGCACAACCCCCCGCCAGGTCTCGGCCGTCAGTTCCGGTCCCGCCCACCCCGTCTGCCGCAACGCATTGTTGAGCAGGATCAGATTTGGGGCAGGCCACGCGGGGTCACTCAGGTACCACAGGAGGTCATAGAGGTCCCTGCCTTTGGCGTACCGCCGCTGCAGGAGGGCGTGGAGTTTGCCCGCCAGCAGCGAGGCCCGGTCGTGGTGCTGCAACTGTAGGATCATGTGACGGCGGACGACGCTCGTCTCCACCACGGCCCCGGCAGGAGGACGCGTGTCCACTTCCACCTTGACCGACAGTACCTCGCCAGGTTGCTGCGAGAGCCCCATCTCATGTAACAGCCCGGCGAAGCGAACAAACGCGCCATGCACAACCTTCTGATCGCTGACCTTGAGGTCCATCACGTACCCTTCGGAGGTCATGTCGCGCTGCACGGCGCGGAGATAACGCCGAAAGTCATACTCTGCTCCGGCGCACTCCAAAGCGAAGTCCAGGTCCTCCGAGTATCGGGGGATGCCGTACAGGAAGCGAAGGGCTGTGCCGCCGTGAAAAGCCAGGGGAATCATGGCTCCGGCCCGCTGCAGGGAAGCCAGAATCCGCGCCTGCAGGTACTCCCGCGCCAGGTTTCGCCCGTGCGCTGGCGTCGGCGCCCCGCGAACCAACTCCATGAGCTGCTCTTTCATAGCCTCGTGTACTCCTCCGCTTCCAAGCGCGCCTGGTCCGCCACCCATCCGGCCCCTCGCATCAGTTTGGGACTGCCTCTCAGGGTGGCGATCTTCCGCAGTTCGTCCACATTCAGCCGGTCGAGGTGCTGCAACCGCAGTTCGCCGAGGTAGTCCGGTGAATCCCCGCCCGGTTCCAGATAGATCAAGTCCAGCAGCGCCTTTTCGGGGATCGCCACAAACGCACTCTGCCCCACCCCAAGGTCGAGCAGCCGGTAGCCGCGGAACAGTTCGGTCTTGATGTGCCGAAACTCGAATGTCCCCAGCGGCGTGGCCCATCTCCCAGGCCGCCCCGTGGTCACGCTGGTAACCACCGGAACGGATTCTGGGATCAGGCTGTGGTGGGCCAGGGCTGACTGCAGGCTCACATACGAGCCGCGCACCATGCGATTGGCGACCAGAAAAGGATGAGGCTTGACCTTCTGGTACGGATGAGGAAGCGCGTACAGGCCGCGGCGCAGCTGGTACACCCGCCCGGCCTTGACCCAGCGCGACAACTGCTTGCGCACATCTTTGGAATGGACGTCGCCTGCCAGCAGGAGTCCTGTCTCGAACACAGGTTCATCGCCTACAATCTGGAGCAACTCACTGAATTCCATGGCAGTATTATACCACAAATGGGATATTATTGCAACAGAAATGAGGGTGATCTCGGTTCCAAGAGGGAACCTCAGCGGCTATCCCACGGCCAAAGGCTTCGTCTTCCTCACGCTGGAGGACGAATGGGGCCTCATCAACGTTATCGTCCGGCCCGATGTGTTCCAATCCCACCGCGCAGCCTGGGCCGATAGCCTGGTGCTGGTGGTGGAGGGCACGGTGCAGCGGAGCGACGGCGCGGCGAATGTGCTCGCGGAGGCGGCGGGAAGGGTGAGGTAGGTCAGAGACCCGCCATCGGTGAGCCGATGAGCTATAGTGTTTTCACGACAACTTGAGGCACAGGGGCGCTAGCCGACTTCTCCCCATCCCCCGCCTGCGCGAGCAGCGCCACCAGCCTTTCTGCCCTCTGGCGAAGAGCCAGCAGGTGCCCCTTCAGGGTTTCATCGGGCTGGCCCGCGATTCTGCCGAAGAATGGATCATCCGGCGTAGGTCGCAATCCCTCTGTCGACACCAATCGGAGCAGCGGCGCGAAAGGATAGCCATGCCGCTTGAGGTTAGCGACGGCGTCTTCGGTGAAGGAGGCCGGCATGGCGTCATCACTGAACATCCCAGATTGCTGCGCCATCGCCAGGTCTACGAGTGCCGCTTGCACCAATGTGCGCCGCCCTTGCTCCTGCAGCGCAAGACGCTCTGCCCGTCTGCGAGCAGCCAAGATGTCGGCATGTCGTCCAAGAATATCCTGATATTCGCGCTCAAAGTCCACACGCGCTGCGTTGATGCGCTCCTCCGTCCAGGCCGGCACAGTCTGCCTCCCAGAAAGCGCTGATTCCAGGTCTGCCAGGTGCAGCAACCTCCTGGGCTTGCCGGACTTGTCGAGCGCGTAGTAGGCGCACACCGCCGGAGTGCCTCCTGCCTCGCATCGCAGGATTCGTCCATCAGGCTGCGGACCTGGCTGCGGGGCGCACTCCAGCATCTCTGCGAAAAGGACGTCTCCGTAGGTGAGCAGCCGCAGGGTGTTCGGATGAGCGTCAAAGGCAGCAGCATCAAATGTAACAGCCCTGTCGCCCTCGTCCATTTGGAGCCAGTAGGAGTGTTCCAGTTCCGGGTGCGCCTTGAAACGCTCCTTGAAGCAAGAACTCCGGGTCAGCACATTCTCCAGATCGCCCAGGGTAACCGGCGGCTGAGACCCACCAAGCACGTCCCCAGCCTCAATGTACTGATCAAGATTCAGGGACTCGGTGCGCTGGGTTTCCATCTCCTCGCGCAAACGCGCAAGTTCATCGGCCAGCACCTGCTCGCGACGCGCCGCCGGCGTCATGGCTACCGTTTGAATGGTCTGCCCAACGCGAGACAGAATCGGCTGCAACTCGCCCACAACTTCCACAAACCAGCCGATTCGGTCCTCCAGAGCACGGTAGACTTTGGCCTCCACCGTGCCCTCGTAGAAATAGTGCCGAAGCCAGACCTGCTTGTACACCTGGCCGATGCGGTCAATGCGGCCAATCCGCTGCTCCACCCGCATGGGGTTCCAGGGCATGTCGTAGTTGATGAGCACACCGCACGTCTGCAGGTTCAGGCCTTCGCTGGCCGCCTCGGTGCAGAGGAGGATCTTGATCGTCTCCCCCTCACGGAAAGCGTTCTTGATCTCCTCTTTGGAAACCTGAATCCATGCGATGCCATTCCAGACCTCGCCCCCGCGGCCGCTGTAGCAAGCCACCTGGCTGCCGTAAACGTGGCGGAGCTGCTCGCGCAAGAAGTCCATCGTATCCGTGTACTGGGTGAACACCAGCACCTTGTCGCGCTTCTTGAACAGCTCATCCAGATCCGCCAGGAGGCGCTCCACCTTGGAGTCGTTGCCGCTCAGGTGGCCGAGTTCCGTCAGAAAGTCCTGCACGTACTCCACTTCGTCCTGGAAGAAGGTGCGCTCTTCGGCGTCCAGGGTCTCGGTGATGTCCGCGGCCAGTTCCTCCTGCTCCAGGTCATCCTCATCCATGCCCGCTAGAGTCCCCGGCACCGCGAGGCCCCGCAGGAATGCCAGACGGCGCTCCAGGCTGCGGCGCACGGCGTAGAAACTGCTGGTCAGCCGGCGACGGTACACGGTCATCACGAATCCCAGACCCTTTCGCTCCCCCTCGTACTTCTGGTAGAACTCCGTAATGTACTCCTCAATCCTGGCGTAGAGGTTCTCTTCGTCCTCGCGCATCGCGATCCAGATGGGCCTGGGGTCGCGCGTCGGTACGTTGTCTTTGAGGATGCCACGCTTGGTGTATTCGCGGAGCAGTCGCCGGGTGCTGCGGAACATGTACCGCTGGAGCGGCGTGTGCCTCCGCGCCATCTGCACAGCCAGAGCGCGCGCTTTCGGCGGGAGGCGCAGCAGCGTTTTCTTGCGATCCCGCGCGGACGGCAGCCCCCGAACCTGCTTCCAGTCCACAAGGCCCAGTTTGGCCTCTGCCTGATGGGCGAATGCGGAATCCATTTGGCCGCCGGTCTTGAGGAAATCATCCACCATGCCAAACACAAAGTCCCAGTCGGCGTCGTCAACCGGTTTGCGCAGTTCCTGGAAGAAACGGAGGAAGTTGCCGTCGTACGCGCCCCAGCGCCCGCCCAAACCCAGCACGCGCAGCAAGTCCCAGACCTCCACAGGATGCACCTGCATGGGAGTGGCCGTCATCATGAGCAGCCCCAGCGTCCGATCTTTGAGGCCAGCCTGGTCCTCCCGCCCCATGAGCAGTTCCAGCAGGCGGTTGGGCCGGTAGCGATTGGACAGGAAGTCCCTGCGGCGGGCGTGGTGGGCTTCGTCCACGAGCACCAAATCCCAGGGCCGGGCCGCCAGCAGTTCAGGTTGCCGCTCCCTGCGCTTGGCCAACTGGCTGGAAGCAATGTAGATGTCCTCTGCGTCCCAGGGGTTGGGCGCTTCCGGGATGCGCTCTTCACCGAATACGTCGCGGAACGTGTGGCCGTCAAAGAAGGGCACGTTGAGCGCGAACTTCTCGTACAACTCCTCCTGCCACTGGCGGCACACGGACTTGGGGGCCAGAATCAGGCAGCGACGAACCCATCCGGACAGGACCAGTTGCCGCACGACCAGCCCTGCCTCTATCGTCTTGCCCAGGCCTACCTCATCGCAGAGCAGAAAACGCTCAGGGAATCGCGCGACCACATCGCTGGCGATGCGCGCCTGATGCGGCCAGGGCGTAACGGCGCCGGTGGCCGCGCCCAGCGACTCCGCCCCTAGAAGGTGCGGCGCGTCGCGCAGGAACTGGAACAGCACCCGCTCGCTTTGCTCCGCCTCGGTGATCTTCGGCTTCACCTCAGGAGGCGGGACCTGTCGCTCCAGGGCGTCGCGCACAGGGGGTTGCGGAGGGCGGAACGTCAAGAGGTGTTGCCGCACGGCATCGGGCACGTCCAGCGCGATCCAATCCGGTTCCTGGTCGTTCCACAGCCGCTCAAAGCGATAGCGCACCTGCGCAAGGTACGGTGCGGTCGCGTCCCACGAGAAGTACACCGAGAACTGCTCGTAGTTCCGCAGCCAGGCCGTCTCGGACTCGTTGACGCTGCCGCTGAAAGCAATCTGGTCGCCACTGGAATCGGTGAAAAGACCTTCTTTGGCATGGAAATAGTCCTGAGCCTGTGGGGCAGGCAGCGGGCGACCATCCGGCCCCTTCGGGAGCACGACCCGAATCTCCAGCGTGCCCGAAGCGATCATCCACGCCAGCACCTCCAGCCGGCGGCGCATGACCGCTTCCGCAGGTTCGCTGAGGGCGGCCACCAGCCGTTCGGCAAGGACTTTGCTCAGCGCCTGCCCCTGCTCCACTGCGCGGACGTCGTCCTCGCTGAGGGCAGCGCCGACCAGCAGGCGCATGGTTCCGCCGTTGGCGACCAGCCGGGCCACGCCCGCAGCCGCCACCGCCAGCGCCGTGCTGGTGAAGAATCCCGCGCTTCGGTCATACCGTACACTGGACGACAGGGCAGGGATGTAGAATCCGTTCAAGCGGTCGTCCGAAGGGCCGTATGAGATTTGGAACTTGCAGTCGCGCAGTTTCAGCGCACACATCTGTAGGCTCCTTGTGGAGCAGGCTTTCTAGCCTGCCTTCGTAGAGCAACCTTTCTAGCCTGCCCTCCTCCAGGCAGACGACCAGCGCCACTCCTCTGCTCTTTCGACAAACCCGGCCCTGACTGGATCGCTCTCAATGTAGGCTGCGATCCGTTCCAGTTCCGCCTCGTCGCGAGCCCAGTGATCGTAGGACTCATCTTGCCAGAATGGCTGCCCCGTGCGGTTCAGGATGCGATTGGCTTCCCTTGCTGTGTATCCCTTGATAGATTGTGTGATCCGTCGCAAAGGGACATAGTTGCTGGCGGCAGATTCAGTATCCTTCCCCACCTGTGGGGCAGGCTTTCCAGCCTGCGGCGACGAGGACAGGACCGTCTGCCTTCTCTCTGGGGCAGGCTTTGTAGCCTGCGACACCCGCTCTTCCAACGGCCACAATAGCACATGGACATGGTTGGGCATAATGACAAAGCGCATCAGTATGTACAGACTTTCGTGATGATAGAACAGCGCATCCATGACCAACTGAGCAATCCGGTCGTCCCTTAGCCACTGGGGCCCGCAGATGTTTCTGGCTAGCATCTCGTCCGTAAGCGCAAAGAGACGCTTGCCTTCGCGCAGTGCACGGTCGCGCGCTATTTCGCCTGGTTGCGCCTGCTGCTTCTCCAGCAGTTTCCGTTCGGCAGCGAGCCGCTCAAGCGCCTCACGAGGCAGCGAGCCGAAGAGACGCCACGTCAGGAAGATGACTGCTCCCTCCGGCTGCCAGTGCGGAAGCCTGCGGCGGTAAAAGTCTTTGCGTTCTGCATCCCGATGTGTTGGTTCCCGCATGGAACTTCGGCACCGCCTTCTGTAGTCGCTGCTCACGGACAGATTGGAGTGCTGCTCCGCTCGGCAGACTGGAAAGTCTGCTCCACGTTAGTCCTCCCCTTCCTCTCCTCCACCCCACAGCCCCATTTGTTGCGGGCCGGCGATCTCCAACGTCTCCTCCACCGGCGCGGTCAGGTCGTCGAAGAAAGCCAGGCGCAGGTTCTCCAGCGTCTCCGTCTCCGGGCGAACGAACTTGCCCTTCAGCTTGGTTCGCGGCACGGCATTGAGCATGGCCTGCAGGCACGCGCGGAACGCCGCATCGGCGCGCAGACCGGTGCGCTTGAGGAAGACTTCGCAGTCGCGCGCGCCGTCCTCCTCGTAAATGAGCATCGCCGTGTGGACGGCGTCCAGCAGCGTGTCGAACGTGGCGGCATCCGGGTCGGCCATACCCTTGTGGCGGCGGGCCGTCGGCGACTGGAGCACGACCGTGCTCCCCTTCTTCGTGATCACGCGCTTGCCGCGCACCAGGTCGGATTCGACGTCCAGGCCCAGCATCATCGCCCACTTGCGCGCCTCGTCGGCGGGGAACTCCTCGGCCTTGAAGGCATCCCACACCATCAGGTACCAGTCGGTGACGGGGTCAAACTGCACCTCGCGGCCCAGCAGCAGCCCACGCTTCCGCAGCGCCATGACCTCTTCGCGCGCCAGGTCCAGCGCAACATCCGGGCGGAGCGGCTTCGGCTGGCCGGTCTTCTCGTCCAGTTCGCTGGTGAGCACCGGCCAGTGCTCGGAGATGACCGACAGCACGGGGCCGAAGGTGCTGATGTACAGGTCCACGCCTGTGATGCCCTGCTCGGCGAACTCCGCTGCCTTTTCCCGCGCCACCTCGCGCACGCGGCCTTTCAGGTCGTCCCACCAGACGGTGTGGTGCTGGCTTTCTGGCCTGCCTTGGGCAGACTGGAGAGTCTGCCCCACGGGGGTCCGCTTCCTGCACACCAGCAGGATCGTGCTCTGGGCGGCGTTCTTCTTGGCCTGGTGCAACGAGTGCTCGAATTCGGTGGGAACGGGCCAGGACGCCTGGATGGAGAACCCCGCGCCGATGAGCGCCATCGCCAGAGTGTCCCACGCCTCCACCTGCTTGTGGGTGAACATAACGGTGAGCACACCGTCGTCGCGCAGGGTGCGGCCCATCTCGCGGAAGCACGCCGCCATCTTGCGCTCGTAGTCCTGCTTGGCGAGGTCGCGCGAACTCCCCCCTCTCCTCGTAGGAGAGGGGTCGGGGGTGAGGTCCTTGAACCGCGCCGGATTCGCCACGGCCTCGTCGTCTTTGTTGGTGAGGTGATCGCGGAAGAAGTCGGGGTACAGGTGCCCCACGCTGCGCTTGAGCCAGACGTAGAAGAAGTCGCTCAGTTCGGCGTACATGACGTTGTCGTAGTAGGGCGGGTCCACGCAGATGTGGTGCACCGAGCCTGTCGCGACGCGCTGCAGGTCGGCGGCGCTGCCCTGCCAGACGTGCAGACGATCCACAGGCGAATCGCCGGCGGAGTCCCAAAGGCGGGATTGGACAGAGCGGAGCAGTTCGGCTAAACCACTGTAGGCATCGGCAATTTGGTCGACGGCCCACACGAAGCCATCATCTGGCAATGTCATCTCGGCGTAGCTCCACTTGAAGCTGAAGTCGTGGCGCTCTGACCGACTTCCCATGACAGCACGCTGTGGGATCCATCGAGATGCATAGCAGTTTCGGTCGCAGCACTTGTCGATGCAGAATCCCAGATATGTTTCCACCGCTGCCGCCCGCATTTCGTCCATCTCGCAGCGCATCTCCGCGCCCACCTCGCGCAGCGCCTCCAGCAAAGTCACCAGCGACAGTAGTTGGCGCGGGGCGAAGAAATCGGCCCACGTGGGCATGCCGTACAGGATTGGACGCAGGTCATTTCCGCCTGGGAATGGCTCGCGCGGCACCAGCCCTGCCGCTTCCCACGCGGGCATGTTCTCAGCCAGAGCGGCCTCGGCGCGGCGGACGGCGGTACTGTCCTCATCCGTCGGGGCGCGGAAGTCATAGCCTTGCCCAGTCTGAATACTGAGGGCGTAGAGCGTCTGGCCCATGCGGCCGGCCTGGGCCTCGCGCTTGATGTACTCGCCGTCAACCGGCTCGCCCGTCCACGGCGAGCGGCCCACGCCGCGTTTGACGGTGCCTTCGTCGGGGTCGTACCTCTCCCCTGTCTCCCCTCTCCTGCGAGGAGAGGGGCTGGGGGTGAGGTGCACAATCTCAAAACGGGGTTCATCCCACGCGGGGTCGGTCAGCACGCGCACGGCGATAGGCGGGTCGTTGCTGAGCCACCAGTTGGGCGAAAGGGGCACAGGCTTGCCGGTGCTGGGACACGCCACCGTCCGCGCCCACAGATAACGTCGAATGCGTTCGCCATGCTGCATCGGGAAGAACTCACGTAGTCTCTGGCTCGCCACGTCGTTTGCGCGTTGACCCCATTTTCGAATATCATCTGCCAGCTGCGGCCCAAACCGCGCGGGGTAATCCAGCGTCGCCTTGAGCACGACCGACGCAACGGGGTTCAGTTCGTTGGCGAGCACAGTGAATCCGTAGCGCAGGGCCTCAAAGGGGATGGAACCGCCCCCGGCCATGGGGTCCATGACCACGATCTCCCGCGTGCCCCAGGTCTGCTGGAGGATGTCCAGCAGCGTCTGGAGGTCCTCCTGCGCAGGGTTGACGGTGAAGGCGCGGGGCGCGCCACCGTATGGATTCTCTTTGAGTCGAACATCCCGCTGCTTGGCCCACTGAATCAACTTGCGCCCAGCGGCCGGGTCGCCGTGAATGCCCAGCAGGCGCAGGAACCAGGCGTGGTACGCTTCGGGCGTGGGGAACTTCTGGCGCAGTTCGGGGCTTCCTAGGTCTTGGAGGCCCTGGAAGTCCGGCAGCAGGCCCCCCAGCACGGCGGCTGCGCTCACGACCAGCGGCCGCCGCGCCCACCAGACGTGGAGGAAATACAGCGGCGGGAGCGCGCTGCTGGCCCCCCTCTCGCGCTGGCTTTCCGCGCCGATGGCCTCCACGGGGAGGTGAGCTTCACTCAGAACGCCAGGTCGGCTCATTGTTGTCTGCGCTCCTCTGTCGTATTGGGCGGGGCCATCGGGCGCCACCCGCCGGGCTCCACGTGAACAGCCCTCACCTCTCGGAAGTCGCGCATGTGCTCCAGCATGTCTGAGAGGTCAATGGGCCGCTTGACGCCCTCCCGCCAGGCTCGGCGCTCCACGGTTCCCAGGACGAGAAACTCCCTGCCAGGGTCGCCGACCTCCTCGCCGAACATGCGGGACAGGATTTTCTCCACTTCATCGCGGTGGGCGATCAGAAGGTCGCAGGCCGGGCAATAGCGGCAAGTCTTGTTGAGCACGATGGGCTGCATGGGATCTACATGGATGAATAGCGGCAACTTGCGCAGCCGCGTGGGTTGGCGGCAATTGGGACAGCGGGAAAACCGCTCGTGCGGGTATGGATTCAGGACGAAGATGTATTGCGGCGGCAGTTCGCCGATGCGGGTTTCCTTCGGCTTGGGCATGCTCGCTCCATCAAGGCACCCTTTGACTTGCTTCGCGGTCAGAGGCAGCGCTTCAGAGT
>Ga0315291_10009230_pt1 | contig 12106 bp, 7 predicted proteins | sample YL17G12_20_MG_FD_203070 | JGI IMG/M metagenome (GOLD analysis project Ga0315291, IMG submission 203070) | Sediment microbial communities from Yellowstone Lake, YNP, Wyoming, USA - YL17G12_20 | ecosystem: Environmental > Aquatic > Freshwater > Lake > Sediment | place: USA: Wyoming | collected...
CGATCGCCGACGAGATCGCCCGGGTCCATTCCGGGGGCCGGCCCGTTCTCGTCGGCACGGCGAGCGTCCGAGAGTCGGATGAACTGACAACGGACCTGAAGTCCGCTGGCATCGGGTGCGAGGTCCTTAACGCGAAGAACGACGATCTCGAAGCCAAGATCATTGCCGGGGCCGGCAAACCGGGCGCGGTCACCATCTCGACCAACATGGCCGGACGGGGTACGGACATCAAGCTCGGCGGTGAGGACGAACGGGAGCGCGATAGGGTCGTGGCTCTGGGAGGATTGTATGTCATCGGAACGAACCGCCATGAGAGTCTCCGGATCGATCATCAGCTCCGGGGCAGGTCGGGCCGCCAGGGTGATCCCGGATCGACGCGATTCTTCATCAGCCTGCAAGATGATCTTTTCGAACGCTATGGCCTTACCGGCAGATTGTTCAAGCGGCATCGGCTCTCCCGACGGGCTGAGGCCGTCGAGAACGGGCTCGTATCCAGGGATATCGGGCACGCCCAACGCGTCATAGAGGGCCAGAACTTCGACATCCGCAGGTCTCTCTGGAAGTATTCCGAACTCGTCGAGATGCAGAGGCGGATCATTCAGGATTGGAGACGCGGCGTTCTTGCTCCGGCTTCAGGTATGGAGACGAGGCCAGGCCTGGTCGCTGAAAAAGCTCCCGCCCTGTTCACTGCCGCGGCGGCCCGGTTCGGGAAGAGGAAGGCCCGGGAACTGGAAAGGCGCCTGACTTTGGTTCAAATCAACGACGCTTGGTCGGACCATTTGGCTTGGGTGCAGGACACACGCGAGAGCATCCACCTGGTGAGTTTAGGCGGGAAAACCCCTCTTGGTGAATTCCAGCGGTCTGCGACCGCCGAGTTCCTGAAGATCCGGCCCAGGGTCGAGGAGGCCGTGATCGCGGCCTTCGAAACCCGGTTAGGGAAGGACGACTCCTTGGACTTCGATGCAAATGACGTTAAGGGGCCGGCCTCGACTTGGACTTACCTCGTGAACGAGGATCAGTTCGGATGGGGGATCGAGATGTTGAACGGCAAGAACATCGGGCTTGCCGCAGGCGCCGCCCTCTTTGCGGGGCCGCTCTACGTTTTTGCATTGCTTATAAACAAGCTCTCCAAGAAAAAAACCGGGGGAGCCGCTTGATTTGACGGATGCCTGCCGACACGACCTGAGTCATGCGGTAGCCTTCCAGTCTCAGTCTCGAGGCAGCGCCGTTAAGCCGACTTATAGCCCCAGGTCATCGGATTTTCGGTTCTCTTATGCATGGGGTGGGTTGGGAGCATGGACGGGATGGACTGATAACCGTCAATCGCTGCTGACGAGCGTGAGCCGGACCTTTCGCTCTTTGCCCTCCCGCGCGACGGTCAAGATTACCGTATCGCCGATCTTATGGTTGTCGAGGGCGCCGTAGAGATCGTCGTAGGACGCGACCTTCTTCCCATCGATCCCGACGATGACGTCCCGCAGGAAGAGCCTCCCGTAACGGTCACGGCCGAGCCCTTTCAGACCCGCCCGATCGGCTTCGCTCCCGCCTGCCGCTTCGAGGATGACGACACCCTCGACCCCGATCCTCCGGGCGTACGGGTCGTTCATAAGGGAAACGCCCAGCCCGGGCCGTTGGACCTTGCCATAAAGGATGATCTCCGGCGCGATCTTCCTGATCGTGTCCACCGGAACGGCGAACCCTATGCCGCTCGACGAACCCGAAGGCGAGATGATCATCGTGTTCATCCCGATGAGCCGGCCGGTTGAATCCAGAAGGGGTCCGCCCGAATTCCCCGGGTTGATGGACGCGTCCGTCTGGATCATGTCCCGGATGGTCACTCCGCCCGCGCCCGGCATGTTCCGGCCGAGGGCGCTCACGATGCCTTTGGTCACCGTGTGGTCGAAGCCGAACGGATTGCCGATGGCGATGACCTTCTGGCCGACCTGGAGGTCCCTGGAGGAGCCTGGCACGACGGGGAAGAGGCCGCTCAGGTTTCCCTCGATCCTGAGCACGGCGATGTCCTTGTTCGGCTCCTTGCCGACAAGCCGGGCCCGCCTCTGTTCCTGGCTGGGCAGGGTCACATTGAAGATGTCTCCGTCCTCGATGACGTGGTAGTTGGTGACGATGTGGCCCTTATCGTCCCAGACGAACCCGGACCCGCTGCCTCGGGGGACAGCCTCCTCGGAGGAAAAGAAGAAGTCGCGGACGAGCTGGATGTTGGTGATAAAGACGACCGAGTTCTGGGTTCTTTTCACGACCTCGATCGTGTTCCGTTCGTCTTCCGTGAGCTGGCCCTGGGTTTGGGCGAAGCAGGGGAGGGAGGCCAGCAGGAGCCAGACGACACATGCGAATTTCGAGCTTTTCATGGGCATTCCTTTGGACCTGGATTTCAAGCGGTCCTCAAATCGGCCGGGCCAAGGAGCAGGCCCATTGGTAGAACCGGGACGCGGCCTTGGCCAATTCCTCGGACTCTTTCGCCGAGATGTTCCGGCGTTCGTATTGGATGAGGTTCTTCTTTCCGATAATCCGACGGAGGAGATCCGATCTGACCTTGGCCTCGGGCAAAGGGATCGCGGCGATCAATTCGCAGATGTCCAGGTCGTCCTTGGACACGGACCGGACCCCCTTGAAATAGACGCAGAGCGCGTCCGCCGAGGAAATGGCGCACTGAACCGCCAGCGTGCCGGCGGCGTTGAAGTGCCGGGCGGTGAAGGCCGACACCATCGCCCTGTGATTGTCTTCCGCCTTGTTGAAATAATCGATGGCGGCGCTTCGGTCCTCTTCCCTGAATCTGGTCGTTTTGGGCGTCATATCATGCGATCTCGACGGGGTCCTTGCCCATGATGATCTCATAACCCAGCATCATCGTCGAGATGGGGGGCCGCTTTTTCTTCATCTTCATCCTGAACTCCCCGAGGGTTTGGACGTAAGGATCGAGGTGGACCCCGAATTCCGTGTAGAACTCGCTCGTGATCTTGTCCTGAAAGAGCCCTTCCAGCCGTTCTTTAGCCTTCGGGTGTATGACCACGACGGCGATATCGCAGTCGCTGGCCTCATGGGTTTTTCCCAGGGCCAGGCTTCCATAGAGGACAAGAGAAACGATAAGCCCCTCCGCTTCTGCGTCCCCGATCCTTCGAAGCAGGAAATTCCGGATGTCCTCCTTAAGCGCGCCCTCCCTGCGAAAAGCGGGCATGAGAATGTCCCTGACGATCCGGCCGGAGCGGTCGAGGCTGTAGAGGTGCTGCTTGCCGAGGATCTCCCGCTTGAGGACCTTCCGGTCCAGGAGACTTTTCAGGGCGGCGTGGGCCGCGGGAGGCGAGAGGGCGGTCCATTTGGCGACCTCCCTGCCGGAAGCGGCGAAGGCCTCTGTCCGGGAGACGAAAAGGCGGATGATCCTGACCTTCGTCCTCGAGTCAAGGATGCCGTCCAGAATCGTTTCGAGGGCCATATTGATGTTAGTCAGCACTTACAGATGTTAATTATTAGTAACAAATCAGGGGATTGTCAAGTCGATTTTATTATGAGTTTTGTCAGGCCGGTCACCCCTGTCCCCCCTTGGGATGATGCCAAAGGGTGAAAAATCACCCCCGGAAACCATCTCCCGGGGGGATTGCGGGTATGCCGCCTATCTGGAATTATCCAATTCTCGAAGAGTTCGTCCGACTAAAATGAAGGCAGAGCCGAGTTTTGTAAAAATGAAAGCACCGAACCTCAAGGACCGGAAGAGACGGCCCGTTGCCTCCGATCCGCGCATCTCGGGTCCGACTGCTATTCCTGGAGATCCTCTCCGCGCCCGGTCCGGCAGCGACATTCGCACCTGGAGGAAACGGGCGGTCGAAGCCGAAAAACATGCACTTACCTCCAGGACGCGCCTGGATCATCTCCTGGCCTCGAGCTCGGGCGTCATCTTCAGCTGCCGGCCCGGCGCCGGCTACCCGGCCACCTTCATCAGTGACAGCGTCAAGGCCCTCCTCGGATACGAGCCGCGCGACTTTCTTGATAACCCGGGGGCTTGGCTGGAGAAGGTCCATCCGGAGGACCGCGAGGAACTTTCGGCTGTGCTCCAGTGCCTGCTCGAGGTGGGGCACCTCGTCCACGATGTCCGGGTAAGACACAAGGATGGGAGCTACCGGTGGCTGCGCAACGAGCTGAGATTCGCTCCGGGAAGGGACGGCGGAAACGGGGAGATCATGGGCTACTGGATCGACATCACCGAATCCAAATCCCTCGAGGAGCAGCTCCTCCTCGACGCTTTCCATGATCCGGTGACGAACCTGGCGAACCGGGCGCTCTTCCTGGATAGGCTCGGCGTCTCCTTCGCCCGCATTCAGAGGCGGAAAAGCACCTCGTTCGCGCTCCTCTGCATCGATATCGATCGCTTCAAGAACGTCAACGACAGTCTGGGGCACAGGAAGGGCGACCAGATGCTCGTTTCCGTCGCCCGGAGGCTGCTGAAGTGCGTCCGTTTCGGGGACACCGTGGCTAGGTTGGGCGGCGACGAATTCGCCATGCTCCTCGAGGACATCAACGGCCCCGCCGACGTGGAAGCTACGGTTCGGAGGATCCAGCGGGAGATCGGAGAGCCGTTCGGCCTCGAGGGGGATGAGGTTTTTGCCACGGTCAGCATCGGCGTCGTGATTGCCCGGTCCGGCTGTGACAAGCCTGAGAACCTCCTCCGGGACGCCGACACGGCCATGTATCGGGCCAAGGCCGAAGGGAAGGCGCGACACGTCATCTTCGACGTGGCCATGCGGGACCAGGCCGTCAACCTGCTGCAGCTCGAAACGGACCTGAGGCGGGCCGTGGATCGGAATGAGTTCCTGATCCACTACCAGCCGATCGTCAGTCTGAAGGCGGGGGAGATCGTCGGGTTCGAGGCCCTCGTCCGCTGGCAGCATCCGTCACGCGGCCTGATCGCTCCGAGCCAGTTCATCCCGCTTGCCGAGGATACCGGGTTGATCATGCCCATCGGAGAGTGGGTGCTCCGCGAGTCCTGCCGACAGATGGCGGATTGGCAGAGGAGGTTCTCTCAGACCCCCCCATTGTCGATCAGCGTGAACCTTTCCAACAGGCAGCTTACCCCGGGTTTCACCGGCACAGTGGAAGGCATCCTTAAAGAGACGGGCCTCGACCCCTCGACGTTGAAGCTCGAGATCACCGAAAGCACGGTCATCGAAAACTCGGAACGGGCGGCCGGCCTGCTCAACGAGCTGAGGCGGTTGAAGGTGCGCATCCTCATCGACGACTTCGGGACGGGGTACTCGACGATGAACTATCTCAACAAGCTCTCGGTGGATGGGCTAAAGATCGACCGGAGCTTCATCAAGGTCATCAATCCTTCGGGGGAAGGGCTGGCGATCGTGAGGACGATCCTGACACTCGCCCGGAACCTCGGGCTGGATGTCATCGCGGAAGGCGTCGAAACTTCCGACCAGCTGGAGCTTCTGCGGTGGTTGAACAGCGAATACGCCCAGGGCTTCTACTTCCATAAGCCGCTGGAACCCTCCCGGGTCGAGGTCATCCTGGGCTCGGACCGGGCGAAGTTGTTGATTTCCCTCAAATAACGTCCATTTTCGGCCTTGGCCACCTCGATGGATTTTGACATTCATCAAAATTCTGATATATAAATATCGAGAAACCAACAAAACGTGGGAACAAGGAATGCCCACGAGACGCCGGATCAAGGGAGGATCTCAGGATGAGGATTTCCTGCACGTGGCCTACCGGAATCATCGAGCAGTTCATCAAGGAATCCGATAGCGTCCTTATCGGGCGGCAGCTGCCCCCGGGGCCCGACCAACTCGGATTGACTGACGGGGAGGTCTCCTGCCGGCATGCGCGTCTGACACGCAAAGGCGGCGAAACCTGGATCGAAGACCTCGGCAGCACGAACGGGACATGGGTCGATCAGAAAAAGATTAAAGTCAAAACAAGAACCCGACTAACCGCGGAGTCCGTTGTCCGCATCGGGAAGACGACGCTCAAGGTCGACGCGGACATCATGCCTCCTCCCGCCGCCGACGGAAAATCTGATCCTCAGCTCAAAGAAAAGCCCGTCGAGATCGTCGAGGCCGGCCAATCCATGCCTGACCTATTCCTGGCGGGTGCGTCCCTGGACAACATCCGGCTCCGGCTCTCGGCGGTCTGTGAGCTGGGTGCGTCCCTGGGAGAGATCGATAACGTCGAGTCCCTCGCCTCGGTCCTCCTGGATCATCTCCACCGGGCGTTCCCGGGAGCGGGGGGCGCCCGGCACAGCGGCCTCCTGCTCGGGTCCGATCTCATCCTCAAGGCTTTTCGGCCGGAAGACCAGGCGCCGACCTGCAGTTTGACCCTCGCCCGTCATGTCCAGAACCAAAAAAAGGGTTGCCTGTGGCAGGTCGATACGGCCGGCGGGGTCGATAAATCGGCCAGCCTCATCCAGACCGGGGTCCAGTCGGCCATGTATGTCCCGCTGATCTGGAAAGACGAGGTCTTGGGCGTTCTCTATCTGGATGCCGTTTCCGGGAAAGCGGAATTCGACCTCGACGACCTGCGATTGATCCAGGCCATAGCGGCCCAGGCGGCCATGTTCATCAAGAACCTTTCCTTTCAGCAGACGATGCAGCGGGAGGCGCTCGTCAAGACCCGTCTGCTGGCGCAATTCCCCCGGCCGATCGCGGAGCGGCTGGCGCGGCAGCCCGGCCGGATGGAACTCGTGAGCGAGAGGGTCGAGGCGGTCACGGTCCTCTTCTCCGACGTTCGCGGATTCACCAAACTCTCCACGGGAATGGAGCCGGAGCTCGTGGTTCAGACGCTCAACGACATGTTCCACGATCTTACGCCGATCATCCTCAAATACAACGGGACCATCGACAAATACATGGGAGACGCGGTCCTCGCCGTTTTCGGAAGTCCGGACCCGGATACGCAACAATGGGAGAACGCGGTGCAGGCGGCTTTGGAAATGCAGGCGGTCATCGACCACCTGGTTTCGGGACGGTGGAAAGGCCGGCCCGCGTTCCGGATCGGGATAGGCATCCACACGGGCCCGGTGATCCATGGTTTCATCGGAGCCCCTGAACGGATGGAATACACCGTCATCGGCAGCACGATCAATACCGCTTCCCGCTATTGCGCGGCCGCGGCCGCCGGGGAAGTCCTCATCAGCCCCGCGGCCTACGCCCGGCTGCACCAATGCGTCGAAGTCGACCATCCTCCACGCGATATAGAAACCAAACATGAAGGCAAACTCAAGGCCTATCTCGTCCGCGGCTGGACGGGAGTGAAGAGGAGCTGATCCCATGGACGCGAAGATGCCGAAGAAGGGCAGGGGGAAGGGAACCACGATCCGGATGCCTTCCGGATCGACACGGCAACAGGGACCTTCGGTCAAATGCCCGAATTGCCGGACGGAGAACCCCGGCGACAGCCGTTTCTGCTCCAACTGCGCCGGCCCTCTCAAGGAACCGGCTTCAGGGACCATCAAGTCCCAGACTTTCGAGGTCTCGCGGGGCGACATCTTCGCCGGACGCTACGAGATCATCGAAACGCTCGGACAAGGGGGGATGGGCAAGGTCTTCAAGGCCTTCGACCGCAAGATCAACGAGGTCGTGGCCGTGAAGCTCATCCGGCCCGAGATCGGAGTCAACGAAAAAGCCATCGAGCGTTTCAAGAACGAGCTCAAGATTGCCCGGAAGATCACGCACCGGAATATCTGCAGGATGCACGACCTGGGCGAAGAGGGGTTCATTCATTATATAACCATGGAGCATGTGGCCGGGGAAGATCTGAAGCGTTTCATCCGCCGGGCGGGAACGCTGTCTTCGGGAAAGGCGATCGATATTGCCAAGCAGGTGTGCGAGGGGTTGGCGGAGGCCCATCGTCAGGGCGTCATCCATCGGGACCTCAAACCGCAGAACATCATGATCGACCAGGACGGAAACGCGAAGATCATGGATTTCGGGATCGCCCGGTTCGTCGACACGGACCGGATGACGGGTTCCGGGGTCATGATCGGCACGCCCGAGTATATGTCCCCGGAACAGGCCGAGCTCAAGGATGTCGACAAGCGGGCGGATATTTACTCGCTCGGCATCGTCCTGTATGAGATGGTCTCGGGCCGAGTCCCGTTCGACGGCGAAACGCCCCTGAGCATCGCCATGAAGCACAAGACCGAGAAGCCCAGGAACGTCCGCGAATGGAATACTCAGGTCTCGGCGGAGCTGGCGGCGGTGATCTCGAAATGCATGGAAAAGGCGCCCGGGGATCGCTTCCAAAATGCGGAAGATCTGATGGAAGATCTGAACAAGATCGAACAGGACCTTTCGACGGCCGAAAGGGAAGTCCCTAGGAAAAAGCCGGCCCCCACGAAAGAGATAGCTGTTGGGTTTCAGGCGAAGAAGCTCATCGTCCCGGCGGCAGCCCTTGTCGTTTTCGGCCTCGTGACGTTCGCCGTCCTGAAATTCCTGCCGAAAAAAAGCGGCCCTCCTTCGTCCCCAACCGCCACAGACGCTTCTGCGGCGTTGAACATGTCGGCCCAGGGAGCCGTGCCGCCTTCCACGGCTCCGGGGAAAAAAGAGGAGGATAAAACGGGGGCTGAACCGGCGGCAAGGCCCGGGAGCAAGGAAGTCAAAACGCGCGAAAAGGCGGTGAGTCCCGCGGACGTCGAGGCCAAGAAGGAAGAACCCAAAACGGTTGCGGAGGCGAAAACGGGCGCTTTGGAAGCCGATATAAGTTCGGCGAATCTTGCTTTGGCCCGGGTGACGGCGGCCAAGTCCCAGGCCCAGAAGGAAGGCATCGACGCCAAGGCCCTGTTCTTCGGGCTTGCCGAAGCCAGGTCCAAGGAGGGCCAAAGGTATCTGAGTCAAAACAGCTATATCGACGCTCGCAGCGCATTTGTCATTTCGGAGAAGCTCTTCAGGACCGGCATGGAGAAAGGCGGAGACGAAGGCCGTCTTAAGGCCTTTAGGAAATACGTCGAGAACCTCAGGGAGGATATTGAAGACATGCAAAAAGGATGGGGGGAAGACAAAACCTTCAAATCCGCCCGGGAAAGCGAAAAACAAGGAGCGGCATCCCTGGCAAAAAAGGACATTGAGAACGCGGCTAAGTCCTATGTCCAGGCTTCGGTTGTTTATCAGAAGATCCTGCTCTCCTTGAAAACTGGCAAAAAATAATAAAACTATACTTGACCGTCGGGCTCGTTTTCTAGGGTCCTCCGTTACATATCTCGGATTTCCTTCTTGGATCTCTGGGAAAGTGGACGACGATCAGGTTTGACCCAGAGAAGGCAATGGTCCTATAATCGTCCCTTATAATTATCCTATTTCAATTGTCCCAGCCAAAATGAGAGGAGCAAGCGTCATGATTAAGAATCGCGATCTCAAGCTTTTGAGAGGCGGTTTTGTCGCGGCCGCAGTCTACCTTCTTGTCCTGATGACCGGCGTCGCGGGCGCCCAAGACCGTCTGAAGACGATGCCGGGCTATGAGCAGTACCAGAAAATGAGCAAGGAGATCCCCACGGCCGTCAAACTCGGGGCCCTAATCGTGACCTGGAAGGACGATGCCAAGTCGTTCGAATACCGGAAAGAAGGCAAGCTCTATCGTTTTGATGTCGCGACCCGCAAGGCGACGGAGATCGGTCCAGCCCCGGTCGAGGCTCCTAGCACCGGCCGCCAGGGCGCCGGACCCGCCCGGGGACGCCAGTTCGACTCGGCCGTCTCCCCGGACAAGAAACTCAAGGCCTTCTACCGCGACCGAAACCTCTGGCTGAGCGATGCCGACGGCAAGAACGAGTTCGCCATGACGATCGACGGGAGCGAAAAGACGCGGACGAAGAACGGCACCGCGAGCTGGGTCTACGGCGAAGAGCTGGACCAGAATACGGCCATGTGGTGGTCGCCCGACAGCACGAAGATCGCCTACTACCGTTTCGACGAGAGCAAGGTGCCGGATTACTTCCTGCAGATGGACCAGACCAAGCTTTACAGCAAGGCCGATATCGAGGCCTATCCCAAGGCGGGTGAGCCGAACCCCATCGCCGATATTTTCATTTACGACGTGACGGCGAAGACGACGATCAAGGTCGACGTTCGCGACGGGAAACCTTTCGACGATGCGGTCGTCGGACACTACGCCTATCACGTCGTATGGTCGCCCGACGGGAGGGAGTTGCTCTTCAACCGGACCAACCGGCGGCAGAACGTCCTGGAACTCACGGCTTGCGATCCGGCGACGGGCAAGTGCCGCGTCGTCGTCCGCGACGAGTGGCCGTCGAGCTGGGTCGAGAACAACCCGGAAATGAGGTTCCTCAAGGACGGCCGGCGCTTCATCTGGCTTTCGGAGCGGAGCGGCTGGAAGAACTATTACCTTTATGAGATTGGCGGCAAGCTCCTGGCGACCCTCACGAACCACCCCTTCGAGGTCGCCGGCATCTCGCTGGTGGATGAGAAGGCGGGTTGGCTGTATTACACGGCCCGGAGCGGCGACAATCGTATGAAACTCCAGCTCCACCGGGTCGATCTGAACGGCAAGAAGGACAAACGGCTGACCGACGCGGCCTTTAACCATACCGTGAACGTGGCGCCGAACGGAAAATATTTCGTCGACGTCGCCCAGGCCCATGATGTGCCGCCGGTGACGCGCCTGATGGACGCCTCGGGAAAGGTCGTCGCGGAACTGGCCAAGAGCGACATGACGAAGTTCGACCAGCTCGGGTTCAAGAAGTCGGAACTCTTCAAATTTAAGGCCGCCGATGGTGGCACGGAGCTTTACGGGATGCTCAGCTACCCCTCCAATTTCGATCCAAATAAGAAATATCCGTTGCTCGTCGGCGTTTATGCCGGCCCGGCCACGAACGGCGCCCGCGAAACGTTCATGACGCCAAATCCGCTTGCGGAATACGGCTTTCTTTTAGCCTCCTTCGACTCGCGGAGCGCCGGCGGCCGCGGCAAGAAGTTCCTTGACGCGATATACCTGCATCTCGGTGTCGTCGAAATGGACGACCAGACGGCGGGCGTGAAGTCACTTTGGGACCGGCCGTACGTGGACAAAGGCCGCGTCGGGATCTACGGCACATCTTATGGAGGGTATTCGTCGGCAATGTGCCTGCTACGGCATCCGGACGTTTTCGCGGCCGCGTGCGCCCAGTCCGCCGTAACGGCCTGGAACCACTACGACAGCATCTATACCGAACGCTATATGTGGGTCCCTCAGGAGAACAAGGACGGCTACGAGGCCGGCAGCGCCATGAAATACGCCAACGACCTCAAGGGCCGGCTGATGATTTATTACGGGACGGCGGACAACAACGTCCACCCCAACAACTCGATGCAGCTCATCCAGGCCCTGCAGAGGGCGGGCAAGAGCTTCGAGGTGCAGGTCGGGCCCGACGCCGGGCATTCTTCGCTCCGCCAGGACCGGATGATGGAGTTCTTCATCGAGAATCTGGATTTGAAGTAAGCGGATAAAAATTCTTGACAAACGCATGCGGCGGGGTTATTTTATAAAAGGTGAACAAAATGGTAAACAGAATACGTAAAGAGCTGACGGAAAGGCAGGGCGGGGTCCTCAAGGCCATCGAGGGCTTCGTCCTGGAGCACGGGTTCGCGCCGACGGTCCGGGAGCTGGCCGGGCTCCTCGGCATCCCCAACCCTTCGGCCGCCTTCAAGCACATGGTGAGCCTGGAGCGGAAGGGCTACCTCAGGCGCGAGGGTGGGGAGCTTCTCTTGGCCGGGTTCCCGACATTATGGGAGAACCAGGTCCGGGTGCCGCTGGCCGGCCTCGTCCCGGCGGGCTCGCCGCGCGAGTCGTTCGACGTCTCGGGCGAGGCGATGGACATCCCGGCCTGGATGGTGGGGCGTCGGCGCGGCAACGTTTTCCTGATCCGGGTGGCCGGAAAGAGCATGATCGACGCCTGCATCGACGACGGCGATCACGTGCTCCTGGAGCGGACCGACGCCGTGAACTCGGGCGAGATGGTCGTCGCCCTCCTCGAGGACGGGTCGGTGACGTTGAAGAGGCTTCGGAAGGAGGACGGCAAGGTCTTCCTCATGCCCGAGAACCCGGCCTTCCGGCCCATCGAGGTCGGCGGAGGAAAGGTTCTCGGCCGGGTCATCGGAGTGCTGAG
>Ga0315291_10009231_pt1 | contig 12105 bp, 11 predicted proteins | sample YL17G12_20_MG_FD_203070 | JGI IMG/M metagenome (GOLD analysis project Ga0315291, IMG submission 203070) | Sediment microbial communities from Yellowstone Lake, YNP, Wyoming, USA - YL17G12_20 | ecosystem: Environmental > Aquatic > Freshwater > Lake > Sediment | place: USA: Wyoming | collected...
TATAGATAGTATCCGCTCTCAATCTCAATTTATCGTCTACGTATTGAAACACGTAAACGATGCCGTGAATAGGCCTACCCTCACGGTTACATCTCCCCGCTGTTTGTATAATGTTGGGCAGTGGAGCGATATCTCTATATACGATATCGAAATCGATATCCACTCCAGCCTCGATAAGTTGTGTAGATACCAAGAACACTCGCTCTTTTTTACTGATGTGTTCCTTTACTCTCCTTAAAATTATCCTCCTGCTTTTAGCGTGAAAGTTACTGTTGATGAGATAGACTTTACAATCTACCATGCCTTTCAGGGCACAGTACACATCTCTGGAGTCTTGCACCGTGTTCAACACAACGAGCGTAGGCACGTCATGCTTTGACACTGCGAGGCTCAAACTCAGGGCATTGTAAGGAATGTCGAGAGCCCTGATCTCGTACCTATTAAAGATAGGGTGCGTGTAGAAATTCTTGTCACCTATCTCCACAGGAGGTACATAGTCTTTGAACATCTTTCGGGCTTCGATACTACGCGATGGCAGTTCGAAATACGGCATGGTCGCCGTAGAGAATATCGCGTAGCTATCGAATCTACGACAGAAAGCATCAATGAGCGCCACGAAAAAAGTGTAAAGACCGGGAGACAAAGCCTGCAGCTCATCGATCAGGAATATGGCACCCTTCAGGTGAGAGTAGCGCATCAAACCTCGGTTAGACGCCGTAGTGAACCCCTGAAAGAACTGTACGAAAGTCGTCACCAGAAAACTATAATTAAAGGACGCTTCCATATAATCCTGTCGCAGGAGTTGGTCTATAGCTTCTTCTCGGATAGTTTTGCCCTTGAGAACCTTTCTGAGAAAAGTAGACACCCTCTTTACCAGATTTCGATTCTGGGTGTCATCTTCGATATCATACTTTTCTACAGGAGACGCTTTACAGTCTATGCGCTTGATGCAGTATTTGTCGTCATTAGAGAATACCTTGTTCTCTATGATATCAAAAATCTGCTCAGTGATAGACAGAAAAGGTATGCTATAAATGACCCGGCGCTCCCCTACCCTACGGATAATCTCTGTAGAAAGTTCCAGTAGAGTGACTGTTTTACCCGCGCCTGTCGGATACGTCAAGGAGAACGTCCTCTGATCGTGGATAGAATCTAAGATCCATCTGAGATTTGCCAGCGCTACCTCGCGCATTTCTGTGCGCAGAACATTAAGATCCGTAGTAGGCTTTAAAGTTTTCGTATAGCTGTGGACTTTACTGGCATACCCTTTCATGAACTTTTTGTTTCTTTTCTCAATCTCCTCCATAGCCTGATTACCTGCGTCTCCTTTATCCCCACACACCAGTGAGGAAAAACACATACGAAGATCCAAGGAGAACAGCAGCTTTTCATGCTCTGTAGGAATGTAGCGGTTAAGATTCTTGGCGCTACGGAAAAGGTTTAACAGGTGCTGTTTAGGTACGGTTTTGACATCGAATGACTTTAAATCTTTATCAAAATTCAGCTGTCGCATTAATTCCTCGGCAGGGATGTTAGGAGATCCCTTTAGGAACTCATACAGCCTATCAACCTCTTCTGAGTTGATTAGGAGTGAGCCATTCGTGGAATTAAAAAAGTTCCTGAGCCCACCATGATGTTTCAAGGCACACGCTGAGGTAAGGACAAAATCTGCGGGTGATTCTATGATCCCTTTTCTCCACCCATTAGCCTGTCGATAACACCATAGGATAAGGTAAGACAGATACGCGTGGTTGGTATACAAACCATCACACGGTAGACCTTTTAGCTTGAGCCGAAAATTAGGATTAAGTTTCCCAAAATCATGGCCCAATGCCGTAGTACGCACACGGTAATCAGGCCATATACCCATAGCTCTCTCGCATACACCATTGGTATGCGATATCAGGGTTTTACCTGGATGGGATTCGTATTTGGCTACGTATCGTCTCACATCATCCATAGAGTGTCTCCTCCGCTCATAGTGTGATAGTCCCCTCGAAGTCTCATGGATTTACCGGTAGGGCAAATCGTTGATACTATTCTGCTCGGGGTATAGTACCAATCCTTCTCATGTGTAGGCACCTTCTCGAATACGAGCTCTTCGTCCTCATCCGAGTTTATGATTTCATGAGCTGCGGAAAAGACAGCTCGGGTAGAGAACTCGCCAGTTTTCTTGTCGGACACTTCTACGTCTCTGATAAGGTCAAAATCACACTGGCAATTAGCCACCCCTAGATAGCAGGGATAGACTGACCGTTCCGCTTTAGTGTACTCTGCAAACTTATTGAACACATCCGCAGAACGCTCGTTGGCTAGTGCGACCACGATATCGAATTTAGGATCTCGAAGGTACTCGCAGTACCTCCTATCCGGTTTAAAGAACCGCTGTTTTATGACGATACGTTTCGTGAACCCATGAAATTCTTTGATGATTGGGTTGAGGAGGCGTATGCCATACAACAGGTCATCACACAGTTGAGGATAGAGGAGTGCCATAGGCTCTCGCTCTATACCAGTCACAGCCCCTATGAGTCCTACAAAAGCGGGCTTGTGCATGTAGGAGTACGTCATAGGATTGTTGTTGTACGCGGGTCTTTTGAAATGGCCGCGCTCTGCAGATAGAACGATATTAATTCCGTGCATGGTTATCACCTCACAGGGAAAAAAGGGTGGGAGTGCGCGTGCACTCCCACCCCTTAAGGTTAAACGCTCAGAGGGCGATTCTCTTGAGTTTATTAGCCACAGGTGCCATCTGCTCAAGAAAAGCTTTTTCGACTTCTTCTTCTACGATATACTGCATGCTTTCCACTGTCGGTTTCTGAGCGTGCCTCAGCAGTTCAGAGAAATCGAACTTCACTTCCTCGATATCCCGGATACTGGTGTTGTTTGGATCTTCGATCTTCACCAGCTTGTGGAGTTTGGAACTCTTGGCGGTAAGATCATTATAATTGATCTTGACCATCAGCCGAGAGCACTGACCCATCTTGCTGCGCGACCGGCACTGATTGACTCCATGCCAGCAGGCTTTCAGGAGAAAGAGGATCTCAGCCTCAGTAAGCTCTGTCTTACTCGCGACTTCCGGGCTGATCTCCCCCACTATATTGCAGAGAGCGTATGGGACAAGGCTCGAGGTACCGATGGCACCCTGTTCCTTTTCCACGCTGCTCTTGAACACGGATGTGTTCTGGTGTGTCAGCGGCTCTACCTTGTTGAGGGATGGATTCAGGACACGGAACTGAATAGGACCCGTGACGTCGATATTGGCATCCTTTTCCGTGCTCACTCCACCGAACCCACGGACGTCGAGACATTTCAGGATGAGAGCCATGACATCGAAATCATCTTTTTGCTTCTTACCCTTCGTGCCATTTGTGCCCTCCAGACGCACAGTAGGATCGTCCTTATACAGCAGACGCAGATTTTTCATCTGCGCAGACGACCCTGAGATATCCTTGGTATCAATGCCTGCTTTCTCAAGATTCCGCAGATCCACATCCGTAAGATAGATGTTATGTTGATCTTCTTTCGGATGGGTAAGATTCCACATGAGAACATAGTCTCGGATGTACCGCTTTATTCGGACATCTGATACCAGTATTCGCATTGTAGCGTTATCAATGCGCTGCTCTCCGGTAAAGGGATCTCCGTTGGGGACATTGAAAATGCAGTCGTAGAGGAAAATGAGATCGGCCCGGAGTACATTGAGAATTTTTGTTGTGGTAGAAGACATGAGACACCTCCTGAAAGGTTAGTTGTTGATCTTGTTGTGACGATACCGCTCTATGTAGAACTGATCCACGAATCCTCTGACAAACGCATCAGAGTCGAACTGAGCTTTTTCGGATACCAATTTCTTTACGATTTCTTGTGCGGTATGGTTGGCATACGACACACTGTCCGAGTCGATTCTGATATCTCCAGCCCTTTCTCCTTTGTGCAGGGCCACTCTGCTCAGGTATTCTGTTGCCAGGTCAGACACTGACGTAAAGTCCCGGGCTCTTCGTTTCATGTATCCCACCTGACTCTTTTCAAAGGCTTTGATAACGAAAGACAGAGGCCACGCTATCTTAGCGCACTGTCGTCCGAGATCCTCGATAGCTTTTACATGTTCCTCTGCTTTTTCATCGACCATCTCAGTAGCTCCTTTTTTCTCGATTTGTTTCAGATACTCGTAAGAGATTTTCAGGCCGTAGAGATATTTTTCGGCCTTTCCATCCCTCACGGTTTTCAGGATGAGCTCTACGTAAATTCTCGATAGATCAGGATCCCCGTAATAGGTTCCTGTGAGAATTCGTGTCATGAACTTCATGAATTTTCCCTGATATTTCTCTCCTTTCTTGATGGACCGATGAATGTTGTAGAAAGCCCTGAAAAGAGTTGGTCGATATGAGCTCTTGAAAGTATTCTGCACTGTAGATCCTACAGCGGAGATGTGCTTCAGATTCTTGAGGAGCTGGCTACGTCCTACGTTATTTATTTCACTGACATTGACTGGGACTTTACCGCCTTCATTTACCACCAAGACGTCAAACGAGGTTACAGCTCTGGAGGTAGAGGAGACAGCCTTCTCCAAGACATCTGCAGGATCCTCAGAGATATCAGCATTATCTGGTTCCTCAAGAGGATCACCACCATCGTCCTGGACCTGGCTCTCAGCGGATTCCAGGGTACCCTCTGAGTCTTCTTCCTGCTCTTTAGCACTCTTGGCTTGGAGAGTACTCAGACATTGTAGAAAATCCATTGCTTCTTGGTCCCCAAAATCTCCAGAGGGGATGACCTTTATCCCGTATGGTTTGGAGTTCTTGTTGTGTATCCCAAGTGCGTTGAGGATACCTCTGTGATAGAACAGGAGCCGTAAATCTTCTTCGCCTATCGAATACGACTTGTATCTATCGGCAATGTTGAACCCTACAAATTGGTTGTCACTTTTCTTGTCTCCAGACGTGAGCATACTCAAAAGGGATTTTGTTAGAGTATATCCCTTTGCTTTATTTTCATAAATAAAAGTGTCATCCTTGGTCAGTTGCAGCATGTAGCTATCCAGGATAGGTATACAGTCAGGCATCTGATGCCACTGATTTACTCCCAGAGGTTCAGATAGGTCGAAATACACATAGATAGCGGTGAGTTTATCCAGTCCTTCTGCCTTGATGAGTTTTCTATCCTTAAAAAGTCGGTCGACTTCTCCATTAATAAAATCCCAGAATTTAGCTAGGAAAATTTTATTACTCACAGCGTTCTTGAATTTGGTCAGGTAATCCGGTACAACCACTCCTGCAGGAAACGCTGTGCATATATTCTCGCAGAAAGTCTCATAGTCCAGGCCTTTGATAGCTTTGGTTTTATCGTTTACCGTTAGACATACATCACCGAAAAAGTAGACTCGTGTACTGGAGGAGTCTCCCGGGCAAGAGCGGTACATGAGGGAGTAGGCGTCTTTCAAGACATTCTGATCGAAATAGGGTTTTGGATCTATGGATAGATTATAGGAAGAGTCTACTACTACTCTGCGGCATGCCACGGTTCTCTTGTCCCTATTTACTCCACTGGACCGGGAGTATGCGTGATAGGGCAGGCCATTTGAAACGCGCAGTACCTTCCTACAAAAATCAAGTTCGTTGGCGAGCATGTCATACCTCCTAGGGTTGCTTGGTCTTTTTTTAATATACTGTATTATAATGTGGAAATCAAGTAGAAGTGAAAATATATAGAGAAAAACTTAGGCAGGCAACTACAGAGGTGTGTATAACAAGCGGTCTATTATATGTACCTGTATCTACTTGAACAGGTCCTCGTACCTCACCGTGCGTTCATCCTCCAGGTAGAGGCAGCCGTCCTGGTTGATCAGGGGGGTGAGGGCCCGCTGCTCGTAGTCGATATGATAAAAATTTGTGGAACGTACACCCTTCTCAGTGATCCCGTACCAGCAACAGAACGCTGGCTTATTAGTCTCCTGACTACGTATGGAGAGAATCCAGCCTAACCACTGGCTAAAAAACATATCGGCGAACCCGCTGTACTCTGTATTGTCACTGTTGGGGAGCTCACCATCGAGTTTACGCATGGTAGTCACTCCTCTCACTTCAGGGTCAGTTTATTAAGCTCTACAAGAGACCGCTGCAATTTTCGAATTTCTTTCTTGTGCCGGACAACCATGCTGTGTTTAAGTTTCCTAAACGCTACCTGGGAAGAAGTCGTTATCGGGAACCAGTAGAAACCAAGACTCGAATTCGGAGCTGTCTTCCCATCAACTCTATCCCCATCTACCTCCTCAACAAACGCCGTCCACCGTTCTCTGTTGGGCATGATCCGCACGACAGAATATTTCATTTATGCCCTCGCTTTCTTTGTAGCTTTGACTACCTTCAGTCCATACTCAGCGCACACATTATTAAGAAACACTTTGAGATCCTTTAGACTCTGAGGATCCGTAGGATAATCCCCCTTGTAACCCAAACGAGAGATCGTGCCTCCTCCTGCTACCAGGACCACCATACCGTCGCTGTGGTGTGACTCGATCACCGTCGCCACGTTGCCGCAGTACCCCGAAGAAATGTCAACCGGCAAACGCCCCCAGCCCTGTGTGATTGCATCGGATACTTTTCTACCGAAATCTTTATCCTTAGCAATCTCCAGCAAACAATCGTTTCTAATTATCAAAGTCGATTGAAAACCCATAATAATGCCCCCTCTGTTACATACTACCCCGGACAGCAGACCGTGTCGATGGCTTGTAGCAACCCAGCCTGCTGTATCTCTTTTTCTTGCCACAATAATCTACTAGATAGTAGGGGCACCGCGCTGACCGATAACACGGAGATTTGTTTGATCTAGTACGCCGTACAGGACGCTTTTTAGGTTTCAGATCACGGCTTTCTGGACGCCGATACAACCCAACTTTATTCGCGGGTAATCTCTTTCCTACATTTAACGACCCGCAAACCCATCCAAAACCTACAACACATAACTGATCGGTGTCTCGCACAATTTCACCTGCTTTTAAATATCTCATTTGAAATTCTCCTTATTGGAATCACTTGAGTGAGCTTATCCGAGAGCCTCTTGTTAAAAAAGGCTCAAGGAAAACCTCACCACGTATTACGATGCCTTCTTCATGGGCGCTACCTCAGCGATCGTATCGTATCCGATGTCCTGTACCACACCAGTACCTTCACAGCGCTGGCATTGGACACCCTTGACGATCTTCTCACCGTTGCAGTCGGGGCAGACATAGTCTTGTTCTTGGCAAGATACACACATGAGAGACCTCCTTGATAGTTATTTGCTGAGCAGGGTATCTTTGATCTCACCGTAAGCATGGTTCCAGATCAGATCAGAACCCCTGCTGAGACCGATTTGACCTCAACTCCATTCCTCTTAGCCCACCGGGGTAGAGTCATAGTCTGCACACCCGAATCATAGCCAGGCCATTTATCGGGATTCTTCTGGTACAGATTGTAAATCTGGAGATTCTTTCTGTACTCCACCCTACCCAGCTCCAAGGTATCTTCATCCAACTTGTACGCAGCCACAGCGAAAGGAGCGGTCTTTTCTACAGCTATCAGTACAAAATCCCGTTTCTGTTTCGTGACAGCATAGGTCCCATCCACGAAATAGGCCCCCTGAACGTGGTAGCGGTACTCGATTATGTGCCGCTGGAAAGCTTCGTAGGAAGCATCCACACAGGTTTTGATGTCAGAGATAACCAGACCCGTCATATAATCAGGCCGACACTTGCAGAGCACTCCCGTACCCGGATCAGTCCAGATGTAGCTGGTCTCTGGTACTCCACCCTGCAGGAGCTGAGAAGCAGACGGATGGTTGAGGATAGCCCCTGCCATGGCCTCCAACCTGGTAAAAGTCAGGGAGGTGATAACGGGTTTACCTGCTGCAACGATAGAGTCATACAATGCCCGTCCTTCCCGGGTCCTACGATTCAGTCCTCCAGGGAGAACTCGATACTCACTCTGAAACAACTCGGGAGTAAGTGCCAGGCAATGCAATGCTCCGCCTTCGACTAAAGGCTTGGACACGCCCTCTATTCCTTTTGAGTTCTTCCCCTCAAGATAGTGAGCATAGGACTGGTTGATTCTATCTAACTCTGTTTTGCTGACTGCCGGGCACTCCCCGCCGTGATAGACGCTCAGAGGGAGCTGATCCGACGTGTAGGATCCTGTTTTGAAGTTCATGTGTGTATCTCCTTAGGCGTTTGCGTAGTCTGTTTGAGTTACAGCGATTTCAATAGGGATATCTTTGACGATTTCTGATATTGTAGATTGAACAACATCTGCTTCGGGCAGGCTTACCAGTTTCCGTGTTCCGGCAATTTCAAAACAAATGGGGTCCAGTTTGTTATACACGAATTCTTTTCGAGATGAGTCAGGACCTGACTTGAACATCTCTTTCAACCATTTTGCATTCAATAAAGGTTTGAATTTTTCTCCTAACTTTGTTATTTCGTCATCAGAGAGTAGATAATCATTGACCAATTCCTCTACAGTGCGTTGAACGATTTTGAGCATTTTCTTTGCATCATCTTCAATTAGCAAGTCGAGTCCGGCTTTTACCCCGATTGCGCCAGCTGTACTTCCCAACAGAGCGCCAAGGATTCCACCGAGCACACCACCTACAGCTGTCCCTGCACCTGGGACTATAGAGCCTATAGCCGCACCTGTTACTGCGCCGCCCATCCAACCGCCCGTACCGGCAGCTACACCCGTGACATTAACTAAAAGGTTTTTTGAGAACTGGCTCCACGATATGCTTTTTTTCACACTGGCGCGGAAGATATCGGGTGTAGTTATTACTGCTGTCATTACTGCTGATGTAATGATATTGCTTCTGAGCAATTTTGATACATGGTTAATTGCCGCAGCTCCGTAAACTGCTTTACCCAGAGATGTGACAGCTATATTTTGAATGGCTTGGCGGCCCACGTTTGTGGAAGCGACAGACTTTATACTTCCTCGAACGATTACAGTCCCTACCGTCGCTGCATGAGAACGTAGGATTTGAGAAGCAACGATCCCAGTAACAAGGGTGTTGCTTCCTGAAGTCACTGCAGTGTGAAGGGCGTTTTTTATTGCCTCCCTGGTTTCTTCGCCACTCCATTTTCGTTTGGCAAAATCGATTGAGAAGGATATCGCAAATAGATAGCCTGTTGATATTGCCTGTGACTTTACGTCATAGACCAGGGAATCGATATTGCCAGCCCGGGCAATGTTTCGAGCCTGTCTATATGTGACGATACCTTTCTTGATAATCCTTTCGGCTTCCTTGGGGTTACAGACTCCTGGTACTTTACCTTCCAGTATCTTTTCCCGCATCAATTTTACGCAGCTGTCATACTGGTCGTTTGGGACTTCAAGCATCTGCCCTTTGTACCGATAGCTACCGGTATCAGAATCAAAAGCGGCATTGAGTGTGGCGTAGGGGTTATCAAAATATTTCGTTTGTATAGCCCTTCCGTCGACGACTCTGTCAAAACCATCAGCCGCATTTAATGTGCCGGTGATTTCTACCCTTCTGAAATGCACTCTATCGGCAAGTGCGTTGGCATCTTCTGCTGCGAACCCAGTACCGCCTTTCCAATGGAATTTATCTATTTGAGATCCTTCCAGTGATTTTGCCACTTCTGAAGAAAGAAAACCCTTTTGATCCATATCAGTCTTTGATTCTGTTAACGGATCTGTTTTAGACATAGTGAAACTCCCTTCGACCTATTGATACTGCCATACCTTTATTCGTATATGATCTCAGGGCTGAGGAAACCGTACTCATACACTTTAGGCCGCAGTTTGGCCCGTAGCGTATTGTGGGCCATCTTCACATCGTTCAACTCCACCAGACCTTTACCAGCGTCCAGTAGAGCATTACGAATCTGGTACCATCCTGCGTCCCAGTAAGACAGTTTGTACTTCGTACGGTTCAGGTTAGCGTACTCTTTATAGAAAACCTCGTACACTTTCCGACCTGCATCCAGCAGGGCCTGTGCTTCGGTTGAGAGAGTCCTGCCCGTGAGCCATGTGCTCACGTACGTGTCTTTGGCTGACCTGAGCTGTGAGTAGACCTCCTGCGGCATGGATTCCAGGCTACGCAGCCACTCTACTGAGTATGGATAGAACTGGTTGCGTACCTGCCATTTCGTACTTTTGTACTCTACATCCTTGAGCGCTGAGGTCTGGTTCTTGCTGTGAAACAGGCACCATACAGCACAATCAGTGATGAAATCTTCGGGCAATTCGCAGTTGGGTTGCTGGAATTGATCCGCCCAATTCTCCCAGGAAGGCTCTATCGCTTGACGGACAGCCCATACAACCATAGACTGTTGAAAGCATCCTGCTGTGACGGCTATACCACTACCTGGACCATATGTTCCTGATAGCATGAAAGTACCATTTGCGTGTTGGACATCATTACCCTCACATTTGAGGTACCCAACGGCATTAGGGGCTGAACGATCCAAACGGATGACACCGTCAGAAATATGAAGAGCTCCCTTCAAAGGAACAGCAGGCTCTGTACAAGCGGGGCGCTCAAACCATTTGTTGAGTCCCCGCTCCTCGGCGACTGTTTCCAACTTTTTCGTACCGATTTTTTTTGGTAAAATCATTGTTACTCCTCGTCATAGTTATAGACATCCACCGTGATGTCTTGATTCCCCAACGGAATTTTCTTAGACATGTCCCATGTTAGGAAAGACACAGGCCAATCTCCATTGGTGCCAGAGAATGCCATGCAAGGAAATATGAACCCACCTTTATACTCTGGCTGGAACAGGTCTGCACGGAACTTCTCGAACCCCTGTGAGACCACGTACTTCTGATAAGCGAAGCAACAGAACATGGCATTTGGAAGTTCCCTGTGGATACGATACATGAACTGCACGAATAACTCGTTGGCTGCCTTACCCAACGCCACCTGAGTCATGTAGCCTTTCACGGCGGTGTCACTTACCCCTTCCTTGTTAGAGCCACAAGCCACACCAGCAGTGGCCTCCCCGAAAGGAGGATTGATGAGAACCACCCATTTCTTGGTCTTGTCCGCCAGAGTCTCCCTCAACGATCTGGGCAGCTTCCACCCATGTTTATCGTTCAGGAGATCAGCTCCCGCCATCATCAACTCCACATCATCGTTGAGATAGTCGTACTGGAACACAGTAGCCCCCGGGAACACGTTGTTCTCGTTGAGCTGCTCCACAGTCCGCCCATCCAACTCAGACATGAAGACCTTGGAGTAATCTGGCAGGTGGTATTCGAGATTACCAGACCCACACGCCATGTCCCATACGTAGTAGTTTTTATGCCAGTCTGGTCCGAGTACCTTTTCTATGTACTCCAGCCCCAGTTTGGCAAACGGCAGGGGAGTAAAGAACTCACCTGTGAACCTACGCTTGTCCATGTTCTCAAGCCGATCCGCACGAGCAAGAATGCCCTCCATATCTTTAGCGCTCGGTGGACGTTTGTAAGTTTTCCAGAACCATTTGTATACATCCCTGCTAACCTGTATACGGTCTTTACTTACTGCCAGAATACCCTGCTCAGAATCAAAAACGGTCTGCTTCTGCAAGTCCTTTAGGAATACTTTACCCCGCTGTTTGGATTCAACTCCCTCACCCACAGTCGTACACCAATGCTCAAACACTGACTCGAAATTGTCCAGGGTTACATATTTCTGTTCTGTGCTGGAATCCTTGTCAACAAGAAATGCTTTGAGCGACTCCTCAAACAGCCCGAACTCTTGAGCCAGGGATAGGTCGTATACTTTGATACTTTTAAATTTCAGGTGATTCCGGACATCCTTAATAAGTTTAGGGTCCGGTGAGGAGGGGGCTCTGCGCCAGTCATAGGATACTGGAGTGTACAGGTCTGTCCAATCTGAAGCTAAAACAATAGCAGCTTCATTCCTGTCAGCCAAAACAATGTACTTGGGAATCGTATCAAGAACCTGCCCCCACTTTGTTCTATGAACATAGTAAAGGCTCTGTGCAAGGATAGCAGCCAAGCTAGCTTTGGAGAAGCTGCCTGCGTCTTTTAGATCCTTAGCCATGTTTTTGTCTTCTTTGAACTCAAACAAGACGTTCTCAGTTCGAGCATCCTGCTTGTG
>Ga0315291_10009232_pt1 | contig 12103 bp, 20 predicted proteins | sample YL17G12_20_MG_FD_203070 | JGI IMG/M metagenome (GOLD analysis project Ga0315291, IMG submission 203070) | Sediment microbial communities from Yellowstone Lake, YNP, Wyoming, USA - YL17G12_20 | ecosystem: Environmental > Aquatic > Freshwater > Lake > Sediment | place: USA: Wyoming | collected...
TGTTCTGCGAATCACATGCAATATTTTTCTGATATTCAGTCAATTCATTCCAATGTTCCTTGATGAAATCTGGAATGTTCTGCGAATCACATGCCTCAGTTTTCTGACCATTGGATAACGAGTTCCATTTTTGGATGTTCATGATACTTCCTTTTCTCAATTTTTTGTGTACCACTTCGGTAATTTCGGAAGTGTCGTTTCCATAATCTCATTGATGATTGCCAGTTCACCGATCAATGCCGCTCTGATGCTCTGCGCCACAAGAGCGGATTCCTTCAGACTGTCAGGTTGAATAATAGCCACCGGAATTCCAGAACGAATCAGAGCATCGTGCAAAGCCATCAGATTCTGAGCAGTACGATTGCCGCTGTAATCGACAATCACTGCCGCCTGCGGCTTCACAAAGCTGGGATTTTCCGCATGAATCTTTTCGAGTCTCGGAACAATCGCTCCCAGGTTGTGACCCTGATCTGTAATGTAAATGTCGATGTTCGCACCAAACTGACGAGCCTCCTTATACAGAGCAATACAGTCGGTCGATCCCATGTTTGCAGTACGACCATACAAAGCCGCATGGAAATCTTCCTTCGTGAAACCCTGCGGAAGAGCAAGCCTGACACCCTTCTGACCGAACATACCCCAGGCAAAGTTCTTTTCAGGATTCGTAACACACTCTGCAATCACGCAACCCCTTTCCTTAGCAAACTCAATCGCTGCGTGCATTGATCCACTTGCATCAATGTGAAGGAAAATCTTGCCGAGAGCTTCAGTGTTCGCAGACTCTTTCCTCTTCTGCGATCTGACCTCAGCCATTTCCTTTTTGTCTTCCGTATCGGCGTTCTTCGTCAACGTGTCAATACGGTCAATTGCAGTCGTCGCCATCGAAACCTTCTTCTTGAAGAGTTCCTGAATCGACTTCACATCAAGGAACCCGTTCCTGGAGAACCAGTTGTAGAGAATGATCGACTGATTTCCGGTACAGTTCTCCAAAAGAACTTTTGCGACTTCCGTAGTGATCTTCTCTTTCGGGATGACTGACAGAGCGACCATAGGAGCCATTCTCCTGACCGAAATCTCTTCTGCAATCTGTGCAGGAGTCTTGTTCGCAAAATCAGGAGTTTCGACCATCTTCAAATCTGGTCTGTCTTTCTGTCTCCAGTTCAGAATAGCAGCAGCATCGTCACCCGGAGACGTATGAGTCAAACGATAGATCTGAGCCATCTTGTTGCCAAGACCGGCACGTCTGATTCCACGAAGCATATCGGGATTTTCCTCACGGTACTTAAGATACTTCTTGTAAGCTGTCTTAAAACCGGTCGGGAAATGCTTTGCCGTGTTCAAAAGGTTCTGAACACCGAAACGCATATGGCACAGTTCAAGAATACGAAGAGCCAAATGCGGATCGGTTTCCTGCAACAGAGCATAGGAAACATTTCTGAAATTCGGCTTAGTTCTGGTAGCTCCCTTGAAGAAAGGAGTTCCGTCAGCATCATTCAGAGCGTTGAAAAAGATAGCGAGCGTCTTCATATCCTTTGAATCGCCCTTGTTCGCCCAAGCGGTGAAATGCGCCATGAAAAGAGGATCATGTTTCGCAAGATCCGCAAGGATTGGAGAGACGGCATCGAACTTATCTTTCTGCAACTTTCCCTTTGAGAAAAGGTGAGTGCAGGCAGCAGTTGCCATCTTATAGATAGCAAGACGCTTCTCGTCCGAATATTCGGCAAGAGCTTGAGCACTGACATTGACTTGATTGGTTGACATGTTTTAGCCTTTCTCTTTGGTTATTAAACTTAGAATGTCTTCTTGCGCTTTGTCCAGTATCTTACCTATCGCATTACTTAGTTGGTCAAACTTTTCTTGTTTACTTAAAACCGCTTTCCCATTTATAATCTCAAGAGGAACATCTTCATTACTATAATGACTTTCCCCTTTTGGTCCAGAAATATAATCATAAAGTTCTTTTGAAGCTTCAAACGTTAGAAGATCCGTGTTTAGATTCGGCCTCTCACTTTCCCACTCTGGATCATAATGGTCGCTGCCGTAATACTCTTTTACCCATCTATAAGCGTCTTTCCTTGCCTCTTGGCGAGTAAAACCATACCCACAAACGAGCTTGAGATTTTCTTTTAAGACGCAAATGAAATACTTCTGCATGTTAACTCGCCTTTTGTGACGATTTGAACACTTTGACGCTTTCAAGTCGCCAGTTATGGCGACTTGAAGGATACAATGGTTTTTGGTTTCTTCAGCCTGCAACAGGCTTCGGGTAGACGTAGATCGTGTTGCTGTTCAGAGCCTTACGAACACCGAAAGCTGAAACTCCGCTTTCGTCGTTAAGGTCAATGCCTTCTGACTCCAGAACGCTGGCACGGGCAGCAGCGAGAATATGCCTGTCTGTCATGTCAATGGTAATCCCGAGAGTTTCCATTGGGATATGTACGTCACGTCCATCAAGGGTGATGACGACTTCGTTCACTTGCACTTCTGTGTTTGCCATGTTAGTTCTCCTTTTTTCGTTGTGTGCTCAGTTCATCTTAACAACACCTACTCTACCACTGGAACGGTGTAAGTCAAGCGGGCGTGAGAGATTTTTCTGAGACGGGTGCCAACTGATACCGGTTGGTCAAAAACCATATTGCCTCTACCGAATCGACAGAATAAGTGGAATAAGATTTTTTATACTTTGCTCTACTATTATTCAAGAAAAATCTTAAAGATTTTCCATAATAAGTTCCAATCTCTAGAATGATCTTACACGATCTTATCCTATGGAGAAAAAACTTTTCGTGATATGACTCAAAAAACCCATGACCGTTGAAATTGATATTAGGCTTAACTTCGGGATATGGGAAATCCTTTTTCAATATTTCGATAGGATTTACCATACTCTCAGTCCCTTTCTTGACAAATAAATTGGAAGATGTTTAATGTTATTTTTCGATATCGTATCAAGAAACTTACGTTTCTGACATCTATCATCGCCAAACAGTAAAGTCAAACTTCCACCATCACCACCAGCCCCATTGACTTTACTTCCTACCGCTCCGAATTCTTTTGCTATTTCTATGATTTCTTCTGTTTTCTCACAAACCAAAGCAGGATGAAGGTTCCTCTGAACCTCTGTGTTCCTATCCATAATCTTACCGAATTCCTTGAAATCTCCATTCATCAACGCAACTTTTGCATCTCTCGACAATTCTCTTAACGCCTCAAGACGATTATCTCTGGAAGCGTTCTTTCCCAGGCTTTCTATCACTAACTTGTGTATTTCGCTTGATTTGTGCGGCTTTCCAAGATAAACCAAACACAATCTTTGTTCAAATTCCCACCAGATATTGTCTGGAATGTTAACCGGAGAAACAATGCTATTCGGGAAGTCCATGATTTGAATGTAGTTAATTCCTCCGTAGGCACTCGCTAACTGATCCTGAACTCCACATTGAAGATGAAGTTTGTCTGTTTCTATTCTATGCGCAAGCATGGCAACTTCATGTGCCGTCAGTCTTCCTCTTGATAATTCGCTTAAAGCTCCTATAAGAGCAACTGAAACTGCTGCTGAAGTTCCTGTTGACGCTCCCGGTGGAGCATCAGAGTAAATGTTTATGTTAAGACCTTTATCCTTCGGAAAATCTATTTCGTCCAAGGCCGCTTCAATCAGTGGATGTTTTCCAAATTCAGAGTTGGTAGGACGATAGTTATGTATTTCTCCGAGATTTCCTTTAACTTTTCTGACTGGACTGAATGTATATTTATCACCATAATTTTCAACGTTGATGTTGATTTTTTCTTTCAAATTTTCTTCATCTACCACGTTAATCTGTACTTCTACATAAGGATAGATAGAAACGTTGAAAACTCCACCACGGATTGCAAACCAAGTATCGGTCCATCCTCCAATATCGCAAATTCTTATCGGAGCGACAGCATTGATCCATTTTTTCATCGTATTTCCTTTCGTATTTTACGAAAGGATTATACATTATTTGTTTTGAACGATCATCTGTCTTCCAATTTTCGGATCGAATTCCATCCATTTTCGCAGATTTCAAGGCTTGTTTTTACAAGCCCCCCGGCTTTAGCCGTGGGGTAGTTGACTGTACCATCCTTTTTCTACCGTTACCGGATCAAACCAGAATGGATCAATTTTTTGAGGATTTCCAGGCTTCATAGTCTTCTCTACGCCTAATAGTTTTACTACCCTTCTAACCGTATCAAAATTCGTATAATCTGGACTGATAGCAACTCCGATGTCTGTTACCGATTCCAAATCCAACCCACCTATTCCAACCTGATTCCATACTTTTTCCCATTCAACAAAGGCTCCATTAAACGGATCTTCATTGGAACCAACCCAGCAAGCGCCTACGCCAAGATTTATACAATCTTTTACAGGGTGCATCCAACAAAATTGCCCGGATTTTCTCCAGTTCACAAAAACTCCCCATGTTCCATCTTCAGCACTGTTTTCAACAAACCATTTTTCAATTTCGGATTTATCCTCAAATCCGAAGAGATCAGAATGATAATCTATATTGTACAGAATATCAGCTTTGCTTTCATTGACATGTTCAAGCAACTCCTCATGTGATTGGACTACTCTGATTTTTTTACCAAGTGACATTACTTTGTTGAAGAACTTGACACAGGATGTATCGTTTTGATGAAGCATCCAATAGTCCAGGTCAACCGACAAATAGGATTTCATAAACGCCCTTTCTAAGTTAGAAAATAAGAATCTCTTATCTTAAAAACGTACCAACAGTACGCTTAGAAATTAACCTTTACGATAGTCAAAGCGTATTTATTTTGCTCGCCACACACTCCTTTTATTTCAATTGGAGTCTGATACAAAGGTAGAGCAAAAATTTTAACTGGCGTTGAACAGCCACTTAAAATCACGAGAACAATAACGGCAAGAACGATTTTCATTTTTGTTTTCCTTTTACCTTACAATGTTTTTTGAAAGTGCGCAATACGAATCGTGAAATCTTACGCTCATCTCTTTATTAGAAACACACCCGAATAAAAGGATGGATACAACAATCACAATAACGATTTTAATTTTATTCACTTTCTTCCATTCCAGGAGCATAGAAACCATATACTTCTTCTAACTCGGTTTCCATAACTTTCCTTTTATCTTCTTCCCGCTTCCATGCTTCTCTCCATTTAACCCAGCGCTCTTCTCCAGTTTCAAGACCATGAAGGATATCAAATCTGCAATGATTACAGAATTCCTGACTTGTTCCATCCTCAAATGTCAACTTCAAATGTGGAACAGACATAGCATGAAAACAACTACAAGTCTTTCCAAGAACAGAGGGTCTGTTGTCGGAAAGATCTGGAAGTTCATCGAAATCAATCATTCCAACTATGATTTTGCCGTTATAATCACTTCTCATCATTGGATATTTTGGTGACATAATCGATTTCACATAGGTTTGAGTTGAAGGTTTTCCACCCATGTTCCTTTATATCCGGCATATTCTTCTTTTTCTTCTGCGGTAAGGTTTTCTTCTCCAAGAACTCTTGCTATTACATGAGGAGGAAGCCCCCACATTCTTCTCAATCCTGGCAGAGAGATAAACGTGCTCCATCCTTCGTGACATGTTGGACAAATCATCATAGTTATCTTATTTATCTTTTTGAATTCAGTATCCTCAACAAGAGGACCTTTGACGCAGCAATCGTTCCCAATTCCAAGTTGTAGTTCGGGATAGGCATCTGGTCCTCCTGGGATAACATTTCCTTTTGCCATTTCTCGTCTTTGTTCAAGGCATCCATAAGCTACTGAGAATTGGTAAACGGATGTTGATCTTGGATCTTTCCATCCATTCTCTACTTTTATCCATCCAGATTTTATCAAGTCTTCTACTTCTCCTTCGATATCTTCGACAGAAATAACGTCTTCGAATCTAACTAACATCGTTTCATCTGGATAGTATTCTCCTTGTACTCTGTTATATGCAATGACAGTTCCATCTTCTTTTTGTTCTTTTACTATGAGTTGGTAAGAATCCCATGAAAGAGTAAACGGTTTAGATTTGTCATATGTGTATTTCTCATAGCTCTTACGAAAATGTTCTATAAGTCTAGGAAAGTTCCTCATGACTATTTCGATAAGTTGTCCTTCACGTAAATTTCTCTTTACTTTTTCTGATTTTGTCATCATAGTTATTACGATTCCTTCAAAACAGTAAACTTGTAGTCGTACCTTTCCTTCAAAGTTGATAAATCTTAGTCAGACGCTCAGCGACTGATTGCGTATCTATTAAAGGTTTATAAGCGGCACCGTATGGTCCGCTCAAAAACCGATCCAGTATATTCAAAGCCGCCACTAGGTCAGCATTGCCAGAATAACCACACTTCTGACATTTGAATACCTGTCCTGATCGGTTTTCGCTATCGGTATGGCCACAGATCGGACATCTCTGACTGGTGTAATAAGGAGAAACTGTCCTGAACGAAACACGGTTTCCTTCGCAGTTCATCTCTACCCTATTCAACCAGTAGCGATAATTCCAACTACCGATAGAAGAACGCATATTTAGACTCAAGCGTCCTTTGAGTTTGCTATTCTTGTTCATGCTTAAAAGCTTCTCGACAACGACGAGATCAGTATCTTTCACAACTTGCTTGGCTATTTCACACATTCTTTGCTTCAAAGCGTTGACGGCTCTTTGTTTTCCCTTTGAACCTTTCTGACATCTCTTGCTTCTCTCAATCATACTCTTGACATCCGTACCGAATTGTTCTCCAGTACTAGTAGAAGCCAAGGCGTTTATTCCAGTATCTATTCCAATGAGTTTTTCCACTGTCTTTTTGGGACCAGTTTCACGTTCAAAAGCAAATTGGATATAGTTGTTAGTTATGACATATGAGTTTAGTCTTTCGCCAGATGACGACAATTCTCTGAAATGTTTGTGGTTCCTAATCGGAATATTCAAGGTTATTCCATTTCCCATAGAAGCTAAATGTAACCAAGAGTCAAATTCATCCGTGTTCTTAGGAGTTTGTAATTCAGCAATTGTACATGACACGCTCATTCTATTTCCAGAATGTTTTGGTTTATGAGGCTGTACCATTGACAATTTGTTTCTTTTCTTCTTCAATTTTATATGAAGGTTATTAACCTTCCTACGATTTTTCTTACTGACTGGAGACGTTTTAGATATGATATTTTCAATGTCGGAAATGTCGTGTTCAAGCATTTCCCTATTGGATTCTTGAACTTCGGTCACGGACTTGATCATATCCAATGCTTCTCTCGCAGCCACCTTCCTGAGACGGGCTGACAACCACGTTTGGGGGATATCTACGATTGGCTTTAGCAACTCCGTTTTTGACTGAACCGGATTTATCCAGAAATGATCAACAAAGGTATTGACAACTCTTCCGTACTCCTGAAGTATGGTTTGGAGTTCATCCTTCTTCTTTTGAGTAGCAAACTTAGTGCTACACTTTGTTGATCTGAGAATTTTCATAAATTTCTCGATTAATCGTGTTTTCCAATTGAACGGAGATACCATCCGATATTATCAAAATCAAACTTGTTACCTTTTTCAATTTTAACAATTTCAGTATTTTCATTTGCGGCACGTTGTTTTATTATTTCTTTTTGCTCTTCAGTAAAATCTGGCATACCTTCACTAAATGTTATTTCTACTTTTGGGTGAAAGTTTCCGTCTCCATCAACAAAAAAAGATACATGACGACTACTTCCTATATTTGATAGGAAATTCCATCTTTCAAACATCTCCTTCATAGCTACCGCTTGGGAAATAGTAACTTGTAATTTCACATTCATCGTTATTTTAGTCATTAAAAACCTCCTTATTTTTCTTCTCTAATTTTTTCTCTTTTCTACGTTTTGCACTTCTTTTCCCATAAAGTTTCCCAGAAAATGACGCCATCAACATCATAATATCGTTCATAAACTCTTCCTCACTGTCCTTATCTGGAATCTCCAGACACTCAATCTCTACTTCGTAGCTATCGAAGAACTTAACCAGTATCTCATACTGGAAGCGTGTCTGCCTGTCTTTGTGTTCTATAATCGCCTTAGCTATTTTTCTACCTATTACAAGGTCAATCAGTTTGAGAAACCCGACTCTACTATCCGATAAGCCAGAACCAACGTCCTTGATTATATGATCAACTTGATATTTGTGTTTAGCACAGTGTTCAGATAGCCTCTGACATTGACGATCCAAGTCACCTTTTTGCTTCTGCTCATGCGAACTGACTCTGCCATAAATCGCTACTGGTTTATCAACAACTTCTACCTTCTCTTCCTCTCCAATGAGTTTTCTGATATCTTCTTCGTTGTATCTTCTATGACCACCGAAAGTCTTGATAGCCTTCAGCTTACCAGAATTATCCCATTGCCTCAACGTCAACTTAGAGACGTTAAGGATTTTGGCTGCTTCTTGTAAGGTTAAAAGGTTATTCATTCTCGATCTTCTTAAGCATCTGGATCATCAGGTCTTTAGACCCATCCAGGATTTTCTGAAACTCCTCAATTGATAACTCTTCATCCAACTCAAACGGGAGTGGGTAGATATCGCCAGTGTCTAACTCGAATTCGGTCTTCGAGACTCTGACCACTTTGAACTGTTTATCTGCCAGCATATTTGAAATCCTCTTAGCTTTCACGATGAACTTCTCCTTCTTTTTCTAGGAAGATCTTTCAGTTTCTATGAATTTTTATCAACTTCTATGCCAACTGTTCACAACCCTTTGGGGTTTGAATAGAAACTGGAATTGTCTTTGATTGCGGTAAAGCAGGAGGCTGTGTAGCCGTGACGATAGGTCCGGTAGTTCCAACAGAACCACCAGCAGAAATATATTTCTTGTCAACAAAATCCGTAAGCCAAACTCCATTTGTCGAAAGATAGAACACGATTCCGTCAGCCACCATCTGTTTAGCGTTAACCTCCAGAACAACAGGAGTACCGTGTCTTGAACCGACCTTAACAGCAGTTGGAAAATCGGGAGACAAATGTACGTGCGTTCTATTCATTTTCAAGAGTCCGCTTTGTAAAATTGGCTGAACGGCAGAAGCACAAGTACCATGATAGAGGGTAGCCGGTGGAATGGCTGGATTAAGCCCTAAGTCAACTTGAACACTGTGCCCCTGACAGGCACGGATGGATAGGTTATCGGGGCTGAGTTCAAAACGCTTCTTATCGTTGGTGGCAATAATCTCGTCCAATTCCGCCCGTGTGATCCGGCAGTTTTGGAGAACATCTGCAACAGGAGTCCATCCGTTCACATCCAAAGTCAAATTTGCCTGATCTGGACAATGACGCAAAACGAGACTTAGAAACTTGCTTTTGCCGATTAAATCTTTACGCATTGTCGTCTCCTTTTCAGACATCAACTTCCGGATACTCTTTCAGAATTGAACCGTCTTTGTAAGCTATCCTTAAAGCAAGTCCTTTATACAAATTATCCTTCAGCCTAAGATGTTCAGCAGCTTTTTCGGCATCGGACAGTTTCTTGTAGCGCCCCCTGGACCGCCAACCTTCTTCGGCCATGAAATAGTAGTTTTTCGGGACAAAAGATTCAAGAACAAAATCCTTTGAGACATGTTTCTTTGGGTTAGAAGAAACATGTTCCTCATATTCTTCATGGCACTGTCTGAAATCACGCCTTTTTCTACCTTCTTCATTCCAATCGCTCATATCAGTACCTCTTTTTTCTTCTATGCCCAGAACCGTATACTCTCTCATTTTTCTTCTCATACCTTACGCCTCCAAAACCATTCGTTTTGGAGTTGTAATAACGTGAAGACGGAAGATTCGACGGCCTGCTTGAAACTTTCAAGCGTTTTAAACGCTTCCAAATTAAAAAGGAAGAAGCAAAAAAGATAACGAAAAACAAAATAAGAATTGTCCACATGAATTTTTCCTCCAAGCGAGCTTGGGTAAGGTTCATACCAGCTACCTAAGAGTATAGCACAACTGCCAGACAAAGCAAGCTGACAGGGTGGAAAAACTCACTCTTTTTCAACATGATTGACGTTATAGATTCCAATCTCAAAAATCTTCCATTTGAGAAACGTCATAATCATGTTGAATTTTGGACAATGATCATAATCTGGTTTCGTAACCAGAACTGTTTCGAATGAACAGTGCAATGAATTGTCATAGATTAAACGATGAAGCATGGAAAACTCAAAGTGATAGTTTTCCGATATTTTCCAATCCCAAGCTAACATTGACCTCTCCTTTTCCACAATTGCTGACAAACTCAACCAAAAGGCTCCTTTGCGATTCATGAATTAAGTTTATAGCCACAGCAATTGGCGTCCAGACGATTAAATCAACTTCTGGTTTCCCTTGAGGAGTAAAACTCGAACAACAAAACTGCGTAGGTCTTTCTTTGCAAACAGCAAAAAACCCACAAAGTTCCTTCTTTTTTGTTCTATAAAGTCTTTTTCCCATCGGATGAATTGATGACGATACTGATTCAACATCAACTCCAGTTTCTTTTCTACATTCTCTTAAAGCGGCTTGTAATTCCTCTTCTCCATTTTCGGGAAGACCTTTCGGAATCGACCACATCATATCGTCCGCTCCAGTAGGATGACAAATGAGCAGTTCCATTCCAAGATGATTACCTGAATGTATCAGAAAAACACCACAAGTAGTTGAAAATTGATGCATTTCAAACTCCCATCTTCGCAATGACTTTTCCAAATTCATGAGACTCTTTATGAACTACGAATAATTTGACAAAAATAATCTCTCCATCCTTCGCACTTTTTTGAGCAGAAAGAATCAAAAACCCATCATTTCTCCAATCCTGAATAGGATAACTACCCTCGCTGATAACAATGTCGTTCCTTGATTCTGGAGAGAAACTTTTATTTACAACAAATACTTTCATGGGATTCTCCTCGCACGTGCGGGCGCATTCAGTGGATGGTTATTCTTCTATTCGATCTCTTCTATTCTTTAAGAATTCTCTCATATCTTCCTCAGAAATGTTGAACTGTTTCATTACTTCTTTAGTCGAAAGATACTCTTTAGATGTACCACTTGTTATCCAATCAAGTTCAAACTCAGCAATCTCAAAATCTTCGATCAAATTTTCAAAGAAATCAACTACATGTGGCAAGTTACGCTTTTTCATTCCATTAAAAACATAACGAAGACGCCTGTGTCTTTTACATATCTTACAACTGCATTTTGGCATTTCGTTCCTTCCTTTTAGCTTTTTCGTAAATGTTATCGATAACTTTTATTTTGAAATCTTTGACAATCTGTTTACATACCAACCACTCTATATTACGAGATCTAAAATCAAACTCTCCGTCTTTGTATTTTATGATACTTTTTCCATTTATCGGTGGTTGATATTTGTCACGACATTCCGTAGAAACAATATCTCCTTCATCGATCTCATTCCCGTTTACATCATAGACTCCACTAAAAGGCAAGATTTCACAGTCTTCCTGATGTTTGTCTCCCCTGAAGACCTCACCGCATAATGAGATTGTCCATTCAAAACACTCTCCTGGGTAGATCATTTGCTGGTTCTTACCATCCCAAACACGGACCATAAAGTTGTTCATGTACATCTCCTTGAAACCACACACAACATACACCGGGAAGCGGAAAAGTCAAGCGCCAGTGGCGAGATTCGCAAGTTAGACTATCATACCGGATTTCCTGAAGGAAAACGCCTGTCTATATAGGATTTCTCTTGTAACAGTTTGATAAACTTAATAAAATCAGAAGGATCAAATTTGTCAGCCAAATAACCAGAATGTCTAGGAACCATTTTTGCAGAGTTCGTAGTCCACAACACAAAATCAGCAACAAATCTACTAAAAACTTCTCCTGGTTTTTGATGATACTCAGATCCTATATCGCCTTTGAGAGCCAAAGATCTAACAAAATCCTTATACCTGTCTTTCCAGGCAAGACGCTCAGGAGAACCTTTCCAAACAATGTTCGTTTCGCTAAGACCAGAATTGAATTTTTCTCCAAACGCCAATGCAAATTTATGATCAAGATAGTGTCCTATTTCATGAGCCACTGTTCCACCACCTACTTCCCCTATATAGATTGCTTTTTCAGTTGGAACATATCTT
>Ga0315291_10009235_pt1 | contig 12100 bp, 11 predicted proteins | sample YL17G12_20_MG_FD_203070 | JGI IMG/M metagenome (GOLD analysis project Ga0315291, IMG submission 203070) | Sediment microbial communities from Yellowstone Lake, YNP, Wyoming, USA - YL17G12_20 | ecosystem: Environmental > Aquatic > Freshwater > Lake > Sediment | place: USA: Wyoming | collected...
AAATCTGCCATATTATTATATTACTTCTAATATAACTATATTTATTTTTAATATAACTAATGTTAATACAAATCATATTATACTATATTTAATAAAAGTTAAATTAGGACAAACCATTTTTTGCAGATTAATGGCTCTAGTATCTCTTTTTAATACCTACAGATTATTGTTCCTTCGCTGTTTCTTACAATATAGGCCTCATTTTCCTCATCAAAATCAACCGTTAAATAAGTACCATCTGCATTAAAAACAATACCTGTTTCTGCATCAAATGACACCTTGTTAAAAACTCTGTTTACTAATAGATAATCTCTCCAGTCGCGAACAATACCTACACATGTTCTGTACTCTCTTTTCTGTTTTAGTGAAAGAGCTGGTTCTTTAACCCTCCAATTCCACAGTAATATTAAAAAATCAAGTTCCTGTATAGTTAAATCTTTACAGATTTTATCTAACCAATACCTTAGTTTACTTCCCTTAGCACTTCTATGAGATAACTCGTTTGTATCCGGGTCTTCAACAAAAAACTGCCATTTTAGTTTTTTCTCTTTTTCTATTTTATGACGTATTTTATCTTGTTCCTGTTTCCTTACTTTACTACACTTTTTACATCTAATGGCATTATAATGTAGATTTGATATGTCTTTTCCACAGTCAATGCATGTTCTTTTAGTGATTATCTGCTTTTTTGTTGGCATACAATATTTGCCTCGCTCCTAAATTTTGATATTGTATCTATTATATGTAAAGTTTTCATAGTATTTATATTTAAAGTAAATAATTATAAGGGCTCCCGAAGGTTCTCGGAAGCCCATTGTACCTCTACGTCGTCAAACACGGATCATATTTTTTCACCGTTTCTCCTTAAATAGAGGCGATGCTTTAAACAACAAAAGATGTTAAATAAGTTACTATACTTTTAACAATAGTAAAAATTGAAAATTTATAAAAACGTAAATTCTAATCCAAGTACTCCGAGACATAAAACCAGTGTTATAGGTGTGATAATAAGGCCGTATTTTAGAAACTCTCTAAAGGATATTTTAACATCTTTATCTCTTAATATAACCATCCACATTAACCCAGCAAGTGCACCTACTGGTGTTATGTTTGCACCAAGATTTGAACCAATAGTTGTTGCTAAAATTCCAGGTAGCATTGTCGCACTTGAAGCTACCTCTAATATTGGAACATAAAACACTGTCATGGGGATGTTGTTAAATATATTTGCTGAAAATGCTGATGTAAAACCATATACATATGATGATAAAAATGCTGAGTCACCTATTAGATTTTTTAGGTAAAGCCCTATTTCTTCTGAAACACCATATATTCTTAGAGCTTCAACTGTTATAAACATTCCTAAAACAAATGGGATGATTCCGAATGGTATTCTTTTGGCAGTTTTTGGGATATACAAAGCTTTCGTACCAATAATTTTTTTAAATATTCTTACATAAAAATCTCTTATTAGTAATATAATAATTAAGGCAAGTGCAAACGCAATGGAAACTATCCACATACTTACATCAAAATATGGAGCTGCAGCAAGCCCTACTATACATCCACCAAGAATAATTAAACCAAGGACAGCACCTGTTTTATCTGTTAGTGCATCTTTAGGATTTATTTTATAATCAATTTCAATAGGTTTATTGATTTTTTTTCTAAAAATAATGTATAATAAACCTATATTTACAAAACCCGCAACTAATGTTGGCGCGATCATCCATTTAAAATATTCAATAAAATCCAGTTGAAATGCAGCAGCAAGAACAATATTTGTTGGATTACCAATATAAAGCATCATGCTCCAGGTATTTGCTGCAAAAAACTCTGCAATTAAAAATGGTAATGGATCAAGTCCTGCATGCTTTGAAAAATAATAAATAAACGGAGTGAAAGTTAGAATAATTATATCATTTGAAGTAAAGATAGTCAACAGTGATATTATAAAATAAAAAGAAAAAAACAGTTTCCTGCCATTATCACCAGAAAATTTCAGTGCAACACGTGCGCAGTACTCAAAAAAACCAGTTATATCTAAATAAATGCTCATGAAAACCATTGAAAGAAATAAAACAAGAATACCAAATGGATTAAGACTACCTTCACCACTAAAACTTCTAATAATTTGAGAATAGTTCAAAAAACCAAAAATTAAAATTAAAATAGGACCAAGTAGTGCACCAAGAAAATAAGTATCAACCCTGATTTTTCTACTACCCAATCTTATGTAAAGATATGATCTTCTAATTATTAGAAAAATCATAACAACGCATGAAATTATAAAAATTAATTCAACAGCAATTTTTTCATACATCCAATAACGGCAAAATTAATCTATGTAAAAATCTTTTTATAAACTAAGGGTTTAAAGCTTTCTTAAAAGTTTCTAATGCATCTATAAGATTTGATTTTTCTGGGTTGATATTACCAATACCTAGTCGTATCATGTTTGATTTAACTAAATCATAATTATTTTTATAAAAGAAAAATGTGCCAGGGACCACTACTAACTCATGTTTAGGTATTGATTTTTTATTTACCCAATTGTATGTATCATCAATAGGTGTTTGTACCCAATATGTTATTCCAACTTTACTTGGTAAATATTTGAAATTGTTTTCATCCAAAAAATTTTCTGTTTCTTTTTTTAGGTAATCCCATTTTCTTAAATGTTTTTCAATATCTTTTTTATATTCAGTAAAAAACATTGAAGCAAGATGTTGAACAATATTTGGGTGATTGCCAACTGTGTTTAAGCAATCCGTGTAAAATTCATTTATCAAACCATTTTTAGCAATTGCCACACCTAGTTTCAATCCACCCAAACCATAAGATTTTGAAAAACCTGATATAGTAATACCATATTCTTGATTTATTGAATATATAATAGGAACTTTTTTCCGATCAAATTCAGCATATATCTCGTCACATAAAACATAGAAATTATATTCACAAGCTAGGTCCATTATCTCTGTTAGTTCTTTTTTATTTGATATTGCACCCGTTGGCGCATGGGGATTTGTAATTATCAATAAAGCTGTTTTATCTGAAACAATCTTTTTTAGATTAGATGGATCAATTTTATATGCATCTTCTTCTAATCTTTCTATTCTTTTTACATATGGAAAATATTCCTGAGCAGCTCTTAGTAATGGTTCATAAGTAGGATACTCGACGATTACCTCATTTTTACTGGGATTTTTTTCTGATATACATCTAACAATTCTAGTATTCTGACCTGATGCACCCTCACTTGAAATAAATATATTCTGAGGTTTAACATTATATCTTGTGCTGATTATTTTTCTAGTAATAGGATTTCCATCATCATAGTTTATACTAAAATCAAAATTTTTCAAGTTTAAATCAATAGTAAAAAAATTAATACCACTTGAACGCAGATTGTATTTTACTTTTGGAACCTTTGTGTACCAATCTAAGTACATAGATTTATGTTTCATTTCATTTACCTATATGTATTATAATTTATAACTAAATGTTATTTATTCTAATATTGTATTATTTTTTGCCACTTATTTATTTTCATATATTAAGAATAATTTAATACCAGGCAAACATTCCAAATTGAAATTCAAACCCAAAGAAAGTAAGGTAATTTCATGATTGTAACAGAAGGACTAAGTAAACACTTTGGCACAATAAAAGCAATTGATGACTTTACAATCGAAATACCTGATGGGAAAATATTTGGATTATTAGGCCCAAATGGAGCTGGTAAAACTACAACAATGAGGATTTTAGCATGTCTTATCAAACCTACCAATGGACGAGCTTTTATTGATGGGTATGAAATTGGGAAAGAAAATGATAATCAAAGTATAAGAGCCATGATCGGCCTCCTACCAGAAGTACCAGGATTATACGAAACACTTAGTGCATATAAAAACCTAGATTACTACGCACAACTATATGATGTTACAAAATCAAAAAGAGAAGAAAATATTAAAAATTTGTTAACCAATCTTGATTTATGGGAACGAAGAAATGACCCTATTGGTGAATTTTCTAAAGGTATGAAACAAAAAATAGCAATAGCTCGTGCACTTGTTCATGAACCAAAATACCTATTTTTAGATGAGCCTACTGCTGCACTTGATCCGGAAGCATCAAAAATGATTAGAAACTATATTCTAGATTTAAAATCACAGGGCAGAACTATTTTAATAAATACACACAATCTTTCTGAAGCCGAACGAATTTGTGATACTATTGCTATAGTAAAAAATAGACTTGTAAAAGTTGGAAATCCAAAAGAACTGGCTCATAAATTATTTGCAAGAACTATAAATATTACTTTAGATTTTATACCAAATTCTTTAATTAACGATCTTTCTGCTTTAGATTATGTTTCAAATATTCGTGTAGAGGGAAATAAACTTTTTTTAAACGTAAAAGCACCAGAAGAAGATAACCCAAAAATTATCTCATGGCTTATAAAAAAAGGACTGAACGTTCAGTACGTCTCTGAAGAGGAGTATTCTCTTGAAGATGTTTATCTAAAACTGATAGAAGAGGCTAAATAAAATGCTGAGGTGGAAACGAGCTTGGATAATCGCAAAAAAAGATCTAGCAGAATTCAAGAAACAAAAGCTTGTAATAGGTTCAATTATTGCTATGCCACTTGTTTTAGGAGTTGCTCTTCCATTAATTATGTTTGTTCCAATTGCTACCATGGCAGGACCCATAGGAACGGTTTGGGATATTCAGGGATTAATTGAGATCGATAAATGCACCAATAAGGACTGTTTTGCAGAAATAAATACAAATCAAACCTTTGAAAACATTTATTTTAACTCAACCACAGTTCAAAATATGTATCTAAAAAACGCTCATTTACAAGATTGTGTTATTATGTTTTGTATAATTGAAAACTCTACAATAAATAATTCTACAGTTCAAAACTGTTCTATTTATTATTCTCAAATAGAAAATACTATTTTACAATTTTCAGAAGGAACCGAACTTTACGGAAAAGAAATAATAGCAGTTAATTCAAGCTTAACATTCACAAAAGTAAAGGAATCTGAGACAGCAATGCTTATACCATTTATACTCAACTATATACTTGTTTTATTCGTAATAATTCCCGCCACCTTACCTACAATAATAGCATCCTATAGTATAGTTGGAGAAAAAAACAATCGCAGCCTTGAACCTATACTAGCAACTCCAACAACAGATGGTGAGATACTTGCTGGAAAAATACTATCATCGTTTGTTCCAAGCATGGGCTCTACACTAATTGCTTTTGTATCAGGAGCAGTTTTAATAGATGTTGTTTTCTTTTATTTACTAGGATATATGCCTTTACCTACACTTAACTGGATTCTTGTGATAACATTGCTTGCACCAACTGCTTCTCTAATGAGTATTCTTGCACTGGTTTTAGTATCTTCAAAAGTTACAGATGTTAGAGCAGCTCAACAGATAGGAGGATTTGTTATAATGCCAGTTATTATACTCATGTTGGGCGTAATATCAGGTTTTATATTTTTGTCACCTTTTACAATAATTCTTTTTTCGGTTTTTTATTCAATTATTGATCTAGGGTTGTTTTATTTTGCAAAATCCATCTTTAACAGAGAAGATATCTTGACAAAATGGGCATAATCATTTAATGCAAAACAGTTAATCTTTAATATAAATCTATAAAATAATAGTACCAAAATCTTAATGATTTTTTTAAACTATGCATAATAATTTTTTAGATAAATCAAAAAGGTTTTGAAATCAAACAAAGTTTAGAGACATAGATAAATCTAATAAGATTTTTTAATTTTGAAAAAAATTGGAAAACTGATGTTTTTTCCGATTTTCCCACAATTTTTTAGATAATAAAAAAAGGCTTAAACTTAGGTTATTATAAATTCATAAATTACTTCCAGCAAAGAACCCTCATCGCAAACCAAAACATTATTTTCAGAATCCAGGAAAGTTACATAAACACAATACGTACCTCAACAAAACAAACCTAAACATCTAGGATAAAAAAACATCCGATAACTATCATAATTTATCAAGAATATTTATATATCATATGTTTTTATCACTTATATGAGTGTGATTAAAATAGATGAAAACAAAAAAGGAAATCGAAGTAATCCTTAAAAAATATAAACCAATTTTGAGAGAAAAATTCAAAGTAGAAAAAATAGGAATCTTCGGTTCCTATGTACGAGGAGAGGAATCTAAACACAGTGACATAGATATCCTTGTTGAATTTTCAAGTCCCATAGGATGGGAATTTATTGATTTAAAAGAATTTTTAGAAGAAATTTTAGGGAGAAATGTAGATCTAGTTACTATACAGGCGTTGAAACCGCAATTGAAAGACATTATTCTAAAAGAGGTAGTATACACGTGAGACGATCCCATAAATTGTTTGTTGAGGATATACGAGATTCTGTGGAAAAGATTGAACGTTACATCAAGGATTTGTCGTATAACGAGTTTATTGAGAATGAGATAGTCATCGATGCAGTGATACGAAATCTTGAAGTTATCGGTGAAGCAGCGACAAATATCCCAGAGAGCATAAGAAAAAAATATCATACAATACCTTGGAAAAGAATGATCGGATTGAGAAACATTATGATACATGGATATTTTGGTGTTGATCTTGAGATTATTTGGGAAATTATTACAAGAAATCTTCCTGAAACAAAGCCATTAATCATGAAAATACTGGAAGAAATCAAATAAAGCTTAATTTATCTATGATAACTGGCTTTGTCTCAAAATTCAAATTCATTTTCTAGAGCGATAGTTTTGTTTGGGTATCATCAACAGGTTAAAATCAGATACTTTTGAGAAAAAGCCATCCAATAGTTTCAGTAATCCCCCGTTTAACTTTTTAAGATAAAAAATGTATGCTTTTTTCCCTTAGAGTTTTTGTTTTAAGGGGGAGGCATATAACTATGGAGACAAGACTATCAACCCATGTAATCGAAAAATCTGAGTTTCTAACTGCAAAAGACATGTTGAAACCCACTGTTGCAGTGCTATCCGGAATAAGGGAATTAGATAACTTACTAGATGGTTTTAAATCCGGAGAAATAACATTTATTGATGGAGATAGCAACCTGATTTCAAACATTCCAAATCAGATATGTGTAAACACCTATCGTATGCTACATAGTAACGTTGTCTATATTGATGGTGGGATATGCGCAGATCCGTATAAGATTTCTAATTACGCACGTAAAATGGAGGTAAACCAAAAAGAAGCGCTTGAGCACATACTTATAAGCAGAGCATTTACAGTTTATCAGCTAACAACACTTATACAAGACAGACTTGAAGCAACAATAATAAGATATAAACCACTGACCTTGATCATAGGTAGATTTCCTATTCTTTATTTGGACTCTGATGTACCTACTAGAGAAGCACAAACACTACTTAGGAGCAATCTGCATAAAATCCGTGAACTTACCACAAAATACGGCCTAATTACTATTTTCACAAACCTTGAAAAAAAGATGCTATCAAATCTTAGAAATGTTCGCAGTATCATGTATAATAATGTAGATGAAACTGTTTTGATGAAACAAACGGAATTAGCAACAAGCATAGAACTTGTTAACAGATGTAAGAGTAATATGATTCTTCATCTAGGTAATGGTCAGCTGCGTTTAGAGGATTTTGGCGTGGTGATATAGATGGGTCGAACAGTTCCAACTTTTAGAAACATAATCGAATCATTTGGTTGGGAGTGGAATGATTTCAAACGGGCACTAAGAGATATCGACCGTGAGGCTTTTGAAGAACTTTTGAATCATGCAAGGCGTCATGCAGCAGCAGGTAGCAACATAACTAATCCTAATCCTTTTGAACCTGTGATTATGAGTATACTTATTGAGCATGAAAAAACTTTGAGAAAATTAAGAGAACATGTTGAGCGGGAACATCCTTGATGTTTATCCTGATGACCATAAAAACGTTATGGTTACATGGCTTGTTGACAATGGAAAATCAATTAGAATCGAGGATAGCTACACACCTAGTTTTTATGTTTATTCCAAAACCCAGGATCTTTACAATCTTGCAGGTCTTTTAAGAGATTTACCACAGGTAGATAACCTTAATTTTACCCGCGAAAAAATAGTTTTAGGTTCAGATAAGAAAAAGTTTGTTTTAGAGGTTGTTCCAAAGAAACTAGGGGCGATGAGAAAACTTTCTGAAACAATTGATTCTTGGGGCGGCTTTTATAAGTATCAGTTGTTTAATGTCGATCTTCGCCTACCTACTAGATATCTTCAGGATAAAGGCTTGTTTTTTAATGCCAGGGCGAAATGGGATGGTAAAAATTTTACATTGGATGATAAACAATGGGCTATTGATTACAATGCACCGCGTTACAAGAGTACAACTTTGGATATTGTCAGCAAGTCAAATAGCAGTATGATGTCTTTTGATGATCCTATCGAGTCTATTAAGATCGGTGAATGTGTTATTAGCCAGGAAAACGAAACTGATACTATTTTGCTAGCTATAAAGCAACTAAAGCATGTTGATCCTGATGTTGTTTACACATGCAAGGGCGACAGTGTTGTTTTACCTTTTTTGTATCATCGCGCTAGATTAAATGGTGTTCATACAAAAATTAATCTTGGCAGAGAAAGCACTGGTTGTCTTCGCCCTGTTAAACAAGCAAAATCTTATTTCAGTTACGGTCAGATTGTTTATCGTCCTGCTTTTTACACTTTGTACGGTAGAATCCATATTGATACATACAACTCGTTTATGTATGGTGAAAGTGGTATACGTGGTCTACTTGATATTTCCCGCTGTTCAAATATGTCTTTACAAGTTTTGTCACGTGTGGGTCCTGGTACAGCCATAAGTCAGATACAGGTTAACAAAGCAAGAGAAAAAGGGTACTTGATTCCTTGGAAAAAGAATATGCCTGAAGACTGGAAAACAGCCATGAAGTTGTTAATATCTGATCGCGGCGGTCTTATTCTTGATCCTGTGGTCGGTCTGCATGAAGACGTAATTGAACTGGATTTTGCTTCTCTTTATCCTAATATTATGTTAAGATACAATATTAGTCCTGAGACTATGCTCTGCGACTGTTGCAAATATTATCCGAAGGTTATTGTTCCCCAACTTGGTTATCATACCTGTAGTAATCATATTGGTTTACTTCCCGAGGTTCTCAGACCTATTCTTTTCCGTCGTTTTTGTTTTAAAGCGCGGTCTAAAAACAAGAATTATGATAAGGCTTTGTACAAGGAGTTACAAAAGGCTTGGAAATGGGTTTTAATAGTGTGTTTTGGTTACACAGGTTATCGTAATGCCCGCTACGGCCGTATCGAGTGCTACGAGAGTATCACCGCTTTTAGTCGCGATATTCTACTGACTGCTGTTGAGATTGTTGAAGAAGCTGGTTACAGCGTGCTACACGGAATAATCGATTCACTATGGATCAAGCCAAAACATGGTATCTGTTTAAATCCTGTTCTTCTATCCAGAAAAATCAGTAAACGCACCGGTGTTCGTATGGATATCGAAGGAAGATACCGCTGGATTGTGTTTCTACCCAGTAAAAACAATGATGTTGGTGCTTTGAATCGTTACTTTGGTTTGTTTGAAGATGGTAAAATTAAGATTCGTGGTATCGAGTTTCGCCAGAGGGATTCTCCTATTTTTTTAAAGAATATGCAGAGTGACATGATAGGTGTTTTTTCAAAAGCAAAAAATTCAAGGGATTTCCTTGATTTGATTCCAGCAGCAGTTGACACTCTTTGTGAGTATGGCAGGAAATTAGTTAATGACGATTTTAAAAAAGAGGATTTGATAATCAGTACCTGTGTATCTCGTGATGTAAGCGAATACAAAGTAGATAACCTGGTTAAGTCTGCTTTGTTTCAACTTAGAGATCTTGGTGTTAATATACAACCTGGTCAATCTATCCGCTATATAGTATGTGATGAGAAATCTCGTGATTACAAAAAACGCGTTTGTATATCTGAATCATTGAAAAACTGTAGCGATATAGATGTTGATTTCTATCTGCGTCAAATTGCCATGTATGGCGAAAGTATACTTGTTCCTTTCGGCTTTAGACTGGAGAGATTATATTCAATACTTCAAAAAATAAAAACAAGGGAGGAGTTTAATGTATCAGTTTTACCAAGAGCAGGATCTCTTCAAACCAGTATATAACAAAACCGTGTAACTTAATTTTTAATATAAACATATTCTCTATGAAAAACCTTTTTTTTAGTCTAAAAAAATCATATTTTTGGGTTATATTTTTCCAAGACTACAATTTTATTTATTCATATTTTAGTATATGGTCTTCATCTCCAAAATTGTACCGTGAGGGTATAATTTTTGATAAATGATTTGTTCCTCTAGTGATTGTTTCATAGGACCCAGGTTTACTTTTCAAAAAATAATCAAACCAACCTATTGCATAAGTTAAACAGATAGGCTTTTGCCAAGTTGGACATGGACAGAGTGATGAAAATACAGTAGTAAATCCAATATGTGTACTACATGCAATTGAAATAATTTCTTTTGGGGAATTTGCTTTTTGATAACAAGACAGAATTGTAGGGATGCTACTAGTCATATCAAATGAGCCTAATTGAAATTGGATAGGAACAGTTATATTTGCAATAATTGAAGGTTCGCCATGTGATAATGCAATTACCACATCTATTCGTTTATCTTTTGATGCTACTTCAGAGACTATAACTCCTCCCAAAGAATGCCCAATCAAACCGATTCTAGATTTATTTATTATTTGATTTACTGGACTCTTCTCTAAAAGATAATCTAGAGAATCTGTTGTGGCCTTAAAAAAATCTCCTGATTTATAATGGATTCGTGCATATAAAAAATGACCAAATCTTAAATAGATATTTAAAACAGGAAAACTAATTCCCCTGATGGGATTTAATCCCTCGGATTTTCCTTGTCCAGGAAAATCAAAAATCATTGAAACATAATCTTCCCTTGCTAAAGCCTTTGGTATCCAGTTATATGCATTAATGTATCCTCCGTTGCCTTCACAAAAAATTATAGCAGGATATAGTTTTGATATATCTTTCGGATAATAAATCTCACCATATAATGTATAGTTTCCACTTTCATACGTTACATTTATTTGATTTATATCTTGTTTATTCCAATTTTTTATATTTCCATTAATTAAGGATTTGGAAAATAAATTTTTAATTTGTGCATCTGTGTTTGGTAACATATTTAACATAATGAATAAAATTATTCCAAAAACTAATCCTTTCTTAACAATATTTTTTTGCATATTTCTCCTTCAAAATTATTCCATATTAATAAATAATGCTCTGATAATGAATTTACCTATAAATCCATAATAGTAATTTGGAAGAATTAAATTTTTAAAAAGATAAATACCAGGATGAACAACTAACACAGAAATGGGAATTTCAATCTCATCGAAATCGTAGTTCCCTGCAATATCATAAGCATATGCACATTTATGAGAAAGGTCATCTTCATCACTTGAAATTATTACTAGTACAGCAAAAAATTTCACATAATCATCTGTTATCTCAAGATTACATATTATTCCTCTAACAAATAAAACAATATTGTGATAAAGTATCCATTGATAAGTTGGTCCAGAGCCATTAACAGTTTCCTTTAGTTTATTATTAATATAAAACTCTACTCTATCCATACCACTCATGTCATCTATTGCTGTTGCCGTAAAGCGAAAATCCCAACCTTCAAAGTGATTGCCACCAATTACTTCATAGACAAGAGATATAGTAGGTGTAGTTTTATCAATATCAATAACAGCCGACTTTACTTCTTCTTGATTTCCAGCATAATCAATTGAAAAAAATTCAATAAGAATATCCTCACCATCATCTATCAGAATGAAAGGTTCTGTATAATTATACCAAATATCGCCATCAATACGATACTTTGTTATGTTAATCCCTGAAATATCATCAGTTGCATTCAAAGTAACAGTGACATTGCTTACATACCAACCATTTTCACCATCAGGATTAAGTGGGTCCAGTGTACAGGTTGTAACAGGTGGAATAGTATCATCAAGGTAACTAGA
>Ga0315291_10009238_pt1 | contig 12093 bp, 12 predicted proteins | sample YL17G12_20_MG_FD_203070 | JGI IMG/M metagenome (GOLD analysis project Ga0315291, IMG submission 203070) | Sediment microbial communities from Yellowstone Lake, YNP, Wyoming, USA - YL17G12_20 | ecosystem: Environmental > Aquatic > Freshwater > Lake > Sediment | place: USA: Wyoming | collected...
GACTTGAGCAAAGCACAACTTGTTTGGTGTCATTCCGAATCCCATAGGGGTGAAGAATCTCGGCCCGAATTCCATTTACGCCGAGAGCATTACCCTTCGGGTACGCTTCGCAGTCACTTCGCTCAGAATGACTAGTTATATGTTGTGAAAGCGAAAACCACCATCTAATATTTGTTTAGTTTGAATATCACAGCCAAATTTGTGTCATTCTGAAGGAGCGTAGCGACTGAAGAATCTCGGACTGAATTCCATAATTGACCGAGATCCTTCGCCTGAGGCTCAGGATGCCAACCTGTGTGTTGAAGAAGCGAAACTTAATAAATCTATAAACTCCTCTTTAACCATTATTCTTTCTGAAAAGTTATAATTTCTTCGTTATGAAATATCCCTTTTGCATGATTATGGTTTTGGTTATCCTTTCCGCATGCGCACCATTAACCCAAACCGTACAGCCGGAAGAGGCATTGCTGACCCCCTGGCATACTGCCACTGCCAACGCGCCTGCTCCTTCTGCTGCGCCCGAACAACCTGCCGCCACTCCATTGCCTGCGCCAACTCCCACCCCGACCATCCATATCGTCGCCCTCGGGGAAACAATTTCCTCTATTGCCCTGCGTTATGGTCTGGATATGAACGCTGTTTTGGCTGCCAATCCGGACATTGATCCTTACACCCTGATGGTTGGAACTCTAGTAAAAATCCCCCTGGGGAATACCCAAACCCAAATTGGTGTGACCGTAGAGCCGCTTGCCCTGGATCTGGGCGAGCCGGAATGTTCCCGCACACCCGAGGGCGGGCTGTTATGCTTTTCAATACTTTCCAACCCACTTCTGGAAGCCGCCGCGAATCTTGCGGTAACCTTCACACTTTCAGGCGCCGCAACCGCAGAAACCTCAAGCCATACCGTACCGGCGCTCCTGAACAAACTCGATCCGGGCGATACTATGCCTGCGGTGGTTTATTTCTTCTCCCCGCTGCCTGCTGATTTTATTGTCTCCACCAGCCTGGCGTCCGCTTTTCCGGCAAGCCAATCTGGAAACACTTACTATTCCGTAGACTCGAGCAACCATTCTGTTAAGTTGGACGGGCGGCTTGCAAAAGTTAGCGGCGAAGCAATTATCGCGGCCGATCCCGGGAAGACAGTAGACGTGTGGGTGGCCGCTCTGGCTTATGACGCTCAGGGAAACCTGCTGGGCGTCCGGCGCACTGAAAGCCGCGTGACCCTTGAACAAGGTAAAAGCCTGGTTTTCAATTTGAATGTATACTCAACCGGCGATCCGATCAGTTCTGTGGTTATCAAAGCTGAAGCGATGCTGATTAATCAATGAGGTGAATGCCCATGGATCCTGAGACAATTCTGGTTACAGGCGCGACTGATGGCATAGGCAAGCAGATTGCCATTGAGCTGGCTCGGCACGGCGCGAAGGTGCTGGTTCACGGCCGCGATAAGGCTAAAGGCGTCAAAGTGCTGGATGAGATCAACCGCGATAACTGCAATGAAAATTTAATTCTTTATCTGGCGGATTTTTCCTCTTTCGCGGATATCAAGCGCATGGCTGAAGAGATCAAACGCGAGCAAAGCGAACTGAATGTGCTCATTAATAACGCGGGGGTCTTTTCCAAAGAAAGGCTGCTGACCAAAGACAGCCTTGAGATGACCTTCGCGGTCAACCACCTGGCGCATTTCCTGCTGACCATGCTGCTGCTGGACCTGCTTAAAGCCAGCGCGCCTGCCAGGGTTGTCAATGTCGCTTCAGGCGCGCACCGCAATATCAGTGCGGTGGATTTTGACAACCTGCAGGGTGAAAAGTCCTATGACGGTTTTGAAGCCTACGGTTTATCCAAACTGGGCAATGTGCTGTTCACCAATGGGCTGTCCAGGCGACTGGCGGGCAGCGGCGTCACTGCAAACAGCCTGCACCCCGGCGTGATCAATACCAGGATGCAGCGCGAAAGCTACAACCTGGGGGGTGAAAACGTTGAAGTGGGCGCGCAAACCTCGGTTTATCTGGCCACTTCACCGGAGGTTGAGGGCGTCACCGGCAAGTATTACAGCCGCATGGCTGAAAAACACACCTCCGACCTGGCACAGGATAAGGCACTCCAGGAAAAATTCTGGAAGGTTTCGGAAGAACTTCTGGCCGGGTATTTGTAAAATATCTTTTTTTGATTGTCCTTGCGCAGCATCCTGTAAGAATCGCGAGGTTTTTGTAAAAAACCGAAGCAATCTGCAACTAATTATAAGATTGCTTCCCTTTGGCAGTGACTGTTGAAGGGTGGAGTTCGCGGTGACAAGCGTATTTTTAATATTATCGTAAGGCGGCCGCCCATAGCCGCTTGTTTTATCTCAACTAAGAAAAATAAATTGAAAGTTTCATCAAACCAGGCATCGGTTTTGTTAAACCAATCCAAATGGTTATTTATTGGTGTAGAGTTCGATAATCTTCAGGATAACCTGTGATGCTTTTATCATGGAATCCACAACCAGAAACTCATAAGGTCCATGGAAGTTATATCCGCCGTTGAACAGATTGGGGGTGGGCAGGCCATTGAAGGAAAGGTGCGCTCCGTCTGTTCCACCGCGGATGGGATGGACGATGGGTTCTATCTCCAGTTCGCGCATGGCCTTCTGCGCGGCCTCAACAATATGGATAACCGGCTCAATCTGTTCACGCATATTGCGGTAGAGTTCCTGAATGCGAACTTCTAACGTGTCCGCGCCGTACTTTTTATTGATGAACTCCGCGCAATCCATAATGGTCTGCTTTTGTTTGTCATACTTATCTGCGTCATGGTCGCGCAGCAGATAGGTGCCTTCAACATGCTCCACATTCCCCTCTGACATCTTCCACAGGTGGTAAAAGCCATCGCGGCCTTCAGTATATTCCGGGCGCTGTTGGACTGGCAGCAGGCTGTTGAATTCAAAGAAAACCAGCATGGCGTTGACCATCACGTTTTTGGCGTAACCCGCGTGCACCGATTTACCGTGTACGGTCACATAGGCACGCCCGGCGTTGAAGTTCTCATATTCCAGTTCGCCCAGCTCGCCGCCGTCCACCGTGTATGCAAAATCCGCCGCGAAACTTTTCACGTCAAAATGGTCAATGCCGTAATTGGTCTCTTCATCGGGAGTAAAAGCGACTTTGACAACACCATGCTTGAATTCCGGATGGACGATCATATATTCCAGAGCGGACATAATGGCGGCGATGCCGGCTTTGTCATCCGCGCCAAGCAGGGTGGTGCCGTCGGTGGTGACCAGGGTCTGGCCTTTGTATTTCAGCAGGTCAGGGAATTCTTTCGGCATCAGCGCCATACCCGGCTTGCCCTTCAGCGGGATATCGCCGCCGTCGTAGTTCTCAATAATCTGCGGCTTGACGCCATCCGCGCTGAAATCCGGACTGGTATCCATATGCGCCATGAAAGCGATCACAGGCAGTTTCTTGTCAGTATTGGCGGGCAGAATTGCAGTCAGGAAGCATTGTTCATTTAATTGCACGTCCTGCAATCCCAGTTCTTTCAGTTCTTTTTCAAGCAGCCGTGCCAGATCCCACTGGTTCTCCGTAGTCGGCGTGCGATCGGTGATATTCTCATCCGAGCGTGTATTGATTTTCGCGTAACGAATAAAACGGTCCAAAATTTCTTGCATCATGGCTCCTGTAAAAAACTTATGATGGCTTATCTTATCCTCAAGCGGGGGAATCCGCAAGGAAGGATGTCAAATAGACAACCATATTTAAGAATGATCAGGCAAATTTTCGCTGTTCCGGTTGCCAAACCTGCCCCGATAAGCTACAATGGCTTGCATGGGTTGGGATTTGGTCGGACATGCGTGGGCGGCGGAGATGCTGCGGCAGCATATCGCGGCGGACCGTCTGCGCCATGCTTACCTCTTCAGCGGGCCGCGGGGAGTTGGCCGGCGCACACTGGCGCTGAATTTCGCGCAGGCCATCAATTGCCCCACCCCAACCGCCCCCGGCGTTCCGTGTGGCACGTGCCGCACCTGCCAGCAGATTGCCCGCATGCAGCAGGCTGACCTGAGCGTTACCCAGTCCGAAGCCGAGGGCGAATCACTGAAGGTAGAGCAGGTCCGTGACCTGCAGCACGCCCTGTCGCTGGCGCCTTATGAAAGCGCTTACCGAGTTGCGCTGCTGCTGCGCTTTGAAGAAGCCACCGACGGCGCGCAGAACGCGCTGTTGAAAACCCTGGAAGAACCCAATGAGCGCGTTGTGCTGCTGATGACCGCGGACGAACCCGAAAACCTGCTGCCCACCATTGCCTCGCGCTGTGAATTGCTGCGCCTGAGGCCGCTGCCGCTGGATGAATTGGCGAATTCTCTCGTTGTGAAGAAAAACCTTGAAGTCGAAAAAGCCCGGCTGATCGCGCATATTGCCGGCGGGCGTCCGGGATACGCACTGCGCCTTGCCGAAGATGAATCCCTTCTGGTAACGCGCAAGGAATGGCTGGAAGACCTTTTTACTCTGATTACCTCTTCCAGGCGCAAAAGGCTGGCGTACTCGGAAAGCAAATCCCGTGGGCGCGACCGTACCGAAACCAAGCAGAGATTGCGCGACGGGCTGGCGCACTGGCTTTCATTATGGCGCGATGTGTTGCTGGATGCTTCCGGAAGTGGCGCGGCGCTTGCCAACCTGGATTACGCTGACCAGATCGCCACCCTGGCAAGGAAAATTGGCGAGAAATCCACCGCGAAAACCGTCGCGAAGCTGGAGCATGCCTTTGCGCGCCTACCCAACGCTAACCTGCAGTTAATGCTGGACGCCCTGCTGCTTGAGTGGCCGCGGATTTAGGGTGTTGCTTCTGGAATTGCAGCCCTGCGCAGCAGGGAAAGCTATTTCATACATATCTGACAAACCCCGGCAAGATAGGCAGCTATCCCACCTGAGAGTTGAAATTTTGCTCGAAGAGCACACTTCGTGTGAGGGTGTAGCCCGACTGGGTACCAAAGCGCAGCTTCCAGAAGGGAGTGCGCAGCCTCCTGCCTGCCCAGAACGAAGTGGGGTAAGGAGTGCGCAGCCTCCTGAAAGGATACCCACATGGTAAATCTGGGCCAAATTATATAAAATCCATTCAAACCTATCCAAGATGTTTTGCTTCGCTCAAAATGACAACTCTCTGATGTACTCTTGGAAATAGATCCGAGTGTTTGCCTCAAAATAAAACCGTTAAACCTTTATTGGATATCCGGAATTATATAAAAAGGGTGTCCATTTGCTTGTAGGGCGCATATTCATATTCGCAGCTGCTTGAAAAATACGCACCAAAACTCGCTCTACTATAATTAAAGTTGCGAAAATAAAACCAGAAAGAAGAGGCAGAATGACTGGCAATTTTTCCGTTTCTACATATATCCTCATTGTGGTTGGCATCGGGTTATTTGCTGCCGGGTACACGCTCTGGATGAGAATCATCAAGCCGATCACGTCAGGCCCGCCAGCGCCCTTAACACTTCCGGATATACTGCCCGCCAAAGGCTTCAGCGTTCCGCTGATTGACGCCTACGGCGGTATCAAGGACCTTGACCGCGCGACCGTCACCCAGAATTTTCAAAAACCAAAATTAATCCTGTTTGATGATCATTTGGTCTATAAGCTCATCTTCCGCAGATCCGCGAAATACAGCGACATTCTGGAAGTTAACGCCGGATCGCAGTTCGCCGAGTATTTTCTGCAATTCACATTCAAAGGCAGAACCCTGGTCCTGACAGTGACCATGCTGGATCCAAAATTGCACACGCAGGTCATGGACTTTCTTTCCTCTAAAGGAGTAATGGTCATCGAATGAATTTCTGTCTTAAAAATAAAAAGAGCCAATAGTCTTACTATCGGCTCTTTTTTGATTCGCAAAGTATCTTATTCCAGGAATTCTATTTTTCCTTCCTCCATGGACGTGATGGAGACCAGGGCGTGCACCGGTACCCCCAGCTCTTCCAGCAGTTCGCGCCCGCCTTCGAATGTTTTTTCAATCAGCGCACCAATACCCACCAGGTTTGCGCCGGCGGCATTAACCAGCCGCACCAACCCCATGATGGTGGCGCCGCTGGCCAGGAAGTCATCAATGATCAGAACATTCTCTCCGCGTGGCAGATATTCCTGTGAAACAATCAACTCGGCCATGACGCCTTTCGTATGCGAGGGTGCCACGGTCAGATAAACTGTGTCCGGCATGGTGATGGGTTTATTCTTGCGTGCGTACACCACTGGAAGTTTCAGATATTTGGCTGCCATCAGTGCCGGAGCAATACCCGAGATTTCCGCGGTCAGCACGCGCGAGGCGCCTGTGTCTTTGAAAAAAGAAGCAAATTCTCTTCCGCAGGCGTCCATTAACATCGGGTCAACCTGGTGGTTAATAAATGAATCAACCTTTAATATACCGTTGCCCAAATATTCCCCTTTTGAAAGAATCCGTTCTTTTAATAACCGCATGATTGCACCTCGATTAAAATTTCAGCAATTAGACCACACTTATTCCAAAGCGTCGCGCAATTCCTTTGACAGTTTCTGGAAGCGGGGTGCATAACGGGTTTCTTCACCGCGCGGGCGGGGCAGGCTGATGGGTAGATCCAGGATAATCTCCGCGGGCAGTTTGCTGAACACTAGCACGCGGTCAGCCAGCAACAGCGCTTCAGAAATAGAATGGGTGACCATCACAACAGTCTTGCGACGTGCCTGCCAGATACGTAATAGTTCCGTTCCCATCTTTTCACGTGTCAGCGCATCCAGGGCGCCAAAGGGTTCGTCTAGAAGCAGCAGGTCGGGGTCCTGAATGAGCGCTCGCGCAATAGCCACGCGTTGGGCCATGCCACCTGACAGCGAGTCCGGCCAGACATCCGTGAAGTCCTGTAGGCCAACCAGCTCCACCAGGCCGCACGCCTGCCGCTCCGCTTCGGCACGCTCCACGCCGCGCAACTCCAGCGGTAGAAGAATATTATCCATTACCGTGCGCCAGGGCATGAGGTTGCTTTCCTGAAAGACCAATCCCACGCGTGGCTGACTAATGGATGGGAACTCCACTTCTCCTTTGGTGGGTGTTTCCAGTCCGGCCAGGATGCGCAGCAGGGTGGTCTTGCCGCTGCCGGAAGGGCCCAACACGCATAAAAACTCCTCGGGCGCGATGGAAGTATGAATATCCCTGAGCGTCTCCAAAACACCGTTCTGGTCGTTAAACTTCATACCCACGTGCTTGAGGCGAATGGCAGCGGATGAATTGGTCATCGGTTTATGGGAGAAAGCTGTTGCTAAAAGCTCCGTTAAGATCGAGGGGTTTGGATAAAAGTTTCATCTGCAGCAGCAGGTCATGCATATTCTGCCAGGCCTGCGGGTCAGAATAGCCCGGCCGTTCCGCCTTCCATAATTCAATAGAAGCGGAAAGCACCTGGCGCTGCACGTCTTTCTCTTCCGGGGTCAGGCTGGCCAGATTTTCCACATATTTTTCGCTGATGGTGAAAGCCTGATCGGGATGTTGCATGGCGTAATCAATCCCTTTTAAGGTTGCCGCGACCATGGCACGCACCACATCCGGTTTTTCAGAAATCATCTTTTCATTGGTAATCAGACCGTTAGCAACCAAAGACAGGTAATCAGATACTGCTATCACATCCACGTCAAATCCTTCGGCGCGCAGTTTGGTTGGCTCATTGGTAATATACACAACCGCAGCATCCTCCAGCCCGTCAGCCAGCGCTTCCGCCTGGGTAAATCCGATGGAATCCAGGGTCAGATCGCTTTCCTGCAGCCCGCCTGCGTTGAGCAGTGCTTTGAATCCGATGTAACTGGCACCGTAAAGCCCGGGGATGCCCACTTTCTTGCCGCGTAAATCCGCGGGGTTTTTAATGTTCCTGTTCACCAGTGAAACCACGCCCACCGGAAACTTCTGGTACCAGTCCAAAACATAGGTCACCGGCAGTCCCTGGGCGCGTCCCAGCAGCACCTGCTCGCCTGAGACCACCGCGAACTGCAGTTCGCCCGCGCCCACCAGCGCGACCGAATCGGTTTCCATGTTGTAATCCATCTCCACCTGCAGGCCCGCGTCACGGTAAAAGCCTTTTTCAATGGCCACATACAGCGGCGCGAACTGGATATTGGGGACGAACCCAACCGGCAGGCGGATGATATCCGTTTGTTTTGTCGCACAGCCTGTGACCAAACCGACTGCCAAAAAGGTCAAAAACGTTAATCGAAAAATCTTTGACTTCAATCTCATATAGCCCTCACAATTTTTTTATTCAGTTTGCCAGCGCAGTAAACGCCTTTCCAGCAGGACCACCGCGCCGTACAGCGCCAATGCCATCGCCACCAGAGTGAACACACCCACAAATACCAACGCGGTGTCATACAGGCCGCGCCCGACATTGATCAAAAATCCCAGCCCGCGGTCTGCGCCAACCAGCTCGCCCACCACTGCGCCGATGACCGACAGAGTGGCGCCGATGCGCAGCCCGCCCAGTAACACGGGCAGCGCGGCCGGCAATTCCAGCAGACGCAGGGTCTGCATGCGGCTGGCGCGCAGCGAATGCATCAGGTCGCGCAAGTTCTCGGGCACGGCACGCAGGCCGACTACCGTGTTAACCAGGACCGGGAAGAAAACGATCAGGGAGCAGATCAGCACCTTGGAAAAAATCCCTGACCCGAACCAGATCACCAGCAATGGAGCGATGGCAACGGTTGGCACCGCCTGGCTGGCGACCAGAAAAGGCTGCAGCACATTCTCAAGCAGGCGGGATTTTGCCAGCAGGTAGCCCAGCAGTGTGGCAAAGAACACACCGCTGGCCAACCCTGCCATTACTTCCAGCAGAGTTGCGGCTGTGTGGCGCAATAACGTGCCATCTGAAGCCGCACGCAGAAAGCGCTCACCTACCTGCACAGGCGCCGGCAGGATGAAGGCCGGCAACGACAGCAGCCGCACCAGGCCTTCCCAGGCTGCCAGAAAGACCACCATTGCGATCACCACACTCCAGCGTTTTAAATTCTCTTGCTTCGTTATCATTAAACAAAAACCCGAAACTTTGATGTTTCGGGACAGGGCGCTTTTTAAAACAAACCTTCTTTTCTCCGGACTATACCGTCGACCCCGGAATTGCACCGGATCTGCGCTTTTCAGCGCTCGTGGGTTATCACCACCGATCGGGAATCGGGAGACGCGCTCCCTCACCCTGCCCCGAAGGATATACAGTTGAGTATATTCAGCAACACTTAAAGTGTCAAGATGTGGCAACAGCCAATCCATTCAGTTTTGCTCTGCAAACGTCAAAAAAACTCTTGTAGAACACTTTCCTGCCGAACGATAATCCTGACCAAATCTGTCCAAATGTTAATCCTTATGTTTCTCTCGCAGTTGTATAATCAAAAATAGGAGAATAATTCTGGCGAATAAAATGATATTAAATTTTCTGCTCGACCCCAATGTTGCATATGTAGTGCTGGCCCTGGCATTTGTCATCACGATCCTGGCTATGTTGGCACCCGGGACAGGGGTGCTGGAAATAATGGCGCTGGCTGCTCTGGTTGCCGCCGGTTTTGGAATCGCCAATAATCCGGTGAATACCTGGGCGTTTATCCCGATCCTGGCTGGTACCGTGCTCATATTTATTACCATGCGTCGCACCAGCCGCTGGTATTACCTTGCGGCAGCGATTGCCATACTTGTAACAGGCACTGCTTTTCTATACAAAGGAGTTTCCGGTATTTTTGCCGCGGATACGCTTCTGGTTTTAATGGTTTCAGCCAGCATGGGCGGTTTTATCTGGATCATTGGCCACTATACCCGTAAAGCCTTCAACCAAAAAATAACCCGCGACCTGTCACAGCTAATTGGCATGACTGGCAGGGCTACAACGCATATTCATATGAGCGGCAGCGCGCATGTGAACAGTGAAGAGTGGTCTGCTATCAGCGACATACCCATTCCAGTTGGAAGCGCGATTACCGTGATTGAACGCAATGGACTGGTGTTGAAAGTAGAAAAATTGAACGATTAATTAAAATCGTAAAGTGATTTTAGAGAAAGAAGGTTAACAAATGTTCAGTTTCGCCCCAATTCTTATTGGCCTGGTGGCGGTGATCATCTTTTTCTTCCTCGCCGTATCCATCCGGATTGTGCCGGAGTATCAAAGATTGATCGTATTCCGGCTCGGCCGTTCCATCGGTGAGCGCGGGCCAGGCATGGTGCTCCTCATACCCATTGTTGACAGGGCAGTGATTGTGGACCTGCGTGAACAGGTTCGCGAAATTCCCGTTCAGACCAGCATCACCCAGGACAATGCCCCGATATCCATTGATTTTTTGTGGTTTTATAAGGTTTTTGATGCCGGCAAAACAGTGATGGAAGTCGGTAATTTTGAACTGGCCGCGCAAGGTATCGCAACCACAACTCTGCGCTCGGTAATTGGCAGCATCCCTTTGGATGGTGTACTTTCAGAGCGCGAGCAAATCAACAACGCACTGCGCAAACGCCTGGACGAGGTAACAGAACGTTGGGGCGTAAAGGTGACCAACGTGGAAATTCGCGAAATTATCCCCCCGCGGGAAGTGCAGGATTCCATGAACCGCCAATTGGCTGCCGAGCGTAACCGCCGCGCCGTGGTAACAGAGTCGCTGGGTACGCGTGAAGCCGCAGTTAATGTGGCGGACGGTGAAAAGCAGGCTGTTATCCTGAAAGCGGAAGGCGCCCGTGAGGCACAGTTGCTCAACGCGGAAGGGTACTCCAACGCACTTGAAAAAATTTACAGCGTAGCCAAAAATGTAGAATCCAAAACCATAACGCTAAAGTATTTTGAAACGCTGAAAGAACTGGGCGCCAGTCCAGCGACAAAATATATCTTCCCGATGGAATTTACAACCCTGCTCAAAGATTTTATTGAGGGTCGGGATAAAGAATCCAAACCAGGATCCAGGAAATAAGGACTTTTGAAAAATCCCCTTTAATGCGGGGATTTTTTATTTAATTCATCAGGTTTTGGTATTAATTTTGAGAAAAGAGGAGATGGTATTTTATGGAAGGCAATTCGGCTGCTAAGAAGTTATAATGGTCGGCATTGTGAATGAGGATTCCCGGGATTACCTGATTGAACCTGCCGCCTGGCGCGACCTGAAAGCCCTGGATGGGTTGGAGAAGTCTTGCTTTGGCGAGGATGCCTGGTCGTTGCTTGAGCTGTTAGGCTTGCTGGTTTTTCCAGGTGTGGTGCGCCTGAAAGCCGCGGTGGACGGTGCGATGGTAGGGTTCATCGCCGGCGATCCGCGCCGGAATGAGAAGACTGGCTGGATCCTGACGTTGGGGGTGCTTCCTGACAGGCGCAGGCACGGCATCGCGGAAGCGCTGTTAAGTGAATGCGAGCAAAACATGGGGATGCCACTGGTGAAACTGACCGTACGTCGCGGGAATGTTCCGGCCATTCACCTTTATGAAAAGCTGGGTTACACACAGGTGGATATCTGGTCGCGCTATTACCATAACGGCGAGGATGGGCTGGTTTTGGAAAAAAAGCTGACGCAAACCAGTTAACATGGAGATTTCGCTTCCACTGGGAATTATTATTAAAGGTTTGGCATTGGGGTTTTCCATTGCTGCGCCGGTTGGCCCGATCGGGGTTCTGTGCATCCGGCGCACGCTGGTGCGAGGGTTTAAGGCCGGGCTGGTAAGCGGGCTGGGCGCAGCCTCAGCTGACGCGGTTTATGGCACGATCGCAGCTACTGGGCTGACGCTGGTGGCGGATTTTTTGTTGAAGCAGCAATTATGGCTGGGGCTTTTGGGCGGCAGCTTTCTTCTGTATCTGGGCACCAAGACCTTTCGCACTGCGCCACCAGCAGAAAACGGTTTGACTGAAAAAGGCAGCGTCGGCGGGGATTACCTCTCCACCTTGCTTCTGACCTTAAGCAATCCAATGACCATTTTCATGTTTGCAGCTATCTTTGGCAGTATGAGCATTCAATCAGGCGCGGTTTACCGCTATAATGCCTTCCTGCTGGTGCTGGGCGTGTTCACCGGGTCCGCGCTGTGGTGGCTGACATTGAGTACCGCGGTCAGCCTGCTGCATGACAGGGTAAACGCGGGGTTGATGGTTTGGGTCAACCGCCTGGC
>Ga0315291_10009240_pt1 | contig 12090 bp, 11 predicted proteins | sample YL17G12_20_MG_FD_203070 | JGI IMG/M metagenome (GOLD analysis project Ga0315291, IMG submission 203070) | Sediment microbial communities from Yellowstone Lake, YNP, Wyoming, USA - YL17G12_20 | ecosystem: Environmental > Aquatic > Freshwater > Lake > Sediment | place: USA: Wyoming | collected...
AATTAAGGAGACCTTAAGCTTAATCTCTGAAACGAAATCGCACCAGGAAGAATTAAAAAACGAAATTTTCTTTGAGATTAAAGATAGCTGGGAGAAGGAGAGACGCGGATCAAGGCTCATTGATCTCTATCAGAATGAGATAATCCCCCAAGCTAAAGCTTCATTAGAATCAGCGATGGCAGGCTATGAGGTGGGTAACGTGGATTTTATGACCCTTCTTGATAATCAGATTACACTTTTCAACTATCAGTTAAGTTACCATCAGGTGTTGACTGATTATGAGAAAGACCTCGCAGAGGTTGAAGCGGTGGTAGGTAAAAGGCTATTCTAATATTTGAGGGAGGTTCAGCATGTTTTCGCAGCGTAAAAATAGAAAAAATAAGCTTATAGTAGTCCTGATACTGGTGCTTGGAGGAGTGGCACTGTATTACCTTTTGAGCGGTGGGCTGCCAGGTAAAAAGCAATTTATCGGAAAGGAAGAGGCAGCGCAGGTAAAGGAGGTATACTACTGTCCCATGCATCCGGACTACAAATCAGATAAGCCAGGGGATTGTCCTATCTGCAATATGACACTGGTGAGGTTAGAGACTAAAGCTGAGAGAGAAAAAGTGGCTGAATCAAAGGAGGTGTACTACTGTCCTATGCACCCGGATTACAAATCAGACAAACCTGGTGATTGCCCCATCTGTGGCATGCGGCTAGTCGAACGAAAGGTGAAGGAAGCGCCTATAGGGAGAGCCACTATGGAGGCTTCGCCAAAAAAAATCATGTATCGCTCCACCATGAACCCTAATGAGGTAAGTAATAAGCCGGGCAAAGATTCCATGGGTATGGACATGGTTCCGTTTGAAGTTGAAGAAAAGCCCTTGGGTTCCCCACCGGGATTAGCGTCCGTGAGTATCAATGCATTTCATAGAAAACATATGGGACTCACCTTTGGAACCGTAGAGATACGGAAGATCGCAAAAGAAATTCGAACTCCGGCACGTATCGTTCCTGATGAAACGCGTCTCTACCGGGTCACGACCAAAATTGAAGGCTACGTTGATAAACTATACGTGAATGTAACCGGCCAGGCCGTACACAAAGGACAGCCGCTCCTCAGCGTCTACAGTCCAGAGCTGGTGGCATCCCAACAAGAGTTTCTTACCTCCCTTCCTTTTGCTAAAGATCTATCCAACAGTTCCAACCCGACCATTTCTGCAAGAGGTCAAAAACTGATTGACGCAGCCCGTAAACGGCTCAAGCTCTGGGATATCAGTGACGGACAGATTGACCGACTTGAAAAAACTGGCCAGGTGGAAAAATACCTAATTCTGTATGCACCTGCTGGTGGGTATGTAATTGAGAAAAACATCCTGGCCGGCCAAAAAATTATGCCGGGCGAAGCCCTTCTGGTTGTGGCTGACCTTTCAATGGTCTGGGCTGAGGCTGACATCTATGAATCGGATATCCCCTATGTCAAGGTGGGAATGCCTGTGACACTCACTCTTTCCTACTGGCCAGGCAAGAGCTTCCAGGGAGAAGTAAGCTTTCTTTATCCTTATCTAGACCCGCAGACTCGTACGCTCAAAGCGCGGCTGAATGTTGCAAATACTGAACTCCTGTTAAGAGCTGAAATGTATGCGGACGCCCACCTGATTTATGATCTGGGAGACAAGCTGGCCGTGCCGGAAAGTGCACTTATGCAGACCGGAACGCGCAACTACGTCTTTGTTGCAGGCGAAGGGGATGAAATTAAACCAATAGAAGTCACCGTCGGAATGAGAAGTGAAGGTTACTATGAACTGTTGTCCGGGCTAAAGCCCGGTGATCGAGTCGTTACCTCTGCTAACTTCCTTGTTGATTCAGAGTCCTCATTGAAAGCTGCACTTCAGGATGTAACCGGAGGTGCACAATGATCCGAAAAATCATTGAGTTTTCTGCACACAACCGTATCCTTGTTATTTTGCTGGTGGCGGTGGCAGTGGTCGCAGCTGTTTACACCCTAAAGCAGATCCGGCTCGATGCTATTCCTGATCTCTCCGACACTCAGGTCATCGTGTACACCCGCTGGGATAGAAGCCCTGACATCATCGAAGACCAGGTCACGTATCCCATTATCACGGCACTGTTGGGAACCCCTAAGGTTAAGGCTATTCGCGGCTATTCCGACTTCGGCTTTTCTTATGTATATGTCATATTCCAGGACGGCACCGATATTTACTGGGCACGAAGTCGCGTGCTTGAGTATCTTTCTAAAATCCAGGGAAATCTTCCTGCAGGCTCTAAGACTGAGCTGGGACCAGACGCCACCGGAGTAGGATGGGTCTTCCAGTATGTTTTGGTAGATAAAAGCGGGAAACACGACCTTGCCCAACTGCGCACCTTTCAGGACTGGTATCTGCGCTATGCCCTCCAGAGCGTTCCCGGGGTAGCTGAAGTAGCAGGCCTCGGTGGTTTCCAGAAACAGTACCAGGTAACCATAGACCCGAATCGTTTGCAGAATTATAAGCTTTCTCTTATGGATGTGGTTGAAGCAATTAAAAAGAACAACAACGAAATGGGTGGAAGGCTTATTGAATGGTCTGGCACCGAGTTCATGGTGCGGGGCAGGGGGTACGTGAAATCCACCGTCGAGCTGGAGAAGGTTGGGGTTAAGGTCAGTGAAAAAGGCACACCGGTGCTGCTCCGGGACGTGGCCACCGTGGCCCTTGGGCCGCAGATCCGCCGGGGAGTTTTGGATTTTAACGGCGAGGGTGATGCCGTAGGTGGAATCGTGGTCATGCGACACGGTGAAAATGCACTCAATGTTATCAATAGAGTCAAGGCTAAACTTGAGGACATGAAAGCCTCACTTCCCGAAGGCGTGGAAGTGGTCACTACCTACGATCGCTCTGAACTTATACAGAAGTCTATTGACAACCTCAAAGAAGAACTGCTGATGGAAATGACCATTGTGAGCCTCGTCATTCTGTTCTTCCTGTGGCACTTCCCGTCGGCTCTGGTACCGATCATCACCATTCCCATCTCGGTACTCCTCTCATTTATCCTTATGTATTTATGGGGCATCACCTCCAACATCATGAGCCTAGCCGGCATTGCCATTTCCATCGGGGTGCTGGTAGATGGAGCAATCGTTGAGGTAGAAAATGCCTATAAAAAGCTTGAGCTGTGGCAGGAGGGAGGCCGTAAGGGGGATTTTCACCAGATTCGTCTGGAAGCCCTCCTGGAAGTAGGTCCATCGGTCTTTTTCTCTCTGGCGGTCATTGCGGTCTCCTTTCTCCCGGTTTTTACTCTGGTGGATCAGGAAGGGAGGCTGTTCACGCCACTGGCATACACCAAGACTTTTGCCATTGCGATAGCCGCACTGCTTGCGGTGACGCTTGATCCGGCAGTAAGAATGCTGTTTGCCAGGATGGACCCGTTCCAGATAAAGCCGCGACCGCTGGCATGGATTATGAATACGCTTTTTGTAGGGAAGTACTATGCTGAGGAGAAGCATCCGATCAGCCGCATCTTGTTTAAACTGTACGAACCTCCCTGCCGGTTTGTGCTGAGACATCCAAAGACAATCATTGCCGCGGCCCTCATCATTGTGGCTACCTCAGTACCCATCTATCTCAAGCTGGGTCACGAATTCATGCCCCCGCTCAATGAAGGTACCATCCTCTACATGCCTACCACGCTCCCTGGCATATCCGTGACCCAGGCCCAGCAGCTTATGGAGACACAAGACCGCATCTTTAAAAGCTTCCCAGAGGTGGTCACGGTGTTTGGGAAGGCCGGCCGTGCCGAGACCTCCACTGACCCGGCTCCCTTCTCTATGATGGAAACTACCATAGTGTTAAAACCCCCTTCAGAGTGGCGTGCCAAAGAGCGCTGGTATTCGTCCTGGGCTCCTCAATGGTTCAAGGCAGTGTTGCGCCACATCTGGCCTGACACCATGTCTTATGAAGAACTTATCAACGAGATGGACCAGGCAATTCAGATCCCCGGCAACACCAATTCCTGGACCATGCCAATCAAGGGACGAATCGACATGCTCACCACCGGTGTGCGAACGCCGGTCGGGATTAAGATCCTCGGTTCTGATCTCACTATGATCCAGCGCACTGGTGAGGCCATCGAAAAGGTCGTTAAATCCATTCCCGGTACCCGGAGCGTATACGCCGAGCGGGCGGCGGGCGGCTATTTTGTCGATTTCACGCCCCGCCGTGAAACGCTTGCACGCTATGGCCTTACCATCGATGATCTTCAGAACGTCATCATGAGTGCCATCGGCGGTGAAACCATTTCCACCACCGTTGAGGGACGAGAGCACTATACAATAAACCTGCGCTATCCGCGTGATTTGCGGGCAAATCTGGACCAGCTGCAGCGCGTCCTGGTTACCACTAAGAACGGCATCCAAGTTCCTATGGCATTGCTTGCTGATATTACTCTTACTTCAGGTCCGAGTATGATCCGGGATGAAAACGGGATGCTGGCCGGATATGTGTTTGTGGACATTGCAGGTAGAGACGTGGGCTCATACGTAGATGAGGCGAAAAAAACTGTTTTCCAGAACGTCACGCTGCCGACGGGGTATTCCCTCATCTGGAGTGGCCAGTACGAAAACATGCTGCGGGTACGCGAACGGCTCAAGGTCGTAGTCCCGGTGACTATTTTCTTAATTTTTCTGCTCCTGTATATGAATACTAAATCAGCATTCAAAGCGACGGTGGTCATGCTGGCCGTCCCTTTTTCAGTGGTGGGTGCGGTGTGGCTCATGTATGTCCTTAACTACAACGTATCCATTGCTGCCTGGGTTGGCATGATCGCACTTATGGGCCTCGACGCTGAGACTGGCGTATTTATGCTCCTGTTCCTAGACCTTTCTTATGAAGAGGCACGAAAAGGAGGCAGGCTCAGAAATCTTTCCGATCTGCATGAGGCAATTATCCATGGCGCAGTCAAGCGCATTAGACCGAAGATGATGACCGTGGGCGCGGCAGCCATGGGACTCATGCCTATTATGTGGTCTATAGGCACAGGCGCAGACGTTATGAAACGCGTTGCAGCACCAATGGTGGGTGGTTTGTTCACCTCATTTATCATGGAACTGCTGGTTTATCCGGCTATTTACCTCCTCTGGAAATGGAATAGTGAAGTTAAACATACTCAGGAAATGGTTTAAGGGCAGTACAAGATCGATTAATACAACAGGGCCCGCATGAAAATACGAAGAACTTATTACACCAAACCCAAAACTGAAGAAAGGAGTATCAAGATGAAGAAGAAAGCGCAAAAGTTTTTAATCGTAACAGTTACTGGTGTATTTTTAATGTTTTTGATGATTAGTTTTTTTACTACAGGGAATTCTTATGCGCAAAAGGATGATGTCTATTACACCTGTCCTATGCCAGAGCATGCAGATGTAGTTTCAGACAAACCGGGGAAGTGTCCCAAGTGCGGTATGGATTTGGTAGCAAAGAAAAAAGATGCGAATGTGAAATATACCTGCCCCATGAAAGAACATGCAGATGTGATCATGGATAAGCCCGGTAAGTGTCCCAAGTGCGGTATGGATTTGGTAGCAAAGAAAAAAGATGCGAATGTGAAATATACCTGCCCCATGAAAGAACATGCAGATGTGATCATGGATAAGCCCGGTAAGTGTCCCAAATGTGGAATGGATTTGGTGCCGATGAAGAGAGAGGGAAAGTAATAAAATCCAAAATCCAAATTCTAAAGTTCAAAGAAGATCAAAAGCGCCAATTGTTCAAAATAAAACATTTTGGTCATTTAAGCTTGTTTGGCATTTGAGATTTGGAATTTAAGGAGCTATGCACATTACCTTTGAATAATACACATCACTAAAGGAGTTTCCAATGAAGTGGGAAGATGATGCAAGACAGGTGGTTGACAGTATCCCGATTCACGATGTAATAAAAAACATGATTATTGTCTGGGCGGAGAGGATTGCTCGAAAGAACAAGAGTGATGTAGTAACCATGAGAGAAATCATGCAGACCCGGGATGACTATTTCGAGCACTTTGGTGCAGAAAAGATGGAAAAGATTCAGAAGGTTCGGGAGTCGGGGAAATCTGATACTGATATTGATATACAGGTAGGACTCAATAAAGACCCCGCGCTCTATACGATCGAGCTCTGTCACTCCCGTTTCTTCGGGTGCGATCGAGATCTAATTAATGTGCGGGAGTTGGGGCCCAAAATCAAAAAGAAGATGGAGGAGCTTAAGATTACTGAAATACTTGCGGATAAGGCTTTCGAAGTATTGATGCCGCATAGCACCTTCACCGTGTCCATCTCAGGCTGTGCCAATATCTGTACGGCGGCTGAATCTAAAGACATCGGTATTCATGGAGTTGCCAGGCCGAAGATCACAGAGGTGGAGTGTGTCCAGTGTGAGAAGTGTGTACACGTCTGCCTTGATCGAATCATCACCTTGAAGGAGGGAAGACCGGTTATCAATTTTGACTACTGCAAGCTCTGTGGTGCCTGTATCAATGTCTGCTCAACGGGAACGCTTGCTGCTGAAAAGAGAGGGTGCCGGATCATGGCAGGGGGTACCTTTGGCCGCTTTGCCCGTTATGGTTCGGAGTTGTTCAGGATAACAGACCTTGACATGATTTACCCCGTGCTGGAAGCCTCGGTGAAGTTGATAAAAGATGAGCTGAGTGACGATCATGAGGATAACTTCAGCCTTCTCTTGAGGCGTACAGGGGTTTCCCCCATTTATGAGTATCTGCGTGAGGTGGGAAAACTGTAGTCATTTTAGGTGAACATAAGGAAGAAAACAGTGGGTGAAGTGAGGGACGGTTACTATTTCATGTTTGAAATAGGCTGGTTTCTTGATTTATTGATTCCTACTCTGGCCCGGATTAAGGATGGAGCTCTCTACTTAGTGGGAAGCAAACCCTATAATGCCAAAGATCTAAAGCCCTGTTGTATTCCTCCAGGGGGTATCAAAGAGTGTAAGCACTACCGGCTTGATGATCCTGCTCTTAAGGCGTTCAGATGTATCGATTCTTTGATTGCAATAAGTAACTTTAACAATTTGGAAGGGGAACTACTCAAAAGCCTGGAGACTAAAGAGATAAGGGATAGCTACTTGAATACCCCTGCAAAAAAACAGAGAGAGGCGATTGTTGAGAGGGTAGTCAATGACTATGGTATACTTTCGGCTATAGAAGCGTAAAAATTTCATAAGAATTCCGAAAAAAACGGTGATTAAATGAAGCGTTTTAACAGAATGCTACTAACCATAGTAATTTTTATAGGAACATGGCCGTTACCAGCATTTCCTTTCTCTGCCGCAGACCATAAATGTTGTTCTTGCTGCTTACAGTTTGCCTGCCAGTGTGGGTGTACCCCTACCTGTGGCTCAGAGGAATTACTCCGCAACTTTAAAGAACCTTCAGGTAAAAATGTAGGTAGTTTAAATAAATGCGTTAGCTGTGTAGTACCAGAAGCGAGAAAAACCCTCTCCATAAGCGCGAGCACATTGGAAAAGAAAGAAGTTCTCTTACTTAAGAGAGCTCTAGGAGGAGAGAAGGATTATTTATTAAAAAGGGATGTGACAGTTCCTATAGTTTACATATTATGGTTAGATTTTATTCCCCTATTTTTACTAAACAATACTTTTCTACTATAAAATTATGTTCCTTCTTCCAGAGGGAAAGGCGTTTATCAGGGTGCATTTAAAGAAATCTTCTGTTTGGAATCGGTTTTAAAAGACTTCTAATCAAAATGATTGGCAAGAGGAGGAATGACTATGAATACAAAGGTAATGAAATCAATGGCGTTTACCTTAATAACGCTTCTTCTGGTTTTTTCGTCTGCGTGGGGTGCTGAAACCAAGCGTATGCCTATGCCCTGGGATGACTGGTTGGATGATTTATGGAACATGATGGGAGGGAGCAGTGTTAGACAGTTCAGAGCTGCCGACCTTGATGGTGATCATGAATCTGAGATAGTGACTATCTATGGAGGGATTTACCTTGTCATTTATGAAAATGATGGAACTGTAAAAACAATAAAAGACCTACCCAACATTCTTAACCTCAATTCGCAGGGAGGAGCGAATCAATCAGGAATGCCAGGGGGCGGTGGCGGCATGATGGGTTCCTCATTAGATGTGGCTGATTTTGAAGGAGATGGTGATCTTGAGATTATGACTATCTATGAAGGTGGAGTATTTTATGGAACGCATCTAGTGGTGCTTGATAGCGACGGAGATCTCGAAAAAACCATTCTTCTTCAATCACTCTATAATGTGAAAAAGTAGGATCACCCTTTTAAGAACCTTATGGGTATGGAGGTGGGGACTTTACAATCTTTCACCTCCATACCTGAGGAGAGATGGCTAAGAGCCGAGGACAGGGTAATAAATTTTTAATAAAAAAGGAGGGTACAAGATGAGGGCGTCAAAAAAATTCATTACTCATACAGTTATTTTCCTATTCATTCTTTACCTTACCGGGGTTTCTTTTGCTGCTGAAGAGCAAAAGGAAGAGATGAAGTTGGTTAACAAAATTGTTACTATCAGTACCTATGAAGGGATAACCCCGATCACTATTTCTTCAGTACCTGGAACCACGGTGATCTGGGTGAATCATTCCAAACACCCTGTGGAATTGCTTTTTACGGATAAGAAAGTGGTGCTTGCCTGTAGCTCTCCTGTAAATTTTTTCATCGGTAAAGAGGGAGCCTATGAATCAGCAAAGATTCCCTTCGCCGGTACTGCAAGCCTCTGTTTTACTGAAAAGGGAAGGTATGAATATATGGTGAGATCTTCTACTACCTTCTACCCAGGCAAAAGAGAGCATCGAGGGGGGATTGTGATAGAATAATGATTATAAAGTGAGGATGGGATACGATGAAGAAAACGCTCGAAGTGAGGGGCATGACTTGTGAGCATTGTGTAAAAAAGGTACATAAGATTGTCAGCAGGTTTGAAGGGGTTTCTGATCTTTCGGTTGATCTCCACAAGATGGAAGCGAGCTTTGAATGTGACCCTCAACGTACCGATGTGGCGAGGATTGTGAAGGCAATTAATGAGTTTGGTTATACCGCAAGAGAGAAAGGATAGGAGGTGATACGATGGAAAAAACAGTTACCATCCCAGTGCAGGGAATGTCCTGTGAACATTGTGTGAGGGCAGTTGCTAATGCTCTTAAAGTGGTCAAAGGTGTGAAAGAGGTTAATGTTTCGCTTGAAGGTAAAAGTACCCAGGTGGTGTTTGATGATAGTCTTACTACTATAAATTCATTAGAAGCAGCTATTGTTGAAGAGGGATATCAAGTAAGAGAGTAGAGGGTAATAGGTAATGCATCATTTTAAGAGAGTGCTATGGAAGCCAAGAAGATAGATTTACATGTTGGAGGTATGACCTGTGCGGCCTGCTCTTCCAGGGTGGAGAGGGGTTTGAAAAAAGTAGAAGGTGTGAGTGAGGTCAATGTAAATCTGGCAACAGAAAAGGCGCATATCGAGTATGACCCTACCAGGGCTACCTTACGGAGTTTTATAGGTACCATTAGAGGTATGGGGTATGAAGTAAAGTGTGAAAAGGTTACACTGCCGGTGGGTGGCATGACCTGCGCTGCCTGTTCCGCTCGAGTGGAGAGGACTTTAAATAAGCTTGAGGGTGTAGTGCAGGTGCATGTAAATCTGGCAACAGAAAAGGCGGCGGTAGAATATTTTATTGATAAGATTGGGGTAGAAGATTTAAAAAAGGCAATTACCAACGCCGGCTATTTTGTTAAGGAGGAGATAAGAGAGGAGCAACAGAAGGGGGAAGAAAAGGAAGAAGAAGAGGTTAAAAAAATTAAGGAAGCAAAGGATAGGCTAATCATTGCTTGGATCTTTACAGGACCCATGATGATACTCATGGGGATTATGGCATTTGTTCATCTCCACTTTCTCCACCTCTATCATAATTGGGTTATGCTTCTCCTTGCTACCCCTGTTATCTTCTGGGCGGGTCACCGCACTAATAAATCGGCGATAAAGGGACTACTCCATCTCAATCCAAATATGGATGCACTTATCTTTCTAGGGTCATTTTCATCCTATGCCATCGGTATAGCCTCGCTTTTTGTGAGCGTACCCAGTTTTGCTGAATGTGGAGCCATGATTATGGCTTTTAATCTCATCGGAAGATATTTAGAGACTATGGCGAGAGGCAGGGCTTCCCAGGCCATCAAAAAACTTTTAAAGCTTGAGGCAAAAAGCGCACGAATCTTGATTGAAGACAAAGAGGTTGAGGTTCCTATTGAAAAGGTTCAGGTGGGGGATATTATGGTGGTGAGGCCAGGTGAAAAGATTCCTACCGATGGAGTAGTAGTAAGTGGGGAGAGCAGTGTTGATGAGTCGATGGCGACTGGGGAGTCCATGCCCGTTGAGAAGAGAGAGGAAGACAGAGTGATCGGTGCTACTATCAATCGACAAGGACTACTCACGGTAAAGGCGACCAAGATTGGCAAAGATACCTTCCTCTCACAGGTGATTAAGATGGTGGAGGAGTGCCAGGGTACGAAGGTACCCATTCAGGAATTTGCTGACAGGGTTACCTTTTTCTTTGTTCCAACAATAATAATTATTGCAGTGTTGACTTTTGTGGCGTGGGTTATCTTCCCTGATTTTTTTATCACCATAGCCCAGAAAGCCCAGCATTTCCTGCCCTGGGTCAATCCTTCTCTAGGCACTGTTGCGCTTGCCCTCTTTGCTGCGATTACCGTCTTAGTAATTGCCTGTCCCTGTGCCTTGGGTCTGGCAACTCCTACAGCGCTGATGGTGGGAAGTGGCATGGGAGCTGAGAGGGGTATTCTTATCCGCCGTGGCGAAGCCATTCAGACCCTTCAGCATATCAAAGCCATTGTGTTTGATAAAACGGGCACTATTACCAGAGGGAAACCAGGGGTGACCGATGTGGTTCCCTTGAATAGCATCGATGAGAATGAACTTTTGAAGATTACTAGCTCCGTGGAGGCAGGATCTGAACACCCCTTAGGTCAAGCGATTGTAAATGAAGCCAAGCTGAGAGGGTTGTCACTCAATGAACTTAAGGGGTTTGAAGCAGTTACCGGCCAGGGTGTAAAAGGGAAGATAGGTAGTTATGAAGTGCTAGTTGGTAATCATAGACTCATGCACCACCACCAGGTGTCTTTTGATGGAATGAATGATCTTCTTAAAAAGCTGGAAGACGAGGCGAAGACGGTGATGTTAGTAGCAATAGGTGGGAGACCTGCTGGTATTATTGCCGTTGCGGACACGCTTAAAGAGGATTCGAGTGCTGCCGTTTCCGAGCTTAAGGGCATGGGTTTTGAGACGGTCATGATTACAGGAGATAATGAGAGGACGGGCAAGGCTATTGCGAAGAGAGTAGGCATTGAGAGGGTTTTGACTGAAGTAATGCCAGGAGATAAGGTTAAAGAGGTAAAGAGGCTACAGGATGAGTTAGGAATGGTTGCCATGGTGGGGGATGGGATTAACGATGCGCCAGCCTTGACCCAAGCTAATGTAGGGATTGCCCTTGGTACGGGAACTGATATCGCTATAGAGTCTTCCGATATTACCCTGGTGAGGGGAGATTTGAGCGCGGTAGTGTCCGCGATAAAGCTTTCCCAAAATACTTTCAGAAAGATCAAGCAGAACCTCTTCTGGGCATTCTTTTATAATCTTATAGCCATTCCTATTGCTATCATGGGGTTACTGCATCCGGTGATGGGTATGTCGGCTATGGCCATAAGTTCACTCTTTGTAGTGACTAATTCCTTGATGCTTAAAAAAGCAAACATCAAACCGAGCTATACATAAGTAAATCAGAAATTCAAAATCCGAAACCTGGAACAATTCCAAAAGACCGAAATCCAAAAGTGAAAACCCACAATCTAAAATTGATGAAGTCGTAAAAAGTCAAAGAAATTATCATTGCGAACGAAGTGAAGCAATCTCTGCCTTTGTAAGTAGTTGAAAAACCAAGATTGCCACGTCGCTTCGCTACTCGCAATGACACCTGTCAGGACTTTTTACGACGCTATCAAAATTCAATGTTGGGTAATTTTCTATTGCGGGGACAAGTATGAAACGATTATCTCTCGTCA
>Ga0315291_10009242_pt1 | contig 12089 bp, 17 predicted proteins | sample YL17G12_20_MG_FD_203070 | JGI IMG/M metagenome (GOLD analysis project Ga0315291, IMG submission 203070) | Sediment microbial communities from Yellowstone Lake, YNP, Wyoming, USA - YL17G12_20 | ecosystem: Environmental > Aquatic > Freshwater > Lake > Sediment | place: USA: Wyoming | collected...
ACAGAGTTATAAAGATGCACAAACAGCTGCAAGTAATTCCCAAAAGTTACAAGATTTAATTGATAATAAACTTCCACCTGAACAACAAGCACAGATTGATAACATGAAGAAGATACTTGATGCTCGTGTTAGACAACAAGAAATAGATAATGCTAATCTTGTTGGTGGTACTACTATTGCTCAAAATCTTTACGGTCTTGGAGGTACTTCAGTTGCAACATCAGAAATAACAAGAGTGGTTGATGCTGGTAAAGTAAAAGTAGATGAACTCCTAGCTAAAAATTCTCAAATAATTTCACAAATGACACAAGCCTTTAAGAATGACGATATGGCTGCTCTTAAAGATGCTTATAATCAATATACAGCTACTCAAACTCATATCACTAAAACTGTCTCTGACATGCATAATGAAGTGGTGGCAGCTAATAAGGAAGAGGCAACAAGAAAGGCAACTGCACAGAATGCTCTAATGAACGATATTAATAATTTACAAACTACGGTAAACACAGCTGGAGGAATTCCTCCTGAAAAACAACAATCTTGGAATGAAGCAGTAGCAAAAGGAGATTTTAACACGATGATGCAGATTTCAGCAGAAACAGGAGTTCTTTCTGGTTCTAATGATCCAGATCAAAGAGACTATAATAAATATGTAAGAGATTACCAAGCATCAGGTCTTCCTTTAAGTGAGATGATGTCGTGGGGACCACAACCTGGTAAGAAGGACTATCTAGTATATATTGCCAATAGAAAGAAACTTGCTGCACCAGCAGGGACTACTATAATGATGGGAGAAACTATGACGGGGAATCAAAAGAAGGTAGTCACAGCAGTTAATGAAACTATCATGAAGAGCCCTGTGTATAAAACTGTACAATCAGCCAATGTTTTCGTTGATGGTGTTAGAGCTTCACTTAATACAGGAACAGGTCTTGGAGATATTGCTGCAATTAACCAATTCCAGAAAGTGGTTGATGAAGGAGCTGTTACTCGTGATCAAGACGTTAAGCTTGTTATTGGTGCTCAACCAATCATGGATAGACTTAAAACGTGGTCATCTAAAAATGTTTCAACAGGTGAAGTAATGAGTCCAGAATTAAGAGCAGAAATGAATGGTGTTATGGACGCTTTAATAAAAGTTAAAGTTGACAGACTATTGAACTCACCAGAAATTAAATCACAAATGAAAGTAGCTAAGGCTTCTGGTGTTGATATAAATGAGACAATAATAAGTGATTTACAGGATACAAATACAACTCATCCTGCAGTTAGTCAGCAAGCACAATCAGCAAAAAATACTCAGGCATCTGTTGATTCTTATACGCAAAAAGACCCAACAAAGATGAAAGAGGTTGATACTTTTCTATCTCAGAAGAATAAAGATGGTTCAGATAGAACAGAGGAAGATTTCGTTACTTATTTAAGAGCAACAGGTAAAATAAAATAATATTATGGCATACACACCCGAAGACATTCAAGCAGACGCAGCAAGATTAGGAGATACAGTTGTTAATCCAACTGGTTCTGCTGATGCACCTATGTCTCCTCTTGAAGTATATAGAAAAAGAACAGGATATAATCCTGCCACCCCTGCAAGAACTTTGATAACAGACATCAAATCAGTAGCAAAAGATCCAGTAGGAAGTTTTAAGGCTCTTTCTGGTGGAGTAGCAAAAGGTGTTGGAGTGGAACTAGTAGGTTCAGCTATTGATTATGCAGGAAGAAAAGCTATAGAAGCTCTTCCTGATACTTTTCAAGTTGCTGGAATTACTAAACAACAAAGGCTTGAGAATTTATCTAAAGCACCATCTATCAATGAACAATTTGAAAAAAATCAATCTATGGATGTACATCCTAATCTTGCTGCAACTGGTGAGGTTTCTGGTTTTGTTGGTTCAGTGGGTCCTGCATTAGTTGCAAAATCTCCACAGATTATTGTTAAAGGAAAAGAGATATTATCTCCAGTAAGTGAAGCTCTAGCTAAAAGAAGTGCGACAAAAGAATCTGATTTTATTAAAGATTTAATTACTCCAGAACTTAATGTAACAAAGACAGCTAATGCTATTAAGACAGGTAAAGTTACTGAAGGAGGGATATTTAAAGATAGAGATATAACAGGAGCAGTACCTTTCTTTGAAGATACCACAAAAGCTGTGTCAGAGGTTCCTGGTATTTCTAAGAGTAAGACATTACTTGAGAATGCTAACCATATTCATGACCATATAGGCACAGTAGCAGATGACTTAGTTTCTCAATTAAAAACTTCAGCACAAGAGATGAAAGTGTCTGAAATTGCTCAAGTGCCAGCAAAGTTTAATCAGTATATGAAAGGGGTTAAGGCTACCCTCAAAGAAAACCCTACACTTGTTGGTGATGCAGAAAAAACAGCAACAAAGATACTTGATAAGTTTGAATCTTTGGTAAAAGAGGAAGGTTCGACACCTGACGCAATAATTTCAGCTAGAAAGAAATTAGATACATGGATGTCATTACAAAAAGGAGACAACGTATTTGATCCTAAAACTGAGGGGGCTGTTTCTGTTGCGTTAAGAGCAATAAGACAGGGTGGTAATGACTTTGTTGCATCCTTATCTAAAGATGTAGCTGTTAAAGATATGCTTGCAAAGCAGACAAGTCTATATAATGCTATTGAAAATATAGCTCCAAAAGCAGCTAAAGAAGGGTCTAGTGGGTTTAAGAGATGGGTAAAATCACATCCAAAAATAGTTAGGTCTGCTAAAATATTAGGAGCAGCAACTGTGGGGGGTGGAGTTGCAGGAAGTTTACTTAATCAGTAAAGCCACTATTATAAAACCGACACAAAATGATATAAAGTATTTCATACCCTCCCACTCTACCACAACTTACTTATAAATGCAATTTGATATACTAAATATATATGCCATTACTTAAAGGAGTAAAGAACATGAAAAAGAATTATAACGAACTCACACAGAATCCTGTTGAGTCTGCTAGTCGTGAGAAAGCAATTCATACTATTATGAAGAAGCATAATATCTCTTATGATGAGGCAGTACATAGACAGGCGATAAGAATAATTCAAAGCCAAGCAAGAAAAAAATAAATGGATAAAAAACAGAAACTTGAATTACTAAAAGACATTAAGAATCCACTACGAATCACAAATAGAGACGTAGAGGATTTAAAGTCTCGTGTTGATAAAATAGAACAAGATCCACCATTGCCTATTAAAGGTGTAGATTACTTCACTGAAGAAGAACTTCAAGGAATGTGTGAGTATGTCCAATCACAGATACATCAAGGAGTTGATGGGGAACAAGGTATTCAGGGTGAAAAAGGTGAGCAAGGAATACAAGGAGAGACTGGACCATAAGGAGAGCAAGGTACTGCTGGTAGAAATGGTATTGATGGAGAGACTCCTGATATAAATAAGATTATAAAGGAAGTCATTAAGCAGATACCAATCCCGAAAGATGGCAAGTCTCCTGATATTTTAGAGGTGGTTGCTCTTGTAAAGAAAGAACTTAACCTCCCTGAGACGGACAAGGTAATGATGAAAGATGATCTAATTACTTTCCTAAAGAAAGGAGGTTTTAGAGGAGGTGGAATATCATCTCTCTCACAGGCAAATGACCTATCTTCAACATCTGTTTCTGTTAATGTAACCACAGCAACTTATAATGCCACACAAAATATGTGGAATGTTAATATTCTTTGTAATGCTACGACTCAAGCAATCACAGTAAACTTACCTACCGCTATATCTAATTACGCTACTTTTAATATTAAAAAGACAGACTCCTCAATAAATACAGTAACTATTGATGGCAATGGAACAGAAACTATTGATGGAGACACAACTAAAGTCATTCAATTTCAAAACACTTCGTTACAGTTGATAAGTAATGGAGTTAATTGGAATATAATTTGATATAATATAAATATATGTCATTCGCAGAAAAAACAAAAATAAGTAACGTAGCAGGTACAACTATCAACCCCGCTACCGAGGAAAAGCAGGATACTCTAATCACTGCTACTCAGGCGAATGTAATGGCAATCACTAACGCTATTAACCAAACTGCGTATGCTCTTGGGTCTACTTCTTTCTCGGCTACTACCAATATCTCAAATGACTATATTCTGGATAGTGTAGAGTTTAACTTCTCTACTGCCCTTTCAAAAACTATTACTATCACTTCTGCTGATGGAACTATCCTATGGGGTGGAAATGTAGACACAACCTCTGCAAATCTAGGTTACAACACTACTAAGCAAAACATTTTCCTTGCTGATTTTAATTCAGGTTTCAATGGAGGAGAAAATATCACTATTACAGTAACTCAAACATCTGGAGCGTGTGCTATGGATTGTTTACTTAAAGTAAGAAGTGGTTCAAACAATCTTCTCGGAGACCCCACACTAGGGGCTGGAACTGCTCATATTGGAAGTGTAACCGTGGACTCATCTATTCCCGCAGGTACAAACAATATCGGACAAGTAGGAATGAGGTACTACGACGTAGAAACTGCTCAATGGTCTAATGTACAAGGGGCTGAGGGTTCTCCACACACGATGTCCTATACAACCGCTATCGCAATGGGGCATATTGCAGGACACACAACATTCAGGGGATTTGGGCAACGTCAAGGTCTTTCAACTGCAGTAACTGGGGATGATGTGTGGGAAGGAACTGCCACAACTTGCCCTATGCCCAACCAAACAACAGGGGAGCGGATGACCCTTGTATCAACTTCGGCATCTGACGCAAGTGCAGGGACAGGTGTGAGGACTATAGACTTGCATTACTTGGATATTACGGGAAATGCACAATCTGAAATCATAACGCTAAATGGTGTAACCCCAGTAAATACTGTCGCAACAAACATTCGTTTTGTGCAATCAATCCACTCTGAAACAGTGGGAAGTACTGGTACTGCGGTGGGGACAATCTCCATCTACAAAACAGGAAGTGCGGGAACTGTCTATAACGTGATAGTTCCTGGGGGGAATATGTCGCTTAACAGTGCGAGAATGATACCTTTCGGGAAGACTTTTTATATGACTAATCTTTCTTTTTCAGGAGCGTCAAACAAAGCAATCTCAATTAAACTTCGCTCAACCTCTACTTTTGAGGATGTGGTAACGACAGGGTATTTCTTCTTGTTCAAAGATGTAACGTTCATTCAAAACTCCATCCGTGAAAAGACTTTTAGAGTCCCATTAAAGTTTCCAGCATTGTCGGTGCTGAAAGCTACTGCCTACTCATCACAGGCAGGGGGCGATGTGAGTTTTAATTTTGATGGTTGGTGCGAATAATTATGTCAAAAATACACGTAAAAAATCAAATACTTGACCTAGCACTCTATCCTCGCATTGAGGTTTTAGCGACTACGATAAAATTCTATGCGAACGAAACTTCTGGTAATTGTTTTTGCTATATTAAAGGGACTGATTTAACAAACGCAGAATTTGACACACTAAGTGCTTTCTTACTAAGTGAGACAACTGACCCTCACACAAATGTAATATGACAAAACAAATAATCAATGGTGTAGAGATATTTGAGGGGTCAGGTGGAATATCCACCTTTGAATATTACGCCACTAATATTCCTTCTGTTGCTGTAACTTCTACATCTTTATCACCAACACAAGTAATTAAAACCTTTGCTAGTGGACTTATTTCAACCCTTAATCTTTCTGGTGGACTACCCACTACGAAAGTATTGAGTGGGACATTACCAGCGGGTTTAACAATCACAACAAAACATTATGATTTTACAGGTGTGGATATCCCTAAGATTTCCTATTCATAATAATTTGATATAATAAACATATGGCTTACGCAAAATACAACTATCTAGGTTCGACAACACAGTCACAAACAAGCATCTTATCAGATGTGGGTTCTATTCTTTCAGGTGTAACAAATAAGGCTCAATTATTTGGACATATCAATCTTTCCTCAGCAGCAGTTGGTATTACAAATACTTCAACAACTGTTACTTGGGTAGGAGCAGATGACGGTTCAGTATTTTCTCAAAGAAAGAACATTGAAGTAGGGCAAGCAGTTTTTGGTACTGGTATTCCAGATGGCACGACCGTGGCTACAATTACTAATCAAACAGGGTTTACATTAAGTGCGGCGGCGACAGCAACTAATGCGATAGCGATTTTAACACTTGACGATACTGCAACTCTTCCTATTTCTACTATTGGTAGTACAACTAAAACAATTTCAACATCAAGTGGTTCAGCAAACTTAACTATTACAGGTATGTGTACTGCTACTCTTGGTATTTGTGCAGTAGGTATGTCAGTCGAGGGGTTTGGTATTCCAAATGGTACAACTATTTCCTCAATAACTTCAGCTAATGTGCTTGTAATGAGTAATACTGCAACTGCGACAGTATCACCTGCTTCGATAGTTTTATCAGCTCCTAGTACAGCCGTAACTTGCGATACAGCAAACACAACTATATCTGCTGCTTATAATGCTGCTGGTTGGAAACTTTATGATATGTATGGAAATGCTGGAGTAGCTAATGTGTGGATATTTAGAGCTCCTGTCATTGATGATTCAACTTTCTATAAATATATGGCACTGGATGTTCAAACAGCTGGGTATATACAAATGCACAATTATGAAACTTGGAATAACTCAAGTGCCACACACACAGGAACAAATCAGTCTACTGCTTTTGCGACAGGATACCAACAGAGAATAACTCCAACAGTTCCTGCTACCCTAGCCATAGGAGCATCTGTGCGTTATTGTGTTATGCAAAGTATTGTTGCGGCAGGAACAGGTGGTTTAACCCAAGGGTCTTGGAATGGATTGTTTGAAAGAACAAGAGCAACACCTTGGGATACAGTGGCAAACGGTTATCCTCCAGTAGTTCTCTCAACTGGATACTCTACTTCTATTAACTCTCAAAATGCTGTTTGTCCTAGATATAAAAATCCAGCAGGAGGTGATTATGCTACGGCTTCTTGTATTCTTGGATGGTGTTCTTTGGGAGCTAGTAATGGAACTATTTCATCACAAACCGCCACATACCCAATTAGTAAGATTCCTGATGGTGTTGGTGGATTTTATTCCCCATTAAATGATTTGCATTTTAGATATTCTCTGAATGGTTTCTTGGGTGGGAGTATCTCACAAGTATGTGATGTTTGGGGAGGTGTTTCGTACGCATCAAACCTTGACGAAATGACAGCAAATGGAAAAACGTATATTGCTTGGAACTTCTATACAAGTGTAGGTAACTTCTTTATACCTAAAGGATAATATATGGCAACAGTAACTATTACAATCGCATCACCAGCAGTAGTATCATGGACAGCACATGGACACACTCCTAATAGAGCAATCTGTTTCAAAACAACAGGGGCTTTACCGACAGGACTTGCAATAAATACTGAATACTATGTTAAAGCCAATACTGCAACAGTTACTACAACAGTTGCTTCCCCAGGAGTAGTTGCTTGGACAGGACACGGACTTGTTGAAGGCTCTACCTTCTCAATTTCTGGGGGTACATTACCGAGTCCTTTAATGGCAGGTTCGACTTACTATGTAAAGTATGTAGACGCTGATACATTCCAACTTTCAGACACTGTCGGAGGAACAGCGTTTAACTTCACGGGTACTTCTTCGGGAACTCAAACAGGGGTTGGTATGCCACTAGATAATTTCAAAGTAGCAGCGACAGTTGGTGGAGCGAATATCAATACTTCTGGGGCTCAATCAGGCACTCAGACTTCATTCTCAAATGATGGGGCAATATATGGAGTACCTCCAACAGTTGCTCTTACAAGTATTTCAAACGCTACTCCTGCTGTCTGTACATTAACTAACCATGGGCTTAGAAAGTATGATTCTATTTATTTTACAACAACAGGTACTTTACCAACAGGTTTATCACTAGCAACTAAATACTTTGTTATATATGTTGATGCAAATACTTTCCAAGTTACTTCATCAATTACATCAGGTAATACACTTGTGCCAATAAACACATCCTCTGCTGGTTCAGGTACTCATTCGTTTACAAAATATAGTAATGATATGTGGGGAGAGCAAGCATTTAATATTTCAAATGTACCCTTGGCGGTTTCTGTTGTTATTACAGGAATTATTACAGGTAGTAATGTTCGTGTCTCACAAACAAATGATAATACTGAATTATCAAATGGAACTGAGTCTGCTAATCGTTATTCTTTTAATACTTTATACAGTGGAACAGTGACTGTGAGAATTAGAAAAGTAGGATATCTTCCACTAGAAACTACTGGAGTTGTGGGGGCAAGTGGTTTGTCTTTATTAGTAACACAAATAGTAGATACTTACGCATAATATGAATACATACTTTATACCAAAACAAAATAGAAACACTCAAGAATACTTTAAGTATTGCTCTGAGTTGCCTTGGGTTTTTAATATATCTAATACATTAAACATAGACCCTACTCGTGAATATGTAACACTAGATGGAACAATTACAGGGTTCGACCAGATAATTCTTCCTATTATTGTTAAACCAATAGTTATTTCTAAACTTCAATTCTTAAATAGATTTACGAATACTGAATTGGCGGGAATATTAACCGAGGCTAAAACAAATGTTCCAGTTGAGGTATTTATAAAAAAACTAGATGCCGCATCAGAGGTGGATTTAAATTATCCACAAACAATCGAGGGAGTAACAACTCTCGAGTCGGGAGGATTATTAGCAACAGGTAGAGCATTAGAAATTTTAACAATATAATTTTATGGAACAAACACCAACATTCAAATGTATCAAGAAATGCGACCTTCACCACGCAGATGTTGGTGATATTATTAAAATGTCAGTCTTGTCAATGAAATATTTTGACGAAAATAACGATGGCTGGAGAAAGAAGTTCGTCGAGCTTTCTCTAGCGGAAGAATTAGCAGCAATCAAACAATAAAATGTCAATTTCTTATAACACCACAACACTTAAAATTACCGTAACTGCTTCTGCTACAACCAGAGCGTTATACGATGATGTGCAATCAACATTTGCAGGTTCGACATATATGCAATACCAAATCCCTATGGTGGGTAACATCAAAGACGCTCTTTATACACTAGCAAATGGTTGGTATCTATTCGACGCTACTTCTATTGGTTATCTCTATAACGGTGGACTTATAGACACGGCAATAGATAACCGTTGGACTAATGTTAAAACAATCTCTGGAGATTCATTTACAGGTATTCAACTTTACTACAATCAAACAGGAACACCGACAAACTTCGGTGCGACTGGCTTGGTGAACTCTCTACTTGCCGTGCGTGCTAGTGCCGCTGATATTGCTAGTCAAGCCTATACTGTGTATCAAAGAACATACGGAAGAACTTACTCATCATTTAACACTACTGCTTCTTCTGGAGGTGTAGACGTACTCCCACTTTCAAATGTGGTAGACAACTACATTACTCTTTCACAAGCCACAGTTGATGCGTACACAGACCTCTCAATCACTTGGGGAACAATTTATCGCTCAACGTTTGATGGTGCTTCTACGACTAAATATACACTCAATGGTGCTCACAATAATTCCGTTACTACATTCACAGTGAATGAAGCGATTGATGCGGGCGTACCTGCTACTGGTTCATTCCAAGTAGATAGTGAAGTCGTTACGTATACAGGAAAAGGAACTTACACCTTTACTGGCTGTACTCGTGGAGCATACAGTACCACTGCGGCTTCTCATTTAACCCTAGCTCCTCTTTCAACTAACACCAAGCAATATGACATTTTGGTTAAAACAACTAGTGGGTCAAGACGTTTGAGTGAAACTTATCAATGGATACAATCACAACTCACAAAAGCAACTGATATCGACTCAGGAGCTGGTACTCAAGTCGGTAAACTGGCATCATCTCTTGTAACTTATACAGGCACAATGACTACTGCCACAGGTGTATGGGTAGAGGGCTTCTCGTCACTTGATACAAACTCTATTACCTATACAGACAGTGCGGCCGCTCCTCATACTTCTCCTCTATCAGTACCAGTGGTAGTGAATATCGATACAGCACTTATTGGAGCTCAAGTTTATGTGGCTTCATTAAATACAACAGGACTTACAGATGCAACCTACACCCCAGCAAACATCATCGCTGAGTTGATTAACGTAACATCATCAGGTACAGCAACTTCGACATCAATTGTTTATACAGCAGATGTTCCTGTGCGTGTAATCGTAAGAAAGGCGGGCTATAATCAGTTCTCACTTTATACAACAATCACTTCGTCAGGATTAAATATTACAAGTCAAAATCCTGTCGATAATTCATATTAAAAATTATGGCAGTCACTATAACAGGTAGCACAAAATTAATAACGTTAGATACCTCATTAACATGGGATTTTCATACTGATTTATATGTACCTCTTGTAGATTGGTCTTGTCTATCAACTAATATGCAGTATGTTTTACCTTGCCAAGGGTCAGGTAAGATTCCGATTGGTGGAGGAGTGTTTACAGATATCATTTTCACCATTCTTAATGGCTGGAAACTTAAACCATCAGGCTACACAAATGGTGACCAGATTTCTGTTGCAGGGACACTTGTAACCGATGACTCCTCATTGTTAACAGTAGCTCCAACCACAGGTGGCTATCCTCAATGGTTATTTAAGGTGGCTACAAATGGAGTTATAACTTCCGTTGGTAGTGGTCTTTCCACCGATGAGCATAATAAACTCTATGGAATTGACACGAAGATTGGTACACCTACGACTTCTATTGCAGCTAATACTAATTTAATCTCCGCATTACTATGATAAAATTCTGGATCAAACAATCTCTAATAAGTTTAGACCAAACAATAAATGCTTTTGTGTTTGTAGGCTGGAGTGATGAAACGCTCAGTAGTCGTTCTTGGAGACTTCGTGATAAACCTCACTTCTTTATTGTTCACAAAGTAATAGATACAATCTTTTTCTTTGATGATAACCACTGTGAGGAATCTTTTGAATCAGAAAGACTTCGCTTACAAAGTCCCCCAGAGGAGAGATAAATATATGGAAGAACGCAGAAAAATAATTTGTCCACTAGAAGAAGAACATAAACTTTTAATGAGAGTGATGTTCGGCGACAAAGAGACAGATGAAATAGGACAAATAGAAATGGTAAAAGAAATCTATTCTATCCTAACCTCTGCAAAAAACTTAATTAAATTTTTAGATATATTCGGGGCACTCATAAAATGGGTAGCAGGTGTTGGGATAGCGTATTTCATTTTAAAAGGTTGGGCAACAGCATTTTTATTAGCACTAATAGGAAAATAAATATATGAATATAACACAAACACCATCACCAAACTTCGATAATAATTCAATCCCTAATTTAGGATTCGTATGTCACGGAACTTTAGGGGGATTTGATGGAGCAACTCAGTGGTTAAGAACACCAGCAAGTCAAAGACCAGATGGTACTTACTCATCATCACATTTTATAATCGCAAAAGACGGGAGAATAAATCAACTTATAGATATTAAAAAGAGGTCGTGGCACGCAGGGAATGTCTCTAACCCCGATACTATTGCTCAAAAACTTTTACCTAAAACACTTCTAGGAACTTACAAGAACCCTAATGATTCATTCATAGGGATAGAGTTAGAATGGTTTCAAGGAGATGCAATAACAGAACAGCAATATCAGGCAGTTGTATTCGTAATCAATCAATGCCAAATAATGAATCCTATTATTCTTTGCCATAAACAAATTGCTTCATATAAAGCAGATTTTCAAAATGTAGATGGGAGTATAAATTATGGAATAGTGGAGGAAATCAGGAAACGGTTAACTCCAATTCCTAACAAGGAAGATATTAAAAAACAAATTATAAATTTATTAAATCAAATATGAAAAATTTCTTTCAATCAAAAACAATCTTACTCGGTCTATTAGTGGCTTTAATACCTTTCCTAGAGGCATTAAAAGGCTTGCCATTGAACGATACTCAAGCACAGATACTTTCAGCTATTCTTGGTATTTTAATCGTGGTAAATAGATTTTATACAAACACAGCAATTAACTTAACTGCGGGAGATAAATAAAGA
>Ga0315291_10009245_pt1 | contig 12087 bp, 9 predicted proteins | sample YL17G12_20_MG_FD_203070 | JGI IMG/M metagenome (GOLD analysis project Ga0315291, IMG submission 203070) | Sediment microbial communities from Yellowstone Lake, YNP, Wyoming, USA - YL17G12_20 | ecosystem: Environmental > Aquatic > Freshwater > Lake > Sediment | place: USA: Wyoming | collected...
ATTATTCATGACGAGTTCCAGTTGCGCACATGCTGTCGGTGATCGCGCCGTGCGTCGCTTATGCGGCGCAGGCGCATTCCGGAGCACGGCGCCGCCGTGCCCAGTCATGAATTATCCGCGCGCGACCTTGGCGCCGACTTGTCGGCGCTCCGGAATCCCGATGCATCGGGATCACGGGTCGTCGGTGCAGCGGCCCTCCTGACGACGCGCTGGGGAGTATGGATAATCCAGGTTAAGAAACCTGCGCCACCCATGGCCAGATGCGTCAGGCTTGCCTGCGGCTGACGATGAGAACGCCTTCATACGGCCCAAGGTTCACCGGCAGGCCGTCGGCGTCAACCGCTTGATCCTCAACCGCTCTGGTGCGCGGCCAGCAGAGCCATGCGTCTCCGGTCACAGGCAGCCGTACCGTCAACGCGCAGGCATCCCGCGACGTGTTCGTCAGGAGGTAGACGTCCAGCCCATCCTCCCGCACGCGGTGCGCTACCAGCACCTGCGGCGAGGGCGGTTCTAGTACGATATCCGGCCGCACTCTGGCCACCGCCTCAGCCACCGAGTTCTCCCGCGTCAAAGGCTTCACGCCGGCGCGGCGCAGTTTGCCTGACAACGTCCGAATCGCCTTTGCATCGACCGACCGCGCGGCCATCCGCGGCAGCGTTTCCGCCGCAATCACCGCGCCGCCCGCCTGCGCAAAGCGTACCGCATTCTCCAACGCCTTGCGCTCCATCACCTGCGCCCCGGGCAATATCAGCATCTGATAGCGCTCATCCGCGACCGCCAAAGTGCCGTCGTGGACCTCGGCGCCGGCCAGCGCCTCGTCGTCGACGAAGTCGAAATCAACGTGGGCCTGGAGCAGGCCGCGCGCGAGGTCGCGGACGAGCCTGTCGAGCGCCGCGACCTGCGGGCCGTGGGCTTCCGCGTCATGATAGGGTCGCTCGCTGGGCCTGAACAATGCCTGCATCGACCGCACCGGGTACAATACGGCCGCCGGGCAGACGTGGCGAGTGGCGCGCAGCATCACGCCCAACCGGCCCACATAGTCGCAGTACGCGCGATACCCATCCGTGGGCGCCGGTGTCGCGCCCCGCATCCAGGTCACAGCGTCGTCCGCACTGTAGCCCCGCCACGGGTAGTATGAGGTGATGAGATTCACGCCCAGAGCATACTGGAGCCCCGCTGTGCCCGCCATCTGCTCGAGTGACGCGCGGCCGCCCCGTACGCGCTGGACGTGATCCGAAGTCTCGCTCATGATGATCGGCCGGCGACAGATGTGCCCGGCAGAACTCACGAACTTCGGGGTCATGAAACCATCGCCGGCCAGCAGGTCCTCAGGAATGGAGGTCAGGATGTCGATCCCGGGCCAGTCCATGCGCCGCAAGCAGCGGAACAAGTCGCCCTCGTACCACACGTGCCAGCTCAGGCGTTCCTCGCACAGCAGATGCCCACTCGAGGCGATGCCGTGCGTGTGGCACCACTCCTGAATCGGCCCGAAGAAGCCCTCCGCGATAAGATCAGCGACCACGCGGTAGAAGTCGCAGCGTACCGCCGCATCATCATCGCCCATATCGAAGAAGAGCTCGGGCAGGTGCGGCTCAAGGGCATAGCCCGCCCGCTCTGCAAACTCCCGCGGCAGCTCCGAACACCAGGGCAGGGCGGCAGGGCGCGGCGTCGGAGAAGTGTCGTGGTATGCGGTAATGAGCGACGGCTCATCCGTGAATGTGGCCGACACGTGCTTCAGGGCTTCCGCGCTCATGCGCCGCGCGTATCCCTCGTGCGTCACCTCCACGAAGCGCCGGCCGACGCGGGGATCGAGCAGGTTCACGTAGCGGCGCTTCGCGAAAACGTTGGTGGTCGCGTGGGTGCCTTCGAACATGACGCGCGAGGCGAAGCAGTGAAGCCGCCATGCCGTGGGCGCCTCGGGCGCGCGCCACTCGATTGGCTGCATCCCCTGCGCGCGCAGCATAACCCTCTCAGCGACATCGGCTCCGCGCGACAGCAGCGCCACCGCGCACATCCACGCCTCGGCCCCCAAGGGCAGCTCGACTCGCGCGCTCCCGCCCGGCGCGACGTCGGTCGTGACGCAGGTCAGGCCGCGCGCCTCGAGTTCCGGATGGCCATCGAGCACGATGTCCCCTGCCGCGCCGCTGGGGTAGCCCTCTTCGTCATAGATCCAAAGCGCCATCCCGCGCTGTCGCGCCTGCTCGGCGCCGATGAGAAAGACGCGCCACTTCTCGTCATCGCGCAGGTAGCCAGGCCAGGCGACGTTGGCGACGACGCCCCCGAGGCCGGCGCTGCTGACGGCGTCGAGGCCGCGGGCGATGCTGTCGGCGTCCGTGCCCAGGGAGTTGAAGCCGTGGATAATCTGGAGGGGGCGGAAACGGGCGGGAGGATTCTCGAAGTCGCGACGCAGATCAGGGTTCATGTGACCTCGCTGGTGCGCGGTATGTGGGGAGCCAGGTACCGGAGGTAACCGCCTCTTCTCGTTTCCGGGGAGAGGCTTGCCCGCCACAGGCGGGGTGCAGGTGAGGACCGGAGACCGCGCATGCACTCTCACATCGTCGGCCGGCTCTTACGTGTCAGGAGCACGCAGTCGAGCTTGCTCCGCGCGATGCGGCCCTTCCCGCCGCTCCCGAGCCCGGACCTATCGGGCCAGCCAAGGGCGACGCCTCACCCGAAGGTCCGCGATGCCCTCGCTACTTCCCCTCCGCCAGCCGCCTCTTGAGTTCGTTGATCGGCCCGATATCGAAGGGATCGACGCCGTTCAGGAACGCGAGGTAGATGCTCGTGAAATCGCCGGTGTACATCGCGCTGAGGTGGCGCGCGAGCGAGGACGTGCCCCGCGCTGCCTGCTGATACATTTCGACGCCGAGCACCTGCCGCGTGATGTCGAGGCGCAGCTTCATGCGATCCCCCATCGCCACGTCGGTCAGCACGATGATGCAGTGGTGCGGCAGCAACCGGCGCCCAAGCTGCCAGCCGACGATTTCGTTGTGATCCAGCTCGGGCAGTTCGTTGGAGTGCGCGATCACCTTCGCGTTCTCGTTGAACTGCGTGCGCCAGCGGTAGGCGATGACTCCGAGACCCGGCGTCGCGCCGTAGATCACCGGCACTTTGCCAAGCAACAGCCCCGCGAGCTCCTTGGGGCGATGGCGGTCCGCGGGAAAATACAGCGAATGGCGTCCGTATTCAGCCGACTGGGCCTCAAGTATACCCAGGCATTCCTCTCGCGCCTCCGTTTGATCGCCGACCAGACCGAGGCGCTCGACGACCGCGACCAGCGACATGAGCAGGTAACCGGTCGATGCTCTTGGCGGCTGCCCGCCCGGAACGATCACACAAGGCAGGCCTTCGGCGTCGCAGAGCCGAGCCATCTCGCCGCCGCTGGTGACGCCGATGACGCGCGCGCCGCGCTTGCGAGCCTCGCCGAACGCGGCCAGGGTCTCCTCGGTATCACCGGAGTAGGTCACGCCGAAGACGAGCGTCCTCTCGCCGACCCAGGCGGGCAGTTCGTAGTCTCGGGCCGTGAAGGATGGAACGCGAAGCACGTTGGCGTAGATCGCCCCGAGCAGATCGCTGCCAATGGCGGAGCCTCCCATGCCCAGGCCGACGATTGCGTTGTATTCGATGCGGTGGGAGTCATCGAGCTTGAGGTCATCGCCGAGCCGCAGCCCCGCGCGGCACTGATTGGGGAAATCCTCGGTCATGCCGAGCATATCCTTGCAGTCGGCGGCCGCGAAGTCCACCGGCTCGTCGAGCGAGATGGCAGGGCCAACGGGGCTGGGGCGCGGGGGTTGCTTTCTGGCCAAAGGTTCGTCCTCCTTTTCGGCGCGGCGCGCGCCGCGGACGCGGCTCGCATCCAATGAGGCGTGCGGCGGGGTCTCGCGCTGCGCTATTCGACTACAAACGGCAGTAGGGCAATCTCCCTGGCTCGCTTGATGGCCCGCGCCAGGGCGCGCTGATGATGGGCGCACGTGCCCGTGCCGCGCCGGGGCATGATTTTGCCCCGCTCGCTGACGAACCTGCGCAGAATATCAACATTCTTGTAGTCTATGTGCTCTATCTTGTCCACGCAGAACTGGCAGACACGGCGCACCGGGCGCCGCATCCTTCCTCCGGTTCTCGGCCCTTTGTCTCTGTCTCTGTAGCTCAACGGATCCTCCTGAAGATACGGTTCGCGCTACGCGCGCGTGGTAGTTGATACTGGCGGCGCCCGCCGGCTACGCGCGCACCGGCACGGACAGTCTTGCGGGAAAGCCAGAGGGGCAGCCTCGGTGCGCCTGGTGAGTTGCAGCTACTGGTCGGCCCAGGGATCGGGGGCGCGCTCGTCGTCGACCGGCGCTTCAGGCGCTTCGCCCTCTGTGGCAGCTCCAGCCCCAGCTCCAGCCCCAGCCCCAGCCCCAGCCTCAGCTCCAGCCTGACCCTCGCGCGGCCGGTCGAGTCCGCGCACGCGATCGGCGACGACCTCCACGTTGCGCCGCCGCTGGCCGTCTTGCGTCGTCCAGTTGCGGACCTGAATCCTGCCGTCGACCAGCACCAACCTTCCCTTCGTCAGGTAGTTAGCGGCGAACTCGGCGTCCTGACGCCATGCGACGATGTCAATGAAGTCAGTCTCGCGCTCCCCCTGGGGGTTGGTGAACTGGCGATCCACCGCCAACCGGAAGTTGGCGACGGCGACCCCGCTCGGCGTGTACCTGAGCTCGGGGTCGTTGCACAACCGTCCGACGAGAATGGCTTTATTGAACACCTTCCCCCGCTCCTTGCGCCGGCCGCTTCTTCTCTTCCGGAGAGATGACCATGTGCCGCAGCACTGGTTCGGCCAGCTTGAGGACTCGCGCCACCTCGCGCACCATCGGCGCCTCCGCCCGCAGCGTCATGACGACGTAGAAGCCTTCGCCTTTGTTCTTGATGTGATAGGCCAGCCGCCGCTTGGGCCATCGCTGCGGCTCATCGACTTCGGCGCCTTGATCCTTTGCGACCTGGACAAAACGCTGGACCGCTTCGGTGATTTGCTCTTCGGTGAGAGCGGGGTCAAGAATGTAGATGATCTCGTAAGCGCGCAATTGGCTTACCCCTTCCTATGGTCTGCGGGTTTTCCGCCATCAGCCAGCGGCCAATGCCGCGCAGCCAAGCGCAAAACCCCGTCCGAAAAGAGCTTCAGGTGTCGCGTCCCGACTGCCCAAACTCCCGGCATCCCATCCCGGTGTGGCACGCCGGCCATCTCGGCTGGCCGCATCCCGGGAGGGCCGAACTGCTCGAAACGACACCGAAGCTCTCCACGCAGCCCCGCACTGGGGCAGGAAAGGCTGGCGCGCATCATTCGTACGCGCCTGCGTCATTCAAGCGGCGAACGTCAGTGGAGCGCGCCGCGAACAACCCGGGCGGGCGAGGCGGCCCTGCCCGGCGATTTCCCACAGCCGCTGCATTATAGCACCATCGGGAGTCCTTGGACAACCCGAATGACCCTGCGAACGCCAGCCGCGGATGGCAAAGCGGCCCGGAGCATGTGCCGGGCCGCCGTTGAACCTGTTGGTGCGGCCGACTGGAGTCGAACCAGCACGGGGTAATCCCCCACTAGGCCCTCAACCTAGCGCGTCTGCCATTCCGCCACGGCCGCACGGTATGCTGTTATGGGAATGAGGGCGAGGCGAAGAGCGCCGGTTGCGTCCTACCAGCCGTGCATCGTCCACACCGACGCCAGACCTGAGAACGCGAGGAAGGAGATCGCGACCCACATCGTGATGCGATCGAGATGCTCCTCGACGCCCCATCGGGTGTGGATGCTCGACGTGCTCTTGCCGCCGATCACCCCCCAGCCCATGCCGGAGCTGCTGCTCGACTGCTCGCTTTTCGTCGTTTGAACCAGGATCGCCGTAATCATCGCGAGCGCGGCGACCACCTGGAGTATGTGCAGCGCGATTCCCATAGCCCTGATCCGTCCTTGCAGCAGAATTCTACCACAGAGACGCCAAGGGTGACAAGCAGCATGCGGCCGTGCACTGGGGCCGTGCACCCTCGCCCTACTTCGGCCGCTTCAGCGCCGACGGCAGGAAGTCAATGATGTCGCCGGCGATGAGGCAGGGCTCGGTCTTCTGCTCGGCCGCGTGGTCGGCTGCCAGGCCGTGGAAGAACACCGCCGCCGCGGCAGCGTCGAACGGCGCCGGTCCCTGCGCGAGCAGGCCGCCGATCATGCCCGTAAGCACATCGCCGGTGCCGCCGCTCGCCATGCCGGGATTGCCGGTCGGGCTAACGCGGGCTTGTCCGTCCGGCGTCGCGATGATGGTCCGCGCCCCCTTGAGCACCATGATGCAGCCCAGCTCACCCGCCGCCCGCCTGGCGACGCCCAGACGATCCCCCTGCACCTCATCCGTGCTGACCCCCAGCAACCTCCCCATCTCCCCCGGATGAGGTGTGCAGATGGTCGGCGCTTTCCGCGACTTCAGCGGCGCTGGGTCGCCCCCAAGCGCGTTGAGCCCGTCGGCGTCAAGCACCAGGGGGCGGTCGATGGCCGCGATCAAGTCCCGCACCACGCTCATCGTCTCCTCGTGCCGCGATAGGCCGGGACCCATGATGACGACATCACCCTCATGCGCAAACGAGAGCGCGGTGTCGCGCCCGCCCGCGGACAGGGTGCGCGCGGAAGTTTCCGGCAGCGGCCGCGTCATAACCTCGGTTACCTTGACCTCCAGGATGTCGTTGAGGCTGGCAGGGACGCCGAGAGTCACCAGACCTGCGCCCATCCTCAGCGCCGCCATTGATGACAGTGCCGCTGCGCCCGTGAAACCCACCGAGCCCGCAATGACGGCCACGCGGCCGAAATCGCCCTTATGCGCGTCAGGCCGCCGACGCGGGATGATCGAATCCGCCCATTCCCGCTCGATGAACTCTGCCTCGCACGGGGTCGCCGCGATGAGGTCACGCGGGAAGCCGATGTCGGCGACCGTGACCTGCCCCGCGTGCGCGATCCCCTCCCCCACCACCAATCCCAGCTTCGGCAATCCCATGGTCACCGTGTGATCGGCTTCCACCGCGCGGCCACAGACCTCTCCCGTGTCGGAGTGAATCCCTGAGGGGATGTCCACGGCGACCACAACGCTTCGTCCGGGCCGGCGGGAGGCGTTGATGAGCCCGATCAACTGGCCGATGATGCCGCCGACCTCGCCGTGGATGCCGGTTCCCAGCAGCGCATCCACCAGCACGTCAGCTTCCATGGCAGCGGTCAGGAGGGCGTCGCGATTCGAGTACCAGGAGATCTCCTGCGGCAGTTCCACAATCGGCACGCCGGATTTCCGCGCGGCATCGAGGTGATGCGCGGCATCGCCCGCGATCTCCGAAGCGCGCGCGGCGAGGACGACCTTCACCCTCATCCCCCACTGCGCCAGGTGCCGGGCGACGACGAAGCCGTCGCCCCCGTTGTTGCCTCTCCCGCAGAAGACGACGGCGCGGGCGCCGCCAGGTTCGCCGATGGCGCGGCGGATGAGGTCGGCGACCGCCTTGCCCGCGTTCTCCATGAGCACGCGGCCGGGGATGCCGCGTTCCTCGATGGCGCGCCGATCGGTCTCGCGCATTTGGGCTGTGCTGACGATCTTCATGGTTCAACCACCTGGGCGATCGCCGCCGCGACAGCGACATCGCCATCATGAGACAACGAGACCGAGACGGTGCGACCCGCGGCGCGCTCGAGCGTTGCGCCCGAGAGGATGATACGCGGCGGCCCGCCCTCCCTGGCCACCTCGATCTCGCGCCAGCGCACTGGCGCCTGGAGCGCCTTGGCTACCGCCTCCTTCGCCGCGAAGCGCGCGGCGTAATGCTGGGCGGGACGACGCTGGCGGCTGCAATACGCGTGCTCCGCCGGGCTGAAACAGCGCTCGGCCAGGCGCGGCCTCCGTTGGAGCGCCTGCTCGAACCGGCTAATCTGGACAACATCTATGCCGATTGTGACAGCGCGTGCAGCCACAGCGTTCTTCCCTCACTCGAGAGCGGCCGATTCGGACATCGGGCTGGTGTTGCCCGCGTTGTCCACCGCGGCGACGGCATACGAGCAGCGTTCGGACGGCGCGGTGTTGTCGGTATAGGTTGACCATATGCACAGCGAACTGCTGATCTTACGCCAGCCGTGATCCACCGTGCGACAGACGATGTAGCCCGCGAGATCCTCGTCCGTGCAGGCCTGCCAGCGGAGCACCGCGCCCTCGTCGTTGCGCGCCACGGTAAGGTTCTCCGGCTGCGCAGGCGGCGTGCCATCCGGCCGCGGCTCGCCGCTGATGCGATACTCCGCATCACCCGCGCGCACGGTGATAGAAGCGACACCATCCGCGAGCGGCCCAAGCGACTTCTTCCCGCGCCAAGCTGTCCCCTGTGCGAATTCGGTTACCACGCGCAAGGTGAATGGCTGGTCCGATTCGGTCTGAATCACATAATCGCGCGCCGGGGTCCGCGCGGCGCACACGAGTGACACGGTGCATTCGCCGAAGGTCAGGTTCTTGATGCCGTGGCGCGCGCTCAGCAGCGGTCGCCAGGAGAGCGTGTTGGTGGGCGCGTCGGCGGTCATTCCCAGCACCGCCTCGATCAACATCGCGATCGGCCCCACCCCGGCCCAGCCAACCATGTCGGGTACACCACCGCCCCAATCCCGCTCCGGCGAGCAGTGCTCGAAGAGTGTCCCTTGCCCACGCAATTGCGCCACCATCGAGCGCAGGTATTCCAGGGCGAGGGTCTTCGCGAGGCCGGGCCGGCCCAACTGGAGCAGGCTGCGCACGATCATATAGTTCGTCGGCGGCCAGACCGCGCCGCGCCAGTAGCCGCCGTCGGGAGCGTTGAAGATGGCGCTGTCGGCGGAGATGGTAGGAACCGGCGTGGGGCACCAGAACTCGCGCGGGTCGATGAGATGCTCGATCAGCGCGGCGGCGCGGTCACCCGGCGCAACGCCCGACAGCAGCGCCCAGAAGCCGGCGATGGTCTTGAAATCGTTGCGCCCGAGGTCGTCATACCAGCGGCGGTCATCATCCCACAGGAGCCGGTTAGTCGCTTCCGCGATCTGGGCATGCTCGGCGGCAAAGGCCTCGGCCGAGTCACGCTGGCCTAGCTCCTCTGATATCAGCGACAAGCAGCGCGCATCGAGCGCCATCTGGCATGAGAGATCGACCCAACCCTTGCCGCTGCGGGGCTGGTCATCCATGCCGGAGCCGAGAGCGTCCTCGTACCAGAACAGGCCATCGGGACTACGGCGATTTGCGGCGATCCAACGGTGGAAGCGCGCCAGCGGAGGAAGCACCTCCGCCAGGCGCATGCGATCGCCGCTCAAGCGGTAGCTGTCCCATTCCGCCCACGCGTAGAGGGGCGGCGCAAGGCTGTCGCCGAACTTGAACGGCTCGCCGTTGGGCTGGATCTCGCGAGGGATGAAACCGTCGGGCTGCTGCTTCGCGTACATGTTGGAGAGCATGCCCGGCGTCGGGAACACCCGGTGGGCGTACTTCGCGAACTGGGTGATAAAGCACATGTCCCACTGGAACAGATTGCTGTTGAAGGCAGGGTCAATGTAGTCGGCAACGAAACCGCTGCCCGGCTGAGGCGAGCGGACATGCTCCCACGCGAGTTCCCAGGCGCGCCGGTGCAAGTTCGCGAGACCGCGATCGGGGACGATGGGGCTGGGAATGCCTTTGCGCGGCAATCCGCCGGCGCCGCCAGGCGCCGCGAACAAGCAGACGAGCGCGGCGGCCGTAGCGATGAGCGCGAGGGCACAGATCGGGTCTGGGTGCGCCATATCGGGATTCGAATTACCGCAGGAGCTGGTACGGTCTCTGGAGATGAGACATGCTGCGGGTTAGTTCGGCGGAGCGCGCCGACGCCCCTTTTGAGCGCTTGGCGGTCAGGGGCAACCGAAGGACGCTATGGAATGGATGCGGGCTCAGCGGCCGGTCTGAATGGCCGTCTTGTGGATGCTACATGCGAAAAAACGGTTAAACTTGGCGCCCGTGGTAATATACATAACTAGCAGCGCGGCCGAAAAGTGAACTTTTCGGTCGCCAGCTGCTCCGGATCTCTCGCCCCGACCGCGACGCGTGAGTGCGGCTGCGCCGCTGGCGCCGCGAGCGGCGCTCCGGAGCCCCGACCAATCGGGGCCAACACTTCCGGGGGCGCGATATCCTATCGCGCCACAGCCGCGTCTCCGGAGCGGCGGACACCGCCGCGCACGGGGCTCCGGTGATGCGCATAGCGCATCACCCGTGATAGCGCCTTGGTCCGGCCCGACAAATGGGCTTTTCGGCCAGACTTCTAGGGGCCGGGAAACAGATCCCGCCCCTTCACCCCCAGCAAGGCGTCAACCGCGAGCCATACGGCGACGCTGGTGAACTCGCCGAGGATCATGCCCAGGAACGCCGGTCGCAGCGTTCGATACGGCTTCAGCCCCCCATAGCGCAGTATGCTGCCGCTAATCGCCCAGCCGAGGAAGATCGAGAACGCGATGCGGTCGAAGGTCCAGGTGCTACCCATCAGGTACCCGATGGGGCTCAACCGCCACCAGATGAACGCGCGGTTCATGCGGATCAGGAACCCCATGACGGCCATTCCGACGCCGAGGAAGGTGAGGCTGAACGTGCTCAACGGCTCCATGGCGTCGAGGTCGCCCTTCAAGCGGTTGAAGAGCCACCTCGGCATCCCTTCGAGGTCACCCATGGCGAGGCCACCGCGAGGGTAGATCATCTTCAGCCCCGCGACATATGACACCACGATCGCCACGCAGAAAGAGACGCCGATCGCCGCCAGCATCCCACCCAAGCGAATCCTCGCGGTGTGCCCGATCTTCATGCTGTCGGTTAGGTAGGGGATCTGGCAGGTGCTGATGTCATTGATCGCGACTGCCTGTTCCAGGTAGACCACAGTGAGACTTGACGGGCCGCCGAGCGGCGTGCCCAGGTTCTGGATCAGCACGTCGCTCGGCAGCCACGAGGTCTCGACGAAGAACAAGCCGGCGGAGGCGACGACGCGGGCGAGGGTCACCATGCTCAGGTAGTAGATGAGCAGGGCCAGGATCATGATGCCCCACGACATGCCCGCCGCGAGACTCCACGCACCAAGCACGAGGGTGCCCACGGCAAGGCCGGCGAGCGCCATCTTGATCTGCCGTGCCTCCGTCACGTCAGCGCGATCGGCGGAGGCGAGGATCTTGCGCGCCCGTCTTCCCGCTGACCACAGTAGAAAGCCCCCCATGAGCAGGAACGCGCCCACTTCCTGATTGCGGAAGAAGTTCGTCGTGTTCCAGCCGTGGAGCCCGCCCGGGCCGCTCAGGCCGTACATCCCGATGAACAGCCGCTGCACTTTGTTGAGCGCCCAGAAGAACCACACGCTGAACCCGACCTCGGCGCTCAACAAGTAGCCAAGGCCGACGAGCGCGGGATAGATGAACAGCTTGAGGCCGCTCAACTCGCGCAGTGGACCGGCATTGACGTCGCCAATCAGCTGAATCCCGCTGATCCGGAAATGCGGCATCGCCGGGAAGTAGGCGTCCATGTTGTTGATGATGCCGAACAGCAGCACCGGCGCGAAGCCCACCCACAGCCACACGTTGCGGAAGAACGGGCTCCCCGCCGTCGGCCGCGCATCGAGCGGGCCGATGATCTCAAGCGGCACGCTCGCAAGCGGAAAGACGAGTCGCTCCTCCTCGATCCACTGTCGCCGCACCAGTACTGCCAGCGATGCCATGGACAGCAGGAACGCCAGCGCAAACACCGCCCACCAGAACATCGGAACGAGCCACAGCCCCCACGGTATCGCCTTGCCGGCAGGCAGCCCCTCGTAGAACCACTTCACGGCGTACGGGTCACGCACCGTCAACCACGGCTTGAGGTACGGATGGATGAGTGCGCTGAACTGGTTCTCTGGGGTTGCAAGGTAGAACGCCCCTACCATCGTCGGCAGCACGTACGCCAGGAACGCCCCCGACGGCACCCCCGCGGGGACGAGCATCATCACGTACACCATCAGCAGCTCGCGGCCGCTCAGCGCCCATTTCCGACGCAGTTTGGCCAGAGCCGTGTTGACGCCCGCGATGAGAAACAGGAACATGAGGACGACGCCGATCGGGAGGTG
>Ga0315291_10009246_pt1 | contig 12087 bp, 10 predicted proteins | sample YL17G12_20_MG_FD_203070 | JGI IMG/M metagenome (GOLD analysis project Ga0315291, IMG submission 203070) | Sediment microbial communities from Yellowstone Lake, YNP, Wyoming, USA - YL17G12_20 | ecosystem: Environmental > Aquatic > Freshwater > Lake > Sediment | place: USA: Wyoming | collected...
AATATTATAAAAGAAATTGAAGATATTTCTAACAAGGGATACAACACACTTGTTTTTGTTGATGATAATTTTATAACAAGGGAAAAAATTTTAACAGAGGTAATGGATTATATAAAAAATCAAAAATTGGAGCTTAAACTTTGGATATGGGAAGCTAGAGCGGATGCCACAAATCGAAGTCTTTTTGAAAAAATGCGTGATGCTGGAACAGAAGCAATTAATTTTGGAATAGAATCAGGATGCCAAGAAGTCCTGGATTATTATGATAAAAAATTGACTATCCAGCAGATTAAAAACGCAGTTACGCTTTCAAAAGAAATGTTTTTTTTGGTTACTGCAACATTTATAATTGGTTCTCCAATTGAAACAGAAAAACAAATTAAAAAAACAATCAAGTTCTCATCCTCATTACCTCTTGATTCAGCAATATTTTATCTTTTCCAATATACTTATAAATCAAAATTTTGGAAGGACGCGGTTAAAGAAGGAAAAATAAAACCAGATGAATTTAGAGTTATTCCAGATATTAAACGAGGTCTTGGTAACTTTACATCAGAAGAACTTATGAACTTTACAAGAATAGCATATATAAATTTCTTCATGAACCCAAACCGTTGGATAAGAACTTTTAAAAATGCAATAAAATTTAAAGATACAAGAATATTTTTCCAGGGCATTCAAATGGTAAAACAAATAACGGCTGAAAAATCAATAGAATTTTAATAAATTAATTGATAATAAAACTATTTTAAATCTGAAAAATCAAAATCTTAATCAAATATAGAATTAGAAAGGAGATAATATTTTTAAACCTAGTTTTAAAAAACGAAAATCTTTTTTTGAAAAAGCATAAGAAAATTCTCTAAGCCAAAGACGAGGATTGAAATAATAACTGTAATAGATTTTATTTACATAAGCAATTAATTCTTCTTCTGTGAAATTTCCTAAACCTTTTCTTATATCAGGAACAATAAAATATTCATCCATTTTTATTTTACCTTTGTTTGCTGCTTCCTGCCACAACGGAGATCCAATCATATAAAGAAAATTAAAAAAATATACACCATCTAAAGGAAGCGATTTTGCAAATTTTTTTGTATTTTCAATTTGCTCTTTTGTTTCAATGGGTGCTCCAAGAATAAAACTTCCAATCACATAAAATCCCATTTTTTTACTTAAACTTACTGCATTTTTAATTTGAGAAAGAGTTATTCTTTTATCGTAATAGTCTAAAATCTCCTGATTTCCGGATTCCAATCCAAAATCTATAATTTCTGTACCAGCTTCCTTCATTTTTTGATAAAGTTTTTCATCAGCTGAATCGACTCTAGCTTGTTCAATCCAAATATGAATATTTGCATCTTTTTGAATTATAAAATCCATTATCTTTTCTACTTCATTTTTATATTGTAGAAAATTGTCATCTACAAAAACAAGGGTTTTATATCCTGCATCAATAATCTCTTCGACTTCGCTTTTTATGTTTTCAAAGGATCTCCTTCTATAACCTGGTACAATATAATTTAATCCACAGAACCTACATTTATAAAGACAACCTCTTGAAGTTATTATCGAGGTGGTTTTTCCTTTAGATATTTTTGAACCTAAAATAAAACCATAATCATATTTATCAACTAGATGACGAGCTGGAAAAGGTAGAGAATCTAAGTCTTCAATTTGTTTTACTCCGTTGTTTTTCTTTATGGAATTACCGTGTCTATAATAAATTCCAGGTATTGTTGAAAAATTCCTTTTTCCCTGGATTGCTTCGACAATAGGTAATATAACATGCTCGCCCTCACCTTTTACACACACATTTGCTTCATGATCAATTAAGGCTTGTTCAGGAAAATAACTGCAATGTGGTCCACCAATTAAAATAGGAATATCAGCATCGTTTTCTTTAATTAATTTTGATAATATTAAAGAATTATTAATTGAACGACTACCACTATACAGTGTCATTCCAATTACATCTGATGAAAGAATTTTTCTTCTTATTTTTGTATCATCAAATTTTTCAGCATTAAGATCTAAAACTTCAACAGTATATCCATTTAATTCAAGTATTTTAGCAAGATATAAAACACCAATAGGTGGAACATGCGCACCAACTGGTAAATATTTTCTAGGTCCGAGTTCTAAATTATTAGTTGATGGATAAATAAATAAAAATTTCATACATATTTTCACTCCTAAATAAAACTTCAAATTATGTATTAATCTTTTGTTTGATATTAAATATTTCTTAAGGAAATATTTTTTAAAATTATACTGGTTTTATTGTTTTTTTTTTTATAAAAAAATATATATGTCATCTTTATTCATACCCCGTATACATAGTATATGGGGTATTAATATGAAATTATCAATTCCTCCTGAACCAACAATGATTAAGAAACAATTTGGTAAAGAAATTAATAAGATTGAAATGAAAATTGAGACACTTAGCTTATGGTTTGGAAACAGACTTCCAAGCTACTTATGGAAGGAAGGAGGATGGGCAAAACCATTAAAAAAAGAAGGCTATAACTGGCAGAGTTTTCTAAAAATATTATCATTACATAAAAAAGACATGATAAAATGGTCATGGGATACCTTGTCTTGGAGAGATTTTTTAATTAAAATCCAAGATACATTAAAAGATCCTGTTTTCAAAACAATACTTACAAGTTCTTAGGGGAGAATTTTATGATTAATGAGCCTGAAATAAATGGTGTACCAATTGTGCTTACAGCATCAAGAGCAGAAGCAAATGAATACGACAATAATCCTTTTTCAGCATTTATTTGTACATTTCCAAAAAAATTATCAGGTTACGCATTAAGAGAACATCTATCAAACCTTGAAAGCAATAAAGATGGAACTGCTAAACACACAATATATGGTTTAAGAAAAGTAGAATCAATTCTAGTTGATGAATTTGGTGAAAAAAATGTTGTTGTATCACATTATGACAATCTTCATAGATTCATAGGTAAAAAAACAAAAATTGTGGGAATTTCAAGTATGGATCCTATGGGACTTGCATATGTTTCTACAACATATAATTCACTAATTGGTTTTGGCGGTGAAGCATTAAATGCTTCAGAATTTGAAATGCTTGTAAATCATCCTTCGATACTAAAATTCAAACCAAAAGTAGTTGTTGGTGGGCAAGGTTCATGGCAGATTATAGAAGCAAATGCCCAAGAAAAACTAAGAGTGGATGTTATTTTTCAAGGAGAAGGCGAAAAAGACCTTATTGAAACTTTTAGGAAATTGATGAAAGGTGAAAACGTTCCAAAAAATTTTGAGGCAAGAAGACCGGATAGAGAAAAAATACCACTGATAAAACATGCTGCATCCTATGGGATGGTTGAAATTATGAGAGGATGCGGTAGAGGATGTCAGTTCTGCAGTCCAACAATGAGGACAAAATATTCATTCCCTCTTGAACACATAATGAAAGAAGTTGAAATCAATATAAAAGAGGGAGCAAAATCTATTTTTACTGTTACAGAGGACATATTTTTATATAAATCGGAAAAGAATTTTTTACCAAATCGTGAAGAAGTTGTTAAACTATACAAATCAATTGCATCTTATCCTGGTGTTGAATATATTTTGCTTTCACATGCATCTTTTGCACCAATAATTTATGACAAAAAACTACTGGATTATTTAACCCCGATTTTAATAGAAAAAACAAGATGGAATCCTAGTTCAAGTAATTTGTACAAAAAACCTTTTATATCTGTTGAAATGGGCATAGAATCTGGTAGCGTTAGATTGATGAAGAAATACATGAAAGGAAAAGCATTACCATATACAGTTAACAACTGGCCAAACCTAGTTGTAGAAGCAATAGGACGTATGAATGACTACGATTGGTGGCCACTTTGCACTATAATGACCGGGCAGCCAGATGAAACCGAGGATGATGTTATTGCTACATTAAATCTAATAGACGATCTAAGGAATCATAATGCTAAGATGTTTTACACACCTGTACTTTTTATTCCTTTGAAAGAAGCTATATTGGGTAATTGTAGACGGGCAGATCTAAACAGTTTAACTGAGTTACAATGGGAAGTAATTTCTAGATCATGGAGAAATAATATTGATTTCTGGGCACCAGATTTACAAAAGTATATCGGACCTACATTTTTCTTTGCTCATTGGTTCTATGGAAGATGGAAACATGGTAAAAAATCAACTAGACCGATGATGAGACTTGCGGGTTTTCCTGTTGCTGGAAAAATAGATAAGCAATGTAATCCAGAATATTGCCAAAATGACTCCAAGACAATTTTAGATGAGATAAAAGAAAAATACTTTTAATGAAGATAAGATTAGAACACCAAATTTTATTTTCTTTTATATTCAAATTCTATCTAAAAATAAAGAAGAATTTGAAATTGGAAAATATGGTAATCAGCTTTTTAGAAATGCACTGTATGCAAGGAAAGTTGAATATATATCAACCTTACTAGTGACCTCAAATGGTGAATGCATGCTCATAACAGCAGGACCCAAATCGATTACTTCCATTCCAAGTCTTGAAAAGTATTTTGCAACAGTTCCACCACCACCATTGTCAACCTTTCCAAGTTCAGCTGTTTGCCATGGAATTTTTCCTTTAATTAAAAGAGCCTTGATCTCAGCGACATACTCTGCTGAAGCATCATTTGCTGAATATTTGCCACCATGACCAGTAAATTTTGACATTACAATACCATTTCCAAGTGTTGATGCATTTTTAAGTTCAAAAACTTCTAAGTAATTTGGTGTAACTGCTGCATTGACATCAGCTGAAACAACCTTTGATCTAAGCATGGTACTGTCAACATCTGACTTCGGGTCAATCTCTTTTATTAATGATCTTAAAAATGACGTAACTTGAGCTGTTGTATTACCTTCACTACCTACTTCTTCCTTATCTACAAATAATGCAATTGCAGTATGCTCTGGATTTTTCAAATCCATAATCGCTCTAAGCGAGGTATAAGCACATGCTCGGTCATCCTGACCATAAGCACCAATAAGCGATCTATCAAAACCCATATCCCGGGCTTTATAGGCAGGTACTGCTTCAAGCTCTGATGAAATAAAATCCTCTTCGATCAAGCCATAGTCTTTGTTTAATTTCTCTAATATTGCAACTTTTATTTTTTCAGTAAATTCGCCTTTCGCTGGTTGACTACCAACCATTATATCCAGGCTTTCTCCAGTTATTGCTTCGTCGATTTTTTTGGTGCCTTGTACTTTATGAGAAAGATGAGGCAATAAATCAGGTACTGAAAATATTGGATCAGATTCATTCTCCCCCAGAGTAAATTTTACTTTTTTACCGTCTTTTTTTATGACAACCCCGTGTAGAGCAAGTGGGATAGTTACCCAATGGAATTTTTTTATACCACCATAATAATGAGTCTCAAAAAGAGCAACATTACAACATGTATCTTCATAAAGTGGAATTTGTTTCAAATCAAGTCTTGGGCAATCTATATGAGATATAACTATTCTAAGACCTTCACTGGCAGGTTTTTTACCTGGAACGATTATTGCTAATGCTTTATCCTTGTTAATTTTAATTTTTTTATTACTTAATTTTGCAATTTCAGAAATTTTGTTAACAGCCTCTCGCTCAGTTTTTACTTCATTTAAAAATTTTTTGTAATCCTCAGAAAAAGTAAATGCATTTTTAATTTGATCTTTCGTAAAAATATCCCATGCGGACTTCTTTTTATATGCAAACTTACTCTCTTTATCCTTTTTTTTACTATCTCTCTTTACCATAATAATTTGCGCCTCTAAATTAGGTCATATAATATTCAAATAAAAAGATAACTAACTAAAAAACAAAAAAGAAAAGATAGTAGAAGGTTTTTTTATCTTCTTCTAATAAAAAATATCGCAACGACTACTACGATAATTACTATTACAATTAGAGCAATGAAAACAAGTAAACCAGAACCTGAATCACTAGATCCGCCATTACCATTACCTGGAGTGCTACTGGCAGAAATATCAATTGTGATGCTATCAAATCCATAAACTAATCCAGTTGAGTCAAATACTTCCAATGACACATCGTAAGTTCCGTTTTCAGCAAAAGTATGACTCGGTTCCCTTAAATCCGATGTATCACCGTCACCGAAATCCCAAGCCCATTCTAGATCTGACCCCTCATAAGTAGTACTTCCCCTGAATTTAACAGATTTACCAGCGGTTCCAGTAGAAGGACCATCAATTGTGACCTCAATTATTTCCATTTGATTAGGGTATTCATCATAATAACCTTCTTCTGATTCAGCTGAGAATTCAAATGATGCTGCAGATAAATTTGAACAGACTTCATCAGCGCTTGATAAATTAAATGAGATTGTTAGTTCATTTGTTCCAACACCAGAGTAACTTATAACATCTATATCAGTATCATTTTCATCTGTAACACCGACTTCGCCCCCACCATAAAAAGCCATGTATGAGTTTAGATCTGTCGTTAAATCCATTTCATAATAAGTAGATATTTTATTCTGAATATCACCACCACTGGCAAGTTGTAATTTTAATTCAACTACTTTACCTTCTTGTGATGCTGAAATTATATAAATATCAATATTTGGTCTACTAACTTTTCCACCAGTTGTTGCATCTAAGACATCTCCTGTTTCATCGGTAAAAGAAAGTACCTCTTCTGCAAAAGCGGTTGGAGTCAACATCATTAAAAAAATACATATTGTGGCTATTGTGATATATAGTTTTTTCATCATATTTATACCTCATTTTTTAGTTAACTAAGCAACCCCCAATATTAGTTCTGGTTTATAAAATTTGTTTATATCCGTATCTCATGTACTTTAAAATAGTTTTGATAGAATCTGAAAATTTGTTGAAATTTTGAATATTTATTTTTAGTATTTCAAAATTTTATTTTAATTTCTTTTTAAGATTTTGAACGGTTGTCGTGAACTCGTTTAATGTTGATTCAAGCGTACCTAATGTTTCATGGATTTTATCTGTAATTATTGCTCCTTGCGGAGACGGTGTTATAATCCCATCTTTTTCCAGCGTTCTTAGAGAATATCTAATCATGTGTTGTGGTTGACCAGTCATTTTAGATAATTTAATAATACCAATAGGACCATGATCTTTTACTGTTCTTAACACATCTATATGCCTGCTTAATAAATCTAACTCTTTTTCTGCTACACTGGTTATACCATTAAATTTATTTATTTTTCCTACCATCTATACCTCCTGTTACTTGTTAACATAATGCAATACTAATATTTATTTTTTACTAATATTCTACCGAATTTTAACAAAAGAAAATTATAATACCCACATCAATTATTCAGTATCTCATGGCAATAGGTTTTGCATTATTATCAATAAGCCCTTTACACGAAAAAGATGTATATTCGACGCTCACAAATAATATACCAGAAATAACAGAGGTTCATCCTCTGTTTGGGGAGTATGATATTCTGGTAAAGATAGAGTGTCCAGATATAGATGGTATCGGTGATGTAGTAATAAAAAAGATTAGATCCCTAAAAGGTGTTATGGACTCAAAAACACTAATAGGAACAAAAAGTTTAACAGGAGAATAAAAACTTTACTTCTGTTTTCTCTGTTGACGACCAAGATACCTAAATCTTTGTTCTACTGTAAAAATTTGAGCGATAAGCCAGATTTCGCTTCTTTCTTCTTCACTTGATACTTGCCCCACAATTAACATTTTTAACCTTCCTCATACAATGCTAATTGATAACATTATTCAATAAATATATTTGTTTTGATTACTATATATAAATTTCTATTTTTTCAATAAATAATTTTACTTAATAAAAATTAATCTAGAAAATATTATAAATAATTAATTAACATTCTATAAAAAAATAGTTATATAAATTTTATATTAATTTATAGATAAATTTATGTATTAGAATGAATTATTAATAATTATAATATGAAAAAAACATTATTAATAATATTAATTTTGATGGTAGTTCTACCTACAACTATAAATATAGATGTAAAAAGCATATCTATAGAAGAAAAATATACTAATGAGGAATTTCAAAATATTATTTATGTAGATGATAATAATACACAAGGGCCTTGGGATGGTACAATTGATCATCCATTTCAATACATCTATGAAGCAATTAATAATTCATCAAATGGAGATTTGATCTATGTTTTTTTAGGAACATATTTTGAGAATTTTATCATAGATAAAAAATTAACTTTAATTGGAGAAAATGAAAGTAATACAATTATTGATGGGGATTACAAAAAGTATATAGCTAATATAACTTCTGATAATGTATATTTTGAAAATTTTACAATCAGAAACAGTGGTGGATTTGCAAAGGATGCAGGAATTATTGTAAATTCAGAAAATAATTCAATAAAAAATTGTACTATTTATAGGGCTAAAATAGGATTATATTTAAAAAACTGTAAAAATAATTTGATAGAAAATTGTACTTTTCATACATGTGGAGAGGGGATATTGTTAGAGCTATCAAGCAATCATTCTATTACATCTTGTTGTTTTGGTCATAATGCAATTGGAATAAATTTTGAAAAATCTAGCAACAACAAAATAAATTATTGCTACGCCTATGTAAATGGTATTGCACTTCTACTGAATGATTCAGAGGATATAGAAATTATCCATTGTAATGTTAGTGATAACACTGCAAATTTAGGTGGTATATTTATTTTTGGATGCTTAAATATCACACTGAACAATAATATAATAAGACACAATGGCCAAGGCATAACTATATACTCTTCAAAAAATGTTAAAATTACAAATTGCGATCTTGTTTTTAATACACACTATGCATTAATAATGCGAACACCATCAAATAAAGTATTAATATCAAACTGCAACGTAAAAAATAACCTGAGATACGGTTTTTATATTGAAAATAGAAATTCTTGTATAATTGAGAAAAACAATATGGAGGGAAACAATCTTTTTGTAATTCATTCAAGATTTGTTAGATGTTCTGCACGAAAAAATTGGTGGGGTTCGATTCTAGGACCATCTTATATTGAAACAATAACAAGAGATAGAATCACATTTTTATTATGTAAAATAAGATGCTTTCCTTGGTCAATTAAACCTTTAATAAATGTTGGTGCAGATTGGAAAGAAAATGAGTATTATATGGTTGGTGATATCTCTGATCCAACAGAGAAACAAATAAGTTTTCCTGATAATGATACTGATGGTGATGAGGTTCCTGATTGGTGGGAAGAAAAATGGGGGTACGACCCAAATAAATGGGAGGATCATAGAAATCTAGATCCAGATAAAGATGCATTAAATAATATAGAGGAATGTTTTACAGATCAATGGGGGTCAAATCCTTTTGAAAAAGATATATTTTTAGAAATAGATTGGTTAGAAACAACAGAGCCAAATCAATCAAATATCCCTTCTGAAGAATTACTTGAAGATCTTGTTTTAACCTTTGATGAACATGGTATAAATTTTCATTTTGATATAGGAAATCTTGGAGGTGGAGAAGAAATACCGTATATTGAATCTAAATTTTCTTTTTCAAAATTAGTTGATCTTTATTGGGATTATTTTTTGCACAATGATTTAAAAAATCCTAGAAAGGGAATTTTCCATTACGAAATTATTTGTAGCTATTGTCCTGATTTAAACTTTCCATTTTTTGGTTGGGATGATCTTGATTCATTTGCTGTTTCAGCTGGTTGGTTGAAGAATGAAAATCCTTTGAACTCTAAAGATAGACTTGTTATTGGAGCTACATTGCATCATCTTGGTCATACATTAGGATTAATTGCTGATACATATGGAGGAATTGATAATGGGGTAGTTTCTATTCCTTTAAGCATACAATGGTGGAAATATCACAATTATAGAAGCTGTATGAACTACAAATATAAATATAAAATTTTTACTTTTTCAAATGGTACTCATGGCTTTGGGGATTTTGATGATTGGAGTAATCTTGATTTTACTTTTTTTAAAAAAACCCATTTTGAATTAAATAAAGAAAACTAGTCTTCCTTCCATTTTGTCAGTAGTACTCCTGCAATGAAAAACACGCAAGCAAATATCAAGATTATCCCTGTATAGAATGTTGCCTTCTCATAATCTAAATTAATCATAGAATTTCTTAATCCTTCATTTACGTAATAGAGTGGAAGAACTTTAGCAACATCTTGTAGAATCTGTGGCATCTGTTCCAATGGGAAAAAGGTACCTGCAAGAAACATCATAGGAAAAGAAATTGCTCCAGCAGCAGTATCTGCTGTTTCTTCTTCTTTTACAAATCGTCCTATTAGCATTCCTATACCTGAAAAAAGAAAACTATTACCAATGATGATTGCAATCATCCATATGTTAATGTTAATTACAACACCATACGCAAGAATACCAATGATTACCGCAATACTAGTTGAGAAGAATGAAAGAAACAACATAAACAGCATTTTTGCCAGTATCCATTCTGTTCTGGTTATAGGTGTTGTCTGAAGTTTTCTAAGAATTCCATCTTTTCTATATTTTGTATTTCGTTCAATACTTCCGTATATGCAAAGTTGCATGATAGTAAAACCTATCATCCCTGGAATAAAAAAATCAATATATTTGAATTTACTAGTAATAGTACTGACTTGATCCATACCTATTACATTTACACCATTGGCAATTCTTAGGTTCATTTCCTGAAGACTACTACTAACAATACTACGCGCGACCGATGTCGATCCCTGATCTGAAGGATCATAGTAAAAAGAAATATTTACTGTAACATTTTTATCGTAGAAAGATTCAATTACTTTATTGCCAAATCCTTCTGGTATAACCAATGCTCCTCGCAGATCGTTTTCTTTTATGTAATCTGTAATATTACTGTTTCTAGGAATCATATGCATTTCAAGGACAGTGATATTTTCAAGCATTTGGGTATAATTTTGTGACAACGCAGAATCATCTAGGTCTTGTACATAAAGGGTGTATTTCGGGTTATCTGTGCCTGAGAAAATAGCACCAAATATTAAAATCAACATAACAGGAAAAACAATTGACCAGAAAATAGTACCACGACTTCTGGACCATCCTTTCATGCTTGCAACAAAATCAGTTATGATAATACGTGGTTTCATTGAGTTTCCTCCATAAGTTTTGCACCAGTAAGATTAAGAAAGACCTCCTCCAAATTAGAGTGCCTGATATCTATGCTATCATACTCAATACATGCATGTCTTAATTCTGCTAGAACCTCAAGCACTCTTTCTTTATAATCTATTTTTATTGAGATATCGCCATTGCCTTCAGATACTGCTGAAAATCCCCTTTCTTTTAGGATTTCTAATGCATCATCATTTGAACACTTTTTAATATTAAGAACAGCCCCTGTCCCATATTTCTTAATAAGTTCATCTAGCGATCCTTCGGCAATAATTTTTCCTTTATGAATAATAGCAATGTGATCAGCTAAGTGCTCTGCTTCTTCCATATAGTGTGTAGTTAGAAAAACGGTTTTACCACGTTTTTTTAATCCAGCTATAACATCCCATACCTCACGACGTGCTTTTGGATCTAGGCCTGTTGTTGGTTCATCAAGAAAAACAATTTCAGGATCATTTACCAATGATATTGCGACACCAACACGTTGTTTTAAACCTCCAGATAGATTTTTGTATAACATTTTTTTTTGTTCTGTTAGATCCATCATCTGAAGGATTTGGTCTATATCTGCTCTTTTTTCATATAGTTTTGAAAAATATATTAAAGTCTCTCTAACGGTCAATCGTTCATAAGAATGAAATTCTTGAGGTAAAATTCCAATTTTTTCTTTTACTTCATTAAAAGATGTTTCTATATCTTTACCAAGTATTTTGACGGACCCTGCTGTCGGTACACGAATGGATTCAATCATCTCAACAGTTGTTGTTTTACCCGCACCATTAGGACCTAGGAATGCAAAAACCTCTCCTTTTTTTACATTAAAAGAAATACCATCCACGGCTACGAGATTACCATAAACTTTTTTTAAATTCAACACCTCAATAGCCATTTCATCCGATGGAACAGGTAAT
>Ga0315291_10009248_pt1 | contig 12086 bp, 7 predicted proteins | sample YL17G12_20_MG_FD_203070 | JGI IMG/M metagenome (GOLD analysis project Ga0315291, IMG submission 203070) | Sediment microbial communities from Yellowstone Lake, YNP, Wyoming, USA - YL17G12_20 | ecosystem: Environmental > Aquatic > Freshwater > Lake > Sediment | place: USA: Wyoming | collected...
CATAACATTATTTTACCTCATTAATGTAAAAATAAAAGAAATTATTGTTTATCGGAAATATAAACAAACTATAAAGCTTTTATTATATATAGATATTTTCGCAATTTAATATATAATAACATTATTTTTACTAAAATTAACTTTCTAATGAACTAAAAATTTAAAATACTTGAGTATATTACCATTTATTAAAAATAAAATACATAAGGGGATTATAACCATTAAAAATAAAAATAAAATATCTATTATAATTGTAATTACTACTTTTCTAATTACAACAACAATAGTTCAAGCTCAGATAATTAATGACTATCCAAAACAAATAAATGAAGTTAGAAATACAACATTAACAGTAACATTTTCTGAAAATGATTTTGTTTTTAAAACTTTTAATGGATATGATGTTGTTTATCTAAACGATGGTGGAGTTTTAAATGAGATTGGAAAACCAATGCTGCCAATAAAAAACGTGATGGTTGCACTACCTAATGGAATAAAAGCAACAAGTATAAAGATTATTGATAAATCTGAGAAGAACCTTTTATCTTCATACGATATTTTACCTACACAGAAACCGCAAAAAATTGGATTTTCAAATATTAATTTTATCAAAGATTACGATTTTTACCAAAAAAATGTATATTACCCTTCTAGTGTAGTAGAGCTAACAGGAATGGCTGATTTAGCAGGTCAAGCAATGGCAATTATTTCAATTTATCCCATTCAATATAACCCTAGTTTGAAAACATTAAAGTTACTTACAAAATTAAATTTCGCAATTGAAGGAGAAACAGGCTATATTTGTGGTGATTATCTATCAAATTATGTTTCAGAAACAGAGCTAAATGATTATCAGCAAAAAGTAAAAGCTATGGTGATAAATCCAGAAGATGTTGTTTTAAAAACAAATCCAGGTTCTCAACCACTTGGTGTTGATCCAGGTGATTATGATTATGTGATTATAACCCAAGCTAGTTGGATTAGTGAATTCCAACCACTTGCTAATTGGAAAACTAAAAAAGGTATCCCTGCCAATATTGTAACAACTGATTGGATCTACAATTCTGGTGGTTACAGTGGAACGAATATACAAAAAATTAAGGCGTTTATACAGGATGTATATACCAATTGGGGAACAATCTATGTATTGTTGGGAGGAGATATTGACGTAGTTCCTTGTCACTACAGGACGTTTTCAAGCGTTGATCCGGACCCGGTTCCAAATGATGTTTACTATGCAGATTTTGATGGTGATTGGATTTGCGAAGTGAACATTGGTCGTGCATCAGTTTCAGGAACAGGAAATAGTACTGGGCAAATAGGGAATTTTATAAATAAAGTTTTTACATATGAAAAAAATCCACCACTAACCAATTATGCGCTAAACGCTGCATTTTTCGGTTTTGATCTTGATAGTTGGACTCACGCGCAACAATGTAAGATTAACATTGACAATTCATATATTCCAGCAAGTTGGCCTATGACAACAGTCTACGATAATCAGTCTGGAAACCATAAAACAAACGTTATCAACGCACTAAATGCTGGTCAGAATCTTGCAAACCATGCAGATCACTCAGGTAACGATGCCATGGGAGTAGGATATGTTAATCATGATTTGCTTTTATATAACTCAGACATGGATGGATTATCTAATGGAAACAAACAAACAATCCTCTACTCCATGGGATGTGACCCAGCTGCCTATGATGTTGATGATTGTATAGCTGAGCATTTTGTACAAAACAGTAATGGTGGTGGAATTGCTTTTATCGGAAATTCCAGGTATGGCTGGTATGAATACAGTACTTATGATTCATTGTCAATGGAATATGATATATATTTCTTCAAATCATTATTCCAGGAGAATCTCTACAAGCTGGGAGCAGCCTTCTCTGATCATAAGAATGATGTAATTGCGATTCACTCCAGTGATAACTATTATCGATACTGTTACACTGAACTCACTCTACTTGGTGACCCTGAGTTACCTATTTGGATGAATAACCCTTTAAGTTTTGTTGTTTCTCATCCAAGTGAGATACCTGTTGATTCTTCTTCCTTTACCGTTCATGTCCAAGCAACAAATGGAAGTAATATTCAAAATGCGTATGTATGTATTTGGAAAACAAACGAGGTTTACCTAACAGGTTTAACAAATAGCAATGGAAACATCACTTTTAATCCAGTACCTTCAACATCTGGGGTAATGACTGTTACAATAACAAAACAAGATTATCTTCCTTATGAAGGTAATGTCACAGTTTCGGCTGGAAACCAGGCACCATCTACTCCAAGTAATCCAAATCCTGCCAATGGAACAACTGGGGTTAATATTAATGCTGATCTAAGCTGGACCTGTTCTGATCCAGATGGTGATCCATTAACTTTTAATGTTTATTTTGGTACATCAAGTAACCCACCTTTGGTATCTTCAGGACAAACCGCAACAAACTATAATCCTGGTGCTATGAATTTTAACACAAACTACTACTGGAAGATTGTCGCTTATGATAATCATAGTGCCTCAACAACAGGTCCTCTATGGAGTTTTACAACAGAAATTAATGATCCACCTAACACACCAAGTAGCCCTTCACCAGCAAATGGAGCAACCAATGTTGATATAAATGCAGGGCTTTCTTGGAGTGGAGGGGATCCAAATGGTGATACAGTAACTTTTGATATCTACTTTGGTACAAGTAGCCCTCCACCGCTTGTTATCTCGGATTATTTGTATACAACTTTTGATCCTGGAACAATGCAGTATGATACCAGTTATTATTGGAAAATAAATGCAGTCGATGTTCATGGTGCTTCAACAATGGGTCCTGAGTGGAATTTTGTCACAGAAGAAGAACCTTTGAATTACCCGCCTGAGTTTTCAGGAGAAAATCCATCTAATGGTGCTACAAGTGTTCCTATAACAACATCTTCATTGTCGGTTTATATTTCTGATAGAGAAGGTGAAAATTTTTCTTGGACCATTGAAACTAGTCCAAATGTTGGTGGTAATAGCGGAAGTAATGAAAATAATGGAACAAAAGTCTGCTCAATATATAATTTAGATTATAATACAACATATACTTGGTTTGTAAATGCTACTGATCCTGGTAGTGGTCAAACAACAAGCAAAATTTACACCTTTACAACTGAGTCCACTTCAAACCAACCACCTAATGAACCAGATATTAACGGTCCAATAAGTGGGAATATAGGGACACTTTACACTTTTATATTCACTTCAACAGATCCAAATGAAGATGATGTCCAATATTATATTGAATGGGGCGATGGAACTATAACAGATTGGACAAGTTTCCAATCATCAGGTAGCTCTTATTCAGGACAACACGCATGGACAACAACTGGGTATTACATAATAAAAGCGAAAGCAAAAGATTCAAATGGAGAAGAGAGTGACTGGGCAACATTTGAGGTTAGTGTGCCCAGAAGCAAGGCTGTCAATACACTACTTTTAAAATTATTAAACAACCATCCATATATTTTCAAATTGTTACAGACTATATTTCAACGATGTGGACTATAATTAAAATAGTCCATCTCTTTTTTATTAAAAAAATTATTTTAATTATTCCCAATTTTTATATAAAACATTTAAATAATCGCAACCCTTATGTTAAGTGTTAAGGGAGGTTAAAAAATGAATAAGAAAATAATGGGAATTTTTGTATCGGCTTTGTTTTTTATTTCAGTTTTTTCTGTTTCAGGCTCATTGAATTTATATAATAAAATTGAAGACAAGATTTATTTTGAAAATGAGAGTGCTTCGATACTTTGGTGGTATGATCTAAATGCTCCTTCTTTTGGTTCTGCTGCAGTTGGTGATATCGATGGAGATGATAATCTTGAGATAGTTTTTGGGACATATTTTAATGACGAAAATATTTATGCTTTAAATGCAGAAAATGGTACCTTGCTTTGGAATTACAACACAGGCGGTTGTAATGATGCATCCCCCGCAATTGCTGATGTTGATCTCGATGGGCAACTTGAGGTTATAGTTCCTGCTTCTTCTCCATATAAAGTTTATTGTTTCAATGGTGCAACTGGGGCAGTAGAGTGGTCAAGATCTACAGGTTATCCAAATTGCATAGATTCGCCACCAGCAGTTGCTGATGTTGATAACGATGATAAACCAGAGGTGATTTTCGGTACTTTTTATGGTTATGTTTTTTGTCTTAATGGTGAAGATGGTAGTATACATTGGCAGATAAATCTTGGAACAAATAGCTATATACAATCTGAACCAAACATCCTTGATTTGGATAATGATAATCAATTGGACATCGTTGTTGCACAGTATGACGGTGATTGCAGAATTTATGCATTAAAAGGTGATACTGGTTCTATTTTATGGTATTCTGATGAACCACAAGATTTTATGTATCATGGTGGATCTTTTGGAGATATAGACGAAGATGGTAAACCTGAGATAGCAATCGGCTGTTACGATAATCATGTTTATGTTTTAAATGGTGAAGATGGTAGTGTCAAATGGGATTATACTGCAACTTATTATATTGCAGCACCAACCTCAATTGCAGATCTTAACAACGATGGTCATCTTGAGATAGTTTTTGCTTCCTATAACATCCTTGGCGTATTATCCTACACTGGTGGTCTTTTATGGACTTATCCAACGGGTGGCTCTATATTTCGTGGAGCATCAATTTCCGATGTTGATGGCAATGGTGTTTTAGATGTTGCATTTGGTTCAAGCGATGGGATATTAAGAGTTTTAAAAGGAAATAACGGTCAGGTGCTTTGGAATTATGACCTGCAAGCTCATTATGGTAATACTTTTGATATAGACCATGCACCTGTTATTGCAGATTTTAATAACGACGGAAAATTAGATATTTTTATAGTAGGAGGTTATGGTTCTTCAAATCCTCCTACTAATAATCATGGGAGAGCGTACGCTCTTTCCGCTGGTGATGGAGCAGATCCTGGTTGGCCAATGTTCAGAAATGATTTAAGACGTAGTGGGAGTTTTGGTAGCAATCAACAACCAAGTTCTCCAATAATAAATGGACCCAGTGATGGTGTAACAGATGTAGAATACGACTTTACTTTTATTTCCACAGATCCAGATAATGATAATTTATATTTTTATATTGATTGGAATGACGGTTCAGTTGAACAATGGATTGGACCATATTCTTCTGGTGAAATTATAGAAATTAGTCATACATGGGATGAACAAGGAATTTTTGAAATAAAAGCAAAAACAAAAGATTCAAATAATGGAGAAAGCACGTGGTCAAATCCATTTGAGATAATAATTTCAGAAAATTCTCCACCAACCCAACCGACAATAAATGGAAATGCAAAGGGTAAACCTGGTGTTGAATACAATTATTCTTTTTTATCTATTGATACAGATAGTGATCAAATCTATTATTACGTTAATTGGGGTGATGGTAATATAGAACAATGGATAGGACCATATAATTCAGGTCAGCAAATAACACTTAATCATTCATGGATGGAAAAAGGAACTTACATTGTTAAAGCAAAAGCAAAGGATGTTTATGGTTCAGAAAGCCAATGGTCAGAGCTTTCAGTTAAAATCCCTCGAACCAGAAATTCATTTAATCCAATAATTTTAAAAACAATAAAAAATTTTTTAGGATTATTTAAAATATTATTTTAAAACATTTGATAAATATAAGGCTAATAAAAATTTTCTAACTTTTATGAAAAAATCATGAAATTTAATACTATGAAATCGTTACAGCAAAATTGTAGCATCTAAATAATTCATGGTATAACATTTGGTTTTTTTGCTGGTTGGGCGTCTATATTAAATCTTAAATTTAGTATATTTATAATTGGTAACGGAAAGACAGTGAATTTTTCCCCTAAAATTAATTTAGGAAGAATTCTAGGTCTATTCCAATAATTCCCAATCCAACGAGTCGATTTGCAGTCATTAAAAAACGCATCCCTTATATTAAGGATAAAATTGTTGTATTCGACTTTATTAGTTGAAGAAGAATATAAAAAAATACCTAAACCATTTTCAACTCTTTTACTTCCGCCATTGCGCTTAAATTCGTTAGTAAAAATGATATTGTCATTTGAACTTGTTATCATAATTCCGAAAAAATTACACAAACTGATTTTATTTCCATGGATATTGTTATTATTAGAGTTTTCAAATAATCCGATGCCGCAATAGTCGTTTTTCGAGATTATATTAAGTGAAATATTATTATTGTAGGAATAAACCAATAAAATGCTATAGTCGCTGCTATTTGTTATTTTGTTATTTAAAATATTAGAATTACTAGTATCAACAATTGTAAGACCAATAGGTACGTTAAAAATTTCTTGGTTTTGAATGGTAATATTGTAACAACTAACCAAAATTATTTGTCCTGCATCTTCTAAAACTTTGTCGTTTTCTCCCACTAAAAATATAAGCGGTTTTCCATTAACAAGATTATCTAAAACAGTATTTTGATAATAAGTATACATTGCTATTCCATCGTTGTTGAAAGTATTGTAGGAAATATTGTTATTATCACAGTAATCAAGTGTTAAACCTCTATTGTCTGAAAAGTTATTTCCAAAAATAAGATTATTATATGACTCTAAAATGTTTATACTTTCTTGTTCACTGTTTTTGATAATATTCCCTGTGATTATATTATTGTAAGATGAACTAATGATAATACCCATATTATTATTTGATAAAGTGTTTGTAGAAATATTGTTTCCATTTGAACTTATTATGAATATACCGCCTTTTGTATTTGATCCAATTGTATTTTCTGATATAAAACAATTATCAGTTTTTGATAATACAACACCTGTACATATATTGGATAACTCATTATCTTTAACTGTAATGTTATTACAACCAACAAGAATTACTTGTCCTGCATCTGTATTATCAATAACTTTATCTATTTCATCCTCCAAATATAAAAGAGGTTTATCATTAATCATATTATTTGAAAAAATATTTTCATTTGCATCAGCAATCCAGATTCCGTCATTGTAAAAAACATTGTCTAAAATATTGTTATTATTCGCACCAGTATCAAGAATTAAACCACCTATATTATCTGAAAATGTATTATTTTCAATTATATTGTTTGTTGATTTGTAAAATAATAATCCACCATTTAAGTTGGATTTTATAATATTATTAGAAATAGTGTTATTATGATCAAAGGTCATATATCCATTTATGACAATACCCATATAGTTATTTTCAATAATATTATCCGATATAGTATTATTATTTGAATGTATTTCGATTCCGTAATCAAACCAAAAATCACCACTTTTTCTAAGGGTAAAACCACTAATAGTGACCCCATCAGCTAAATCATAAACATCAATAATTGATGATGTCATTATGAAGGGTTCTCTGCTTTGATCAATAATTGTGGTTTCTTTATTCTCGCCAATTAGTTTTATTGACTTTAAAATAAAAAGAGAACTTCTTACATAATAAGGGGATGAATCATCGTAAACAAAAACTGTGTCTCCATCATTAGCAACATTGATTGCATATTGAATACTTGTATAATTATTAGGACCTGAACCTCCAACATATAAAGTATTTCCATCACTTGCTGATCTAAAGCCCTTGTTTTCCATTAAAGGTCTAGTTGATTTAATGTGAAAATTCGTGTTGTAAATATCATCTCTAAAATGCTTATTATTAAAGGTTAACCAATTCAATGAATTTGTATAGATGTCTGAAAATCTCTCTGGATGAATATAAAAATCTTTATTATTCACAATATTAGATGCCTTAGGTTCCCATTTTGTAAAATAACTCTGAACATTTGGTATAATAGATATTACAAGAAATGAAAATATAATTACTGTTGTTATTGTTTCAGTTAAAAAATATTTTCTCATAACTTTCTTCCTCTTTTTAATTTAAATAAAATACTTACTATTTAAATCTCACTATTTGAAAAAATTTTTCACAACTATAAATATTTCTAAAAATAGATAATCCATTTTTTTCTTGAAAATGTTTAAATAACACGTGTTAATTACTGTACTTTAAGGAGGTTAAAATAATGAAGAAACTATTAGCCGTGTTAGGGATTTGTGCGATATTAATCTGTATACCAATGGTATCAGCATCCCCAATAAATTTTAAACATAGAGGATTAATGCAAAGAGTTGGTTTACAGACTGGTGGTACCTTTGAAGGAGTGTTTGCTGAGAAAAATGAAACAGGTTATAACATATTAGGAACAATATCAGGAACCTACGAAGAAGGAATTAACTGGTCGTTTGGCACAATCGCTGGTGTATGGGCAATGGATGATGGAAGCGCCTCAGGTGATTTTAGCGGTAATATGATCCACAGCTTTTTCTTTGGACAATACAATGTTACAGGCGGAGAATCAAACTGGTTCATTGGTTTATTTAGAACAAACGAAACCACAAACGAATTCCAAGCAATTTCTATTGTATTTGGAAGCGAGGATTATCTCATACGCTATGGAATCGGCACTTACACAGCAACCAACTAAACAGTTTCTTTCCTTTTTTTTAATTAAAAATCCTGGGATCAACATATGGAAAGTATAAAAAATAAAAACAAAAATATAATAATTCTACTTATAATAATTAATCTTTTTTTCATTCCTTCATCAATTCAGGCAACTAAATGCATTGTAATTAACAACTACGCATTTACACAGACATTATATGTTGGTGGATCAGGACCAAACAATTATACAAAAATCCAAGATGCAATAGACAACGCAACTGCAGGTGATACTGTATATGTTTACAAGGGTATATATTCTGAATATATACTTATTACAAAAGAAATAAACCTTGTAGGTGAATCAAAAGAGCAGACGATTATCAAAGGAAACTATACCAATAACATAATTAGAGTAATAGCAAACAACGTCAAAATAACAAATTTTCAGATACAAAATGGTCAAATAGGAATATATGTAGTTAATTCATCAAATTTTACAATCTCGCAAAATATTATAATAGATAATTGGGAGGGAATAGGTACATTAAATTCGCAACAAGGTTTAATTTCATACAACGCAATTAAAAACAATGACTTTGAAGGTATAAACCCAGTTAGTAGTACACAGATTACGATAGCAGGAAACTCTATTGAAAATAGTATAGAAGGTATTTTCCTTTCTTCATCAACTTCAAATGTTATTTATGGTAATACAATAAGAGATCATATTTATGGTTTTGAAGCAGGTCAATCATCTAATAACAATAAAATCTTTCATAACAATTTTTATGATAATGATCAAAATGCAAAGGACGAATGTACAAACACATGGGATGACTCATATCCGTCAGGTGGCAATTATTGGAGTGACTACTCGGGTAATGACAACAATGGTGATGGGATAGGTGACACACCATACAACGTCCCAGGTGGAAGTAACAAGGATAGATATCCACTAATGGAACCGTGGTATGAACCACCTATAAACAATCCACCAAATTCACCAATAATAGAAGGACCTAACTATGGAAAAATAAACATTGATTATGAGTTCACTTTTAGTTCTACAGATTCCGATCAAGACCAGGTTTACTTTAATATAAGTTGGGGAGATGGAAATACCATCGAATGGGCAGGTCCTTATAATTCAAACGAAACAGTAACATTTAACCATATGTGGACTAACAAAGGAACATATATAATTCGAGTAAAAGCAAAAGATGCTCACGATGCTGAAAGTCAAGAATCAACAGTGCAAGTAAATATTCCTAGAAGTAAATTCAACAACGTATCAATCTTAAAATTACTATCTGATTATGAATTTTTATTTACGAATATCAAATTCATAATTTATAAAATTTAAATAAAATAATACTATATCCTATAAATCTTTTTTTTTATAAATTTAAAAAGCAGAGATTTTATAAATAAATTGGTGATACTTGTTAATGTCTTTAGGAGGGATAAAATGAATAAAAAGAATGGATGCAAGAATATTTTGAAGTTGTATGTTTTTTTAATAATTGGTTTTTTAACAGTTGGACTCTGTGGACCAGTAGTATTTGCAGCACCTTCTATTTCATTGTCTCCAAGTTCAGGTTTTTCAACTATCATGATATCCGGTACTGATTTTTCTTCTGTTATTAATAATAATGTTACTGTTTATTGGGAAGGTAATTCAATTCCAACTTTCCCATCCAAATTAGTAACTGATTATGGGGAATTTACAGCTATTATAAATGTACCGAATCAAACAAATCCGGGTTTTTATAATGTTACTGTTATAGATTCCCAAGGATTGCAGGCTAGTGTTTTTTTTACTGTTGTTAATATGACTGGGCCTGAAGGGCTTAAGGGTGATACTGGACCTCAAGGTCCTGAAGGCATATCTGGTGGAAAAGGTGATACTGGTGATCAAGGTATTCAAGGTATACAAGGTGAAAAAGGTGATCCAGGTCCACAAGTGGAAATTGGTTTACCTTTAGAAATGTCAATTATATTCGCTTTTATTTTATCAGTGATAGCTTTGATTTTGGTATTTTTTCATGTTAGGAAAAAGAAACCTTTTTAAGAATTAAAAATCAAATAAAAAAAAGTATATAAAATATATAAATACTTTTTTTTATTATTTTTTTAACATGTTTTAATCATATAATTTTAAATATAAATTTAGTATATCTATTTTTAAAAGATTTTGGGAGTAAAAAAATGAATAGCAAAATATTTGGAATTATTGTATGCATTTTATTGATAACCAGCTATATTGCAATAGCAGAAAATACTGAAAAAACTTCAACAAAATCATCTTTTGAAAAATTATCAAACGCATCATTTGATGCTGATACACCCATTTGGGTAGTCGGTAATACCTGGAGATATAAAATAGATGATCTGACCATAGACTATGAACAAGAGGGTCAGTATATCCACGTGTCATTACTGACTGATAAACTCGAATTAAAAGTAGTAAATGTAACTACTGATTCGTATGTAGTAGAAATAGATGCAGCGATAAAGGGTTCAGGAAATGCATATATTGACCTTGGTGAGGGTCCATATAATATTACATTGAATTTAAACAATACAAAATTAACTGGAACTATTGTTTTTAATAAATCTGATCTAGGTATAACACAACTAAATCCTAAACTTGAGGGTCGTTTGGTTGTAAAAATAAATGAGCTACCTAATGTAAGTATACCCATTTCTATTCCTATTCCTCTCTTTGGTGGATCAATCAATATTTTCACAAATCTTAGTATTCCATTAACAATTATAAATTTCCCACTAAACGTAAGTAATATATGGGGTGTTCCAGGTACTAGTATTTCTATAGATGGTACAATAAAATCTCCATATTTAAACCTTTTAGATTCCTTAAATAGGAGAGTAAGAAACCATTGGAATTTAACATTTTTGATTATGATATTAATTATGGAAATATATGGAGAAATATATGGATATACTATTGATGAAGATGTTCTTGCTGCAATAAAAGAAGCAGCAAAAACAATATCAGATATACTTTTTGATATTCTCCCGGTAATCAATATAAGCTATGTTTTAACAAATTATATGCAAATTGGAAATGTTTTCGAAACACCGGAAATTCCTGCTATCTTGCTCTGTGAAAGTACAGAAGATATAACCGTGCAAGGAAATTCTTACAATGCATATAATATCTCTGTAATTGGAGGAATAGGAAATATTTATTTTGCACCTGACGCGGGTAACATAGTGAAAATATCTGGTCATTTCAAAGATATTATTCCATTTGTCAGTGATCTAAATATAGAGTTAAAAGAAACAAATTATCAGCCATAGCCAAAAAATGATTAATTTATTCATCATTTTTTTTTTTATTAAATCAGTAAAAATGATTTTAAAAGATGAGTTAAGGTAAAAAAAATGATAAAGAAAACAAAACTAGTCTTTATTGCCTTTATTACTGTAATTATTATATTAACCACCGTGACAATATTTATGTTTTTTAATAGCGAATCAGATATAAAATTATCCAAATTAGGACTTACTTTGGATGATGTACCATCAGGTTTTGATAAAGATACAGAATTTTACAAAAAATATG
>Ga0315291_10009250_pt1 | contig 12084 bp, 8 predicted proteins | sample YL17G12_20_MG_FD_203070 | JGI IMG/M metagenome (GOLD analysis project Ga0315291, IMG submission 203070) | Sediment microbial communities from Yellowstone Lake, YNP, Wyoming, USA - YL17G12_20 | ecosystem: Environmental > Aquatic > Freshwater > Lake > Sediment | place: USA: Wyoming | collected...
GTCATCATCCCTATTAAATCCCTCTCTTTTGCCGTCAAATGGCTGTATTTTTGTCCCATAACCACTTGGGATACCATAACCATCTACCCTTTCCCAAGTGTTGCACTTGCTTATTGAACTCGTGGCGGCAAGACACCTAACTCGCTTTTAAAACCAGCGACATTTTCAGGACGAGTAGACGAAGGGAGGCGCGCAGCTCAAAACCACGCCTCCTCACCGCAAATTCGCCAGTCAGGTTTGACAGTAAATCCTAAAGTGCAGGGCCGGCGGAGCGGACTGCAGGTGACGCCTTGGCGGCGTATTGCTCAAAGTTTTTATTGAATCTCGCGGCCAGATCTTTTGCCTTGGCGTCGTAGGCGGCCTTGTCCTTCCATGTGTTGCGCGTATGCAGGATTTCGCCGGGGACATCGGGACACGCTTCAGGAATGAGTATCTTGAACGTTTTGTCGGGGACGCGCGGCATATCATTTAGAACACCCGAAAGCGCGGCGTTCAAAAGTTTCCTCGTGAGATTTATATCCATGCGCTTGCCGACTCCGTACGGGCCCCCGCTCCAGCCGGTGTTCACGAGCCAGCAGCGGACCTTGTGTTTCTGAAGGCGCTCACCCAAAAGATTCGCGTAGGTTGTGGGATGGAGAGGTAAAAACGGTGAACCGAAGCACGTTGAGAAAGTTGCCTGCGGCTCGACGATGCCCGCTTCAGTTCCTGCGACCTTGGCTGTGTATCCGGATAAGAAATGATACATCGCCATCTCCGGTGTAAGCTCCGCTATCGGCGGCAACACGCCAAAGGCATCGCATGTGAGGAAAACCATGTTCTTCGGTTGTCCGCCGACACCAGGGATCATGCAGTTTGGAATATATTCCACAGGATATGTGGCACGCGTGTTTTCAGTTACAGAACCGTTGTCGTAATCGATCGCACGCGTCTTTTCATCGATGATCACATTTTCCAAAACCGAACCGAATCTTATTGCGTCCCAGATCTGCGGCTCTTTTTCTCGGTTGAGTTTGATCACCTTCGCGTAGCAGCCGCCTTCAAAATTGAATATTCCGTGATCCGACCAGCCGTGTTCGTCGTCGCCGATCAACCGGCGTGAAGTATCGGCTGAAAGTGTTGTCTTTCCTGTGCCGGAAAGGCCGAAGAATAGCGCAGCATCGCCATCCTTGCCTATGTTTGCGGAGCAGTGCATGGGAAAAACGTTCTGCTTGGGCAAAAGATAATTCATCACCGCAAAGATCCCCTTCTTCATCTCGCCGGCGTAATGAGATCCAAGGATGAGAATAATTTTTTGTTCAAAATCCACACCGATAAATACTTCTGTCGGCGTTCCATCTGTCTTCGGGTCCGCCAGAAGCTCACAAGCGTTGATCACAGTGAACTGCGGTTTGTGTCCGTTCAACTCCTCCTGCGTGGGCCTCAAGAAAAGCGTATGGGCGAATAGTGCGTGCCACGCCTTTTCAGCGATTACGCGCACATTGAGGCGATATGACGGATCTGCGCCTGCAAATCCGTCAAAAATAAAAAGATCCCTTTTTGAAAGATAGTCTTTTGCCTTTGAAAGGAGTTTGTTGAAGGCCTCCGGTGATACCGATTTGTTAACTGGACCCCACCATAATTCGTCTTTTGTATTTTTGGTTTCGACGACGAAGCGGTCGGTCGGCGAACGGCCGGTGCGCCTTCCGGTTTTGACAACAAGCGCGCCGTTGGCGGCGAGCATCCCCTCACCCCGCGCCAGCGCCATTTCAACCAGCTTAGGCACCGATAGATTGCGATAAACTTTTCCAGTGGTCGAGATGTCCATTTTCCGTTCCTTTCATTTTTAAATTCAGCCACAGAGACACAGAGGCGCAGAGAACAACAAATACTTTAATTTAAATTCTGCCACAGAGACGCGGAGCCACAGAGGAAACCAAAAAATTATAGTTTTGTTTTTCTCTGTGTCTCTGTGCCTCTGTGGCAGATTTTCTATAATGATTTTCGCTTTTCGGCAAGCACTTCGTCAAAGGCGGGTTTGCCGTCGCGGCTCACAAATTTAAAACCGCAATCGGGGTGGGTTTTGGGATGCCCGTAGAGGCGCTGATGCGGATAAACTCTGCATAAGCGGTGACGGAAATGGTAGATGCGACATTTCGGTTCGTCCCCATCTACCAAGTATCCGCAGCTATACATAAGCCATCTGCTGTCCCTTCCCTGAAACTGAAAATTAAATAAAACCCTGTGCCACCAGCCCAAAAAAGCGACAAACCAGTCGCGCTTTGCGATCACCATCGGCATTTCAAGGGCAAGAAGTTTGCAACATGTCCCGCAGCGCTTGCACGCGCCCACCCGGACATATTCCGTTTTATTCGGAACCCCGATGATCCAATCCGCCGCGGTTTCCATATAATAGAAGAAGAAACCGATGGCGAACGCCAAACAACGAAAAGGTAATTGCAATGCAGCCACAATCATAACTTCTGACATATAGCAAAGATCGCCGGCTTTCGGCCAGCTTTTTTCTAAAAACCGCCACACCCCTCGACTTCGCTCGGGGCAGGGAGATGCAGAGAAATGCAATTCAGCCACAGAGACGCAGAGGCGCAGAGAACAACAAATACTTTAATTTAAATTCTGCCACAGAGACGCAGAGGCACAGAGAAAAACCAAAATTTTAGTTAAACCTCTGTGTCTCTGTGCCTCTGTGGCAGCTCGCATATAATACCAATAAATACATATAGTTACTGATCAGCAGACGGTTATCATTATATATACGCTTTCGGTAAGCAACTTTTTGAGATTTCGGCCGATAATAAGGTTAGGGGAATCTCTAACATGCCTCATATTCCGCATTGGATAGAAGCGCAGCTTTCCACCCGTTTCGAGGGTCTGAACCTCAATGTAGGTGTGGACTTTGACGGCAGCGGTGCGATCGACGGTTCCGAACTTACCGATACGAACAATGACGGCACAGTTGACGCTGAAGAATGGCGCGCGTTCCTAAACCAAAACGAATCTGCACTTCGAAACTTCGGCGGTTTTTTCAATTATTACTTCGACTACGGAACAGCTTTCAAACCGGACAACATTCTTCATGATCTTCTATTCATAGAATCGGTTTTCGCGGACGAGGCACAGATAGCCGGTGCTTACCAGATGGTGTGGAATGTCCTGGAACGTGTGAGATCGACTCCCCGATATTATGTCATGCCTCTTTTTTCCTCCTACGACGTCATGCGCGAGATGGGAATTGTTTTTGCAAATCATGAGAATGACCTTTTTATTCAGGACGTAACGGATCGACTGTTCGATTGCGATACGGCAAGCGACGTTCTATTGGCGATTGCCCATGAGTTGAACATACCGGCCTCTATGGTTTACGCGCCGGAACATTTTTTTATCAGATATATAGATGACGGTGTCAGATTGAATGTCGATATAGGAGGCGCAAGCCACACGGATCTCGATTATGCGATCGCGCTAAATATTTCGCCGCAATCCATAGCTGAAGGAATCTATCTCGACGAACTCAGCTACGACGAGCTTCTGGCGTTATACTATCGGAATGTGGCCATCACGTACAGAAAGAACAAAAATGATGTGGAGGCCTTGAGATATTACAATATCTCCGCAGGGTTCAACGAAAATGATCCTGCCACTTATAATAATCGGGGCATCGTCAAAGAACATCTTGATGACTACAAAGGGGCCCTTGAAGATTTCAACCGCGCCCTTGTTCTCGATCCCAATTCCGGCCCCGCATACTACAGTCGCGGCTGGTTGAGAAGCGATCTCGGAGATTGCGCCGGAGCGCTAAGTGATATGGAAAGGGCCGCCGAGCTGATGCCAAATAGTGAGGACTTGCCAATGGCTCTGCTGGAGATAAAAATGCTATATTGGAACTCGCAGGACATGGGCGGCGGACCGTTTTAATACCTCATCACGACAACCCCCTTTTAAATAAATGAAAACAAGATGACCGCGAATCGCCGGCTTTTTGCCGCCGTTGTTTTGATCCACGATGAGACATATTGAGGTGGCGTGGGGCTGATGTTCCCCGAGCGGCGTGTGAATTGCGCCGCTTTCAGTAGCCATATGATACCGCGGCGCAAGAGGCGCAGGCGACGAGCCGGCGCTTGAGGCGAGGAGCCGTAGCGAGGGGGATATCAGACCCACGCCACCAAAGCATGCTTCATAGGAAATCTTGACGATGCTGTGTAAAATGACTAGTCATTCGAGGTGTGAAGATTGAATCCTATAAATTCGGCGAGATCGTTATCGACGGAACCACTTATAACAACGATCTGGTGATTGCCGGCGGCAATATACATACGCGGTGGGTAAGGCACGAGGGGCATGCCGTCCGGCCGATGGATCTTGAAAAGTGGATTTCCAAGGGTTGCAGGCGCCTGATAGTTGGAACCGGTGCGGCGGGCTACTGCAAGGTCCATCCCGAACTTGAAAAATACTGCAAGGAGCATTCAATCAGTTTGATCGCCCTTCCAACTGCAAAGGCCATTGATGAATTCAACTCACTCACCGAAACAACCGGCACGGTCGCCGCATTTCATTTGACGTGCTGATCATTTTACAGGATCGGCAAATTTTCGTAGGGGGAGTGGGGTCAGGAGCATAAAGCGCCGGCTTACGACCGCAGGCGTATGAGGAGTGAAAATTTTGACTGGTTTCGCGAATTAGGGGCTGACAGCGGCAAGACACCTAATTCGCCTTTGAAATCCAGCAAAATTTTCACGACGAGTAGCCGGAGGGAGTGGCGCAGCTCCAGACCCCACTCCCCCGAAAGGAAATTTGCCGATCTTTTGAAATTATTCAATGCGTTGGAATTTCGGCGGTCTCGCCGGCGCCCTTTTTCTTGGACACCGCTTCAGCCGGTCTTCGCATGCCTTTCTGGAAGAGCTTGGACGTGCCCTCTATGACGAGCGCCTCTTTCAAGACATCGTCCATGTTCTCGACCTTCTTGATCTCAAGGTCTTTTAATATCTTTTTCGGGATATCTTTCAGATCCTTCTCATTTTCCTTCGGGATCAGAATTGTTTTAATTTTCCCTCTATGCGCCGCGAGGATCTTTTCCTTCAGGCCTCCGATTGGAAGAACGCGGCCGCGAAGCGTGATCTCGCCTGTCATCGCCACATCTCTGCGCACCGGAATCTTGAGAAGCGCGGAGGCAATTGCCGTGGCCATCGTGATGCCCGCAGACGGGCCGTCCTTGGGTATCGCGCCTTCCGGAATATGGATGTGAATGTCCACTTTTTGATAGAATTCGCGGCCAAGACCCAATGCTTCCGCGCGCGAGCGAACGTAACTCATCGCCGCTTGAGCGGATTCCTGCATCACATCGCCCAGTTTTCCTGTGATCGTGAGCTTACCCTTGCCGGGCATCACGGAAACTTCAGTAGTCAATAATTCGCCGCCAAATTCGGTCCACGCAAGGCCCGTGCACAGGCCGATCTGATCCACATCCTCCGCAATGCCGAAGTGGAACTTGGGCACACCCAGATATTGCGCGATTTTCTTGGGCGTTATGCGGACGAACTTATCTTTCTTCTCCGTCTTTACAACCTCCCGCGCGACCTTTCTGGAAATTGACGCAATCTCGCGCTCCAGGTTTCTGACGCCGGCCTCTCTCGTATAGCGCCTTATGATCAGCTTGATGGCGGACTCCGTGAAATCAATATTCTTCTCCAGAAGCCCGTTTGCCTCCCGCTGTTTCAGTATCAGATAGCGCTTCGCGATCTCCAGCTTCTCCACTTCCGTGTATCCCGGGAGCCTTATTATCTCCATCCTGTCCTGCAAAGGCATCGGTATTGCGGGGAGCGTGTTCGCAGTCGTTATGAACATGACGTTCGACAGGTCGTAGTCTATATCCATATAATGGTCGTTGAACGTGTGGTTCTGCTCGGGATCCAGCACTTCAAGGAGCGCCGCGGAAGGATCTCCCCTGAAATCCATGCTCATCTTGTCCACTTCATCGAGCAGGAACACGGGGTTGTTCGATCCCACTTTTTTCAGGGACTGGATGACCTTTCCGGGGAGTGCCCCGATATACGTCCTCCTGTGGCCCCTGATCTCCGCTTCGTCGCGCACACCGCCGAGCGAGAGGCGGATGAATTTGCGGCCCATCGCCCTTGCTATCGACCTTCCCAGAGACGTTTTACCGACTCCCGGAGGTCCCACGAAGCAAAGTATCGGGCCTTTCATCTTATCCACGAGCGAGCGGACCGCGAGGTATTCAATGATGCGCTCTTTCGGCTGCTCCAGTCCGTAATGGTCTTCATTCAAAATCTTTTCCGCCTCATCGATATCCATCTTGTCTTTGGTCATCTCGTCCCACGGCAGCGACAATATCCAGTCGATGTAGTTGCGAACGACCGTCGCTTCGGCGGACATGGGCGACATCATCTTGAGCTTTTTGATCTCCTTGCCGACCTTGTCGCGCGCCTCGGCGGAGAGCTTTTTCTTTTTCGCCTTCTCCTCCAGTTCGGAGATCTCGGATTTGAATTCGTCTCTCTCCCCCAGCTCCTTCTGTATCGCCTGCATCTGCTCGTTCAAATAATATTCGCGCTGCGTCTTCTCCATCTGCTTTTTGACGCGCGTCCTGATGCGGCGCTCGACCTGAAGGATCTCGATTTCAGACTGCATGAGCGAAAAGAGCTTTTCGAGGCGCTCGGCCGCGGAGATGATCTCCAGAATGTTCTGTTTGTCGGGGAGTTTCAGCGCAAGATGCGCAACGATCGTATCTGCAAGGCGCGCAGGGTCTTCGATCGTCGATACGGACGCCAGCATTTCGGGCGGGATCCTGCGGTTGAGCTTCACATATTGCTCGAACGTCGATTTTACGCCGCGCATGAGGGCTTCCGTCTCGACCGAAACCTCGCGCTCCTCCTGAATCGGCTCCACCTCGACCAGGAAATAATTAACATTCGGGATATATTGATGGATGCGCGCCCTGGCTTTGCCTTCCACCAGGACCTTCACCGTCCCGTCGGGGAGGCGCAAAAGCTGTATGATTGAAGCGAGCGTTCCAACATTGTAGATGTCTTCCTCTTTCGGGTCGTTCGTCTTCGCATTGACCTGCGCGGAAAGCAGAATGTCTTTCTCTTTGCCCATCGCCTCTTCAAGGGCCGCGATGGATTTTTCGCGCCCGACAAAGAGCGGAACCACCATGTGCGGGAAGACAACGATATCTCTTAAAGGTAAAAGAGGTACGAGAACACGTTCAGCAACCGGTTTGTGTGTGGGATCTGGCATATCAGTTTATCTCCTCGTGTGTGGATCGTGGATCGTGGATCGTGAATCGAGCGGCGACGAATCACGATTCACGAATCACGATTCACGAGTTACGCCGTTTCCGCTTTCTGTTCGTAAACAACAAACGGCGACTTCTGCTTTGCAATCGTCTCTTCGTTGACCACGACCTCGAGGACGTTTTCGCGCGAGGGGATGTCATACATGACTTCCAGCATGACCGATTCGAGAATCGCCCTCAAGCCTCTGGCGCCCGCCTTTCTCTTCACCGCTTCTCTCGCTACGGCCTCGAGCGCCCCCTTCGTGAACGTAAGTTTAACCTTCTCGAATTCGAAGAGGCGCTGATATTGTTTCACAAGGGCGTTTCTGGGTTCGGTCAAAATCTTCACCAGCGCGTCTTCTTCAAGTTCTTCCAAAGTCGCCAGCACGGGCAGACGGCCGACGAACTCCGGTATCAGGCCATATTTCAAGAGGTCCTCGTTCTGGACCTCGAGCAATAACTCGCCCAATTTTTTGTCCGTCTTGCCTCTCACGCTGGCGCCGAATCCCAGCTTTTTCTCGCCGGTGCGCCTTTCAACCATGTCTTCAAGGCCGACGAACGTTCCGCCGCATATGAAGAGAATGTTTGTCGTGTCGACTGGAATGAACTCCTGCTGCGGATGCTTTCTGCCGCCCTTCGGCGGAACCGACGCTACAGTTCCTTCCAGAATTTTCAAAAGCGCCTGCTGGACACCTTCGCCCGAGACGTCGCGCGTGATCGACGGGCTCTCGCTCTTTCGCGATATTTTGTCGATCTCGTCTATGTAGACGATGCCGCGCTCCGCCTTCGCCCTGTCGTAATCGGCCGCCTGAAGAAGCGACAAGATAATATTTTCCACATCCTCGCCGACGTAGCCGGCTTCGGTGAGGCAGGTCGCATCCGCAATGGCAAACGGAACTTTCAAAAAACGCGCAAGCGTCTGCGCGAGAAGCGTTTTGCCGACGCCGGTGGGGCCGATAAGAAGGATATTCGACTTTTGGAGCTCCACCTCTTCGTGCGGCCTTCCCCTGCTTTCGATCCTCTTATAATGATTGTGCACCGCGACCGAGAGGACCTTCTTCGCATGCTCCTGGCCTATCACATAATCGTCCAAAACTTTTTTTATCTCCAGCGGTTTCGGGACCCCGACGCGGTCGCCGTAACTCTTCTGGCGCACGCCCTCTTCCGCGATGATGTCGTTGCAAAGCTCGATACACTCATCGCAGATGTAGACGGTGGGGCCGGCGATCAGCTTTCTGACCTCGCGCTGATTTTTTCCGCAAAATGAACACGAAAGGTTGAGTGTATCATCGGGTGGATGTGTCATATTTTAACCTCACTTCTTTTTTTTCTCTTCCGATTCCTTATCCATCCTGTAGGTCACGACTTCATCTATGACGCCGTATTCTTTCGCCTCCGCGCTCGTCATGAAATAATCGCGGTCTGTATCCGTCTGAATCTTCTTGAGCGCCTGATTTGTGTGCTTTGAAAGGATGTTATCAAGCCTCTCGCGGAGCCGCAGAATCTCCTTTGCCTGGATCTCCACGTCCGCGGCCTGTCCCTGAAAGCCGCCCAGCGGCTGGTGGATCATCACGCGCGCGTGCGGAAGCGCATACCTTTTGCCCTGTTTTCCCGCAGATAAAAGAAGCGCCCCCATGGATGTCGCCTGCCCCATGCAAAACGTCGATACATCGGAGCGGACATATTGCATCGTATCGTAGATCGCGAGGCCGGCCGTGACCACCCCGCCCGGACAATTGATATAAAGATGAATATCCTTGTCCGGATCCTCCGATTCCAAAAACAGAAGCTGGGCGATTATCAAATTGGCCATATCATCATTTATGGGCGAGCCGATAAATATGATCCTCTCCTTCAAGAGGCGCGAATAAATATCGTAGGCCCTCTCGCCCCGTTGCGTCTGCTCGATTACCATGGGAATCAGTTCCATTTTGACTCCTGTCATCCTGAGCGCAGCGAAGGATCCCATGGTTTCCTCGGGATTCTTCCCCCTCGACTTCGCTCGGGGTCAGAATGACGAAAAAATTTCATTTTTTCGTCACTTTTTCTCTTTTTTTGGCTTAACTTCCTTCACTTTAGCCTTTCCGACGATGAAATCAAGGGTCTTTTCATACAAAAGCTGGCTTCTTAGGCGTTCTTTCATGTCATCTTTTGCAAATTGGGCCTTCACTTTGTCCAAAGTCTGGTTTGCCTGCCTTGCAATGACAGACATCCTTGCATCCAGTTCCTCATCCGAAACCTTGATTTCCGCCTCTTTTGCGATGGCGAAGGCGATCAGATAACCCCTCACCCGTTTTGTGGCATCTTCCATGTGTTGGCTGACAAATGCTTTCGCATCCAGCCCCGCCTCTTCCGGATTTTTTCCCTGCGCCTTGATCTGGCGCACGGCATCCTCAAGCATCGCCCCCAGCTCGTTTTGTATCATGACCTCCGGAACTTCGAACGAATCCTTCTCGGCCAATTGCCTTATCGCATTGGCGCCAAGCCGCCTTTTTTGGAAATCCTCTTTTGCGTTTGTGATGTGCTTTTTTATATCCTTCCTCACCTCATCCATGTTGCCGAATTTTCCGAGCGTCTTTGCGAAATCGTCGTTTAATTCCGGAACGATCTTCCTTCGCAGCTCCTTCACCTTCACATGGAACGCGCCCTCCTTGCCGGCAATCTCTTTATTAAAATAATCATCGGGATATTTGACGGTGACGTCGCGCTCCTCGCCCTTTTTCATCCCCTTTATCTTTTCCTCAAAGGCCGGCATGAGCGTCCCGAAGTCCACCACGAAATTTTCAGCGTCGCTGCCCTTGAACGGTTTCCCGTCGACTGTCCCTTTGAAATCGACCAGTGCCATCATGCCGGCGCTCAACTCCGCGTCGTCTGCCGGTTCAATCTGCGTCATCGCGTTCCGGAGCCTTTCCACCTCTCCTTCCACTTCCACATCAAGCACCTCAATCTTTTCTTTTTCAAGCGGCAGGCCTTCGTACTCCGGAACGGTGATCTCGGGCATAACGTCAAACTCCGCCCTGTAGATGAAAGGCTCCCCGTCTTTGTATGCCTCGAATTCAACATATGGTTCCGCCATCGGAGCGGCATTTTCCTGTTTGATCGCATCGATATACGTATCCCTGACGATCTTTTTTGCTATCTCTTTTTCGGCTGTAGGGCCCATGTGTTTTCTTAGGACATCGAACGGCGCCTGCCCCTTTCTAAACCCCTTGACCTCCGTATCTTTTTGTATCTCTTTGAGCGCGGCTTCAGCCGATTTTTTTGCGCGCTCCGCGGAGACCTCAACGTGCAGCTTGTGTCTTGTCTTTCTCGGTTGTTCCAATTTGGTTTTTATCATCGTTTTCCCTTTCTTTTTTCTGGTGGGCGGAGGGGGATTTGAACCCCCATGCCTTTCGGCACACGGTCCTAAGCCGTGAGCGTCTGCCAGTTCCGCCATCCGCCCAAAATTTGCATCAAGGTAACGATTTTAGGCTCTAAACGCAAGAAAAAGCGTTGTTTTAACTCATTTTCTTGATATTTTAACTCAATTTGCTATCGCCTGATGTATAAATCTAATGAGGGGAGGACGTATGGCATTCAATCTGGAAAAATTCATAAGGGATATCTTCAACCCCGTAAAGGGCGAGGTCGTCACCGTCATGTATGACGTTCCGCACGGGAATCTGAAAGACAATCAGGCGTGGAAGGACAGGCGGAAAATGGCGGAGGAGTGGCACGCCGGTCTTACAAAAGTTTCGGATAAGTGGGGAATCAGGGTGAATCCGATCGTAACATACGAGGCCACGGGAAGCGGCGGCGCGGAGCTGCCGAAAAAAGGCCGGATGGGCGGCGCAGAGATCGAGCTCGAACAAGTCATAAACGAATCCACGATCATACTTTCCATGCCCGAATTTTCTGCAACCGCTCCTCTTTATGCGCGTGCAAAAAAATTGAAAAAACTGCGCGTCGGATCGATGCCCGGCGTCGCAAAATCCATGGAGGAGACGTCTCTCTCTGCGGACTATAAAATCATCATCAAGAGGTGCGAAGATCTGGCGCCCTTCTTTCAGAAAGCCGTCGGGGCCGAGGTCGAATTTTCATCGGGGCATAAGTGCTATTTCGATCTCTCCGCCGGCAACCACGTCCACAGAAGCGACGGGTTTTTGCATCCCGAAGTAGCCGGAACGGAGAGGAGCGGCTGCAATCTGCCGACGGGCGAAGTCTACGTCGTGCCTAATGAAAAGCCTGACAGCAAGACCGCCGGCGAGCTGCCGATCATGGTCGGGGATCAAATGGCGGTTTGCATAGTCCGAAACAACAAGATCGCAGAAGTGAAAGGCAACGGTCCAGAAATTGAAAAAGAAAGAAAAAAGTTCAGTGAAGATCCCGCGAGGGCCAACATCGCGGAGTTTGCCATCGGCTGTAACGAAAAGGCGCGCGTCACGGGCATCGTCCTGGAAGATGAAAAGGCGCTGGGTTTCCATTGGGCATACGGCAGGAGCGACCATCTGGGAGGCACAGTGGGCATCAAGGATTTCCGCTCGCCCGCGAATGTCGTCCACAACGACACGGTCTATGCCACAGGAACTCCGATAACGTGCAAGAAACTTGATATGATATTCGCCGACAACACCAGAAAAACGCTTATTAAGGACGGAGTTTTGCTAGTATAGTTTCAGAGAAATAAAACAAAAAGCGATCGAAGATTAAGATTAGGATTAAGATCTCTGAAACTACGATTCTGGAAAAAGCGATCTATGATTACCGTAATTTATAGAGCATCTTGACGACTTCAAGAAGCAGGCCTTGGATCGCTAGCG
>Ga0315291_10009251_pt1 | contig 12083 bp, 24 predicted proteins | sample YL17G12_20_MG_FD_203070 | JGI IMG/M metagenome (GOLD analysis project Ga0315291, IMG submission 203070) | Sediment microbial communities from Yellowstone Lake, YNP, Wyoming, USA - YL17G12_20 | ecosystem: Environmental > Aquatic > Freshwater > Lake > Sediment | place: USA: Wyoming | collected...
AAATTTTTGTGCATCCTTTGAATTCAACCCTACCAACAAATCCCCCTTCAACACAAATTTAGTTAAATAATTATCAACAGCAATAATTTCTTCTCTTTCATTAAATTCATTTTCATAATGTCTTATTCTTATAACCCTTGCTTCTCTGTCATCATCTCCTTGATATACAATTTCATAATCAGCAGCTTTAAGAACATCACAAACTTTATTTTTTAATTTACCACTTGTAATAAATAATTTGTTTCTTACTAACTTATGTGAAACACCTTCCATAGACCCAGTATATGGCTCATAAATTCTTAGTGCAGTAGCAATTCCATTACATGGTTTATATTCTGTTTTTCCTGGTTCTCTATATAAAAAACAATCAGTTTCTGGTAATGAAAAGTATTTAAATCCACCTGATTCATCTTCAAGCTTTCTATCAAATATTCTATTTACTTCGTGTGTTGAATTGTGATGTATAAGTAGGTCAGAACCAACTGGGATATAATCAGATGATACTATCACAGCATTAACAGCCTGTGTCTCTCTTCTATTTAAATTCTCAACATCTCTTTCTAATCTAATCTTAGTTCCATTAGAAAAAGTAAATGAATTTTTTAAGTCTAAGTTTATTTTAACTACTGCTCTTCCTTTTATGTTTTTCATTTCATTAATTTTTTAAAATAATATTCAACTGCATTTTGATGATAATATCCATAATTCTTATTCCCTACAAATGGAATACAATTAGGAGCATTTGGAAACATTTCTAATATACTTGGCAAGTTCATAGCTCTATTTAAATTCCAACAAAAACTTTGATTACCTAAGAAAAATTTACTTTGTTTCATTATCTGAGCCAACTCTAAGAAATCTTGCACTTCTAATAAAGGAATATTTAAATTCCATTTTTCACAAAATTCTTGATGCTCTTTTTGAGTTCCTGTAAACAATAAATCTTTTTCATATTCTTTTAAAAAGAAGTAATGAATAAATTGATTTCTATATCTGCTTGTAAAGTTAACTAAAACTTTATTAGTAATATCCTTTTCAAATGTTGCATGTGGAACATTTATCCATGCTTTTGAAATATCATAATCTAAGTCTGGGAAAGCTAATGCATACCACGATTGAATAGCACCATAAGGAATATTTACTTCTATCTTCCCTCTTAGAAATGAAAAATCTACATCAACTTTTTGTCCATTAAATACAACAAATTTAGATATATAATCTTGACATTCTATTAATGGCTTTATCATATTAAACATGGTTTTGTTGCACATAACCTGTTTGCCATTGCTTTGAGTTGGATGATAATAATTTGTATGATATGTAGCATCAACATCTAATTCCTGCATATATATAAACTCATTACCATTATCTTCGTAAAACCCTTTTAATCCAGCTAAACTTGCAACTAAATCTCCAATATTGCAGTTATGTCTTACGGAAATTAATTTTTTTTCCATGATTTATTTTTTTTTTTATAATTTAGCATTTCATTCATTCACAATTTAAATTTGCAAAAATGGCAAACATGTTCGCAGTTAATGTGTATCAAATCAATGATAACGCATTACTAAGTCAAGTAGACAAACAAGCTTTCACTCCATTTAACGTGAAGTTTCGTTCTGCTCCACTTTTATCAAACGGTAGCTCAAGTGTAAAAACAGCAGCAGGCGTAAATCTTTATGGTATCGTTCAAGAATTACCAAGAGGTTTACAAGTAGGTAGCACCAACTTTTTTGTTGTTGAAACTGTTGCTCAGCTTGTAACTTTAGCTGGTTAATCTTTAGATTACCAAAATGACTAACCCCTAATTAATTAGGGGTTTTTTTGGCTCTGATATTAGCTTATAATCTACATAATGACACATATTACCATTTACATCTTTTTGTGCTTGAGGAATTGATGCAATATCATAACCTTCTTTTCTAAGATTAAAAATAATTGCAGACAACCTTGTTGCATTATAATTTTGAATAGCATCCCAAGAAGATATTACTCCTTTTTTAACAAGATGTTCTCTTACTTGTTGTGATTTAGTTGTTCTCATTGTTTTCTATTTGTGGGTTTAATTTTTTATCTTCATCGCTAATTAATCTATCTATTATTTTTTCTACCAACTCTCTATTAACTGGACTTAAAGTAATAAACTTTTCATTTATTGCTTGAAAAAACAAAGTATCTCCATTTTTTATTTCTTCCCTAAACTTTTCTCTACTTTTATCAGTAATAGAACACATTACATCATTCTCAATCCATCTTATTTTAGATGTCCAAACTTTAGCTTTTCTTTTTGCTTCGTGCATACATTCAAACTCAAAGTTTTCAAAATACTTTAGTGCAATGTTTAAAAAATAACTTCCCTGTGTTAATGATTTGCTCATAGTTTTAATTTTAATAAATTCCCTTTATTATCGCAATTGTTAAAAGAAATAATGAACCAATAAGTGCTGCAATGCTAACTACATGTTGGTTTATTTTAAATTTTTGTTGAAATAAATCTATTTGACTTGTTGTTGTTGTGCTAGTATACCAAAATGATAATCCTCTAAATTTATTCAATGCAAAATCGTAAAAACCTTTTCTTATACTTAAAATTAATAAACAAAAATAAGCAAGATAAAAAAAAGAATAATCAGATAAAAATGGATAAAAAATAAAACAAGAAAAAAACCAAACTGCTCCTCTTAAAAAATGGTCTATTTCTAAATTCTTTTTTATTCTACAAGAATCTAAATAAGCATGAGTAAGTGTAAACAATAAAATTATTGCAAAATAAATCATAATTGTAAGTTTTAATATTCTTTAAAATTTTCAAAATAATCACCCATAGCAGTAAAAAAAGTAGAGAAGAATTGATAGGTAGAAATAACAAGTGAATAAAACAAAGCAAATGGAAAAATCATCATTAAAAAAATTACATTTTCAAGCTTTTTCATAGTTTTAATTTTTACAAAGATAATAGTATATTTTATATTTCCAAAAAATTTTTTTATTCTAATGAAAGTTTTAATTTTTTAATGGCTTCAATTAATTGTGGATTTTTTTCTATGATTAAATTTAACCCCACTGGTATAGAAAACACAGCAGCACACTGCTCATCAGAAAGTTTACCTTCTGCTTCTGTATGAAGATTTCGAAATGTATTGTTGCCAAGATATTCATAAGGAACTCTTGTTTTTTTATTTATAACCAGTGGGGCAAATTTATTCATAATTAAAATGGTGCGTCAGTGTTTGAATTTTGTTTTTGACTGCTTCCTAACAATTGCATCTCTCTAACTTTAATAGATAGCTGACACACTGTTTCCTGTGCTTTGTTTACATAAGACCTTGCTTCAGGAGTTCCAGATATATAAACCTGTGTTCCTTTTTTTAAGTAGTTAGCAACATTTGTTTTGTCTGTCCAATAGTTACAATTTACCCACGTTGTTTTTTCTTTCTTTTGTCCTGTAGTATCAGTCCATGATTCTGTGTGAGCCACATTAAACGAAATGCAAGACTTGTTATTTACTTGGTTTACTACTGCATCGTTTCCTAAGAAACCGATAATTTCTGCTTTTAGCATAGTTGTTGTTTTTATTTATTGTTTAAAAATCTATTGTTGTAATATCTTCTACCACTCCATCATTATCCCAGTTATAAATTTGTTGTTGCTTTCCTGTTGGGCTTTCCCAAAAATTGTATTGCTTTTTAATCATAATTTTTTCTATCATATCAATACCATTCACAACAAATCTTCTTCTATCCCATATATAATCAAGTGTAAACATTCCTCTCTTTCCTACTGCCTTCTTTTTAATTTTCTTTGTATGTAATTCGGCTATTGGATTCTTAGGGTCTATCTGTGCAAATGGTCTGTGATAAACCATTATATTAAACATCTTGTTATTCCACATAGCTCCATCAGCTACATCAAATACATCTGGGCATTTGTAATTTCCATCCTTGCCTTTTTCCATTAATTTTGGATGTGCAATAATCCAAAAATAAACATCATTCTTTTGTGCAAATTGTTGAAAGTCTGCTAACAATGTCTCAAGATATTTATCTGTTCTTCCACCAAATCCTTTGTAATCATTTGTCATCTGATTAAATGGGTCAATACAACAAAAATCAATCTTCTCTTGAATAATTAATTCTAAGAATTTTTCTTTTATGTACTGAGGTGTAGGGGATAACATTTCAGCATTTATGTAAAAAAGATGCGTAGAAATAAAATCATACGCTTGTTCGTATATTTTAGAATTTGGTCTATTGGGATTAAATGGAGTACATTCACATCCTAACAACATTTCAACATAGTCATGGTAGTATTCTTCTGGAGGTGTATCTTCAGGAGAGAATGTAGCAATCTTTTCCCCAAATAATAAAATCCTTGTCAAGAAAAACCATTTAGCAAATGCTGTTTTACCGTAGTTACCAATACCAGTAAGCAATGTTAACTCTTGTCTTTTTGCCTTAAAATGATAGTCTAATTCAGGCAAACCTATTCCTATCACATTTTGGAATCCTTGTTCATTAAGCAAAATAGCTTTATCCTTTACATCAATACCATAAACCACATCTTCAACCCTATATCCTTCTTCATACTCCTGCTTAAAGTCCTGCTTAACATTGATTTCACTTCTTGTAGTTTTATCTATTAATTTTTCTCTGTCAATAGATGCAGAACCAAATTTTGCCATGTTGCTTCTGTAACCGCTTTTTATAGCAGTTTTCATTTCATTCATTGTGAAATCATTGCTTACGGTGTACTCCATTGTAATCAATCCGAGAGCAGAGTTTTCATCAATACCAAATCTACAACAGGCAGATGCTAATTTGTAAATATAAGCATTTCTTTCCCCACTAACAAATGCATCGTTTCTGTTTGTTAACCACTTTAAAATTCTTGTAAAGTTCTCGCTATCACTTAGATTTTGTTTCTCGTAAGTTACTTGTGTTTCAATCTTTTTAATCTTCTTAAACACCTCAGCATCCTTATTCAAGTACAAATCCTTATCAGAACTTTCGTAACAAACTCTTGAAACATTGATGCCACTTTTATCAATTTCTGGGAATATTTCTTGCAGAGCTTGGAAATGTTCTCTGTGCTTAGAACCGTCAGCAATTTTTATCAAAGCCTTTAATCCATTCCCACTTGGACTTACCCAACAAGCATAAACAAATGGGTAGGAAATTATCTCAGTTTGCTTCTCTCGGAGGTCAGAAATTTCATCAAAATCGAGTACGATAAAACCACTATGCTTTTCAAGTTGTTCGTCTTTTCTGTCTTTTCCAAACTTTCCACTAAAACACACACTTGGCAAATTAGCCTTTAATTTCGATGATTTTTGTTTGTCAAGGGTTTTCCTTATCTCTGCAATTTGAGCCTCGCTTTGCCCCTTTAAAATGCGATTTAGAGCCATTTCTACCGTAATGTGGTGCGGTTCTTTTGAAAAAATGTTTTTAAAGATGGTTATTTCCATGTTTTTGTGTTTTTTTTAATTTCCCAATTCAGCCTGTCTTTTTTTGTAATTTTCGAAGTCGGAATCCGAGCCATTGATTTTTACTTCGGGCAATGCTGAAAATTTAATTGGTTTCAGGAACGGAATAACATTTTTCAATTTCAGTTTCCAGTTTTTGATTGGTTTGCCATGCCCATCCTTCCAGTCCTGAGATTCCCATGATTCGAATTTTGATTTGATTGCATATTCGTAATTTTCGTAGGATAATCCGATTTTCAAGAATTCCTCTTTTGCAAATTCCAAAAATTCCCCTATATGTATTTCCTTTTCTTTTCTTTCCTTTCCTTTCCTTTCTTTTGCATTGCCCTCCTCAATGGCAGGGGTAATAGCCACCCCATTAGCCACCCCATCATTTTCTTGTTTATTCCATCTTGCTAAAGCTCCCTTTTTTCCACTTTCAGAAAGCGAACTTCTAACCTGTAAATGCCCGTTTAATCTGATGCTAAAGAATTGATTTTCAACAACTTCAAACAATTCAAAGTTTTCAATCAATCCCTTAACCTTAATCTCAGTAACTTGAATTTGCATGGCAAGTACTGGAACTATTTTCATTGGCAAAACTCCACCTGCATTTGCCAAAGATTCTATCAAAAACCAGTAAATTCCATAACCTTCCATGCCTAATTGTTGTCGCATAAATAAAATTTTGACATCAGTTACTGCATTGTAATCGTGAGGAAAATAAAATGTGTCTCTTTTCATGTGTGTAAGTTGTTTATAAGTTAAAATTTACATCTAAAGCTTCGTTAATAACAGCTAATTCTTCAATATTAAATTTGTCTCTAACTCCATAAAGTTTATTAGAAAATTTACTATCTGGCATTTTGATTCCTGCCTTCTCTAATTTTTGAATAACAAAACCATTGGTTACTCTTTGCGATTTAATCTCATCTCTAATAAGTAAACCTACATACTTTTTTTCTTTTTTCATGATTATATTTGTTTGTTTATGCAAAGTAAAGGGAAAAGATTTATTTAAAAAAATTTTTTTTATTTATTTTTTTTATTTAGCTTTGCATTAAATAAATAAACATGACAAGAGCAGAATATATTTTAATTAAAAAAAACAATCCAATTGATATAGTGTATGAATACTACAAAGAGTTTTCTAATGGAAAACTTTTAGGTTACCAAGAGTTCTATTATTACATACAAATGTGGGCAGATATGAATAGGTTATTTGCAAAAGTAAGTAAACATTATGATACTCAGTTTAATGTTTCTTCTTTGTTAAATAAATATGGTGAAGTTATAGGATACTTTTAAGTAAAATTTTATTATTAAATAATTTTCTTTTATTTTTGAAACTTAAAACCAAAAAATGGGAAACAAAATAAGACCCCGAATAACTCCAGAAGAGTATGAAGTTGTTGTCGAATATAGAAAACAACATCAAGCTCTTATAGACGAGTGTAATACCAGTGGAGTTCCACATTCTGATGTAAAACATTATTGGTTTAAATCAGAGAAATTCTCAATGTTTGTTGGTAACAAAGGAAAAGATTATCTTCAGCTAAGAGATGAGACTATTTCAGAAATGAAAAAATATTCTCCTAACTATCCAACAATAAAATATCCTAAATATAAAGATGCTCATTTATTAGTTATTGACCCTGCTGATATTCATATTGGTAAACTTTGTAAGGCAATAGAAACAGGAGATGAGTATAACGAAAAGATAGCAGTAAACAGAATTAGAGAAGGAGTAAATGGTATCTTGAGTAAAGTTATTTCTTTTAACGTAGACGAAATACTTCTTATAATAGGAAACGATATTCTTCATGTAGACACTCCTAAGAGTCAAACAACAGCAGGAACATTCCAAGATAGTTCTGTAATGTGGTATGAAGCATTTACAATAGCTAAACAAATTTATATAGAGACTATTGAGAAATTAATGCAGATTGCACCAGTAATAGTTCAGTATGACCCATCTAACCATGATTATACTAACGGATTCTTTTTAGCTGATACATTAAACTCTTGGTTTAGTAAATCAAAAAATGTTACCTTTAATGTTACTCCTGCACACAGAAAATATTTTAAATATCATTCTAACTTGATAGGAACTACTCATGGTGATGGAGCTAAACTAAATGATTTACCATTACTAATGGCTCAAGAAGCAGCAGAACATTGGGCAGGATGTAAGCATAGATATTTCTTTACGCATCACATACATCACAAGTCAAGTAAAGATATTGGAAGTGTATGTATAGAAAGTTTAAGAAGTGCAAGTGGAACTGATTCGTGGCATCATCGCAACGGGTATGCCCATTCACCTAAAGCAATTGAAGGATTTTTACACCATAAAAATCATGGTCAGATAGCACGCATTCAACATATATTCTAAAATAAAAAACATGAAAAAACCAAAAGGATTTAACAAGATGACTTTAAGAGAACAAGAGATATGGTTAATTGCAGAAAGAGAAGCAATCAACAAAGCATTGGCTTCTAATAGCAAACAGTTAGCAATTGTAAGGGGTGGGCAGAAGGTAGAGTTAAGTGATTATGAAAGACCAGATTTAGAGAAAGTATGAGGTCACCATTAGGTCACCGATAAAGTCACCGATAGGGTATAGGTCGCAAATTGCGACTGCAAATCATATCTGAAAGGGTATAAAAATGTCAAGTAAACTGAACAAAAAACTTGACAAATGTATGTTCAAAAAAATGTAACTTAACTCACTTATTCAAACGAAAAAATGATACGCAAATATACGATATGATACGCAAATATCCGATTGTATATGTATGAATTATCATTTATTAGCAATAAAAAACGGTATTAGTGATGGAGATAAGCAACAAATAACTTGTCATTAAAGAACCAAAAACATATCTTTTTGTAACTTTTAAAACACAAACTATGAAATTTAGAATTAAGCAAATAGATGAGAACACTTATATTCCACAAGTAAAACAGAATTTTTTTAGTAGTTGGTCTGCAATAGATAATAAATGGGATACAACATGGAATATTAGTGAATTTCAAACAAGATATTGTGGACATAAAAACTATGCAGATGCATTAAGAGAGATTGAAATATGGAAAATAAAAATACATTTTAAAAGACATTATCCAAAATATTTTGAAATATAAAACACAAACTATGAAAGATTGGAAAAAATTTAATGTGACATACTTTATATCGCATATGATTGCATTAGTAATTGGAACATTAATATGTTTTTTAATACCTGCAAAGAAACCAAGTAAAAAATATCCAATTGAGGTAAAATGTCATTGGAGTACAGATATTTATCAATCATATCCAACTATGGATGCAGATAGTGTTAGGAAAGATACTATTTGGAAAGATGGTTTGTACATCGTAAATAAAAATATTATAGACATACAATTTAAAAAAGATTAATTATGACATCAATAGAATGGTTAATAAAAGAACTTTATACTGAAATAAATTTGAGTGGTGATGGTAGAGTATTAGATGAAATACTTGAAGAAGCCAAAGAAATGCACAGATTAGAAATTGAAGAGGCACAAAGTTATGCTATATCAAATGCTGATAATGATAATGGATATTTTGATTGTGATAAATACTATCAAGAAACATTTGTAAGTGGTATGTCGGAAAAACCGAATAACCACATAGAGGTAGAACTTCCCCAACAAGAAATATGTATTAATTGTGATGAAGAAAAAGAAACACACGAAATCTGTATGGATTGTATAAGTAAATTGATAAAAGAAAACCAACAAGAAACTCTATATACAGAGGAACAACTTAGGGAAGCAATGGACTTTGCAAGAGGACATCACAAAATGACTGATACACAATTCATCCAATCACTTAAACAACCTAAAAAAGATTAATTATGACATCAATACAATGGTTATACAACAACTTAAAATCACATTTTGAACACGATGGAGATTTACTTGAAGTTGTAAAGATGAGTTTTGATATAGCCAAAGAAAAAGAAAAAAAGCAGATAGTAGATGCACATATAGAAGGTCAAAGAGTGTTTGATAACTATCAACATACACAATGGACAACTGACCAAGCAGAATATTATTACAACGAAACATTTAATAAATAGAAATTCCTGAACCAAATAAAATATAAAACTATGCAAGACCAAATTGTTAACCAATTAGTGAACAAATATCAGAAAAGAAGTGAAATAGGTATAGGTAAGTATAAAACTACCTTACAAAACAACAATGCTGATAATTTTTTTAAGCACGCCCAAGAAGAGGCAATGGATTTTTCTTTATATTTGGAAAAAATTTTACAGATTGTAAAAGACACTCCAAACGATGCAGAGTTGGGAGCTAAAATAAGAATGATGGCAAAATGAAAATAAAAGTTATCTATAAAAAGTTGGGTAGAGAAAGATTGTGGGGAGAGGCAAACTTTGACGATAACTCCATTGTGATAGACAGTAGGTTAAAATCAAGAAAACATCTTGAGATACTTACTCATGAAAGCTTACACTTACTTTTGCCAGGTGCTAACGAAGAAGAAATAGTGCGAATATCAACTGCACTTACCAAGCTATTGTGGAAAGAAAACTACAGAAGGATAGAATCTGATGATAATATACCACTTCAAGATGGAACTATATGATAACACTTTTGCAAATAGAAACAACCTACGAATTAATTTATAAAGGAAAAGAATATCAAGTTACAATACTTGAAGATAAAGTAACAATAGGCTATACAGATTACTTTGTTGTTGATGCTTATGGAGATGATGTTGATGAAGATTTAAAAGAAGAAATAGTTTACTATTTGGAAAACAATACCAATTAAAAAACCCCACTAAGAATAGCAGGGTCAAATTAAAACACACATGAAGCCACAAATATACTATTCAACCTCGATATAATCTAATAAAACTTTTGGTATCCTTCTTCTTTCCTCTTTTGCTATTGATGGGTACATCTTGCAGAACTTAGTAACTACATCATCCCAACAAGCTAATTCAGTTAAGTCAAGCATATAATTGTCTAAGTTTGTGTGGCAAGATTTACTACCATAAAAACAAAGCTCCAGGAAATTATTTTCGTTTGTAGCCACAGATTTAAAATAAGCCTTCGGGAGGATATGAGCAATAGAACATTTATAAGTTGACTTATTCTTTTCTGTTTTGCTACCGCAATTTTGGCAAACGCCTTTCATCTCCTTATGCCTATCTTCAAACCATCTTTGTAGCTCTCCATTGGATGATTTAGTTATTTGTGGAACAGCGACTGCTACCTTTTTAATCGGAGCATAACTTCTTGCTGCACATCTTTTACAGTTACCCTTAGAAAATATATACTGCTCTGTTTCGCAAGTCTTACATATTTTCTTTTTTATTTTTATTGTTGAATTCATGTGTTTTGTTTAAAAAAATACCTCCATCCAAATTTACCAATTAACCACCACAGTTTAAAAGATTAAAAATTATAGGAGGTATTTAGTAGCCAGGACAAGATTCGAACTTGCAAGAAGGACTTATTCCCGTTTGCCTCTAACCGTAAACGGTATAGCGTTTCGCCAATTCCGCCACCTGACTATTTATTCCACTATTACGCCTATTTTTCTTGCTCTACGACTATTTTTTCCACCATAACGCTAAAATTAGATATTATTTTCCAAAGTCAATCTAAAGGCTTACTATTTGCTTCTGTTTGTCATATTATATCTTTCCATAAGTTTCGTTGTAGTATTGTTCTAATAAATCAATTGTTCTTTCAGCACCATCATATTTTGACTTTGCGTGTAACATTTCACCATTTACATTTCTGTTTTTGTCGGGGTAAGTTGCTACATATTCTGCAAACTCACACATCTGTTGTTTCTCCATTTCTTTGGCTTGTTGTTGTAAATGGTCAAGATTAGTAAATGTCAATGGTTTGTTACCATCAAAATAACCTTGCTTAAACATTTGTTCTATTAACCATTCTATTGCCGTTTGTTTCATAGTTTATTTTTTTTTAGGTTTACCAATAATTGCACCAAGTACAATAACTGAGATTAAAATTATTAATAACATAGTTTAAAATATTCTTGCTGAAGAATGTGTTTTAAGTTCTGATAAATGGATTCGAACCACTACTAATTGAATCAAAATCAATCGTACTACCTTTATACTATATCAGATTAAGAATACAAAGGTAAAGAAGTTATTTGAAATAAAAAATTATTTTTTCCAATTATCAGGAATAATTATTTTTTCTCCATTCATTTTATTGGGATATATTCTGATTTCGTCATCAAAGAAGTTTCTTACAGAGCCATCTTCATAAAAGACAACTTTCCATACGGTATTAATATCTACACCATAGTCAATCCAGGCAATAGCTTTACCATAACCCAATGGAGTGTGACAATCTATTGCGTTTCTTAGTTCGTGTATTACCATAATTTATCTCCCTTGTCCAGCATAGGTTCTTGATTTCCTATCGTGCTTATTATAGGATTTCTTTGCCTTACCGTTCTTTCTTTTTCCGAAACAAATTTTGTTTGAGCTTGTTACTGCTTTTGCCATTTTATTTTTTTTAAAAGTGGGATGATATTGCACACCCCACTAAATTTAAACTAGCCCATTTTCTTAGGCAT
>Ga0315291_10009252_pt1 | contig 12083 bp, 11 predicted proteins | sample YL17G12_20_MG_FD_203070 | JGI IMG/M metagenome (GOLD analysis project Ga0315291, IMG submission 203070) | Sediment microbial communities from Yellowstone Lake, YNP, Wyoming, USA - YL17G12_20 | ecosystem: Environmental > Aquatic > Freshwater > Lake > Sediment | place: USA: Wyoming | collected...
ACGAAGCACGTCGCCTCGCCCCAGAGACAGATACTCCCGCTTGCCCGACACCCCTCGCAGGTCTGAGCCTGGATCCAGTCGAGGACTCCCTCGAACTCAGGGTAGTGCGAAGCGGCCGGCTCTCTGCACGCGAGCGCCTTCGCGCGCTCCGGGACGGCCCAACCCTTGAGCGTCCCTTGCAGAGTCTTCGCCATCTCCCGGATCTTCCCGTTCTTGATCCAGCAGTCGCCGCAGTACCCGCCGCAGTAGGTCACAAGGCCGATCGACTTCACCACGTTCGCCCCCCTTATCCCTGATTTCTCGCCCGGCCCGATCCAGCCGCGCGCTAGGCGGCGTGGATTCTAGTGACGGCCACGGGCCCGTGCCATCTCTGAGCGGGCGCCGTCGCGGGAGGCTCAGCCCGCGACGCCCCGGACTTCGGCCCGACCTCAAGAAGAAGCCTTCTCGCGCAAGGCCCGAATCCGATCCTGCGCGAAGACGTGGAAGCGCGCGAGGTCCGCCTTCATCGCCTCCGCTTCTCTGGGCGAGGCGAGGTGGGCGTAGGACTTGAGAGCGAGGGCGATCGGGCGCTCCCACTCTGGGAACTTGCCGCGGGCCCAGGCGGCCGCGGCTGCTTTCGACGTGACCGCGTCGCGCGCCTCGAAGCTGTACAGGAGCCGGCAGAGGTTCAGGATGCAGTAGTCCGGGTACTGGTCGAGGTGACGCGTCACGTAGTCAAGCTCGCCGTCAAGCGCGGCCTCAAGCTCCGTCCAGGAGGGCTCGGGATAGACTTCCCTGGGATCTGGGCCGCAGAGGACGATCGAGCGGCCGGCGCGGAGGTGTGCGCAGTGAAGCGCGAAGGATCCATCGATCTTGTCCGGCCGAAGTTCATCCCTCGGCGGCGTGGTTCGACGGGCGTCCTCAAGGAGGAGGTAGTAGCCGTCGAGTTCTCCTCCCAGGGGTGGGAAGCGTGACGCTAGCTCGTCGTGGAGACAAAAGAGCGCGTCGCGTTCGGACTCAGTCAGCCGCCCGTCGAGAATCGCGTGGAAGTCAATGTCTCCGAGGGCATGGGTCTTCGGGAACGCGACCGCGCCGTAGAAGTAGAGGGCGAAGAGCTTCTCCCCGAGCACCTCGAGAAGCCCGTCGAGGAACGCAGAGGACAAGCGCCGAACGAGCTCCGCCTCTTCCCCAGCCAAGCCGCCCACCAGCACCTCCTCCGCATCTCTACCTCGGCGCGGCCCGGTCGAGCGGACCCGACACCGTCGGAGGTGGAGAGCATGCAGGGACTGCGATCCCTCGTCCAGCCTCAGCCGGCCGGTCCGATGAGGCCCGCCCCCACCCACAGGCGGCCCTTCTCGCCGAAAGTAGCCTCCGCAGACGTGACGTGGCCTGCCAGGGGTCCACTCCCCGCACATCCCGGCGGCCAAGGCGGACGAGACGGGTGGGGAAGAGGGCGAGGAGCGAGCCGATCATGGCCTGGCGGAAGAGCCGCCGTACGGGCGGGTCGCGCAAGGCGATCGCCCCTCGGCCAAGAGAAAGACGAGGCTCTCGAGACCCGCTCAGTAGAACGCGCACTGAGAGACGAAGCGAAGTACGGGGTCGGAGCGGCGCGCGAAGAGGCCGAAGGCCGGGCGCCGAACCAATCCCCCCGCCTCGTCCCGCGTCGACCGGCCGGAGGGGCACCGCGGCCCCGGTTCACAAGAGGCGGCCTTTCGTGCTAGACTCGCCAAACCGGATCGAGAAAAGGAGGTTCAACGTGACGAGACGCATCTCTCTCCTCTGTGCCGTCCTTCTTCTTCTAGTTCTCCCAGGCTGCGACCTCTTCTTCCCGCCTGCGACGCCGACGGTCACGCTCGTCCCGGCGAGCGGCGTGGTGAGCAGGCGGGTCACGATCGTCGGGACCGGCTTCGGGACGTCCCAAGGCGGAAGTGAGGTCTCGTTCGGAGGAATCGAGGCCGCGGTCGTCTCGTGGAGCAGCACGAGCATCGTCGCCCGCGTTCCTCTCCTCCCGACGCCCGGGGGCGAGTCGAACGTCGCCTCCGTCGCGGTCACCGTAGGCAGCCAGCTTGCCGGGACGGGAACGTTCACCGTGGTCCGCGGCATCCTCTACGTCGCGGCCCGCGGCATGACTTCGGTGATTTGCCTCGCGAGCCCCGACGGCTCGGAAGTGTTCGACCTCACCTCGGGCGGGGTGGCCGTGTGGCCGCAGTGGTCCCCGGATGGGACGCAGGTCGCCTTCATGCGGAACATCGAAGGGAACAGCGAGATCTGCGTCGTGAACGCCGACGGCACCGGGGAGCTTCGCCTGACGAACACCTTCGCCCTCGACCAGTACCCCGCCTGGTCCCCGGACGGAACGGAGATCGTCTTCGAGACGACCCGCGACGGAAACTCGGAGGTCTACGTCATGGACGCCGACGGGGCCCGGCCCATCAACCTGACGCGCCACCCCGATTTCGACGGCTGGCCGTCCTTCTCGCCCGATGGGACGAAGATCCTCTTCTACTCCTTCTGGCCGCTCGGCGACATCCACGTCCACGCGCAAGGCAACCCCTCTCCGAGCATCATGCTCGACGGCGAAAGCATGGAAGTGATGGTCATGGACGCGGAGGGCACGTACCCGACGAACCTCTCCCACCATGCGGCAACGGACTGGTTCCCGCTTTGGTCTCCCGACGGCTCCAGGATCGCCTTCCAGAGCGACCGCGACGGCGTGGGGGAGATCTTCTCCATGAACGCCGACGGGTCAAACCAGGACAACCTCACGCAGAATCCGGCCCTCGACGGCGCGGCCGCCTGGTCGCCCGACGGGACCAAGATCGCGTTCGTCAGCTTCCGCGACGGGAACTACGAGATCTACGTGATGAACGCAGACGGCACCGGCCAGACGCGCCTGACGAACGACCCGGCCTGGGACGCCGGCCCCTCCTGGTCGCCCGACGGGACGAAGATCGCCTTCGAGAGCGCCCGCGACGGAGACTACCGCGTCTACGTCATGGACGCGGGCGGCACGAACGTGCAACGCCTCGCGAACGAGCCGAGCGGCTACCCGGTCTGGACCGAGTCGCGCTGGATCCCGGCGAGGCCGGAGCTCTGAGAAAGGGACGCGGTCGCGCGTCGCTCCCGGCGGACGAGGTAGCCCAAGGGCCGGGCATCTTCTGCCGGGCGTGGGGTCGTGCCCAACGGGAATGGGGGAGGCGTCAGATCGCGCCACACCTCGCGATCGGGCCAAAGGTGATCCTCCGCGTGGGCGAGACGTATCTCCGGATCGGCGAGGAAGGGAAGACCACCCTCTCCGAGGAGGAGTTCGACCGGTTAGCGGAGTAGGTTCCAAGGCGAGATGTCTCGGCTCGAATCCTCTCCTTGTGAGGGAGCCGGCGGGGATTCCCGACAAGGGACCGACGCCGACCGACGGAACTGCAGTCTGGGAACAAGATCCTGGCACGTACGCAAGTGCGGGCAACTAGGGATTGTGGTGGGCGCCCCAGTTACCTGTCGGGAAGCCCGCTACCGAAGCGCCCGCGAACTAGGTTCCTGTCCATCGATTCGCGGGGCGCCGGTCACGTATCGGTAGCCCAGGGAATGTCAAGGAACAAGACCTGACCCCAATTGACGTGACCCATCAACCCCACAGCGTCCCCACTTCTGCACCACTGGACGGGACGCAGCCTTCCGTAGGGACTCCCAAGCTGCTCGCCCGCGCTGAGCAACCCAGGGACCTCACATCTGATACAGCATCTGCCCTCGTCATCCTCTCCGATTCCGCCCAAGATCGTAGATGCAGGGTGCCGCGCAGCCATCGAACAGGACCTGAAGCTGCTTGTCTAACCTCACCAACGGAACGCGAAAGCGTCGCTGAGCTCTGACTCGTTGTGGGTTCTGCAGAACCACACCATCCGCTTGTCGTCGTACGCGAGACAACGCTCGACCAGGAGCGCCGGGTCATGGAACTCATGACATACATTGCACTGGACTTGCAGCGACGGCAGGCTGATCTGCAAGCCGATGTCGGCTGTCAGGTAGCTCGTACACTGCCCCGTCTTGCTGGGGGGGAAGGAAGCCGCGAGACTCTGGGCGAGCCACCCCCGAAACACCCCAAGCTCCTCGCCGAACTCCGAAACAACAAAAAGCCGGGCCCTCCCCCGACAACCTTCCGCAAGTCGATGCATGCCAGTGTAGCCCAAGTGCTGCTTTCGCAGTAGCTCGTCCTGCTGGAAAGCTCGATCTACGAGGACTCGCCGAAACTGCTCGATGCTCTCGAACCCTAGGTCCTTCAGAATCCGATCGTCCAGGAGCTTCCTGTGCCTGCCGACAAGCCCCACCAGGCTCTTGAAGGAATCTTCCCCGATGCCAAGCCGCGCTGTGCCCGCAATCTCCCGGAAGTCTATGCTCCCGACATGAGCAACAACAGCATCGGAGTCCGAGTACTCGCCGAGGAGACTCTCCTCCCATCTTGTGTCACTGGTAATCCCTAGAACGAGGGTTTGAGCGCCTTTGCTCAACAGGTGGAATTTCACGCCGACGGCGAAGTCCTTACCCAGGATCTCGTCGTGATATGCACGGAGTGCCCTCAATCTTATGTCCGACGTGATCTCGTACTGCGTGCCCGGATACAGCACCGTAATCGAGCCCGCAACTTTTGTTGACAAGTTCGCCAGCCACGCGATGTTCCGAATTGCGCTGCCAACGTTCAGGAACAGCCGAACCGCATGCGAGCGTTCCGGAGCGTCTTTTCCCCGCTGGTGGAGAAGGGTGAGCAGCGGGTCCAGATCCATCGTGTGATCCAAGTGCGCATGCGTCACAACCACCGCGTCAACGTCTTCAAGAGAAAGCCCAGCGTCGTGGAGATTCTGCACGAAGTCGAAGCCGGGGTCGATGACTACTCCCCCTCCGTTCCAGGTTAGGAAGTACCCGCCGCCTTTCCCCCTCGAATCGCGTGTGAGAGGAACGAACGGGGTGTACGAGTTCCACCGTTTCAGGACGAACAAACGATTCGCGTTGCGTTGACCCAACGCACACGTCCGAGGAGCGCTCAAGCTCTGCCTCTGGAGGCTCAGTTCCCTGCTAAGGCCAGGGATCAGCAGCTGCGCGTCATAGGCCGCATAAGCCAGAAAAGCCCTTGCTCCCGCAATTAGCTCCTCAGTGGCTCGCGGGTGTGCAGGTGAGGCGTCAGGTGTCCCCGTCGCCGCCGCTGTGCGAACCTCGCAGATACGGCGCATCAGAATCGACCCAAGCGCCCCAGCGACCGCCTCAAACGGAGCCAACTCGGAGGAGATGAACCCGGACTCCGCCCCGACAAAGTGGTCGCGGGCTGCAGCCAAGTCACCCAGTTCGTAGGCCTGGATTCCCAAGTTGTAGAGAAGGACAGGATCCTCTGGGTCCGCTCCAAACGCATCGTCGAAGTGCCGTGCGGCCTCCGCACGGAGTGCTGTCGCGGCGCCATGGCCGAGGAACTCGCCATACTCGCGCGCAATGAAAAGGTCCAGGAACCCCATGTTGTTGTCTTCGAACGCATAGCAGCGACCCGGATCCGTCTGATGAGCTCGCTCGAGTGACGTGCGGGCATCGCAGTACCTGCCAGAGAGGAACTGCGCCACAGAGAGCCCCGAATACGTGAGGGTCAGCCGCTTGTCACCCTCAGGCAGGAACTGGGCGGCACGTTCGTGGTAGCTGATCGCATCGCCAAAGCGTTTCACTAGCACGAACGCACCGGCTAGGCGAAAGTGCAGCGACCATTGCAGCACGCGCTCTGATGTGGGGCAGAGGCGAATAATGCGCTGCAGCTCGTGGATTGCGCTCTCCATCTCCTCAACGTCTCTACCTAGGAGCGAGACGCTTGCATTGGCGCCGCAAAGCAGGAAGCAGAGCCTATCATTCGAATCCACCAGCGCCAGTGCTTGGCGTATGACTTCGCGCGCCTGCCTAAGGTTTCCATGCATGATCTCCCCATAGGCCTGGAAAAGCAGCACCCATGCAGGCAAGCCCGCGATGCGAGCGTCTTCCTCTAAGGAGTCAAGTCTCGCGCGTGCGTCGTCAAGACGTCCCTGCCAATACAGGTCAAGAGCTTCGAAGAGCCCGTCAAACGCGCTTCCTTCGTTCATACCGCCTCCGTTGCGTCCACTTCGCACATCTTCCATCATGCCCCCCAACCCTGTGTTGTTCATTGTACACGACTAGACTCCGTTTCAGAATAGTCCTCACAGCAGCACCACTGGACAACGGGGGCAGATACTGTTTCTTGACGTCGCTCAAGTCAGACCAACGTCGTGGCTCGTCCAGTGATGCTCGCAGAGACATGGGGGGTCAGATGCTGTGTTGGATGTCAAGTCTCAGCCTCGTGGACGCACGGAAGGGCTAGCAGCTCTTCTAGATGGCATAGGCGATGAGAAGCAGCTTGCGCCCGGTAGCTGTCCGTGCCACCTTACCCGGCTTCGCATCCTCGTTCAGACGCCCGGGAGCTGGAGGTCATGGTGAGGCAGGGTCTACTTTGGCGGATCCTGTCTTGCCGTCTTCTAGGCGCCGCTTATCACCACGAACAGCGACGGCACGATCCGCTGGCGCGTGAACGTTCCCTGCGCGATGGGATCGCCGGCACTCGCTAGCGATGGGATGGTCAGCGTCACGGGAGGGACGAAGGTCACCGCCTTGCGGGGGAGCGCCGCGCTTGCGTCGTCGGACTGGCCGCGAGCCCTGAACGGAAACCGCAACACCGGCGCGGCCGACGAGTAAGCTGGACCCAGAGGACGCCCGCAAGCCCCGGCTGGTCGTGCCTGCCGGGGCTCTTCTCTTGCGCGCCGCGTCCGCCTCTCTCCGGGCCACGCACTTCAGTACAGGATCTGCCCTCGCCGACCCTGTCCACCGCTTCCCCGTGACGCTCATCTCTGTCCCTCTCTTCTCTCCTGTTATCTGCGTGTATCTATCGCCTTCTTGCCGATCCCGCTAGTCTCACATACACTCGCGTGCGGGTGGGATCGTGATGAAGCGCGGGCTGTGTCTCCTTCTTCTCGGGGTTCTCTTGCCCACGGGATGCACTCGTGCGTCCGATCTCGTGCCCGTTCCGGCTCCTTCGACATTCCGCATCGTGGCGTTCAACGCCCAGTGTCTGTTCGACGGCTACGACGACCCGACCAAGTGCAACTGCTGGGGATCCCCGGAGCGCGCGCAGCAGCATCTCGAGGCCGTCGCCAAGGCTTTGCGCCCGTTGAACGCGGACTACGTCAGCCTCGCGGAGGTCGAAGACGCCGACATGCTCTCCCGGCTGAATGCGCTGCTCGGCGGCACCTACATCCCAATCTTCGTCCAGGGGACCGATACGGCGACCGGGCAAGACGTCGCCGCCCTTTCGGCGCTCGCCCCGCAGCAGCCGCCACGCCGCACCGACGAGCGCGTTGCTTTCCCCGTCCCGGGATCCCTGCTCAACTGCGGCGCGGGGACGATGGGGGTCTCGAAGAACTACTGGGCCGACTTCGATCTGCACGGGACCCCGATCACGATCATTGGGGCGCACTTCCGCGCCTATCCCAACTGCTGCGATTGTTCCATCAAGCGCGAGGCGCAGGCCGCCGTCATCGCCAACCTCGCGCGCGAAGCCTTGTCCCGCGGGCGGGAAGTCGTCGTACTCGGCGACTTGAACGACTTCGATGGCGCCGCTCCCGATGCGGCCGGCAACCGGCCGAGCTCTCAGGTCCTGGCGATTCTCAAGAACCTCGACCCGACCGTCGAGGGAGACGAGCTCGTGAACGTCTGCGCAGCGCTGCCTCAGGAGGAGCGCTACAGCGACTGGTACGACCGAGACGGGGACGCGATCGACGACGGGAAGCTCGAGCACTCCCAGATCGACTTCATCCTCGTCTCCCGCGGCCTCTCAGAGCGCGTCGCCTTCGTCACCATCGCCCACAACACGCCCGCCGGCGACGTCTCGGACCACTGGCCCGTCGTTCTCGATCTGTCGCTGCCTTCTGAAGTCGCAACGACTGCGCCATGACACAGGGGAACTAGGGATTCGGCGGTAGTGCCCCTCAGGCGCGGGAGGCGGGGTCTACCATTGGTTTTGCTGGGATGGGCGAGGCACCTCCGTCCGGTAGACTGTCTACCTGACGGGGGTGTGGCTCTTGGGGTCCGCAGGCTCTTCGGAAACATCGCTCGACTCCCGGGACTGCCGCCCGCGTCGTCTCTGCCATCCAGGGTGTCCTTCGGGATGGTGCGAGCTCTGAGGGAGCGTCGCTCTGCCACGTAGACGAGGCCACCTGGATGACCCTTGCCCCAAGGAGCCCCAATTGAACCTGACCCGTAAGGTTCCAGGCAGCGGCCACGCATTGACGCGATGTCCGCCGATCCGGCTCTCTCACGGAGATCCTGGCGTTGTCTCGCGTTGCAGGCTGGAGTCCCACTCCACACTGGTGCCCTGTGTTGCCCTTACCTCAAGTTCCCTGACCCTTTCTCCCAGGGGCATGACCATCTGGTAGAGCAGCACGAAAATGGACACAAGTGCGGCTACCACGATCCCCGCAACCCAAAGCACAACCCCAAGCTGTCCTGAATGTATTTCCTTCTCTACTTCTGTTCGAAACTGCGACTGCACGCCCTCAATCTCTCTGTGGAGATCGCTCAGCCCAAGTTCGTATCTTGACTGAAGGCGTGTTTCCATGTTCGTGAAGCGTTCTTCGGCAAACATCTCCCACAACCCGGTCGGCGCTGAGAGCGACGTACCGACGTTATCCGCTGCCCTGGGCTCACTTCGAGCGGGTGTGGATGCTTCGGTCTCTCCAAGAGGCTTGTGCCTCGCGCCCTTCACCGGCCCCCGCGTAGCCTTGCCCAAACCCCGGGCGATGTCGGCCGCGGTTGGAGTCACGCTTTTCGGCTCATGCGTCTTGGGCCCCTTCTTGTCGGCCATTGGAGAGGCTACACCATCCCCCTAAGGGTCTCCTGCTCAGCAGTCAGAGAGAACTGCTGAAGAGTACGGGCAATCTCGATTAGGGCACGCGAGTCTGCGGACTCCACCTCGTGATTGAACGAGTCCACGTCCAGGGCAATCCCGAAGCTAAGGTCCTTCAGCTCTGGCCTGGTAAAAGCCGTTTCCAGCCAGTTCTCGCCCTTCTGAACGGGCCCGACGAGGATTCTGCAGTGTTCCTGCTCGAGGATCACAGAGCAGTCGGTGAAAGTGAGGCTGAGGGGAAGGTTCTCGCTGAGGAACCTCTTGCGGATGTCTCGGAAAACCTCCTCGAAGCTCGATGCCGTCTTGTGCTTAAGAACGGTCATCGCCCGAAACCCAATCCGGTTGACCTTCAGTAGCCCTTGCGGGAATAGCTCGCCCAGAGCACCGATGAATCTGAGCGAGTCATCGATGAACTCCTGGTAGGTCCCTGGGTCTTCGTAGAGAATGCGACTGCTGAGGTGCCCAACCTCAAGCAGTCTCATTGGCCTGTCGAAGTCATCCGCAAAGGCGACGGCGACGTTCTGGACTCGCCAGTGCTTGGCCTTTGTGCCGAACAGAGGGAAGAGTTTCTCCAGCACTGCGCCACGTCGATCAAAGGCCTGCATGAGCGGCTCATAGCGCACTTCCAACACGTATTTGGCCTTTGCCCGGGCCTCCTTCAGAGGATCTCCTGCCATGTAGACCTCCATGCGTGCAGAATCAGACTAGACTAGCCTATCTCTGCATGGGATGTCTGTCAAGGCTTGCCTTGACCAAGGGGGCAGATCCTCACTTTTGGTGTCCATGAAGGGGACTAGGCCATGCCTCGGCCTCCATCGAATGAGTTCAAAGCGGCCGTGTGCCACGCCACAAGCTGGGGAACGCGGGACAAGGGATCTCCCTCGGGGATCGGGTGGCACGTGGCTCGTGGCCAGTAGCTTGTGGTCGGTGGCATATGGGGGCGGGATCGGGGTTCGCGGTTCGGGGTTCGGAAGGCGGCCGGCGGCGGGTCCCCAAGCGCAGCACGTAGCCTGTGGCACGTGGCATGTGGCGAGACGAGTTCGGGGTGCGGGGTTCTGAGGCAGCCGGCAGCTTGTGGCCTGTGGCCAGTGGGCCGTCGGCGGGGAATCGGCACCAGGAACGCCGGAAGCGGTCTGAGGAGGGCCAACGGACCCGATCGATCGACCCCGGAAAGAAGAAGCCGAGGCGCTCGCTGGCCGACACATCCCCAGTCCTACTCCTTCTCGAGAATGCTTCTCGCAGCCCTTGACAGCGCGTTGACGGCCCGTCGGGGGTAGATCATGTCGATCAGGCCCTCGTGCTGGTACTCGACGAGCTTCCTCAAATCACTTGCGCGGTTCTGCCAGCCGCGGCCATCGGTGACGAGGAAGAAGTACATGTGGTAGTCCTTCGCCTGGGCGATCTTGAGGACATCGCCGAGGAAATCGGTAAGCTTGCTCCCGGTCGCCTCGAACTCCTTCGCCTCGATGACAACCTTCGGGTTCTCCTTCCCCGGGACGGCGAAGTCGCACTTTGCAGTCTTCCCCCTGCTTTCCGACGAAGGTGACTCGAGACACGAAGGGGACCTTCGCTTTGGTCAGCGCTGCCTCGATGTCGTTCTCCAGCCCACGTCCGCGCTGCTGGCCCGCGATCGCCCTGCCTCGGCTCATCTTGTAGCGCTCGATGAGGATGTCCTCAAGCCGCCATTTCCGGCGAAGGCTCTCGTCGATGACCCCGGGAAGACCTGCTCGAACGAGCGCTCCCGCGAGTCTCGCCGGATCCCGGACTGTAAGCTGGCGCAACCGCGTCCACGTGAACGAACCGGGGCCGAGTTCGGCACTCAAGACATGAGCCGCAGGCTCCTGTCCGAGCCCGAGGAGAAGACGGCAGGTGTCGAGGAACCCTGGGTCCGCACGGAGGAACGCTTCGAGGTCCTCCGTCGTCGGTGGACGCCGGAGCGCCCGCAGGGCACGCACGGAAACCTCAATCGAATCCAGCAGCTCCCGGGCGGCGGCGTCCCTCCAATCGGCGGGGAGCTCGGCGAACTGAGAGAGGAGTCCTTCGAGCGTGACCTTCGCGAATCGCACTCAGGACCCCACAAGAAGGTACTCCCGGACTGCCGCCCGATCTCGAGAGACGTTCCGGTGCGTGCCAAAGTGGTAGCGGTGCGGCTTCTCGAAGACCTGGATGTCGCGCTTGTACTTCTCTATCAGGCCGACAAGCTCGTCGAGGTCCGGGTACCCGTTCGACGAGTAGGAAAGAACCAGGGTGCTTCCGGCAAACCGCCTGAAGAGATCCTCAAACGCCTGCACGGCAGTCCGGCGGTAGGAGAACGGGGTGTAGCGCTTGGGAATCTTCCGCACCTTCGTCTCTTCGAGGATCTCCGTCCCCTCCGCCTGCCAGTACGAGGCGAGGCCCTCGAGGAAGTGGTAGCGCTTGATGTAGCAATTGTCGTCGGCACGTGGGACGTAGGGAGGGTCCATGTAGACAAGGTCCAGATCGTCCGGCGGCACGGCGAAAACGTCCGCCTTGAGCGCCCGGCAGGGTTGGCCGTTGTCAAAGACCGTGGCGTTGTAGAGGGCGGCCGATTCGAGGAAGTGCTCCTCGAGAGAGAGGCGGAGATCGCGCCGTCCATCCTTGTACCTCTCTGGGTCCCCGGCAACGGTGAACACTCCCCGCGGCTGGCGCTTTACGCAAGCGCGCACGAGCGAAGCGATGGCAAGGCTCTTGTGGTAGGGCGTGGGAAGTCGCGGGATGTTCGCCCAGATGTTGTCGAGGAAGAGGAGGTCGCCCGGGGTGAAGAAGATCCCGGAGAAGGTCCGCTGGATGAAACTGGCGCGGTCCGGGTTCTCTTCGAGGAGCATCGCGCAGTCGTCTTCAGACAGGATCGTTGAGGAGTTCTCGATCGTGGCAAGCCCGATCTGGTAAGAGAAGTCGAGGAAGTCGTTTGTGACGACGCGCTTCCCCATCGCCTTCAGGAGGTAGCCAACGCACCCTGTCCCGGAGAAGGCGTCCAAGGCCGATGAGAAGTCGATCTCGGAGAGGACTTCGTGGATCCAGGGGAGGAGACGGTGCTTGCTCCCCATGTACCGGAGCTGGGGATAGCGCTCAGCCCTGTGCGGGTAGACCGCCGCTGCCTTGAGCGCCAGTTCCTCGCGACCTCTAGCCATGCGTCCGACCACCGCTCGAT
>Ga0315291_10009254_pt1 | contig 12081 bp, 7 predicted proteins | sample YL17G12_20_MG_FD_203070 | JGI IMG/M metagenome (GOLD analysis project Ga0315291, IMG submission 203070) | Sediment microbial communities from Yellowstone Lake, YNP, Wyoming, USA - YL17G12_20 | ecosystem: Environmental > Aquatic > Freshwater > Lake > Sediment | place: USA: Wyoming | collected...
ATTTGAGTGAACCTGGAAGGATCATTGGTGCGGACAAATCAATGGGGATTCTGGTTCAGACGGGCAGAGGAATCCTGAAATTAAAAGAACTACAGCTTGAGGGAAAGAAAAAAATAACTGCAGATGAATTCATGAGAGGGTACAGAATAGAAACTGGAGAGAAGCTGGGATAAAAAGGCAAAAGTAGAAGGTAGGTCGGGTTGCGAAAGCTACCCGACAAAGATAAGGGATAGAAGACTAAAGGCTATAGACTAAAATCGACAAAGAAAGATTCAACGGTATACAAGCAAGTAGCAGGTAGCAAGGAGCTAGAAACAAAGATGAGTGCCCGTCGGGTCCCCTGACCCGACGGGAACCTCTCCCTAACCCTCTCCTTAAAAAGGAGAGGGGAGTAAAGGTAGGTCGGGTTGCGAAAGCTACCCGACGAAACTATAGGATAGGAGCGTAAAGGCTATAGTCGTAAGAAAAATGCAAAAGATAAATAACAAACCGCCAATCGCCAACGGCGAAAACAAAGGAAAAGGGATTTTTTTGTTGCTTTCCATTTTGAGCTTGCTGCTGGTGGTTTTCCTGGTATTAGGCTTATGGTATTTGATCTCGCCTCGCCTGGGCACTTTTCATCCTTATTTTTCCTTAGGGGTGAAGCTTTTCCTGGGGCTATGTCTGGTTACTATAAGCGGTGGCCTTTTCCTTATAGTTCTTTCAGCCCTGACCGAAAGAGATTTTCTTTTTCCGCACGGCGAAAAACAGATCACCCTGACAGTCCTTTTCCCAATAAATCTTATCTTAGGAAGGTTTTTCGGACTGTCAAAAGACCAGATCAGGCAGTCGTTTGTGGCGGTGAATAATTCCCTGTTCATAGCCACAAGAAAGAGGATTAGTCCTGAAAGGATTTTGATCCTGCTTTCTCATTGTCTTCAAGACTATGATTGTCCCCAGAAGGTAACTGCTGATTACCGGAACTGCCGGATGTGCGGAAAGTGTCAGATCTGTCGGATAATCGAGCTGGGAGATAACTATTCCACTCCTCTTTCCATTGCTACCGGAGGAACCCTTGCCCGCAAGGTCGTCGTGGAGAAAAAGCCTACGGTGATTGTGGCAGTTGCCTGCGAAAGAGACCTGACCGCGGGGATCCAGGATGTTTATCCTATTCCGGTTTTCGGGATTCTAAACCAACGGCCTTTTGGTCCCTGTATGAATACAAAAGTGGATTTAGGGGATATAGAGAAAGCGATAGGATTAATTCTGAATGGAAGACAGTGAGTCGAAAAAATAAAAAAGATTTAAGGATTCAAGAAGTCGAGGGTTCAGGAAAAAAGCAAGTAGCAGGTAGCTAAAAGCTACTGGCTACAAGCTACCTGCCAACGGCTATTTCATGTTTCCTCAAAAGGAAGTGAAAAGTTAAAACCTGACTGAAGTCAGTTAGAACAAAGGAGATAATAGATTGCTATGTGTCCGTCGGGTCCCCTGACCCGACGGAAGTAGAGGAATTTGCCAGGTCAGGGGACCTGGCAAGCACGAAAAAATGAGCTGAAAAATAAACCTGACTGAAATCAGAGAAGTGTAGAGAAGTGTAGGTCGGGTTGCGAAAGCTACCCGACAGTGGTCTAGAAATAATTAAAACCAGGGAGAGAATAAAGTGCAGAAAGATATCATAATCAACCTTTCAGAATATGAGACCCGGATAGCGATTCTGGAAGACTCCAAATTGATGGAGTTATGGGTAGAAAGACCCGAAAGGGAGAGGATGGTAGGGGATATTTACAAGGGGATAGTCAAAGCTGTTCTTCCCGGAATGCAGGCTGCTTTTTTGGACCTTGGTCTGGAAAGAAGCGCCTTCTTACACGTCTCAGATATTACCGACTTATATGAGGCAGATTTTTTGGAAGAGGAGGAGTTAGCCCAGAGGAAGAAAAAAAAGCACTATCATAAAATCGAGGAACTGCTGAAAAAAGATCAGGAGATTCTGGTTCAGATAATGAAAGAGCCTATGGGTACCAAAGGCACCAAGGTCACCTCTCAGCTCTCCTTGGCTGGAAGATACTTGGTATTAGTTCCCGGTGAAGATAATATTGCCGTGTCCAAAAAAATAGCAGATCGAGAGGAGAGAAAAAGGCTGAAAAGAGTAGTCTCGGGTCTGAAGCCTGAGGGGTTTGGAGCGATAATCCGAACCGTAGCTGAAGGGAAAGATCAGAAGGATTTCAAAAACGATATCCGGCTTCTCTTGAGATTATGGAAAAAGATAAGAAAGGAAGCGGAAAAAAGAAAAGCTCCTTCTCTGGTGCACAAGGATATGGGGATGGTCGCCTCTGTGATCCGGGACCAGCTTACCCTGGAGGTAAATCAGGTGATGATAGATTCAAAAAGGGAGTATAAAAAGATCCGCTCCTACCTGAGGGTGATTGCGCCTAACCTGAGAAATAACGTGACTCTGTACAACAAAGATATCCCGATCTTCGATTTCTTTAACGTCGAGAGCCAGATAGAGAAGATGTTAGACCGCAAGGTCTGGATAAAAAAGGGCGCCTATATAGTTATAGACCAGACCGAAGCTATGGTGACCATAGATGTCAATACCGGAAGGTTTGTGGGAAGGTCGGACCAGCAGTCGACCATTTTGAGGACGAATATGGAAGCTGCCAGGGAGACAGCCCGTCAGATCAGGCTAAGGGATATAGGCGGGCTTATCATCGTGGATTTCATCGATATGTACTCGGCTGAGGACCGGAGAAAGGTCTTCGAGGAATTCAAAAACTCATTTAAGAACGACCGCTCCAAGCACAGCATCCTGCCCATATCAGATTTCGGATTAATCGAGATGACCAGAGAGAGGATCAGGCCCAGCCTGCTTTACACTTTCAGCCAGCCCTGTCCCACCTGCGATGGTATCGGCAGGGTTTTATCCAAGGAGACTTTAGCCGCCAAAATCGAAAGATGGTTCAGAAGAGCAAAGGTCAGGTCAGTCGAAAAAAGTTATAAACTTCTGGTCAGTTCAGAGGTCTACAGGATTTTAACTGAAGGCAAAGAGAGCAGGATAAAAAAACTCAACAAGATGTTGAGATTGGAAATCACCGGGGAAAAAGATGAATCCCTACCCATAGATGAATTCAAGGTTTTTTCTATAGATGAAGAGGCAGAAGTTACTGAAAGGTATAAAACATAGTTTATTAGTGTTCAGTGAGATTAAGGGTGACTGAATGTCATTCTGAGTCCCCGTAGGGGACGAAGAATCTATTAATTTTATGTGCTGTCAGGTGTTACCACCTGACAGCAGCTGTAGAATAAAACTCGTAGCGTTGCCACTCTCGTAGCAACGGAACACGTCCTCACAGGAGTGAGGACGCTACAATTTTCTCACCCCCCTTTCTTTTTTGATTCTTAACCTATTAACAAGGCTCTCAGGTTTATGCGGAGCATTGAGATCAATGATATCAATTCTCCAGATATAATCGCCGGGTTCTAAATGGGGTCCTCGAGAGCTCAGCAAAGGGAGAATCTGATAAACTGCAATTCCAGGAGTGAAGGCAGCGCGTACGGTTGTGACCGTGTCGCATGTCACCAAAATTGAATCAAGGTTCGACTGATCATAGTTGATTATATAGGATATGGTAGAAAACCTCACGGTGTCGTTCCTGGATGAGAGATCATATATCTCGAAGTAAGCCCTGATTTCGTCCTCTTGCTCTTTGAAAAATATGTGACCGGGATTCGGGTATATCAAATAGCCGTTGAAGAAGAATTTTTTAGTTTCCTCCCCGGGTTGAGCCTCCACTACTTTTGAGGAAAGAACTGGTCTACTCACGGTTAGACCGGGATTGGAATTCGATAAAGTATAAGCTGGTAGGAACAGGTCGTCCTTATACAGACCGACCTTCTTGCTTATCTGATCCCTCGTTTCAAGTGCTATCATATACAATCCAGGTCTCAAAAGAAAACTTTTCTGGTCTATCAACAAATTGTCTGAGGAATCTGGAATTTTCTGATGGACTTTTACGGAATCACACCGGACTATTTCTCCTTTGTCATTTTTAACCGCAATTTGCTGTTCATAATGAACCTGATCCAGAGAGTCTCTTGCCAATTTGTCGGTTGGGATTCCTACATTAACCAAGATCTCGTAAATACCGTTAATATGGCGAAACTTTACAGCTTCCCATGCAAAGTCTAAAGGCTCACCCTCGTAATCGTGACGGTACACCGCCAGCGATTGGTCTAATTCAGCAAATTGAAGGTTAAATTTGGATATGTAATCCAGGTTTTCGATTCGATTCGCTGACTTATATGGTACCAAAGTAAAATTACCGGTGAACTTCATATCTTCAAATTGAAAATTTACTTCTTTTCCCCTAATAAAGTAGGTCCAAACTTCACACCCAGTCTTATAAAATTCTTCTTCTGTGTTAGTAACAGGTCCTTTATACCTCTCCCTTCTTGCCTTCCAGCTACTATCGGCGGAAAGCACACGCTCCTCCGGAGGCCCGAGTTTTAGTAAAACATCACCCCGATCATCCCAGGGTCTTTCTCCGAAGACAGAGTGAAAATTGGTTATCACAAAGTCAACCCGGCTATCGAACTCATCCTTCCATTCGTTCTTAAGTGTAGTTGGAGTGGGGTCCTTTAAAGACCAGTATCGTTTAAGCCATTCCATTCTACCAGAAGAATCTTGCTTTACGAAATCCCGCAGTTCTCTCTCTTGGAGAAGGTCCTTGAGCGCGTAATACTGAATCTTTCCTTCCTTCGTCCCACATAGTTTTTCTGCAAGCTTCCTTTCTCGTTTTTTAACCCATCCATTTGGATCAGAACTGGCCAAATAATCCAGCCGTTCCTCTTCCTTTAAATCGTAATAGACCTTTTGTTGCTCTGGATCAAATCTGGATAACCTGCGCTGGATTATTGAATTAGACCTTTTCTCAACCTCATCTTGAGGTGCATTGGTCTTAAGCAGAATGCTAAGAGTATCCAATTCAGACCTGGTAGCCCCAATCTTTTTTAGATTGTGAAGAAAAGTCTTCTGCTCTTGTGGTAGATTCTCGGCGAGTGCAAGTAAAGAAGCTAAAAGCAAAACCAAAACTATAAGGATAAAAGTTTTTGAAAGCATAACAACCTTCTTTCCCTAATTTTATTTTGCTTTTGAGTTTGTTCCTCTGTTTTTATTATATTTGTGTTTACATTGTTTGTCAAGCAAAATCTTAGAAATCAAATTAGGACACTACTGGATTTAGATTTCTCTTGCTCAAGTCTGATTTAGAAATTATATTACTCTTGAGCCGAAGTGGTGGAATTGGCAGACACGCTGTGTTCAGGGCGCAGTGTCCAAAAGACGTGGGGGTTCAAATCCCCCCTTCGGCATTGAAAATGCCAGTAAATAGTTACTGGTAGATAGTTCATAGAAAAAAGTCTTTTTCTTCCGGCGGGGTTTCCCCGCCCTTTTTCTTTTACCTTGACTTCAGAAAATTTCAAGCATATAATTCCGCTTTGATTTTGACTTGGTTGAACCTTTTCTAAGGAGATTCTATGAAAAACTTGTTCAGATGCAGAACCGGTTTATTTATCTTATTATTTCTGAGTCTTAGTTTCACCGCTGTTTTCGCTCAAACTATAGCCATACCCCAGCGCTCGGATATTCCTGAAAAATATAAATGGAAATTGGAGGATATCTATCCTACAACTGAGGACTGGGAAAATGACTTTTCCAAACTGAAGGAGCTCACTCCCCAGATTTCGGCCTGTAAGGGGCATCTGGCCGATTCGGGTAAAAAGCTCTTGGGATGTCTGGAATTAAACGATACCCTGTCTAATAAACTGGACCGGCTTTACGTTTGCGCCAACCTGAAGTTAGATGAGGATACCCGAAATTCGACCTCCCAGCAGATGGCTGACAGGATATCTTCTCTGGGGACCCAGATGGCTGAAGCCGCCTCTTTTTTCCAGCCGGAGATTTTAGCAATTCCGGATCAGAAAATCAAAGATTTTATTAAGTCAGAAAAAGGTCTGGGAACGTATCAGTTCTATTTTGACAACCTTCTGCGAACCAAGGCTCATATCCTCTCTCCAGCCGAAGAAAGGATTTTAGCTTTAGCCGGGGACCTGGTAGCAGGTCCTTTGAAAATCTTTACTATGATAGATGATGCTGACATAAAATACCCCTCGATAAAAGACGAGAAGGGAGAAGAAGTTAGGCTCACCAAGGAGAGATATTCCAAGTTTCTGGAATCAACAGATAGAAGAGTCAGAAGGGATGCCAGCCTAGCTTATAACACTACTTACCTGAGCTATCTTAATACCCTGGGAGCCACTTTAACCACTGAGCTGAATAAGGATATATTCTTTGCCCGTGCCCGCAAATATAATTCCAGTCTGGAAGCTTCATTGGATAACAGTAACATCCCGGTCTCGGTTTATGAGAATTTAATTCAGGCTGCAAATAAAAATCTGGAGCCGTTACATAGATTTGTAGCTCTAAAAAAGAAATATCTGAAATATGACACTCTTTATTCCTACGATTTGTACGTTCCCCTGGTCCCGGAGGCGAAAATGGAGATACCTTATGATTCAGCCCTTAAGCTTGTCCAGACCGGACTTTCGCCTCTGGGAGAGAAGTATATCCAGGACTTGAAGATGGGGCTTAGTTCCGGATGGGTAGATGTCTTCGAAACCGAGGGGAAGAATAGCGGTGGGTATTCCTGGGGAGCTTATTCCACTCATCCCTATGTTTTGATGAATTATAATAATACCCTGGAGAATATGTTCACCCTTGCCCACGAGATGGGGCATTCCCTGAATAGTTATTATACCAACCAGAGTGAATCTTATGTTTACTCCAATTATGCTACCTTCACTGCTGAGGTGGCTTCGACCACTAACGAGGCGCTTCTGATGCAATATCTTATCAATGCGCTTCAAGATAAAAACCAGAAACTCTATCTTCTGGAATATTACATTCAACAGATCATCGGGGGTTTCTATTTTCAGACTCTGTTAGCTGAATTTGAGAAAATGGCTCACGAGAAGATGGAAAATGGAGAGGCTCTATCTCCCAAAGTGATAAGAGCCAGCTATCGGGACCTGATGGAGAAATACTGGGGCCCGGAGGTCTACCGTGATTCTATCAGTGACCTGGGTGCAATTCGGCTTTATCATTTCTACCGGAATTTTTATGTATATCAATACGCCACTTCCTACGCCGCAGCCACCTACCTTTCCACAGAAATTCTCAAAGGAAACAAGGATGCATTGGCCCGTTATTACACTTTTTTGAAGACCGGAAGCTCTGATTATCCTATCAATATCCTGAAAAAAGCAGGCGTTGATATGACCTCTCCTGAGCCGATAGATAAGACCATCGAGCTTTTCAATAATCTGGTGAACCAGTTTGAGAAGTTGTTATTGGAGTAAAAAGACGTGAGCGTTGTCCGTTTCTCGTGACCATAATAACAAATATCGTGTTGGGGGGAGCTTGTTGAGCGAAGCGAAATCCCGTTGTGGGATCTCCTCCCATTTTTTTGTGACCCGTAGCGTCTGACGTTTGCGTCGGACGCTTGCTTTTCGTAGTGCGACCCTGCCGCACCAGGTCAAATACATCTCAGCCAAGTCAATTTGAAAATCAGGCTGGTTTAAGGTAATCTTCATTTTTGGCTCTATGATCCCGCAAGTAGAGTATGCCCAGCAGTTCCCGCAGGGCTGGTTTTTGATTCCTGTCATCCAGTTATGCCCGTTGTAATTGGTCCAGTTGAAAGCAGAATCAGGAAATGCGCGTGCCCTTCTCGGTTTTACTATATTCTCCGGCGGGACATCCCTTTTAAGAAGACCAAGAAGCTTTGTTCTCTCTTCTGGAGGAAGCTGGGAGACTGAAGTTTCTCCCGCAATCCATTTTGCACCAGTGGTTTGAATGGCTCTGTTTATCTTTTCCAGGTTCTTGTCGGTCAATGCGTTAGCCCAATTACTTAAACATAAAGTTGAACTAAAAAAGATGACAACTAAAACTAAAAACCTTCTCATCTATACCTCCTGCTGGGTAGTTTAATAAAGAACTGCTTATACCTTTTTTATATAATAAATTTACCTAAATCTCAAGAGAAAAGCTTGACAAACTGGATTTTCGATATAAATTGATTCTCAGAAGCAATAAATAATAATGGAACTTGAATGAAGGATGGATTTATGCGCTCCATTCTCAAAGTTCTCTTTTCTAGATTGGCTATTTCTTTATTATCTTTTTTACCTCTATATCCACGACTTTCACTCCAGGCTGTATCTGACCAAATCGGCAGTTTCAAAAATATTGCTTGCTTTACAAACTCGTCCCTAAAAAGAGGATGAAATATAATGAGAGGAGGTTGTATGTCTAAACGTTTTGGTTTGATTCTATCACTTATTGCAGGGATAGTTTTATTTGGGATTTTTGGCGAATTTCTTCTCGGCCAAAGCGCTGGAAAAGAAAGCGGTGGGGATTATGCCGGAATTGGATACGTGCAATCCTTCGCTCGTGGAGATGTGGACGGAGATGGAACGCTTACGGTCTCTGATGTGATGTATCTTGTGAGCTATCTTTTCAAGAACGGTCCTACACCTGCTCCTTTGGAAACTGGTCTGGTCAACTGCGATGGGAAAGTAAATATAGCGGATGCAGTTTACCTGATATGCTACCTTTTTAAAGGCGGCCCAAAACCGGAGTGTCCTTCCATAGGAACTCTGGTCAGCTACTCGGATTGCAAAGGCTCTGCGAAAGGGATTCAGGCAGATAGCATTTCCTCGGATCAAAGTTGCATAGAATATCAGTACGATGGGCAAAAGCTTCTGCTTAAACACATAAATGCCGCATTCAATTGCTGTCCTGATTCGCTGCTGGCTGAGATAACCCTGTGGAACAATGACATCACCATAGTAGAACAGGAATCTCTTACCTACCCTTGTATGTGCCTCTGCCTGTATGATGTACAGTACCTGATACCTTTCCTGCAGCCCGGAGTGTATAAGATAAAGATGATGGAAAGATATTTACTTCCTGGTGATGAGCTGCTGGAGTTCGATCTTGATCTCTCTTCCCCTGGTTCTGGCATTTTCTGTGTTCACAGGAGTCATTATCCCTGGGGTTATTGAAAAGGGTTAAACAGTTCAAGAGTGAAAAGTTCGTAACGTCCGACGTTTCTGTCGGACGGCGGAGTCAACGTTAGTTTGGGAATTGGGATTCCCGAAGCATAATGATCTCGTGCGGGTCACCAGGATTCCGCCATAGGCGGAAAAATCCAATTCCTGCACAAACAAATGGATAGAGACGCATGGCTATGCGTCTCTACGTTTTTTAAATCTATAAGGACAGCATCCATCTGAGGCGGATTCTATCCCTACATTTTAGGCGACCCTGAAAGGGTCGCGCTACGAGAGATTATGGGATGCATCGTCCGTGACGATGCAGTAGTTGTAGTTGTAGGTCGGGCTGTCCGGTCTTTGATGGGACTGCCCGACAAAAAATAAGTCGGGTAGCTTGCGCAACCCGACCTACTGCCAAACTCTAAAAATCGGGCAACCACAGGGGGTTGCACCTACATTTTATTTCTTCTTGTCTTCGTAAGCCTCTGCCAAAAGCTCCAGAATATGTTTTACTTTTTTACCGTTATTATTCTGCAAAAACGTTTCCTCGAATCTCATCATGCAGCCGGGGCAGGAGGTCACTAAATAATCTGCTTCGATTTTATCCATATTATCTAACTTCTTCTGCATTATTCCCACAGAGGTAGGATAGTACTTCAGATGGAAAGAACCGCCTCCACCACAGCATCTGTCTGCATCTTTCATATCGGTGAATTTCACTCCCGGAATGCTTCTCAATATCTTTCGAGGTTCGGCTTTTATTCCCTGTCCCCGGTTTAAGTGGCAGGGGTCATGATAAGTTACTTTGTAATCGATAGGTTTGAAATCATCTTTCAGTTTAATCACTTTGGTCAGAAACTCATTTATATCATATACCGGGGCATCGAATTTACCCACTTTCAAAAGCTCCGGATATTCCTTTTTCAAAGTCAACCCGCAGGAAGCGCAGTTGGTTACAATCGCATCTAATTTGAACTTGTTAAATTCTTTCAAATTCCTTTTAGCATGTTTTATACCTGTCTTGAAATCGCCAGAATTATAGATCGAAGTTCCGCAGCAGACCCATCCTCTGGGGATAACCACCTCGATGTCGTTATGAGTCAAAACCTTTATCATTGCCTCAGCCACTTCTGGATAAACCAGGTCAGTTCCGCAGCCGATAAAATATCCGACTCTCATCTTAGGATTTTTGACTTTGATAATCTCCGGAAATCTTTTTCTGGCATTTTTCTTGGCGATCCGGGGATAGATTCTCTCCTTAAAACCCTCAGGAATAGGCAGAAAAAGTTTCAAAGCTGTGCTGTCGGGCAGCATTTTCTGGGCTAATCTTCCCATGAAAGTTGCCCATTTTGCCACAGGAGGGAGGAGCCTTCCTCTTTTCATCAGATGCCTGAAGATCATCCTCTCAATGAGCGTAAGTTTCCCACGTTCAACTAATTCTGCTCTGGCAGTAAGTATCAGGTCATCCACCCTGACTCCGCTGGGACAGGCTTCTACGCAGGCTTTGCAGTTAAGGCAGAAAGCAACTTTTTTCCTGAAGACCTCAGTTAAATCGATATCCCCCTTATAGGCTGCATCGATTAAAGCTACCCTTCCTCTGGGAGCGGCTGGTTCGTACTTCATCTCAGCGTACAAAGGGCAAGCAGGGAGACAGGTGCCGCATTTGAGGCATTTTAGGAGCTGTTCCTCGTGATCCTTTATATACTTATAATCATTCTGTGACATAAGCGATTATCAGTCAAAAAATGTTTGGGAAATATAATTCCTATTATTATACGAGTCAAGGCTTAAAATATGCAGTATTAAGACCTCTTTGCTTCTGTTTTAATTAGAGTAAATTACTGAGTTGACAAAAAAGAATTAATGATTATAATCCAATAGAAAGTGTTTAAGGAGGGGGATCGGTTTCTTCTTTCGGTCTTTTTAAAGAGTATATGTGATCGTCGGGTACCCTGACCCGACGGAAAAGATTGGACCTGTTAGCTCGGGAGATCTGGCAAGCACGGAATGAAAGGTATAATTGTTTTTGACAAAAAATTAACCCAAACCCTTAACTCCAGGAGGTAAGATTGAAAAAGCTCCTCTTCGTTTCAGTTCTGGTCATCCTTTTCGGATTTGTTTCTCAGGGGGTGGCTCAGGAAAGTTTCCTTATCAAGGTAAGTGCATTCACTCCAGAGGAGATTGGAATTCTCTCAAGTTCAGGGATAAAAGCTTATGCTAAAACTGCTGATTTTTATTTAGCTGAAGCTACTTCTCAAAACCTGGATTATCTCAAAAGCTCTGGAATCTCCTATGAGATTCTGGATAATGAGCCGGAGTACAGTCTCTATTATTTCGTCTATGTAAAGCCAGGTGAGGATATCTCTAAATATCTGACTCAAATCAAAGAAAAAGCCACAGTCCTGGAAGCAAAAGGGGAGAAGGCGATAATCAAGGGGCATCCTCGAAGAATAGAAGAACTGACCTCTTTTGGTCTGGAATTAAGGTTGATCAAGAAAATGCCTCTTCCTCTAAAACCTGAAACTGAGCTTCCTTTTGTCTCCAAGGGTAAGGTGTTGGCCTACGACCCTTTGATTGCAGAAATAATCCAGAAAGTAACCACATCTGAACTGGCTGGCTGGGACAGCTCTCTTTCAGGCGAGCATCCGGTCACAATCGGCGGAAATCCGGATACACTGCTGACCAGGTATACTTATACTGATAAATGCGATAAGGCAGCCCAATATTTGAAAGAACAGTTTGAGAATATGGGGCTTACAGCCTGGTATGATACTTTCAGCATCGCTACGGCCTACCCTCAGCAGGCGATGGATATGGTCTGCACTCCGACCGGTGACACTGCCTGGCTGGGATGCTATTTTACAGGGATGTGGAAGACCACAGATGCCGGTGAGCACTGGAATTATATAAGCGGCGCAGACTATTACGGCTTACGGGCACTTTCTAATCCTACCCCTGAGACGCTTTACGGTGTGGGATATTACGGGCTGA